>Ga0070741_10001584_pt1 | contig 68023 bp, 54 predicted proteins | sample Coa_R1_4_FD_66440 | JGI IMG/M metagenome (GOLD analysis project Ga0070741, IMG submission 66440) | Surface soil microbial communities from Centralia Pennsylvania, which are recovering from an underground coalmine fire - Coalmine... | ecosystem: Environmental > Terrestrial > Soil > Unclassified ...
GCCCCGTGGGGAGCCACGCTCAGGCCGAGGCGCGCCGCGCCCGCCCCGTCGTAGAGATCGAGCTGCGGCCAGTCGCCCGGGCCCACCGTCTGGCTGAGCCCCGGTGCTTGACAGGCGGGCCGGGCCTGATATAAACAGGCAACTCGGTTTCCTGAATGATAACCCGGACCCAGATCTCCGGCAGCGCGGTCGCCTCCGTGTCGCGGGCCATGCGCGTGCTGGGCGCCTTCGCGGACCACCCGGGCGGCGTGACCCTCACCGCGCTCAGCGCCGAGCTGGGCTACGGAAAGGCCAGCCTGTCCAAGATCATGGCGACCATGGAGCGCGAGGGCTTCGTCCGCCGGGACGAGGCCGGCCACTTCCACCTGAGCTGGCGGCTGCTGGGCCTGGCGTTCGGTCACGCGCAGCGGGTCGGGATCTCCGGAGTCTGCACCCCCGTGCTCCAGGCCCTCGCCGACGAGACCGACGAGCTGGTCCAGCTGGCCGTGATCGAGGGCGAGCACGTGCTTTTCGTGGCCAAGGCCGAGGGTCCGGGCCAGACCCTGCGCCTGCTGCCGCTGGTGGGGGTGGTCGCGCCGACGCACGCCACCGCGAGCGGGAAGGTGTGGCTGGCGAGCCTGCCGACCGACGAGGCGCTGGCGGTGGTGCGTCGCCAGGGGCTCGCCCCGGTTACCTCGCATACCATCACCTCGCGCACGCGGCTGCTCGCGGAGCTGCGCCGGGTTCGCGCGGCCGGCTACGCGATCACCGACGGGGAGCTGGCGGAGGAGGGCCGCGCCCTCGCGGCCCCGATCATCCACGGGAACCGGGTGGTCGGCGCGGTGGCGGTCTCCGGGCCGTCGTTCCGCCTGCCGCTGTCGCGCCTGCACCGGCTGGCCCCGCGGGTCCAGCGCGCGGCGCGCGAGCTCGGATCCCTGTGGCCGTACGAGGTGACTGCGCGGGACTTCGGGCTCGGGATCCGACCCCCGAACAGACAGGTGTTGGCGCGAGCGCCGCGGAGCCGGACGTGAGCTTCGAGTACCACCAGCCGGCGTCGGTGGCGGAGGCGGTCGACCTCGGGGCCCGCTTTGGCGCCGAGGGGCGCTTCCTGGCCGGGGGCACCGACCTCATCATCCAGATGCGGCGCGGCAAGCTGGCGCCGCGCCACGTCATCAGCCTGCACCGGGTGCCCGGGCTGGACGGGATCGAGGTTAACGGGGCCGTGCAACTCGGCGCGCTCGTCACCCACCGCGCCATCGAGCGCTGCGCCGCGTTCGCGGGGCGGCTGCGGGGCCTGGTGGAGGGCGCGGAAGTGGTGGGCGGTCACCAGATCCGCAACGTCGGGACGGTGGGCGGCAATCTCGCCAACGCCTCGCCCGCCGCCGACGTGGTGCCGGTGCTCCTCGCCCTCGATGCCCGGGTCGCCTGTCTCGGCGTGGGCGGCGAGCGAGCGGTGGCGCTCGAGGACTTCTTGCTGGGCCCGGGCCACACCGCCTGCCGGCCCGGCGAACTGCTCATCGGGGTGGCCTTCGGTATGCCGGACGCGCGGACCGCGACCGCGTTCCTCAAGGCCGGCCGGCGCCGGGCCATGGAGATCTCGGTGGTGTGCGTGGCGGCGCGGCTCGGGCTCGACGCCGGGGGCGAGCGCTGCGTGAGCGCCCGCGTCGCCCTCGGCGCGGTGGCGCCCACCGCGTGGCGAGCCCGGGACGCCGAGCGCCTGCTCGAGGGGCAGCCGCCGACCCCGGAAGTCTTCCGCGAGGCCGGCCGCGCGGCCGCGGCCGCCTGCCGGCCCATCACCGACGTCCGGGCCTCGGCCCGATACCGGCAGGTGCTCGTCGAGACCCTGGTGCCCCGGGCCCTCGCGCGGTGCCTGGAGCGGATCCGGCGCGGCGCCTCATGAGCCGGCTGGGGCTGAGCCTGACCATCAACGGCGAGCGTCACGACGTGCTCACCGAGCCGCACCGCACTCTCCTGGACGTGCTCCGTGTCGATCTGGGGCTGACCGGCACCAAGGAGAACTGCCTCGAGGCCGAGTGCGGGGTATGCACCGTGCTGCTCGACGGGCGCGCGGTGAACAGCTGCATCGTGCTCGCCGCACAGTGCGAGGGCCGTCGGATCGTCACCATCGAGGGGCTCGCCGGCGATGGGGGCCTCGATCCGATCCAGCAGGCGTTCATCGAGCACGGCGCGGTGCAATGCGGCTACTGCATCCCGGGCATGATCCTCTCCGCCAAGGCGTTTCTCGACGAGCGCCCCGAGGGCACCGAGGCGCAGGTGCGCGAGGCGCTGGCCGGCAACCTGTGCCGGTGCACCGGCTACCAGAAGATCGCCGACGCGGTGGTGGCGGCGGCGCGGTCCCGGGCGCGGGGGAGGTGACGGCATGACGCACAGGACGATGACCGTGGTCGGGAAGGCGCTGCCCCGCTTCGACGCCCCGGGGAAGGTGACCGGCACCGCGGTCTACGCGGCCGACTTCGCCGTTCCCGGCATGCTGGTGGGCCGGGTGCTGCGGAGCCCCGAGGCGCACGCCCGGATCGTTCGGCTCGACTTCACCCGGGCCCGCGCGCTTCCCGGCGTGCGCGCCATCATCGGCGCGGCGGACGTGCCCGACGTGCGCTACGGCGGCGCGATCAAGGACGAGACTGTCTTCGCGAGCGGCAAGGTCCGCTACATCGGGCAGCCGGTGGCCGCGGTGGCCGCGACCACCCCGGAGGCCGCGGAGGCGGCCCTCGCCGCCATCGAGGTGACCTACGAGCCCCTGCCGGCGGTGCTCGACCTCGCGGCGGCCCTCGCCCCCGGCGCGCCCCTGGTGCACGAGGAGTACGCCGACTACACCGCGATCCCGGTGTTCCACCGCGACGGCAACGTATGCAACCGGGCCCGCATCGTGGTGGGCGACGTGGAGCGCGGCTTCGAGGAGGCGGATCGCATCTTCGAGCACCGGTTCCGCACCGCGATGGTCCACCAGGGCTATACCGAGCCGCGCGCTGCGGTGGCGCAGTGGGACAGCTCGGGCACGGTCACCGTGTGGTCGAACACCCAGCTGCCCTTCGAGGTGCAGAACACCCTGGCCGAGATCCTCCAGACGCCGCCCTCGCGGATCCGGGTGGTGGTGCCCGGGATCGGCGGCGGCTTCGGCGGGAAGCTGCGGGTGGGCGTGGAGCACTTCGCCGCGCTCCTGGCCCGGAGGGCGGGGCGGCCGGTGAAGGTCGCCACCACCAGCGAGGAGGAGCTGACCGCGGCCTACCCGCGCCAGGGCGCGGTGATCGAGCTGAAGACCGGGGTCACGCGGGACGGGCGCATCACCGCCAAGTCCGGGCGCATCTGCTTCGACACCGGGGCCTTCGCGGGCTCGGGGCCCGGGGTGGCGTCGGTGGCGACGCTCGTGCTGGCGGGGCCGTACCGGATCCCGAACCTGCACCTCGAGGGCCTCGCGGTGTACACCAACAAGACGAACTGCGGATCCTTCCGGGCCCCGTCGGGGCCGCAGTCCAACTTCGCGGTGGAGTCGCAGATGGACATCATGGCCGACGCTCTCGGCCTCGACCCCCTGGACTTCCGGCTCCGGAACATCGTGCGCGAGGGCGACGAGGGGCCCACCGGGCAGGTGCTGCATGCGGTGGGGCTGGAGGAGTGCCTCCGCAAGGCCGCCGCCGCCATCGGATGGCACGACCGGCGGCCGGAGCCCGGGCGGGGCAAGGGGCTCGCGTGCGGCTGGTGGACGACCACCGGAGGCTCCTCGGGGGTGTACGTGAAGATCAACCCCGACGGCACCGTCGCGCTCAACACCGGCGCGGCCGAGATCGGCACCGGTGCCCTGACCGGCGCGGCGCAGGTGCTGGCCGAGGAGCTCGGGGTCGGGCTCGAGGACATCCGCGTGGTGTCGGCCGACACCTTCGCCACGCCCTTCGACTTCGGGGCCCAGGGCAGCCGCACCGCGTTCGCGGTGGGGGGCGCGTGCCGGGCCGCCGCCGCGGATCTGCGGCCGCGCCTGTTCGCCCTCGCCGCCGCCCAGCTCGGGGTCGAGCCGGAGGCGTGCACGCTGGCGGACCGGCACGTCGTGGCCGGGGGGAAGCGCATCGCGCTGGCGGAGCTCGCCCGGCTCTCGCAGCAGACGGGCGGAGGGCTCATCGCCCAGGGGACTTTCATCGCGCCAGCCACCACGTACGACGCCAAGCGGGTGGAGGGGCACGCCTATCCCGCCTTCCACTCGCCGAGCTTCCATGCGCACGCGGTGGATCTCTCGGTGGACCCGGAGACGGGCGAGATTGCCATCCACCGGTATGTGGTGGCGCAGGACGTCGGCTTCGCCATCAACCCGACCTACATCGAGGGGCAGATCGAGGGCGGGGTGGCTCAGGGCCTCGGCCAGGCCCTCTCCGAGGAGATCGTGTACGAGGGCGGCCGCGTGCTGAACGCGAACCTCACCGACTACAAGATGCCGACCATGCTCGACATGCCGCGCGTGGAGAGCATCCTGGTCCAGCACCCCGGCGCGGCCGGGCCCTACGGGGCCAAGGGCGTCGGCGAGCCGCCGAACATCGAGCCGCCGGCCGCGGTGGCCAACGCGGTCGCGGCCGCCACCGGGCTCCGGATCACCACCCTGCCCATCACCGCGGAGAAGATCGCCCTGGGCCTGCGCGACGCGCAGGCGGCCGGCACCTGATCCCGCATGGCCGGCGCTTCCATCCAGCTACTCGAGCTCGGCAAGCGGTACGGCGAGGTCGTGGCCGTCGACACCACGCTCATGATGATCGCCGGCTTCGAGGAGCCGGCGGCCGGCGATATCCGGCTGGCGGGAGAGCCGATCACGAACCGGCCTCCTCGCTGCTGATCGGCGTCGCGGTGCTCGTTCTCGGGACGATGGAGGCGCTCCGCCGGAGGGCGGGGATCCGCGTGCCGGTGAGCTGAACGGGAGGGACCACGATCCTGCGCACCGGGCTCCTGATGCTCCCGACCTACGAGCCGGCGCGGCTCGGCGATCTGGCCGTGCTCGCGGAGGGGGCCGGCTTCGACGATTTCTGGCTCGCCGACGAGCGCTTCTTCCGCGAGGTCTACGCCTGTCTCACCCTGTGCGCGCTGCGCACGCGCCGGATCCGGCTCGGGCCCTGCGTCACGGACCCGTATACCCGGCATCCCGCGCTGACCGCCGTGGCCATCGCGACCCTCGACGAGATCTCGGGCCGGCGCGCCGTGCTGGGGATCGGGGCGGGGGTGAGCGGGTTCCGCGAGCTCGGGATCGACGCGTCGCGGTCGGCCGCCGCCATCCGGGAGGCGGTCGAGGTCATCCGCAGGCTTCTGGCCGGCGAGACGGTGACCGTCAAGGGGCGCGAGGTGAGCCTGAGCGGGGGGCGGCTCGACTTCACGGCGGTGCGCGCCGACCTGCCCATCTTCGTCGCCTCCCAGCGGCCGGCGGGATGCCGGGTCGCGGGGCGGGTGGCCGACGGGGCGATCATGCAGGGCGCGCTCGCGGAGCCGCTGGTACGGTTCCTGCGCGAGACGGTGCAGGGCGCGGCCCGGGACGCCGGGCGCGACCCCGCCCGGGTGGCCCTGGTCGCGCGACTCAACGTGTGCATTCACGACGACCGGGCCGCCGCGCGCGACGTGATGCGCCCCACCATCGTCCGCAGCCTCGCCGCGCAGCGGCCGGATTTCTTCACCTTCCGGACCGCGGGGCTGACCCTGCCCGCCGGGCTCCGAGACAAGGTGCTCGCGCTGCCCTACACCCACGAGGTGGCCCCGCTGCGGGCGGTGGCCCCGGAGGTGCCGGACGCCTTCGTCGATGCCTGCACCCTCAGCGGCCCGCCGGAGGTCATCGCGCCCGAGCTGGTGCGGCTCGCCCGGAGCGGCATCGCCGAGGTGGTGATCTATCCGCTCGCGGTGGACGGCCGCCCCGAGACCACCATCGAGCGCTTCCAGGCCGAGGTGATGCCGCGGGTGCGGCGGGAGCTCGGGGCGTGACGGTGATCGTCCACATGCACGGCAATCTGCGCCGGTTCATGCCGGACGGCCGCGACCGGATGGTCGTGGACCTGCCGGACGGGACGACGGTCGACGCCTTCCTGACCTCGCTGGGGGCCGAGCGTGACACCTGGCTGGTGGCGGTGAACGGCCGCACCGTGGAGCGCGACCACCGGCTCGCGGCCCGGGACATCCTGGACTGCTTCGAGCCGGTGGCCGGCGGATAGGGGGAGAGACGCCATGATCGTGCGCTACGTCATCAACACCCTCAAGCCCGGGGTGGATCCCGCCGCCTACGAGCGGTGGCTGCGAGAGTACGACTACCGGGTGGCCCGGACATTGCCCGGCATCATCAGCTACAAGACCTTCCGGATCGAGGGGCCCGTCCACAATGCCCCCGCGGGTGCGGAGTGGCGCTACATCGAGCGCATCGAGATCCGCGACCTGGCGCAGTACCAGAAGGACATCGCCTCCCCGGCAGGCCAGGAGCTCATCCGCCAGCTGTACGAGAACTACTGCGACCGCTCGAAGACCATCTTCTTCGCCACCGAGCCCATCGAGGAGTGACCGAAAGGAGGCCGGCATGACCAGCCGCATGGATCGTCGATCGTTCTTGAAGGTGACCGCGGGCGGGGCCGCGCTCGCGGCGCCGGTGGTCCGGCCCCCGCGGACCGCGGCGCAGGATGCGCGCACGCTCGTGGTCGCCTGGGACACCGACATCGACACCCTCGACCCCGCCCAGTTCAAGGCGATCGGAGGCTACGTGACCATCGCCAACTGCTACGACACCCCGATCGCCTGGAAGGTCCAGCCGATCCCGGGCAAGCCCGGGTTCTTCCGGTCCCAGCCGGCCCAGTGGGACGGGGCGATCGCCGAGTCGTGGGCGATGGAGCGGGAGGGGGCCACCATCGTGCTGAAGGTGCGCCGGGGGGTGAAGTTCCCCAGCGGGCGCCCGGTCACCGCGCAGGCCGTCAAGTACTGCTTCGACCGCGGGCTGCAGTCACCCGGCTACATGCGTTTGCTCTTCCCCTCGCTCATCGGGGTGAAGTCGCCCGAGCAGTTCGAGGTGCGGGACGACCACACCTTCGCCATGCGCATGGAGCAGCCCAATCCCATGGCGATGGACATCCTCGCCCTCTCCAACAACGCGATCATGGACCCCGACGAGGTCAAGGCCCACGCCACCAAGGAGGATCCGTGGGCGGCCGAATGGCTCAAGCGCAACATCGCGGGCATCGGTCCCTACCGCCTGGCCAAGAACGAGCCGGGCGTGGAGATCGTCCTGGAGGCCGCGAAGGGGTACTGGAGGCCGGAGCCCTTTTTCCAGCGCGTCGTCCTGAAGTTCGTGCCGAACGAGGCCGACCGGGTGCTGCTGCTCAAGCGCAAGGCGATCGACATGGTGGTGGGCCGGCCGGGGCTCTCGCCGAAGAACGTCAAGAGCCTGGAAGGCGAGCCGGGCCTCAAGGTGTTCGACGTGCCGGACACGACCTGTCACTACCTGGCCATGAACGAGAAGAAGCCGCCCTTCGAGAACAAGCTGGTGCGCCAGGCGATCAACTACGCGATCCCCATCGGGCCGATCATGAAGGGGGTCCTCTTCGGCTACGCGACCCAGATGAAGAGCCCGCTGCCGCACCTGACCCCGGGCTACAGCGGCAACCTGTCGCCCTACAAGCACGACATCGAGAAGGCCCGGCAGCTCATGAAGGAGGCCGGCGTCAAGACCCCGATCCCGGTCAAGCTCGCGGTGCGAGTGGGCTACGTGACCCACGAGCAGGCCTCGGTGTGGCTGCAGCGCGAGCTGGAGAAGATCGGGTTCAAGGTGGAGATCGTCAAGGAGACCGACGCCACCTTCCGCCAGGTGGCCATCAAGGGCGACCACGAGCTGTCCATCGAGTCCTGGCAGTCCTGGGTGAACGACCCCTGGTATCACCTGAACTTCCTCATGCACTCGCGCTCGAAGTTCACGAACGCGTCGTTCTACTCGAACCCGATCCTGGACAAGATCATCGACGAGAGCCTGGCCGAGACGAACCCGGAGCGGCGGCTCGGCAACGCCCGCGTCGCCCAGAAGATCCTCATCGACGACGCGGTCTGGGGGTTCCTCTGGTACGACAGCTGGACGCGGGTGATGAAGACCGACATCACCGGCATCGAGAAGCGCTGGGATACCTTCGAGCGGTACTACGGGGCCCGGCGCGCCTGACCCGGACGGCCCCGATGGGCGCGGCCCGGGCAAAGGACACGTGAGGTGGGGTTCGGCCGGTACGTCCTGCAGCGCATCCTGCTCGCCGTCCCGACCCTGGTCGGGGTGACGGTGATCTCCTTCGCGCTGACCTATCTCCTCCCCGGCAACCCCGCGCTGGTCAAGGCGGGGGCGCTGGCCACCCCGGAGGTGGTGCAGGACGTCGAGCGGCGCATGGGGCTGGATCAGCCGGTGTACGTGCAGTACTGGCGCTACGTGAGGAACCTCGTCCGCGGCGACCTGGGCGAGAGCGCGTCCACCGGGCGGCCGGTGCTGGAGGACTTCCGCCAGCGGGTGCCCGCCACCCTGGAGCTCACCCTGACGAGCCTGCTGATCGCGGTGGGCGTCGGGGTCCCCCTCGGGGTGCTGTCGGCGGTCCACCGCGACAGCGTGCTGGACCACCTGGCCCGCCTGCTCGGGGTGAGCGGCGTGGCCATGCCGAGCTTCTGGACCGGGCTGATCCTGGTCTACGTGTTCTTCTACCTGCTCGGGGTCGCGCCGGCCCCCCTGGGCCGGCTGGCCGCCGACGTGAGCCCGCCCCCGCGCCTGACCGGGCTCTACGTGCTCGACGCGGCCGCCGCGGGCGACGGGGCCGCCCTCGCCTCTGCCCTGTACCACCTCATGCTCCCGGCCCTGACCCTGGGCTTCGCGGTCATGGCGCCGCTGACGCGGATGGTGCGGGCCACCATGCTCGAGATTCTCGAGTCCGACTACGTGAAGGCGGCGTGGGCGGCCGGGCTGCCGCGGCGGCAGGTCATCTACGGCGATGCCCTCCGGAACGCCCTCATCCCGGTCATCACTCTCCTCGGGGTGATCTTCGGGTTCCTCATGGCCGGCAACGTGGTGGTGGAGATGGTGTTCGCCTGGCCCGGGCTTGGCCACTACGCGGTCACCTCGCTCGTGACCAAGGACCCCGGCCCCATCCAGTCGTTCGTGCTCTTCGTGGCCGTGATGTACGTGGCGGTGAACCTGGCCGTCGACCTCCTCTACGGCCTCGCCGATCCCCGGATCCGCCTCCGCTGATGCGCTGGCGTCGACTGACCGCGAACCGGCTCTCCTTCGCGGCGCTCTGCGTGATCGCGCTGATCGCCGCCTCCGCGGTCCTCGCGCCCTGGGTCGCGCCCCACGACCCCGACGAGACCGACGAGGAGGCGATGCTCGCCGGCGTTTCCCCGCGGCACCCGCTCGGCACCGACGTGTACGGGCGGGACCAGCTCTCCCGCCTGATCCACGCCGGCCGGATCGACCTGCTCATCGCCCTGAGCGCCACCGCGGTGGCGCTCACCGTCGGCTGCGCCCTCGGGACGCTGGCCGGCTACCGGGGCGGCTGGACCGACCAGGCGGTGATGCGGGCGGTGGACGCGGTGATGGCGTTCCCGGCCTTCATCCTGGCCATGGGCATCACCGCGGCCCTCGGCAACACCACCGCCAACGTGGCCGCGGCGATCGCCATCACGCACGTGCCGATCTACACGCGGCTCATCCGGGGCGAGATGCTGAAGGTCCGCGAGACCGAGTACGCGGAGGCGGCGCGCACGGTGGGCGACCGGCCGTGCCAGATCGTCTTCGTGCATCTCCTGCCCAACTGCGTGCCCCCGCTCATCGTGCAGGCCACCCTGGCCATGGGCTTCGCCATCCTCACGGTGGCCGCCCTGTCGTTCATCGGCCTCGGCATCCAGCCGCCGCAGAGCGAGTGGGGGCAGATGACCGCGGAGGGGGCGGGATACGTCGTCTCCGGCGAGTGGTGGCTCGTGCTCTTCCCCGGCCTCGCCATCATGCTGACCGTGCTGGCCTTCAACCTCGTGGGCGACACCCTGCGCGACGTCCTGGATCCCCGCATGCGGGGCGTCCGGTGAGCGACCTGCTGGAGGTGCGGGACCTCGCCGTGCACTTCGCGACCGACCGGGGCGTCGTGGAGGCGGTGGACGGCGTCGGCTTCACGGTGCGGGCCGGGGAGATGCTGGGCCTGGTCGGGGAGTCCGGCTCCGGCAAGTCGGTGACCGCGATGGCCCTGCTGCGGCTCATCCGCCCCCCCGGCCGCATCGTGCGGGGCGAGGTGCGCTTCGAGGGGGAGGATCTGCTCGCGCTCTCCGAGGAGCAGCTGCGCTCGGTGCGGGGCGCGCGCATCTCGATGGTGTTCCAGAGCCCCCGGACCGCGCTGAACCCGGTGCTCACGGTCGGCCGGCAGATCGCGCGCCTCTTCGAGCTGCACCAGGGGGCGACGCGGGGGGCGGCGTGGGCGCGGACCGTCGAGATGCTGGGGCGGGTGGGCATCGGCGAGCCGGAGCGGCGCGCGCGCCAGTACGCCCACCAGCTCTCGGGCGGGATGTGCCAGCGGGTGATGATCGCCATGGCGCTCGCGGCCTCCCCCCGGCTGCTCCTCGCCGACGAGCCGACCACCGGCCTCGACGTGTCCATCGCCGCGCAGATCCTCGACCTCCTGCGCGATCTCGGCCGCCGGACCGGCGCCTCGATCCTGCTCATCACCCACGACCTGGGCGTGGTGGCGGAGGTGTGCGACCGGGTCGCGGTGATGCACGCCGGGCAGCTGGTGGAGATCGCCGACGTGCGCTCGGTCTTCGCCCGGCCGGAGCATCCCTACACGCAGGCCCTGGTCCGCTCCATCCCCCGCATCGATCGCGACGTGGCGATGGAGCCCATCCCGGGGACGGTGCCCTCGCTGCTCGCGCCGCCCCCAGGCTGCCGCTACGCCGACCGGTGCCCGCGCGTGCTGGAAGTGTGCCGGCGCGAGCGCCCGCCCCTGCTGCGGTCCACCACCCATCACGAGGTCGCCTGCCACGCCGTCGAGGCCCAGCGTGTCCCTGCTCTCCGTTGACGGGCTGGTGAAGCACTTCCCGGTCGCGGGCGCGTGGCTGGATCGCCTGCGCGGGGCGGGCCCGCGCGCGGTCCACGCGGTGGACGGCGTCTCGCTCGCGGTGGGGGCCGGGGAGGTCCTCGGTCTCGTCGGCGAATCCGGGTGCGGGAAGTCGACGGTGGCCCGCACAATCCTCCGCCTGCTGGAGCCGACCGCGGGTCGCGTGACCTTCGACGGGATCGAGCTGACCGCGCTCGCCCCGGAGCCGCTGCGTCGCCGGCGGCGGGACATCCAGATGGTGTTCCAGGATCCCACCGCGTCGCTGAACCCGCGGCTGAGCGTGCGCCGGTCGGTGGAGGAGCCGCTCCGCCGTCACACCGCCCTGCCCGCGCGCGAGCGCGGGGAGCGCGTGGCCGCGGTGCTCGCCCAGGTGGGGCTGGGCCCCGAGCTGGCCGACCGGTACCCGCACGAGCTGTCGGGGGGGCAGCGGCAGCGGGTGAACATCGCCCGGGCCATCGCCACCCGGCCTCGCTTCGTCGTGCTGGACGAGCCCACCTCGGCGCTCGACGTGTCGCTGCGCGCGAAGGCCATCTTGCTGCTCGACGAGCTGCGGGACACGCTCGGCATGGCGTACCTGTTCATCTCGCACGACCTCGCCAGCGTGAAGTACCTGGCCGGGCGGATCGCGGTCATGTACCTGGGGACGATCGTGGAGGAGGCGCCGACCCGGGAGCTCTTCACGCGGCCCCTGCATCCCTACACCCGGGCCCTGCTGTCCGCGGTGCCCGTGCCCGACCCGCAGACGCGCCGGCCCCGCCTCGCGCTGGCCGGCGAGGTGCCGAGCCCCATCAACGTCGCGCCCGGCTGCCGCCTGCGCGGGCGCTGCCCTCTCGCCCAGGCCGTCTGCGTGGAGCCGGTCACCCTCCGGGAGGTCGCGCCCGGGCACCGGGTCGCCTGCCATCTCGTTTGACCCTCGACAAGGAGATCGACCGCATGGGAGAGGTTCGCACCCCCGACGACGTCCACGATCTGGTGCACGGCCTGACCCTCCTCGGGACCGGCGGGGGCGGGCGCCCCGAGCAGGGGCTCGCGTGCCTGCTGCCGCACGTGGAGGCCGGCCACGCCGTGCGCTGGGTCGCTCCCGACGCCATCCCCGACGACGCGTGGGTGTGCTCGACGTTCGGCATGGGCTCGATCGCGCCGACCGAGCCGCTCTCCCCCGGGGAGCGGCGCGCCCTGGGCTACCCGGAGGCATGGACGGTGCCGCGGCCCATGGTGCGGGCGGTGCAGGAGCTGGAGGGCTACACCGGGCGGAAGGTGGCGGCGATCCTGCCCTTCGAGCTGGGTGCGGGCAACACCCCGAGCCCCATGGACGCGGCAGTGCGGGTGGGCGCGGCCATCGTGGACGGCGACTGCGCCGGCCGCGCGATCCCGGAGCTCTGCCAGACCAGCGCGGCCATCGCCGGGATCCCGTTCGCCCCCGGGGCCATCGCGGACGCCTGGGGCAACGTGCTCCTCGTCAAGGCGACGGCGAGCGAGCTGCTCACCGAGCGCATCGGCAAGCTGGTGAGCATCGCCACGAAGCTTCCGGACATGACCGCCCCGTGCGCGCACGCCGGGTTCCTCATGCCGGGCAAGGAACTCAAGCGGGTCGCGGTTCCGGGCGGCGTCACGCGCGCCCTCGCGGTGGGGCGCGCCCTCCGCGCGGCGCGGGCGCGGGGCGGGGATCCGGCGGGGGCGGTGGCGGAGACGCTGGGCGGCTGGGTCCTCTTCCGCGGGCGCGTGGCGAGGAAGGAGTGGGAGAGCCGGGACGGCTACATGTTCGGCACTACCACCGTGGAGGGCGAGGGGCCCGATGCGGGCCACATCCTGCGCGTGTGGTTCAAGAACGAGAACCACGTGACCTGGCGGGACGGCGCCCCGTGGGTGCTCTCGCCCGATCTCATCATGACGATCGGCGCCGACGGAACCCCGTACACCAACACCCAGCTGCCCGAGGGCGCCCGGATCGCGGTGGTGGGCGCGGCGGCGGATCCGCGGCTGCGCACCCCCGCCGCCCTGACGCTGCTCGGGCCCCGGCACTACGGATACGACCTGGCGTACACCCCCATCGAGGAGCTCATGGCGCGGGCGGCGGCGCGCGCGAGGGAGAGCTGACATGGCGAGGATCGTGCGGTACGTGCTCGCGAAGACGAAGCCCGGCGTGAGCCGGGAGGACTACGAGCGCTTCGAGCGCGAGGTGGACTACGTGGTGTCGAGCCAGATCGCCTCCATCGTGTCCTACCGGACCCACCGGATCACCGAGGTGGGGGAGCGGCTGGCCCCGACGGGGTGGGACTACATCGAGCGCATCGAGATCACCGACCGGGCCGCGTACGAGCGCGAGCTGGCCGAGAAGGGCAAGCAGCTGCTGGAGGACCTGTACGCGAAGTACCTCGACCGCTCGTACACCACCTCGATCTGGTCGGAGCTGGTGGAGCCGTGAAGGCGGGCCTGCTGCTGCTTCCCCACGATCCGCCCGCCCGCCTCGTGGAGCTCGCCGCGCTCGCCGAGGGCGTCGGCTACGACCATTTCTGGCTCGCGGACGAGCGCTTCTTCCGGGAGGTGTACGGCTCGCTCACGCTGGCCGCGCACCACACGTCGCGCATCACGGTGGGGACGTGCCCGCCGTCCTCGGGCTCGGCGCCGGCATCTCCGGCTTCGCGGAACTCGGCATCAAGCGCGAGCGGCCGGCCCGGGCGATCCGGGAGAGCATCACGGTGATCCGCCGTCTCCTGGCCGGCGAGGAGGTCGAGGCCCGGGGCGAGGTGGTGCGGCTCGACCGGGGCCGGCTGGACTTCACACCGAGGCGGGCGAGCATCCCCATCTACGTGGCCAGCAACGGACCCCTCGGGCAGCGCGCGGCCGGGGCCGGAGCGGACGGCGCCATCATGGAGGGGTGCGGCAGCCAGGCGGAGGCGCGGGCCCTGGCCGCCGCCGTCGCGGCCGGAGCCGGCGAGGCCGGCCGCGCCGCCGCGGCCGTGGAGCTGGTGGCGCGGCTGAACGCGTGCATCGGGCCGGACGGCAAGGCGGCGCGCGACGTGCTGCGGCCGCGGGTGGCCCGCACCCTGGGTGGCGGGCGACTGCGGTTCGCGACGCTCGAGGCGCAGGGGCCGGCGCTTCCCGAGGAGGCCCGGCGTCGGGTCGCCGGCGTACCCTACGCTCCGGGGTTGACGCCCTACCTGCCGCTGCTCCCGCTCATCACCGATCGGGTGGTCGATGCCCTCGCCCTCGCCGGCACCGTGGAGGAGGTCACCGAGCAGGTGATCGCCCTGGCTCGCGCGGGCATCGGTCAGATCATGATCCACCCGTTCGCTCCCGCCGGCGGCCACGTGGACGACACCATCCGGCGATTCGGTCAGGAGGTGGTGCCGGCCGCCCGCCGGGCGCTGGGAGACAGGAGGACGGCATGACCGAGGACAGGTTCCTGGAGGGTCGCGTGGCGCTGGTGACCGGGGCGTCGTCGGGCTCGGGCGTGGACATCGCCGGGGAGCTGGCGCGCCGCGGCGCCCGCGTCGGCGTTCACTACCGGCACTCGCGGGCGGGCGCGGACGGGGTGGTGGCCGCGATCCGGGCCGCGGGCGGCGAGGCGCGCGCCTTCCAGGCCGATCTCGCGGTGGCGGACGACGTCTGCCGCCTCGTGGACGAGGTGGAGGCGGCCCTGGGGCCGGTCGGCGTCCTGGTGAACAACGCGGGGCCGTTCGCGGACACCGCGCTGCGCACGCTCAGCGAGCGCGACTGGGACTACGTCATGAACGCCAACCTCAAGGCGGTGTTCGTGGCCTCCCAGCGCGTGCTGCCGGGCATGGAGCGGCTCGGATGGGGCCGCATCGTGAACCTGGGGGCGACCTCCGGGTTCGTCCGGTCCCACTCGGTCTACGGCCTCGCCAAGGCGGCGCTGCTCCACCTGACGGAGAGCATGGCGGTGGAGTTCGCGCCGCACGTGACGGTGAACGCGGTGGTCCCGAGCCAGATCGCGAGCGCCCGCACCGACCGGATGCCCGCCTACAAGGCGGCCGCGGTGGCCGCCACCCCCCTGCGCCGCCTCGTCACCCAGCCGGAGATCGCCCGGATGGTGGCGCTGGTGTGCTCGCCCGCCTTCGATTTCGTCACCGGGCGCGCCCTCGTCCTGGACGGGGGCCGCAGCCTCCCGGTCTTCCCGAAGCTCGGCCTGTCCGCCGGCGCGGAGCCCTGAGATGTCCATGAACGCGGTCCTCGAATCCCTGGATCTGCTCGACGCGGCCACCGTCACCGGGCGGCAGGTCGCCGACGCCATCCGCGCCGCGGGAGTGGCGGACGTCGAGGTGAAGCGCTTCACCGGCCGGGCGGGCAGCACCGACTTCGTGCGCTGCGTGGTGCCCGGCACGCGGGGCCGCCGGACGGGCGGGGACGCGCCCACCCTCGGCATCGTCGGCCGGCTGGGTGGCATCGGGGCGCGGCCGGAGAAGATCGGCCTCGTGTCCGACGGCGACGGCGCGGTGACCGCCATCGCCTGCGCGCTGAAGCTGGGGCGCATGATCGCCCGGGGCGACCGCCTGCCCGGCGACGTCCTCATCTCCACTCACGTGTGCCCGGACGCGCCCACCATGCCGCACCCCGTCGTCACCATGATGAACTCGCCCGTCGACATGGCCACGCTCAACGCGGAGGAGGTGCGCCCGGAGATGGAGGCGGTGCTCACGGTGGACACCACGCGGGGCAACCGCATCGTCAACCATCGCGGCATCGCCATCACGCCCACCGTCATGCAGGGCTGGATCCTGCGGGTGGCCGAGGATCTCCTCACCATCCAGCAGCAGGTGACCGGGCGCATGCCGGTGGTGCTGCCCATCACCATGCAGGACATCACCCCGTACGGGAACGGGCTCTTCCACGTGAACTCGGTGCTCCAGCCCTGCGTGGCCACCGACGCGCCGGTGGTCGGCGTGGCGCTCACCGCGGAGGTCGCGGTGCCGGGCTCGGCGACGGGGGCCTCGCACGCGACGGACATCGAGCAGGCGGTGCGCTTCTGCCTCGAGGTCGCCAAGGCGTTCGGGCAGGGGAAGTGCCGGCTGTACGACGAGCCGGAGTGGGTGGAGATCCAGCGCCGCTACGGGTCGATGAAGGTGTTGCAGTCGATGGGCCGGGAGCGGGCCGACCCCGCCGGCGGAGACGCCTAGAGCGGGAGCCGGTCGCCGTCCCTGAACCACCGGGGCGGCTCTCCGCGCACGAACAGCTTCACGCGGCCCCGCCCGCGGACGGCGACCGCCGGGCCCTCGACGCGCAGGACGGTCGACTCCTCGATGCCGACCACCGGGTTGTCCCACACCGCGAGGTACTCCATGATGCGCTCGTCGCGCGTCTCGCTGCCCGGGGCCATGGCCGGATCGGTCTCGAGGTAGTGGGGGTTGATGTTGAAGGGCACGAGGCCGAGGGCCTCGAAGCGGTCCAGGGCGACGACGTTCCAGTCGTTCGTGGTGAGGATGCGGGGGCCGGCGACGTTGCTGCCGGCGCTGGACCCGACGTAGGGCAGGCCGGCCTGCACGCGGACCCGGATGGCCTCCAGGAGGCCGGCCTCGCGAAGGCGCTTGAGGAGCGCGTAGGTGTTGCCGCCGCCCACGAACACCGCGTCGGCCCGGTCGAGGGTCGGGAGCGGATCGGCGTCCCAGCGCAGGTGGGTCACCTGTACCCCGATCCCGTCGGGGAACGGCGGCCCGAGCGCGGCCTGCGCGCGCTGGTAGTAGGCGACCTCGTCTCCGAGGTTCGCCGCGGTGACGAACGCCAGGCGCTTCACCGCGGCGCCGAGGAAGTCGGCCAGGTGCGGGCGCGCGTGCGCGAGGAAGGGCCGACCCGAGCTCGAGATCAGGAGAGCCCGCATCTACGGGCGGAACAAGGCCGGGCGGTCGGCCCGCGCGTCGGGCGACGTCGCGTGCCAGCGGCGGCCCAGGTCCTGGCGCCGCTCCTTCGTCTTCACCTCGTCCACCTCATCTTCTTCTCCAATTCTCGACCGGAATACGTACTGAATAGGCACGGTTTTGCGGGCAGTCAAGCGCCAACTCACGGGGCCTGCCAGATGACCTGGTTTCTGCGGCCGACGGCGGTGAGTCGAGGGGCGCCGGTGTCGGTCAGGCCGAGCAGCAGCCGGCCGACGCCGCGGTGGTCGAAGAAGTCGAGCACCGGCTTGCCGTCGAGGAGGAAGCCGATCAGCAGGCGGGGCCGGCCCGCCCTGTCGTCGAGCCGGATCCCGGGCGCCCCGTGGGGAGCCACGCTCAGGCCGAGGCGCGCCGCGCCCGCCCCGTCGTAGAGATCGAGCTGCGGCCAGTCGCCCGGGCCCACCGTCTGGCTGAGCCGGGGGCTGCCGCTCTCGTCGTACAGCGTCAGGGCGGGCCAGCCGCCCGGCGCGATCGTCAGGGCGCTTCGCGGCCGCCCGAGCCGGTCGGCCAGCGTGACGCCGGCCGCGCCGTCCGGCTCGACGCCGACGGTCGCGGCGGAGATCCCGTCCCGGCTTCGGAGCGCGAGCCGCGGCGACCCATCCGGCGCGACATCGAGCGACACCCGCGCGCGGCGCTCCTGGTCGAACAGCTCGATCGCGGCGGCGCCGTCGGGCCGCACGACCAGAGCGACCCGCCTCGTGCCGCGGCCGTCCGCCATCTCCAGCACGGAGCCATCCGCCTCGCCCGGCCCGAGCCGGACGCGGGTCGTCCCTGCGTCATCCACGAGACTCACGCGCCGAGCGCGAATCTCGCCGGATCCGGCCGGGGAGAGCGCCCGCGACAATATCCACGTACCCGAGATCAGGACGAGGCCGAGGACTCCCGCCATGATCCAGCCCAGCCCCCGGAGTCGGTGGACCGTCAGCCGGAGGTCGCTGAGCTCGCGCTCGAACCCGGTTGGCTGAGCCACGGCCTGGCGGACCTCCTCGAGGCGGGCCCGCGCCTCGGACAGCGACGCGAGGAGGTTTTCCGGCCGCGGGGCAGGTGGGCCGCTGGGCATGACGCCTCGCGGTTCAGCGGCGGTCGGACCCGCGCTCGCTCCCGCTCCGCGCGCTCGGCCCGATCGCGGGGAGCCTTCTAGCCATTGCGGGGGATCGCCGCTTGCCACCAATCCATGAGGAAGGGGAAGGACACGATGGCGACCATGACCACGATCAGCGCCACGAGGCCCGCCCGGAGCCAGCCGCCGGCAAGCATCGCCGTGAGCGGCTCGTGCTCTTCCAGATCGTCGGCGAAGAGCTGGGCGACCTCGTCGCGGAGCTGCTGGTGCGCGCGCTCGACGGCCTCCAGGCAGAGCTCGAGCTGCCGCTGCTCCGCGACGGTTTGCGAGAGGGAGCCGATCAGGCGAGTGCCGTCGGTGAGCCAGCGGGCGAGGCTGTCGAGCTGCGGGTGGTGGTCGCGGGTCGGGGTGTGCTCGCGGCTCGCGCCATGCTCGCAGGCTAGGGCCTGCTCGCGCTCCAGGCCATGCTCGCGCTCTGGCCGGCTCGGCTTCGCGCTGACGCGGGCGAGAGCCGGCACCAGACGCCGGTAGTAGCGGAGCTCGCGCTCGAGCGCGGCGATGTGCTCCGCGAGGTCGAGCGGCTGCGCCTCCGTGTCGCCTGCCTCGGGCACGCCGAGCAGGGAGAGCTGCCGGCCGTGCCGGTCTCCGGGGACGATGTGGAGGCCTGGCCGGGTCGGATCACGCCGGACCACCGTTCGACCGGAAGTCCGTTCGGCCACTGAGCTGCTCATGGATGCCCTCCCGCTTGATCGTCCTTGGCGGTCTTGAACTGGGCCAGGTCCCGCGCCTCGAAATTGGTCCTGTGCCCGGCCAGGTTTGGCGCCGGCCCAGGGGGCCCAAACGGTATGCAGGGCGGCATCACTTGTCAAGCAAATTTGTGCACAGGCAGCGTAAAAGCGCTGGATTTAGAGGTGCCTGGCGTGTGGATAGGTGTGGATGAACGCCCGCTCACCCGCGAGTCAGTAAGGGCAGATGGGCGTACTCGGAAAAACGGTGCAGATGGCATAATCGGTTTTGCATGCCCCGCGGGAATCCATTCGCTCCGCAATGGCAGCTTCCCCGGCTGCTTGAAGGCGCGGCCGCCAGAGGCGATGCCGGCCGGAAGGCGGGGTGCAGCCCCCGCACCGCGATAAGCCAATTTGTTGAACAGGGTCGCAGGCGATTCGAAGCTCACAGAGACGTTCGGCAGGCGTCTTACCCCGCAGGGCCAGGTGGGGGCGCCGAGGGTTGTACTCATATTCCCACTGACGCAGCTTCTGGGCGAGCTCGCCGGGGCTTCGGACAATCATCCGGCGGTAGAACTCGTCCGCGTCCGTCCGGTGGCTGCGTTCCACCTTCCCAGTGCTTTCCGGACAGCCGCGTGGGATGTGCCGGTGCGAGACGCCGAGATCTCGCAAGTGCCACGTGAAGTCGGTACCGAACTCGGAGCCATGATCGGTCTGAATTCTTTGAATGGCCATCGGGAGTCGGCGGCGGACCGCCTCGACGAACTCAGTGGCCGACTTGATGGAGGTATGGGCGTAGACGCGAAGGACCCGATACCGGGTGGCTTCATCGATCGCTATGAACTGATAGAACCGGCGCCCGCCGAGTTTGAGATGTTTGACGTCGACCTGGACCGATTGCCCAGGGACGTGAAGCTCACGGCGCCGCCGCGGCCCTGGACGATACCGCTTTAGCGACACCCTGGGGACGCGATGTTGCTTGAGGATCCGGTGGATTGTGGGCGCCGAAACGTACACCTGGTGGTATCGCTCCAGGAAGAAGCGGATCCGGAGGGGTCCGTAGGAGCCGGGCCTGCGCCCGGCGCCCCTGCTCCCTCTCCTTGGCGGTCTGTCCTATCATGGCCCTCCTGGCCCAGGGCTTTGACAAGCTGCCCTGAGTGTCCAGGAGAAACCTTAGTACCTACAGCCTAGTGCAGAGCTTCCCCGAGATCATTCGTCTAGCTCGCGAGAGCGGTGCGCGTCGCGTGGAGCAGCCGTCACTCCTCACAGAGGACGAGTAGCCGGATGGCGGAGCGATCGATCCCGCCGGAGATCGAGCGGGCCAAGCAGGTCTTCCGCTTCCTCAAGGCGTTTGCGGAGCGGAACCTCCCCATCGAGCGGCGGCTGGCCGACCAGCCGTGGTCGATGGCCCTTGCCGAGCTTCCCCAGCATCCTTCGATCGTCGTCGGCGAGGTGCAGCTTTCGGCGGGTGGAGAGGCTGCCAACGAGAATGCCGACGCGAGCGATGCCCCACCGCTCCTGCGCGTTCGGCGGCCAGCGCTGACGCGCGCTCCGCGGCCGCCCGCTGAGATCGCGGAGTGGCTCCGACCAGGCTGGGAGAACCCGGACGCGCGCGTGGAGGTTCCGCTCGAGCGGAACGAGGTGCGTCGCGGCGAGACGGTCACCGTGCCGTTTGCCCAGGCTCCGGCACGGGTGGCTGCGCTGGAGCAGTATCGGATGGCCTGGAGCCAGTGGGCCGAGGCCGAGAAGCCGGCCCGGGCCGCCATGCGCGTCTTCGAGCGGCTCTATGAGCTGAAAGGCAGGATCGACCTCGAGAGCGAGCGGGTGGAGCTGGTGCTGGGCGACGGGCGGCTCCGCTGGCAGCGGCCGGAGGGGACCATCGACCACCCCGTGCTGCTCCAGCGAGTCGAGCTGGAGTTCGATGCCGACGTGCCCGAGTTTCGCGTCATCGACGCCGATCGCGCGGCGGAGCTGTACGGCGCGCTCCTCCAGGATGGCGAGGGCATCTCGGCCCAGAAGTTGAACGAGCTTCGCGCAGAGCTAGAGTCGGGCGGATATCATCCGCTTGCGAAAGCGGCGACCTCCGGCTACCTCCGGAGGCTGGCCCAGCTTCTCGGGCCGCGGGGCGTGTTCCGGGAGGAACGAGCGGATGGTGCGCCCGGGCCCGATCCACTGATCCAGCGCGACCCTGCTCTCTTTCTTCGCACCAGGTTGTCGGGCTTTCCGGCGGCGTTCGACCGCGTGTTGGAGGATCTGGAGAATCGCGAGCATTTGCCGATCTCGCTGACGAGGCTCGTGGGCGTTGCTCCCCCGCCTACAGAACGGAAGCCCCCGCCAGCATCTTCTCCGTGGAGTGAGCCGCCCGACGTGCTTCTCAGCAAGCCTGCCAACCTCGAGCAGGTAGAGATCGCCCGCGCACTCGACGCCCATCGGGCCGTTCTGGTCCAGGGGCCTCCAGGAACCGGCAAAAGCCACACGATTGCCAACCTGATCGGGCACCTGGTCGCGCACGGCAAGCGGGTGCTGGTCACGAGCCACACGACCAAAGCGCTGCGCGTGCTGCGCGACCAGGTCGTCGAGGCGCTCCAGCCGCTCTGCGTCGCCGTGCTTGAGCACGACTTGGAGGCCCGGACCCAGATGGAGCAATCCGTCCGCGGGATCCTGGCCCGGCTGACGACCGCGCATGAGGAATTCCTGGAGCGCGAGGTCTCCGATCTCACTCAGACGCGCGCTGGCCTGATCGGTGAAATCAATCGCATCACCGCCGACCTCCGCGCCGCCCGCGAGGCGGAGTATCTTCCGATCACGATCGCCGGGGAGAGCGTGGCGCCGGCCGAAGCCGCGCGCTCAGTCCGCGACCATCGCCAGGGCAATGACTGGATACCTACGGGGCTGAAGCCTGGCGCCCCGCCGCCTCTGAACGCCGAAGAGCTGGCCGATCTCTACCACTCGAACGGAGCGCTGACCGAGTCTGAGGAGCGGGAGATCCAGGACCAGCTCCCGGATCCCGCGACGCTTCCGAGCCCTTTCGACTTCGGCCTGCTCATCGAGGCTCTCGATGCAAGCGAGCCGGAGGAACTGACTGCGTTCTGGAGCCGACAGCCGGCGGCCGAAGACCTCCCGCTTATCGAGCGTCTCCGAACGCTGGTGGAGGAGGCCGCGGCAGAACTTTCGCGCCTGGAGCCCTGGCAGCGGAAAGTCGTCGCGGCCGGGCATGCCGGTGGCGCCGAGCGTCAGCTCTGGATCGAGCTTCGCGACCAGGTGCGGGCTGCAGGGGCGAGGTGGGAGCATGCGCGTCCCATCCTGCTCGCCCGGGAGGTCCAACTCGACCGCGCTACCCGGATCGAGGAGGTGCGCCAGCATTCCTCTGCAATCATTGGACACTTGGAACGTGGCGGAAAGCTGGGAACGCTCAGCCTAATCTTCAAGGCCGAATGGAAGACGATCATCCGGACGGTGCGTGTAAATGGGCAGACTCCCTCGCAGCCGGCCGACTTTCGAGCGATCGCCGTGCAGGCCGAGCTGGACGAGGGCCGGCGCAAACTCGCCCTGCGCTGGGCTCGCCAGGCGGAGCCGGCGGGCCTTCCCCAGTTTGCCGCCATTGGCCAGGAGCCTGAGCAAATCCTTTTGGAGTACGCCGATCAGTTCGAGGGACTGCTCGGCTGGTGGCAGCAACATTGGGCGGCGATCGCGGCGGCGATGCACGAGGCGGGATTCAAATGGACCCAGTTCCGCCAACGGGAAGTCGCCCGCTCGGCCCCGGCGACTCCATTCGAGCAGGATTCCCGAATCCTTGCCGGGGCGTTGCCAAAAACCGTGGAGGCGCGCGCTGGCGTCGTCCGTCGCGTCCAAGCCCTCTGGCGACTGGCCGAGGCCGAGAAGGTCCTGGACGAGTTCACCGGGCCGGTGTGCCGTCGGCTGCTCGCGGCGGTCAGGAAGCACGACGTTGCTGAGTACGAATCGGCTCACGCGGCTCTCCAGGAACTCGCAGCGAAGCAGGCGATCTGGCTTCGCCGGAAGGAGCTGCTCGGGCGACTCGCCGCCGTCGCTGCGACCTGGGCGTCCGCGATCCGCCGTCGCGAAGGCATCCACGGCGCCCAAACCCTCCCGGGCGACCCTCAGCCAGCATGGCGGTGGCGCCAGCTTGCCCAGGAGATCGAGCGGCGGGCCGGGCTCGACGAGTTGGCCCTCACCCGCCAGCTACACCAGCGACGGGATGAGCTTCGCGGAGCAACGGCGCAGCTCATCGACAGGAAGGCGTGGCTCGCTCAGCTTCGACGCACGGACCTGCCGGCGCGCCAGGCGTTGCAGGGCTGGGCTGACACGCAGCGCAGGATCGGCAGGGGCACCGGTCGGCGTGTGCCGGAGTTCCAGGCACGCGCCCGGGCGCTGCTTGCACAAGCGCGCGACGCGGTCCCTGTCTGGATCATGTCCCTGGCCCGGGTCGCGGAGAGCTTCGACGCGCGAGGCAGGCGCTTCGACGTTGTCATTGTGGACGAAGCGAGCCAGTCCGACGTGACGGGGTTGCTGGCCTGGTACCTGGGGGACTCCGTCGCCGTGGTCGGCGACCACGAGCAGGTGAGCCCACTGGGCGTGGGCCAGCGGATCGACGCCATCAAGGCGCTGATCGGCGAGCACCTGGGCGGCATCCCAAACGATCATCTCTACGACGGCCTCACCTCTATCTACGACCTCGCACGCCAGTGCTTCGGCGGGACCATCGCGCTCCGGGAGCACTTCCGCTGTGTCCCCGACATCATCGAGTTTTCCAACCGCCTCTCCTACAACGGCGAGATTCGTCCGCTGCGCGACCCGGGTTCGGCACCCCGGCCGCACCTTGTGGAGTACGTGGTGGACCACGCGGGCGTCGCAGGCCGGCAAGGCAGGATCAACACGGCCGAAGCCCGCGTCATCACCGCGCTCGTGAAGGCCATCACAGAGATGCCGGAGTACGCCGGGAAGACGGTCGGTGCGATCACACTGCTTGGAGACGAGCAGGCCGAGCTGATCCAGGACCTGGCGTTGAAGGTCGTGGACCCAGCGGAGCTGGCGCGCCGCCGCTTTGCCGCGGGAAATTCCGCCCAGTTCCAGGGCGACGAGCGCCATGTGATGTTTCTGTCGATGGTGGACTCGCCCACCGGTGCTCACCTGCCGATCCGGCGCGAGCCGCTGTTCAAGCAGCGCTACAACGTGGCCGCCAGCCGGGCCAGGGACCAGCTCTGGCTCGTCCACTCCCTCGATCCTCGGCGTGACCTACAGCCCGGCGATCTCCGCGCGGCGCTCATTGAGCACGTCCGCGATCCAGGCGCCAAGCGGCGCGCGCTTCAGGAGGCCCAGCGCCGCGCCGAGTCGCCGTTCGAGGCGGCGGTCATGGAGCGACTGATCAACGCCGGCTACCGCGTCGAGCCGCAGGTGTGGGTCGGCCAGTACCGCATCGACATGGTGGTGTCTGGCGGCAAGGAACAGGTGGCCCTCGAGTGCGACGGCGACCGGTACCACGGCGTGGATGAGATCCCACGAGACATGGCGCGCCAGGCGGTCCTGGAGCGTGTCGGATGGCGGTTCATCCGTATCCGGGGGACGCGGTTCTATCGAGACCCAGAGCAGACGATGGCATGGGTGTTCGAGACGCTGGATCGCTTGGGCGTCGCTTCGGCCAGCGCGACTAAGAGTGCCGCCGACGTAGAGGCGCAGGCCAAAGCGTTCCGTGAGAGGGTCATCCGGCGCGCATGGGAGATCATGCGGGAGCAAGAGTGGCTGCCGGAGGAGGCCGAGAGCCGGGGAGGAGCGGATCTTGCCTCGTGATAGCCATTGGCGACACGCTCAACGACACGTACCGGGTAACGCGACTACTGGGCCGCGGAGGGTTCGGCGAAGTGTTTCTCGCAGAGGACGAGAAGATTCCCGCGCGCAAGGTCGCGATCAAGGTGCTGGCCAGTCCCGGAGACGCAGCGCAAAGCGATCTTCTCCGAGAGATGAGAACTCTCGCGCAGTTCAGTCACCGCCATGTGGTGAGCTTCTATCACCACTTCGTACACGGGTATCGACTCCATCTCGTGATGGAGTATTGTCCCGGCGGTAGCCTCGCTGACCGCTTGGAGACGTCTGGTCACTGGTCTGTCGATGAAGTGTTCGACTTGGGCGTTCGACTTTGTGACACGCTGGCTTTCGTCCATAGTCGGGGCATCATTCACCACGACATCAAGCCGAGCAACATCCTGTTCGGCTCGGATGGAACCGTCAAGCTGGGTGACTTCGGTATCGCCAACCGTAACGGTGGCACCCCCCTCTACATGCCGCCGGAGATGTTTCTCGGCACCGTGGAACGTACCGACCCCAGGGTAGATGTTTATGCACTGGGCATCACCCTGCTTGAATCAGCTACCGGCCATCATCCCTTTGCGGATCTTCGCCCACACGAGGCGCTTCAGGCCCGCGTTGCTCATCAGTTCGTTGCGCCCGACCTTCCTGGCTGGGCGCAGGAGGTGTTGCTGAGGGCAACCCATCCAACGCCGGAACTACGATTTCAAAGCGCGGAAGACTTTGCCGAAGCGATCCGACATCGCCACGTGCCCTACCTGGTCGATGGGCGGAGTATCAAGGCTGACTCCCTGGCCAGGGAAGCCGAGGTGGCACTCGGACGGAAGAAGTGGCGGAGGGCCCTACGACTGGCAGAGCACGCGCTGAAAAAGAGTCCCGATTCGATTGCCGCTCTCCTGGCAGCAGGTCGCTGCGCGCTCGCGCTTCGGCGAGTTGACGAGGCCAGTCGACATTTCGCTCGAGCAGTCGCTGTAAGCCCCAGGACCCAAGTACAAAGGGAGCTCGGTTGGATCGCCATGGAGCGGGGGAGACTGCCGAGTGCTATCTCGCTGCTGACTGACCACCTGAGAAGGAATGCATCAGACTACGAAGCCTACAGCTTGCTTATGAGGTGCTTCTACCTGAGTGACCGCTTCGAGGTGGCTCGATCTCTTGCGGAGACCTTGCTCGAGCAGAAGCCACAGAATGGATGCTTTTCAGCCAACTTGCTGCTGTGCCGGCTCCTTGCCTCGGATTGGGTACCAGAGGATATTGAGAGCCTTCGAGAGGCAGAAGGCCCTTTCGTACGGCACAACATCCAAGTGGCGACGGAGCAGCCGTCGGCCTGGACACCGGGTGGCAAGCCATCGTTGAAATCGAAGCTCCTCTTCGAGGAGTACCGGTTCGCGGAAGCCCGCCGAAGCGGCAAGGCAAACACGATCGTCATCCAGACCCCTGACGGGCTTCGGCGGGACTTGGATTGGCCGATCGTGTCCATCGGTTCCCTTCAGTCGAACGATATCGTCATGAGACATCGGAGTGTTAGTCGAAGGCACTGTGCCATCGTGAACTATCCTGACGACGTCTGGCTGTACGATCTCGGGAGCACGATTGGAACGTGGGTGGACGGCCAGCGCATCGAAGACCGGATCTACCTGGATGGACCTCACGAGCTGAGAGTAGGCGAGATGACCCTGCGCGTAGTGACGAATAGTAGGCGGCTCGTTTGATCACGAGCTCAAGAGCCAGGAGGGGGCCAGCACGACGTGTGACCAGGAAATGGGGAGGACGTGAAGTACCCTTTCGGCTAACGGCCGTGTGTATTTTGAAGACATCATCGCGGGCTTTGACACGCTGTCGCCGGTTTCGGTTAAGGAGTTAAATCAAGCGAGGTAGGCTGTCCACGTCGAGAGGCGTTGGTCAGGACGCAATCTGCAGGAGACCCGCTGACCATCGCTCTTGATCAGCGGGTCCAAGCCCGCCGCCGAGGCTACCCCCCCTTCAACCGCGGATCCAGCAGATCCCTCAGCGCGTCCCCCAGCATGTTGAACCCGAACACGGCCAGCGACAGCGCCGTCGCCGGCCAGATCGCCAGCCACGGGGCCCGGTACATGTGGTCCAGGCCGGCCAGCGAGAGCATCCCGCCCCACGTCGGGTAGGGCGGCGGCACCCCCAGCCCCAGGAACGAGAGACTCGCCTCAGTCAGGATCACGGTCGAGAGCCCGGTGGTCGCCACCACGATGATGGTCGGCACCACGTTCGGCAGGATGTGGCGCAGCGTCGTCCGCAGATGCCCGGCGCCCAGCGCCCGCGCGCTCTCGACGAACGTGTGCTCCTTCACCAGCAGGGCCACCCCGCGGACCACGCGGGAGTTCTGGATGCCGAATGCCACGCCCAGCACGATGGTGATGTTCCACACGCTGGGCCCCAGCAGCGACATGATCGACAGCAGCAGGAGCAGGGGCGGGAAGGCCATCCACGCGTCCACCGCGCGCTGCACCAGCAGGTCGAAGCGGCCGCCCAGGTAACCGGAGAGCACGCCGATGGCGGTGGCCAGCGCGCTGCCGATGGCGATGGCGCCGAAGCCCACGTACAGCGAGATGCGCGCCCCGTAGATCAGCCGGGTCAGGAGATCGCGGCCCAGCTCGTCGGTGCCGAGCCAGTGCGAGGGGCTCATGGCGACGAAGCGCTCGCGCAGGCTGGTCTGGGCGAAGCCGTAGGGGGCGATCCAGTCGGCGGCCACCGCGGCGGCCAGCATCACCAGCACGATGACGCCGCCGACGGCGCCGAGCGGCTTGCTGACGGCCATGCGCACCCACACGTCGAGCCACCACGGGCGCGACCGGGCCGGGCGCCGCGCGGGCAGGCTGAGCGCGCCGGCCGCCGCGCCGCCCGCCTCGGCGGCGAGGTGGGGCATCACCAGCCGCCGGATGCCGAACGCGCGGGACCAGAGCGAGCGCATGGGCTCAGTACCGGATGCGCGGGTCCAGGAAGGCGTACGAGAGATCGATGATCAGGTTCAGCGCCACCACCATGGCCGCGATGATCAGGTTCACCGACTGCACCACCGGATAGTCGAGACGCGTGAGGGCCTCGAAGAAGAAGAGGCCCACGCCGGGCAGGCGAAAGATGGATTCGACGATGACGGAGCCGCCGATGTAAAGGGGGATCTGCAGACCCACCAGGCTGATCACCGGGATCATCGCGTTCTTCAGCGCGTGCCGCAGGATGATGGGCCGCTCGGCCAGGCCCTTCGACCACGCGGTGCGGATGTAGTCCTGGCGCAGCACGTCGAGCAGCGCCGAGCGCATGATGCGCATCACCGGGCCGGCGCGCGTGACGCCGAACACGGCCGCGGGCACGATCATGATCTTCAGGTTCTCGATGGGGTCCACGGTGAACGGCACGTAGGTCCACACCGGCGTCCACTTGAAGTAGATGGACGGCAGCACCACCACCAGCACCGCCAGGCCGAAGTAGGGCACCGAGAGGGCCAGGATGGCCAGCACCCGGCCCAGGTAGTCGGCGGCGCTGTCCTGCCGGGCGGCGGAGAGGATGCCGATCAGCACGCCCAGCACCACCGAGACCAGGATGGTGAGCAGCGCCAGCTCGAGGGTGACGGGGAAGCGCCGGACGAACTCGTTCAGGATGGGCTGACGCGTCCAGTAGGAGGTGCCGAAGTCGCCCCGCAGCACGATCCCGCCGATCCAGTCGAGGTACTGCACGTGCACCGGCCGGTCCAGGCCCAGGTCGTGGCGCAGGGCGGCCAGGGTGGGCGCGTAGGCGTGGCCCTCCACCATGCGCGTGGCCACGTCGCCGGGCATGAACCGCATGAGCGCGAAGACCAGCACGCTCACGAGGAACAGCGTCGGCACCGCCAGCAGCAGGCGGCGGATCACATAGCGCTTCACCGCGCTACTTGTCGAGCCAGGTGTAGACCAGGCGCATCCCGAGCCCGTAGCCGTCGTGGTGCCGGAAGCCCTTCACGTAGGGCGGGTGCGCCACGTACTGCGGCCACTGCGGCACGTAGATGTAGTAGGCCTTGTCGGCCAGGTAGCGCTGGATGTCGTCCACGATCTGCTTGCGCTTCTTCGGATCCATCTCGCGCCGCTGGGCCAGCAGCATCCTGGTCAGCTCGCCGTCGGCCACGTGGCTCTGGTTGGTGGGCAGCTCGGGATAGAAGCGGCCGAAGAGGAAATCGTCCACCTCGGTGAAGGGCGTCGAGGGGCCCATCGCGGCCTTGTCGTACTTGCCGAGCGCGGTGGTGGAGATGTACTTGCCGTACTCCTCCGGCTTCAGCTCCACCTGGATGCCCACCTTGCCCAGGTCCTCGGCGGCCAGCTCGTAATAGTTGCGCCACGGCACCACGTAGCCCGGCCAGTGGTAGATGGGCATCGTGAAGCCCTTGGGATAGCCGGCCTCCGCGAGCAGGCGCTTGGCCTCGGCCGGGTCGTGGCCGATCAGGTACCTGGCCTTGGCCGGGTCCATCTTGGAGGCGTCGAGCTTCCAGTCGGTCAGGGCGCAGGGGATGGGGCCCGCGTCGATGCAGCCCTCGCCGAAGAGCAGGGCGTCGTTCCAGGACTTGCGGTCGATGGCCAGCGAGACGGCGCGACGCACCCGCACGTCGTTGAACGGCGGCTGGTCGGTGCGCAGGTAGATGAAGCCCTGGCCGATCACCTTGTAGGGCGTGATCGACATCTCGGGGTTGGTCTGCTTGAGCGTCCGCGCCTCCTCCGGGCTGATCCAGCCCCAGATGTGCGGCAGCTCGGCCTTGCCCGCCCGCAGCACGGCCAGGCGCGCCGCCGCGTCGGGCGTGATGTCGATGACGGCGCCGTCGAGATAGGGCAGGCCCTTCATGAAGTAGCTCGGGTTGCGCTCGAAGACCACGCGCACGCCCTTCTCGTAGGACTTCAGCACGAAGGGCCCGGTGCCGATGACCGCGTCCGGGTTGTTGAAGTCCTTGAACTTCTCCTCCGCCTCGCGCGGCAGGATGGCGCAGAAGCTGGGGCTGGCCAGGTGGTTCAGGAAGGGCGCGTAGGGCTCCTTCAGCGTGATCTTGACCGTGTGGCGGTCGACCACGTCCACGCCGGTCACCGGCTCGAAGCGGTCGCGGAAGCCGGACTTGGCCATGAAGCGCTCGATCGAGTACTTCACGTCCTCCGCCGTCACCTCGCGGCCGTTCACCGGGGGCTTGTTGTGGAACTTGACGCCCTTCCGGAGGCTGAAGGTGTAGACCTTGCCGTCCTTGGAGACCGTCCACTTCTCGGCCAGGTCAGGGAGGATCGAGAAGTCGGTGGGCGACTTCTGCTCCGGCCCGTTGGGGAAGCGGACGAGCTGGCTGTAGGCCAGGCTCACGTAGGAGTGGGTGAGGAAGCTGATGGAGAGGTGCGGGTCGAGTCCGGGGGCCTCGCGCTCGGCGATGCGGATGACGCCGCCGCGCTTGGGCTGGCCCTGGGCGAGGGCCGGGTCCGGCGCGGCGAGCGAGCCCAGGAGCAGCGCGCTCAGGAAGACGGCGATCAGCGGACAGGTCGGGAAGGGGGCGCGGCGCGCCATGGTCGGGTCTCCTGTTCTCGAGAATGTCGTCATTGACCGGGAGCAGGGAGCGAAAAGGGGCCGAAAAGTTGGCCTATTTAGCATCGGGCGCGCGAGGTTGTCAACGCGCTACTGCTTGCCCGGCACAACGATTAGCGCGTTCGGCACGCCCCATCCGCCGGGCACGGACAGCGTCAGTCCAGGGAGCCTCACCGCGAGCTGGCTCGACGGGCCGCCGTCGAGGTTCAGGGCATCCCGGCAGCCGAGGCCACCCTGCTCGGGCGGATCGGCGAGGAAGCGCGCGAAGGTGGTGGTGTCGGCGCTCGTGGAGACGACGAGGATCACGATATTGCCGCCGGCGCACACCGCGGTCCGCTCGGCGATCTGGGGCTTCAGCGGCTGGACCTGTCCCCCGACGAGCAGACGGGGGAGACCCTGGACGATGAGGCGATGGCCGGCCGGGTCGGCGATGTCGGCGCCCAGCGTGATCCGCGCCTGGTTGCCGTCGATCACGAGCGCCCCCCAGGCCCGCCGGTTGCTCGAGCCGATGACGCGCCCGGCGTCGACCACGAGGCCCATCGCGCGGCCGTCCTTGTCGAAGAAGCTGGCGTTGGAGGCGACGACGGCGGGATAGGGCTCGACGATCTGCTCCACGGAGCGACGCAGCGGGGGGTCGCCGGCGGGGATGAGGCGGAGGTCCGCCACGTCGAGGTCGATCCGGAACGCGTGGCCCGAGAAGGGGCCCGCGTCCGTGGGGCCTGCCTTGAAGGATGCGTGCGCGATACCCGGGGCGACCGGGGAGAATCTCGGCGGCTCGGAGCGGGGCTGGCTTGTCGTTGTGCCGGTTGGGGCGAGGAGGATCGCGAGGGCGCAGAGGGTGGGGATGAGGCGGGAGCGTCCGAACATTTGGGGCAGGGTAGCGTGGGGGGGTGGGGGATTGCGAGATTCTTCGTGGGCGACTCGCCCACCGCCCCTCACCCTGCCCTCTCCCCTGAGGGGAGAGGGTTCTTGAGGGCGGACGTGTGCTAGATAAGAGGGACCGTGGCCAAGCGGAAGATGCACCTGGCGCAGTTTCTCTGTCATAGCCCGACGTACCACAGCCTCGCCATGTGGCGGCATCCGAAGACGGCGGAGGCCGGGTTCGACTGGGCGCGGCCGGAGCTCTACCAGCACATCGCGCAGGTCTGCGAGCGCGGCAAGTTCGACATGGTGTTCTTCGCGGACCTGAACTACATCTCCGACACGTACCGCGGGACGATGGACCCGGCGATCCGGCACGCCACCCAGGCGCCCGAGCACGACCCGATCCCGCTGCTGCCGTTCATGGCCGCGGTCACCACGCGCATCGGCCTGGGGGCCACGTTCTCGATCAGCCACTCGCACCCGTTCTACGCCGCGCGTCTGTGGGCGACGCTGGACCACCTGACGCGCGGCCGCGCCGCCTGGAACGTGGTGACGACGCTGAACCACAACCAGTCCGCGAACTACGGCGAGGAGCTCCGGCCGACCGAGGAGCGCTACGACCGCGCTCACGAGTTCATCGAGGTCTGCCGCAAGCTCTGGGAGAGCTGGGAGCCCGACGCGGTCGTGATGGACCGCGAGGCGGGCGTGTTCGCCGACCCGTCCAGGGTGCACCGCATCGAGCACGAGGGCCGGTTCTTCCGCTCGCGCGGGCCGCTCAACGTGGTGCGCTCGCCGCAGAACGGGCCCGCGATCCTGCAGGCCGGTACCTCGCCCAAGGGGCGAACGTTCGCGGCGCGCTACGCGGACGCCATCTTCGCCATCCAGCCCAACATCGCGGGCGCCCGGGCCTACTACGAGGACATCAAGAAGGGCACGGTCAGCGAGGGCCGCCGGCCCGAGGCCTGCAAGATCCTGTTCGGCATCCAGCCCATCCTCGGCGCGACGGAGGCGGAGGCGCGCGAGAAGCAGGCGCGCCACAACGAGCTGGTCCCGCTGGAGGGCGGCCTGGCGATCCTCTCGGGCCACCTCGACTTCGATCTCTCCACGCTGCCGCTCGACACGGTGATGGCCCGGCGCACGGAGCCGCAGCTGCAGCGCATGCAGACGCGCTACCGGACGCTCACCGGCGAGCTGCTCACGCTGCGCGAGGTGGCGCAGCGACACGGCCAGAGCGTGGGGCTGGTGCAGATGGTGGGCACGCCGTCGCAGGTGGCCGATCAGATGGAGGACTACTTCGACCAGGTGGGCGGCGACGGCTTCATGCTGTCGCCGATCTACTCACCGGGGGCCATCGAGGAGTTCGTCGACCTGGTGGTGCCGGAGCTGCAGCGGCGCGGCCGGTACCGCCGGGACTACACGGGGACGACGCAGCGCGAGCACCTGATGCAGGACGACTGACGCGGCTCGCTCGCCGCGCCGCCTTACTGCGCGGTGTAGCCGCCGTCCACCGGCAGGCAGGCGCCGGTGACGAAGGAGGCGTCGTCCGAGGCCAGGAAGAGCGCCGCCCGGGCGATCTCCTCGGGCCGGCCGAGGCGGCCCATCGGGTGCCGGTCCTCGAGGAACTTGCGGCTCTCGGGCTGGTCGGTCAGGGCCTTCGTGAGCGCGGTGTACACGAACCCCGGGCACAGGGCGTTCACCCGCACCTTCTCCCGGGCGAAGTGCACGGCCATGTCGCGGGTGAGCTGGACCACCCCGCCCTTGCTGTGCGTGTACGGGTCGAGGCCGGTGCCGAGCTCGCGCGGCCGGCCCACGAGGCCGTAGATCGACGACAGGTTCACGATCGATCCGCCGCCCTGCTTCACCATCTGCTCGACCACGGCCCGGGACATGAGGACCGTGCCCTTCATGTTGATGGCCATCACGAAGTCCCAGACCTTCTCCCAGTCCCAGTCGGCCGGCGCGTTCCGGGAGGCGACGCCGGCGCTGTTCACGAGCACGTCCGCCCGCCCGAATCGCTTCACGGTCTCGTCCACCAGGCGCTCGCAGTCCGCGCGCTTCGTCACGTCGCCCACCAGCACCAGCGCCTCGCTGCCGGCGCCCTTGACCTGGGCGGCCACGCTCTCGAGGTCCGGCGCGCGCAGGTCGGCGAGCGCCAGCCTCGCGCCCTCCTGGGCGAACACCACCGCCGTCGCCGCGCCGATGCCCGATCCGGCGCCCGTGATCAGCGCCACCCTGTCCCGAAGCCGCCCCGCCATGGCGCTTCACCGTACCGGAGCCCGCACGCCCGGTCAATGTCCGCGATGGGGCTGGCCGGGACGCGGCCGCGTGGGCTATTGTTCTCGGTGCCGGGAGGGCCCAATGGAGTTCCGCACCATCCGCTACGAGCAGCTGGGAGCCGTGGTCCGCATCACCGCGAACCGGGCCGAGGTGCTCAACGCCCAGAGCCGCGTGATGATCCTCGAGCTCGACGAGGCGTTCCGCGCGGCGGCGGCGGACGACGCGACGCGCGTGATCATCGTGGCGGGCGCCGGGGCGCACTTCTCGGCGGGCCACGACCTGGGCAGCCCGGAGGAGCTGGAGGACCAGAAGGCCCACCCGGTCGGCCCGGGCATGCCCGAGAACCTGAAGCGGCTGTCCGAGCTCTACCTCGAGGCCACGCTGCGCTGGCGCGACGTGCCGAAGCCCACCATCGCCCAGGTGCAGGGCTACTGCATCATGGGCGGGCTCATGCTGGCCTCCTGCTGCGACCTCATCATCGCGGCCGACGACGCGCTGTTCGCCGACCGGATGGTGCGCTGGGGCGGCGCGCACGTGCAGTACTTCAGCATGCCGTGGGACCTGGGGCCGCGGAAGGCCAAGGAGTACCTCTTCACCGGCGACTACATCGACGCGGCCACCGCGCTCGACCTGGGCCTCGTCAACCGGGTGGTGCCGCGCGCGGAGCTGGCCGAGGCCACGCTCGCGCTGGCGAGCCGCATCGCGATGCAGGACCCGTTCGCGCTGAAGCTCGCCAAGGCGTCGGTGAACGAGACGATGGACATCCAGGGCCAGCGCCGCGCGCTGGAGTCCGCGTTCAAGAACTACATGCTGACCATCCCGCACCGGCAGGCGCTCGGCACCTACGGCGCGACGGCGCGCGCGCGGGGCGTGAAGGAGCGGATCAGGGCGCGGGACGCGAAGTTCGGCGACGCCGCGGGCGGGTGATGGGGGCCGGCTAGCCTAGGCCAGCCCTGCCTCGTCAATCACGAAGCCGATAGCACTCCGTGGGATTACCTGTGACCTCCCCTGCGAGATCTCCTTTTCGGCTTCTTCATTCCAACGCGAGGCGTCCGTGGTTTTCTCGGTCTCGTGCGAGGTTTCTTTGGTTTCTTGCGCGGCAAGTGCTGAGCGAGCCTCTGCGCAATCTCTCGTCGGCATACGGCGCAGAACGGCGCGTCCAGAACACGCATCCGGCAATTGAATTGGGGACGAAAAGCGCCGCAGTGATAGGTATGGGCCCCTTCGTATGCACCTACCGTAGTGGCAGGTAGTGGATTCGGTTGAGGGTCACACGCGGTGCAGTTGATGTTCGAAGTAGTGGGCATCGGAGTAGAGGCCAGTACGAGGTCACGCCACTTGATGGTGGCCCGGTTGCTGTCGAGGGTAACGTTGGGCGCGGACGGTTCCGTTGCCGGGTGGTGGTCGTGGTCGACATCGACGCCACAACCCGCCCAATACGGATATTCGTCGGCGAGGCCGAAGGCGGTGTGCCCCATCTCGTGGATGCCAATGTCCATGGCGTGCGCCGCCGTCGAGAACACGGCGATGTCACCGCCAAAGCCACCGTAGACAGTAGAATTGACGACAACCATGATCATGTCCCAGTGGGGAACATGGTCGCGTACAGTCGCGAGTACGTTTGCCTCGTTGACTCGAAGCAAACGCCGCACCGGGGTCGGTATATCGCCGCTGCTACAGAAACTCGCATCGAAGAATGTCGCCGGCGCAGCTCCGGTCCCGCTGCAGGCGACCGGATCGTCCGCGCCGCTGTCGGTCGATGCCACATCCAGGCGATAGACGTTGATGGCAGCCTGGAAGGTGTCGAACGGAGGGGTCGCGAACAACTTGGTGACAAAACTCTGGGCGTCGGTCTGAAACTTGGCCATCTCGGTGGCCTGGTACCCTTCGGCCACGAGCACCAGTGTCCACCGCTTCTGATCCGATCCATGATGCACCAGCTTGGTCGCCCCGAGAACTGTCCCGTCCGTGAGTCCCATCAGCGTGCTCCCGGCCTCTCACGCAAAGGGATTTTCGCGAGGGGCTGTGCAGACTCCAGCTTTCTTCTCGGATCCAAGGGACTACTCATGAGGACCAGTGCATCCGCTTTCGGCAGGTCGGGGACGAGTACGACGAAGATTCCACGTGGTCTCTTCACCGGATAGCGGCGTGGCCCACCCTCCGGGTCGTAAGCCTCGACATCGACGCGGATAGGATTGTCTCGGATGCGACGGTAGAGGACTTGCCCTTTCGCATCCTGGAGCTCGTACCAGAAGCCACTGTGCCGCTCGTAGCCACTCAGGGCATGGCTTGGAGGCGTCACCTTCGCCAAGTGTTCTCGGCTTACGACCGAGACGGTCCGCCCCTCGTACTCCAAGGTTAGCCGCAACGCGCGCGTGGGCGAGGAGGGTCGAAGTTGTCTGCTCATCGCTTTTCACCCTTCGTTCGCGCTCGGTATCCCCCCGAGCGGCCCGGCTCCCCATACTGGGCGATACTCGCGCTCGAGACGCTACGCTCATTGCGCCGGCGAGTCAAACAGGAAGCGGACCGGCGTAAGCGCACCGTGAGACCGCGGGGGCATGTCCCCGCGAAGGTGGTCAGAAGCTCGAGTTGACAACCTGATCGCCGCACGCTAGTGTCCCGCCGCGAGGACACCCTTGGTCAGGGGGACGCACCGGAAGCGTTTGACCGTAATGCCGCGATGCGTGCTTGTCATGTGCGCCGGCACGGGCGCCGCCAACAATCTCGTCCGGAGCTTGCGGGCGGGTGACGGCTCCTTGCGGATCGTCGGATGCCACTCCGACCAGTTCTTCCTGAAGAAGTCGTCCGCTGACCGTAACTATTTGCTTCCTTCGGCGCGTCACCCAAAGTTTGGGGATGCGCTGCGGGGTCTCGTCGAGCGGGAGCGCGTTGGAGTCGTCATCCCGACGACGGACGACGATGTTGCTCTGGTCAGTGGACTACGAAAGACCCTTCGATCTCGTGTGTTCCTACCACATCCGGATACGATTGCACTGTGCCAGGACAAATACGCGCTGGCACAAGCGCTGGGCAGCGCGGGCGTGCCGGTGCCGGCAACGTGGGCCATCGGCGACCGCGGCGACGTAAGTGCGTTGTTCCGGACTGACGGTACGCCGCCCAGGCTGTGGTGTCGCGCGCGACGGGGAACGGGCTCGGTGGCAGCGCTTCCCGTGACCACCGCCGCACAACTCCTGGCATGGGTGTCCTACTGGGAGGACATGCGCGGCCTGCCCAGCACCGAGTTCATGATATCGGAGTATCTGCCGGGACGTGACTTTGCCTGTCAGACGCTCTGGCAGAATGGTCGGCCCGTGCTCGCAAAGACGAGCGAGCGACTCTCGTATTTTGGCGGTCGAGGCACGCCGAGCGGCACCTCCTCGATCGGAGGGCTGCACAAGATGGTGAGGGCGCCGGCCGTCGTAGAGGCCAGCCTGGCCGCGGTTCGCGCCATCGACGCACACGCCACGGGAGCGTTCAGCGTGGATTTGAAGGAGAACGACGAGGGGTGTCCGCTCGTGACGGAAATCAATGTCGGCCGGTTCTTGACCGGAACATCAATCTTCGATCTGACCGGCAAGCACAACATGTCGTTGACGTATGTGCGACTGGCGCTGGGAGAGCCGGTCAGCATTTCCGAGATCTATGATGTGGTCGAGGACTACTACATGGTGCGGGACCTGGATGCGCTGCCGGACATATTTCACGCCGCTTCTCTAGGGGAGGGCATCGAGGACGCAAGAGGCGATCTGGCCGAAACGAGAGTGTGAACATAGGAGAGAGACATGGGCGGACCACCACTGCCGGGCGAGGACCAGGAAGTCACCGTGGACATTACCGGACCGGACGCCGACGCAAGTCCCAAGGAGAGGGAAGCATTCGAGAAGAGCTTCAATGATTGGAAGAAGGACATCAACGCGCTTCGACAGAAATACGGGAAGCTGAAGGTCAAGGTGTCGAAGATCACCTACAAGAAAAAGAACCCGGACGAGTCTTTCTCGTGAACACCACGAATTCCTCGCGCGGAAGCGATGGAGGCCGTGCTCGGAAGTCGCGGTGGACGTACCGGGTGGCGCTGAGCGGCCCCCTCGACCGTCACGAGACCGAGGCGCTTCAAGTAGAGATCAAGGCATTGGCGAAACGGCATGGAGTCACGATCGGCAACATCAGCGCAGCCGGCGCGTCAAGTTCGTCACGCTAGGTCAGGGTGAGGAGTGCCCGAGCGGCCTGCTCGGACCATAGCGGCATTCCCAGGGTATTCAGCACGTCGAGTGCGGCCGCGACGTCGGCGCGCTGGGTCTGAGCGACGCCCAGACCTAGACGGCAGCGTGCCGCGAGCGGCCGCATGTCAAGCTCTTCCGCAATCGTCAACGCGTGTCGATAGTGCAAGGTGGCTTGTTCGCGATCCGAGCGCGCGAGGGAGACCTCGCCTCGCTGGACGAGCGCATACGCGGCGTTGCCCATCTCCTTGTGTTGCTGGGCCATATCCCAACCACGGGCGGCGAGGTGCTCGGCTTCGTCGAGCTCACCCGCGGCGAGGTAGCCCTGACTCAGGGAGACAAGCCGGATGGCCTGGCCGGCGGTGCCGCGCATGGCCATGTGAACGGCTTGAGCCTCGTGCAGCAAGGGAAGCCCGGCGTCCACTCGGCCCGAGTAGCTATACGCGAGTCCAAGCGACTCGGCGAGAAAGGGAAAGAGAAGCCGAATATTCCACCGGCGACAAAGCTCGAGGCCGCGCTCCAGAATCGGCACGCTCGTGAGTATTTGACCCCGACGGACATGCACACGGCCGACGGCCACATGGGCCGAGGTGAGGCTTGACGGATGGTCCGAGTCTCCCGCGATGCGCATCGCTTCGTTGGCGACGTCGAGGGCCTCCGAGAACCGGCCGACCTCAGCCAGACATAGGGCCAGCCATGTTCGCGAGTGGACCGATACGATGTACGGAAGACCAAAGCGCTCGTCTTCCGGAAGCTCCTTCACCGATTCGACGACCTGATGCAGCAGCCGAATCGCGGCGAGAAAGCGCCCCATATCGTAAGACACATGGGCCAGGTAGATCCGAGTAGACACCTCCAGGGCAAGATTGCCCGTGAGCTTCGCGAGCTCAAGGCCGCGCTCTCCGAAGTCCAAGCCGCGCGCGTGGTCACCTATTTGTCTGAAATAGTCCGTGAGATAGGCGCACACCCGGCCGAGCCGGAGCTGATCCGCCAGGCTTTCGGCGGATCCTCTCGCCTCCTCGAGATGCTCCAGGAGCTCCGTGAAGCGACCGAGTGGCAGGATGGAAGTGCGTATGTCCAGACGAAGATCAATGGCAAGCTCGACGTTCGCGCGGCTCCTGGGTAGACGCTGAAGTGCGGTGAGTGCGCGCTCGAAACAATCGAGGGCGCGGTCGTGGGACGAATGCGAAAGGGCACGTAGGCCGGCCTGGCGCCAGTAGGCGACCGCCTTCTCCCATGTTTCGCCCGATGTTGCGTGGTAAGCCAGCAGTTCGACCTGGTCCCCCAGGTGGTCACGATGAAGTCGTTCGATCTCCTCGACGATTCGGGCGTGGAGTGTCCTGCGCCGCTCCTGGAGCAGGCTTTGATAAGCCACATCGTGGGTCAGTGCGTGTTTGAACGAATACACGAGCTCCTCTGAAGATTCTCCCTCGTACATCAGATCCACCGCTTGCAGATGTGCCAGGCTGTTCCGGAGCTGATCGTCGGAGAGATCTGTAACGGCCCGCAGGAGGTCGAAGGGTACGTCCTGACCGATGACCGCCGCGGACTGAAGAAGGTGCTTCTCGTCGGTGGGCAGGCGGTCGATACGTGCCGCCAGCACGGCCTGGACCGTTGCCGGAACCTGGATGTTGGGCAAGGGTTTCATCAGGCGGAGAGCCCCGCGGTCGCCCGCCAGGATGTGCGACTCCACGAGGGTTCGAACGCACTCTTCGAGGAACAGAGGATTTCCTCCCGTGCGCTCGATCAAGATGCGCTTGAGCGGCTGCAGCGCCGGCTCGGTGCCCAAGAGGTGTCGCAGAAATGTGTCGGCGCTCGAAGGGTGAAGGGGCTCGAGCTTCATCTGCCGGTAGTAAGCCCTCGAATCCCACTTGTGTTGATACTCCGGCCGGTAGCTCACGAGGATCAGGAGGCGCGCAGACGGAACGACTTCGATAAGACTGTCCAGGACCGCTTCACTGTCGGAGTCGATCCAGTGGAGATCCTCCAGCACGAGGATGAGCGGCCTGACATGACTCTCGCGTACGAGAACGCGCGTCACGGCATCGAGCACGAATTGACGACGCTGAGGTGGATCCAGCGCTCGCCATGCGGGATTCTCGACGGGCACATCCAGGAGAGCCAATAGCGCCGGCAGGGTTGGCTCTAACCCTGGATCCAGGGCCAGGAGCGTGCTGGAGACTTGCTCCTGGATAGTCGCCGGATCAGAGCGTGGTTCGAGCCGGAAGTACCGCTTGAGGAGCTCGATGACGGAGAGGAAAGGGGTGGTTTTTCCGTAGGAAACCGACTCGCTCTCGAGGACGAGCCAACCATGCGTCCGATGCGAGTGAAGGAACTCGTAGAGAAGGCGCGACTTTCCCACGCCTGGGTCGCCGACGATCGCCACGACCTGACCATGGTTCTTCCCGGCCTGCGTCAGGGCCCGGCCGAGACGGCGTAGCTCGGCGTCGCGACCGACGAAACGGGTCAAGCCCCGCAGTGCGGTGGTGTCGAATCGGCGACGCAGCAATGTAGCGCCGGTCAATTCATAGACCTCGACCGGCTCGAGAAGTCCCTTGATCGGCATCGGGCCGAGTGACTGTGCTTCGACGCGACCCTCCACGAGTCGGAGAGTATTGGCGGTGAGATACGTCGAGCCGGGAGGCGCAGCTTGCTCCATGCGGTGGGCCAGGTGCGTGGTCTGACCGATGGCGGTGTAGTCCATATGGATGTCGCTGCCAATGGACCGCACGACAACCTCTCCGGAGTTCAGCCCGACGCGAATCGATACCGGGACCCCTGATGGCGACCATTCCTGATCCCCGTACCAGCGCAGCGTTTCGTGGATACGCAGCGCCGCATAGCACGCTCTGATGGCATGATCCTCGTCCGCCAGAGGAGCTCCGAAGAGGGCCATGATCCCGTCGCCCATGACCTGGTTCACGGTGCCCCCGTAGCGGCGGACGGCTTCCATCATGTGCTCCAGCACGGGATCCAGGAGCCTGCGCGCGTCCTCAGGATCACGGTCCGCGAGGAGTTCCATGGAGCCTTTGACGTCCGCGAAGAGCACGGTGACCTGCTTGCGCTCACCCTCCAAGGTCGCCTTGAACGTGGGGGCCTTCTGAGCGACCTGCCCCGACGAGTAAGCAGGTGAGACCGGCCGTGCTCCGTCCGGGATCGGGCTATTGGTCGAATGCCCACATTCAGAGCAGAACTTGGCATCGGCAGGCAGGACAGCATCGCAACGCGCGCAGGAGATGGCGAGCTGGATTCCGCACTCCAAGCAGAACTTCGCCTGTAGCGGATTCTCTCGATGGCACGCAGGACACCTCATGATCTCGCCTCCTGACGACATGCCAGCGCAGGTTCGAGAAGTGGGAAGAGGGTAGTCTGCGAAGAGAGGTCGGTCAAGGGATCCCGGCCAGGAAGATCCCTCAGCGCGAGGCCCGCGCCCCCGCGCGAAGCCGGGCCGTCTCCTCCCGGTCCACCTTCCAGGTCCGCTCGTCGATCGCCACCCCGTACTCCCGCCGCGCGTAGGCAACGCTGATCTTCTCCTCCAGCACGTCGCGCAGCACGCGCTCGGGATCGCGCTCGAGCGGGTTGCCCCAGCCGCCGGCGCCCGCCAGCTCGTGGCGGTAGACGTCGCCGGACCGCACGGTCAGCGTGCACTTGGCGGGCAGCTCGCGGTCCTCCGTGCCGGGGTTCATGACGTTGCGCGAGGGCGTGCCGGGGCGCCCGCCCGCCAGGCCGTAGGGCACGTGCGTGCGCCGGTCGGTGCGGAGCTGGAGCACGCCTTCCGCCTCGAGAAAGCGATACTGGCGCTCCAGGGCGAGACCGCCCCGGAACTTGCCGGGGCCGCCGGTGTCGGGCAGGTAGCCGTAGCGCTCGATCAGGATCGGGTACTCGGCCTCGATGATCTCCACGGGATTGTTCGAGAAGTTCACGACCGCGCTGCTGCACGCATCGACGCCGTCCTTCGTCGGGCGGCCGCCCCAGGAGCCGAAGAGGAACTCGAGGAAGACGAAGGGCTTCCGCTCGGCGTCGTAGCCGCCGAAGCTGACGCCGGTGTCGCCGCCCACCTCGCACGCGAAGACCCGATCGCGCGCGATCTGGGCCAGGGCGCCGAACACCGCGTTGGCCATGCGGAAGCCGGTGAGGCCGCGGGCGGCGACCGCGGCGGGCATGACCGGGTTCACCACGGTCCCGGGGGGCGCGATCACCCCGATGGGGCGGAAGTAGCCCTCGTTGTTGGGCGGGGTGCCGCCGACCAGGTGGCGCACGCACGCGTACACCGCGGACTTGGTGAAGGGCAGCGGCGAGTTGATGGCGCCCTTCACCTGCGGGGCGGACCCGGTGAAGTCGGCGATCAGGCGGTCGCCCTTCACCGTGACGGCCACCGTGATCGGGATCGGGTCGGGATCGATGCCGTCGTCGTCCATCCAGTCGGTGAACGTGTAGGTGCCGTCGGGCATGGCGGTGATGGCGTTGCGGGCGAGGCGCTCGGCCTGGTCGAGCAGCGCGGTGGTGCAGGCCGCGAAGCGCTCTGGGCCGTACTGCTCGGCCAGCTTCAGGTAGCCGCGCTCGCCGGTGAGGCAGGCGGCCACCTGCGAGCGCACGTCGCCCAGCACCTGGCGCGGCACCCGCACGTTGCGATCGATCAGCTCGAACACCGCGTCCACCGGCCTGCCCGCCGCGTGGAGTCTGAGCGGCGGGATCCGCAGGCCCTCCTGGAAGATCTCGGTCGCGTCGCAGCCGTTGCCGCCGGCGGTCTTGCCGCCCACGTCCAGCTGATGCCCGATGCTCGCGGACCAGCCCACGAGCCGCCCCTCCACGAAGATCGGCTTGAAGATGTAGAAGTCGGGCAGGTGCGTGCCGCCCTCGAACGGGTCGTTCAGGATGAACACGTCGCCCGGCTCGAGGCTCGCGCCGAACTTGCGGCGCACCTGCGCCATCGCGTCGGGGATGGACCCGAGGTGCAGCGGCAGGGTGAGGCCCTGGGCGATCAGGCGGCCGTCCGCGTCGCAGAGCGCGCACGACATGTCCATCGCGTTCTTGAGGTTGTTCGAGTAGGCGGTGCGCACGAGCGCGATCGCCATCTCGTCCACGATCGCGTCGAGGCCGTTCTTGACCAGCTCGAGGAGGATCGGATCGCTGAGCTCGCGGGCGGTCATGCGGCGCCTCCGGTGGTGATGACGACGTTGCCGTGAGCGTCCAGGCGCGCCGCGCAGCCCGGCGGCACCAGGGTGGTGGCGTCGTACTCGTCGAGGAGCAGCGGCCCCGGTCGCGCGGTGGCGTCGAGCGCGGCGCGCGTGATGACCGGCGTCGCGATCGTCCCGTGGGCGGGGCCGAAGTAGGCGCGGCGGTCGCCGCCCCGCCCGGCGCGGTCCTCCTGGAGCCGGATCGCCGCGCGGTCCGCGGGCCGGAGCACGCGCGCGGTGAGCCGCAGGTTCACGATCTGGATGGGATCGCCCTCCGCCTGGTGGCCGTAGGTGCGCTCGTGCTCGCGGCCGAAGTCGGCGGCCAGCGTCCGGAACGCCTCGTCGGTGAAGGACGGCGGCAGCGGCACCGTCAGCTCGAAGGACTGCCCCTGGTACTTGAGGTCGATCGACCGGGCGATCTCCACGCGGGCCCGGCTGCCCTCGGCGCGCAGCAGGGCCTCGGCCTCGCGCTCCATCTCCGTCGCCACCGCGGCGATCTCCGAGGGCTTCGTCCCGAAGAGCGGCCGGAGGACCGTCCGGACCAGGTGATGCTCCACCTCGGCCTCCAGCAGGCCGAGGGCGCTGAACACCCCGGGCGCGGGCGGGACCAGGATCGTGCCGATCTCGAGCGAGCGCGCCATCTCGGCGGCGAAGAGCGGCCCGTTGCCGCCGAAGGCCACCAGCGTGAAGTCGCGCGGATCCCGGCCGCGCTCGATGGTGACCGCGCGGACCGCGCGCGCCATGCCCGCGCACCCGAGCAGGTAGACACCGTGGGCGGCGTCGGCCACGTCGATGCCGAGGGGCGCGGCGACCTGCTCGGCGAGCGCGCGGCGGGCCTTCCCGGCGTCGAGCCGCAACCCGCTCGGCAGGCGCTCGGGGTGCAGGTAGCCGAGGGTGACGTTGGCGTCGGTCAGCGTGACCTCGGTGCCGCCCTGGTCGTAGCAGACCGGCCCGGGCACCGCGCCCGCGCTCCGCGGGCCCACGTGGATGGCTCCCGCCCGGTCCACGTGCACGATGCTGCCGCCGCCCGCGCCCACCTCCGCGATGTCGATGGCGGGCACCCGCAGCAGGAAGCCGCCGCCCTTGTTGAGCCGGCTGCCCTGCGACATGCTGCCGCCGATCTCGAACTCGCCGGTGCGCTTGATCTCGTAGCCCTCGATGATGGAGGCCTTCGCGGTCGTGCCGCCCATGTCGATGGAGAGCGCGTTGGGCGCGCCGATGGCCCGGGCCAGCGCGGCGGTCGCGATGACCCCGGCGGCGGGGCCCGACTCGATCACGTGCACCGGGCGGTGGCGCCCGCCCTCGGCGGTCATGACGCCGCCGTTGGACTGCATGATGAGCAGCGGCGCCCGGGCCTCGAGGGCGCGCAGCTCGCCCTCGAGCGAGGCGAGGTAGCGGCCCATCACCGGCATCACGTAGGCGTTGGTCACCGCGGTGCTCGTCCGCTCGAACTCCCGCATCTCGGGCAGGATCTCGGAGGAGAGCGTCAGCGCCACGTGCGGCGCGCGCTCGCGGATCATCGCGCCCACCTGGGCCTCGTGGGCCGGGTTGGCGTAGGCGTGCAGGAAGCAGACCGCGATCGACTCCACGCCCTCGGCGAGCAGCCGGTCGATGGCGGCGGCCGCGCCGTCCCGGTCCAGCGGGGTGATCACCTCGCCGCGATGGTTCATGCGCTCGCGGATCTCGCGGCGCCACCGGCGGGGCACCAGCGGCGCCGGGCGCTCGAAGTCGAGGTCGTAGAGCCGGGAGAGGCGCAGGCGCCCGATCTCGAGCAGGTCGCGGAAGCCCTCGGTGGTCAGGAGCCCGGCGCGCGCGCCGCGGCGCTCGAGGATCGCGTTGGTGGCCACGGTGGTGCCGTGGATGATCTCGCCGATGTCGCGCGGGGCGATGCCGGCCTGCCCGGTCAGCTCCCGGATGCCCGCGATGATGGCCTCGGCATAGTTTGCGGTGGTCGACAGCACCTTGCAGGTCCGCGCCACGCCGTCGGGCGACACCAGCACCAGGTCGGTGAAGGTGCCCCCCACGTCCACTCCCAGCCGATAGCTCATGCCGATCTCCCGAAGCCCGCGAGCCCGCGCGGAAAGAAGCCGGCGCGCGCTACTTGAGCGTGGCGGCGATCTGCCGGACCTCCTCCGGCGTGTGCTCTCCCGCCAGCGGCGTGCCCGGCATCAGGTACTTCCCCATGGCGAGCCCGCCGATCAGCACCGGCTCATAGCCGATGTCGCGGATCAGGCGCGACGCCAGCTCGATGGCCCGCGGGTCATCGCCGGCGATCGGCATCCCGACGCGCTCGTTCTTCCGCTCGTGCGCGGTGCCCATTCGCGCGGCGCCGATGGCATTGAACGCGCGGACGATGCGGGCCCCGGGGAGCAGCTCCGCCGAGGCGAGCCCGGCGCCCTTCTCCCGGGCCCACGTGGCGATGTCCCCGTCGCGGGAGGGGATCGGATTGCACGTATCGATCACCACCTTGCCCGCGAGCAGGCTGCCGAGCTCCTTGCCGACGTCGGGGAGCGCCCGGTACGGCACCGCGATCAGCAGGACCTCGCCGAAGGCCGCGGCGTCCCGCGGCGTTCCGGCTCGCGCATTGGGCCCGAGGCTGGCGGCGAGCTTCCTGTCGTTCTCGAGATCGCGCGACGAGAACATGACCTCGTGCCCGGCCTTCACCCAGACGGCGCCCAGCGCCCCGCCGACCCGGCCGGACCCGACGGTGCCGATCTTCAGCTTGTCGGCGGCGCGGGCCGCGAGCGGCAGACCACCGAGAGCCAGGGCCGCGGTGGCGGTGCCGGCGACGACGAGAAATCCGCGACGGTCGTGTGTCATGGCCAGTGCTCCTTTCAGGATGAGTCTTCCACTACCGGGTCGCCTCGGCCGGGGCGCCACGCGGCTGCCGTGCGGCCCGCTCGCGCTGCGCCGAGCCCAGCCACAGGGCGAGCGCCATCCAGACGATCGCCAGCGGAACCGCGAGGGCCGCCAGCGCGGCCAGGCCCATGCCCAGCCGGCCCAGGAGCCCCTCGGTCTGGGCGCCGACGACGTCGCCGCCCCGGTACACGAACGTGTCGATGAACGCCTTCGCCTTGTACCGGTCGGCGCGGGGGACGATGGTGAACAGGGTCTCGCGCGCGGGCCGCATGATGCCGCGCTGCACGGCGCGGAAGCCCGCCTCGAACGCGATCAGGGCGGCCAGCGAGCCCGCGATCGCGAGGCCGATGAAGCCGAGGGCCGCCGTGATCGGCAGCAGCGCGAGGGTGACCGATACTCCGAGCCGCTTCATGAGGTGCCCGGTGACGATCGCCTGCAGGACGAGCGTGGCGACCTGCGAGATCATATCGATCCGCGCGAACATCGCGGTGCGCACGTCGAGGCCGGGTCCCAGCGCCGCCACCATCTGCAGGCGCGTGAAATAGACGAACGTGGCCATCACCGCGACGATCAGCACGTAGGCGGCGATGCCGAGGAGATAGGGCGAGCGGAAGACCGCCGGGAAGCCTTCCCAGGCGCTGCCGCCGATCACGCCGTGCTCCGTCGACGCCGGCGCATCGTCCCGATCGCGCCGGCCCGTCCCGGTCCGATCCGTCCGGAGACGGGCCAGCCACCCGGCCGCCCCCATCGCCAGCATGAGAAACGCGACCGCGAGCAGCAGCAGCGCCGGCGTTCCCAGCGGCCGGGCGAGCAGGCTCGCGAGCCACGGGCCGAAGATCGCCCCGAGCGTGCCCCCGACGGCGATGGCCCCGAAGAGGCGCTTGCTCTGCTCCAGCGAGAAGCGGTCCGCCATGAGCGCCCAGAAGAGCATCGTGGCGAAGAGGTTGAAGACGCTGAACCAGACGTAGAAGACCTGGCCGGTCCGCTCCCCGACGCGGGCCGGCGCCAGCACGAGCAGGCCGTAGAACGCCAGCAGGCTGGCCGCGAAGAAGAGGTAGGTCGCGTTGATGAAGACCAGACGGCGGAACCGGCTCACGAGCCAGCCGAAGAGCGGGTTGACGAGCAGGGTGACGACGACGGTCCCGATGAAGAGCCACCGGACCGCCTCGATGCCGCGCTGCATGCCCAGGGCCTCGCGGGCCGGCCGCACGACCATCAGCGCGGTGAGCACGCAGAAGAAGAACAGCCCGGCGACGAGGGCCGGCCCGGCCTCGTCCCGGCGGATGTTCACGAATTGTTGGAGCACGGCGGCCTGGTCCGCGAACGCTAGCGGCCGCCTCCGCTCGCGCGGCGGGCGGCCAGCGCCCTGCGCCGCTCCTTCGTCTTCACCTCGTCGACCGCGGTGCGGTCCGGGGTGAGCACCACGCCGTAGTCCTCGGCGCTCGCGATCTTGCCGTCCAGCACGTCGGCGAGCACCGCAGCGGGGTCGCGCTCGAGCGGGTCGCCGTAGCCGGCGCCGCCCGCGATGTACTCCCAGAGCTGGTCGCCCGGGTGGAGCACGATCATCTTCTTCGAGGGCAGGTCCTCGCGTGTGCCGTCCTTGCGCAGGATGAACGCGCGCGCCCGGGCCCCCGGCGCCCCGCCCTCGAGCGGCCAGGGCGACGAGGCGAAGCGCTCGCCGCGGTGGGACACCATCACGTCGGTGGTGGTGGCCTCGAAGACCTTCTCGAGCCCGAGGCCGCCGCGGAAGCGGCCGGCCCCGCCGGAGCCCCTCCAGAGGCGCACGCGGGGGATGCGGAGCGGGAAGTTCATCTCGACCGACTCCACCGGGATGTTCATGCAGTTGGAGACGTCGGTCTCGATCACGTCGATGCCGTCCTTGTCGGGGCGGGCGCCCATGCCGCCGGCGGCCAGCTCGCTCGCCACGAAGGGGCGGCCGGTCTCGGGGTCGCGGCCGCCGAAGGCCATCACGAGCAGCGTGCCGGAGCTCGCGGCGGGCATCTTGCCGGGGAGCGCGCCCACCAGCGCGCCCAGGATGGTGTCGGCGATGCGCTTGATGGTGGCGGTGCGGCAGCTGACCGGCGCGGGCGGGCGCGGGTTCACGATGGTGCCCTCGGGCAGCACCGCGTCGACCGCGCGGAAGCAGCCGCCGTTGTTCGGGATCGACGCGTCGGAGATCGCGCGGACCGCGTAGTACACCGCCGACATGGTGGAGGCCGGCACCGAGTTGAAGGGCCCGCGCACCTGCGGATCGCTGCCGGTGAAGTCGAAGGTCATGGCGGAGCCGCGCACCCGCAGCGTCACCGCGATCTTGACCGGCTTGCCGATGTTCACGCCGTCGTCGTCCAGCCGGTCCTCGAAGGCGTAGTCGCCGTCGGGGATGGCCTCGATCTGGGCGCGCGTGAGGCGCTCGGCCCGCGCCAGCAGCTCCTCGATGCAGGCCACCACGGTGTCCGCGCCGTGCGCGGCGAGGAGCTCGCGCAGCCGCACGCCGCCGAGCCGCCCCGCCGCGACCTGGGCCATGAGGTCGCCGGTGAATACCTCGGGCAGGCGCACGTTGCGGGTGAGCAGGCGGAACAGGTTCTCGTCCAGCTCGCCGCCGCGGAAGAGCTGGGTGGGCGGGATGATCACGCCTTCCTGGTAGAGCTCGGTGGCGTCCGTGGGCACGCTGCCCGGGGTGCGGCCGCCCACGTCCTGGTGGTGGCACATCGTGCAGGCCAGCGCGACGGCGCGGCCGTCGGCCATGACCGGCACCGCCAGCGTGATGTCGGGCAGGTGGGTGCCGCCGTCGTAGGGGTCGTTCAGGAGGAACGCGTCGCCCTCGCGCATGCCCTCGGGCGGAAAGGCGCGCACGATGCGCTGCGCCGCGAACTGGAGCGCGCCCAGGTGGATGGGGATGGCGGCGGCCTGGGCGATGGTCTCGCCGCGGGTGTTGAAGAGCGCGGCGGAGGCGTCGAGGCCCTCCTTCACGATCGGGGAGGCCGCGCTCTTCAGCAGCGTCAGCTCCATCTCGTCGGCGATGGCGTCGAGCCGGTTGCGCAGGACTTCGAGCAGGATGGGGTCGATCGTCATGGCGGTCCTCCGGCCGGGCGGTCCCTCCGCAGGCGCAGGTTGCCGACCGGGTCCACCAGCGCGGTGACGCCGGGCGGGATCACGGTGGTGGTGTCGGCCTGCTCCACGATGGCCGGGCCGGCGAGGCGGGCGCCCAGCGGCAGCCGCGCGCGCTCGTAGATCGCGGTGGGCACGAAGCGGCCGAAGTAGGCGGGGCGCTCGCCGACCTGCGCGGAATCGAGCGTGCCGGTCTCACGCGCGGCCGGCGTCACGGCCGGGCGCGGCAGCGGGAAGGTGTGCACGGCGCGGAAGTTGACGAACTCCACCGGCTGCTGGGTGCGCGCGTAGCCGTACACGCGCTCGTGCACCGCGTGGAAGGCGGCCACCACCCCGGGCACGTCGGCGGCGGAGAGCGGGGCGGGCACCGGCACCTCCAGCTCGTAGGCCTGGCCGATGTAACGCATGTCCGCGGCGTAGGCGACGCGCACCGACGGGGCGGGCGCGCCCTCCTCGTCCATGCGCGCGCGGCCGGCCGCGTCCAGCTCGGCCAGGCAGGCGTTGATGGCGCCGAGGTCGGCGGTGTCGGTGCGCGCCGGCAGCGTGCGGGCGTGGTGGTGCTCGATGGCGGCGGCGAGCAGCCCGAAGGCGGCCAGCACGCCCGGCGCCTCGGGGACGACCACCTCCGCCATGCCCATCTCCTCGGCGAGCGCGGCGCCGTGCACGGGGCCGGCGCCGCCCAGGACCAGCAGCGAGAACTGCCGAGGGTCGTAGCCCCGCTTGATGGTCACCAGCCGGATCTGGTCCGCCATGCGCGCGTTGATCACGCGATGGACGCCCGCCGCCGCCGCGACCGGATCGAGCCCCAGCCGGCGGCCCAGGGCGGCCAGCGCGCGCTCGGCGGCGGCCACGTCGAGCGTCATGGAGCCGCCGGCGAAGCGCGCGGGATTGAGGTAGCCCAGCACGACGCTGGCGTCGGTCACGGTGGCCTCGTCGCCGCCGCGGCCGTAGCAGGCGGGGCCGGGCTCGGCGCCGGCGCTCTGCGGGCCGACCCGCAGGCCGCCGGCGGCGTCGATCCACGCGATGCTGCCGCCGCCGGCCCCGATGGTGTTGACGTCCACCATCGGCGTGCGCACCGGGAAGGGCCCGATCGCGCCCTCGCTGATCAGGAGCGGCCGGCCGTCGCGCACCAGCGCCACGTCGTTGCTGGTGCCGCCCATGTCGAGCGAGACGAAGTTGCCGACGCCGGAGCGCTCGGCCGCGAACGCCGCCCCGATGACCCCGCCGGCCGGCCCCGACAGGAAGAGCGTCACCGGCTGCTGCGCGGCCAGCGCCGCGGAGACGATGCCGCCGCGCGAGCGCATGATGAGCGGCACCGCGGGCACGCCCAGGCCGCGCAGCGTCTCCGCGAGCCCCGCCAGGTAGCGCTTCACCACCGGGCCCAGGTAGGCGTCGAAGGCGGTGACCACGGATCGTTCATACTCCCGGAAGGTCGGGTCGACCTCCGACGAGAGCGACACGCTCACGTCCGGCGCGATCTCCCGGATGATGTCGCGCGTCCGGCGCTCGTGGGCGGGGTTGAGGAACGAGAAGAGGTAGCACACCGCGATGGCCGTCACGCCCTGCGCGCGCAGGGTCTCCACCGCCTGCCGCACGTCGGCCTCGTGCAGGGGGACCAGCACGCGGCCCCGGGCGTCCAGGCGCTCGCGGATGCCGAGCCGGCGCCGGCGCGGGGCGAGGAAGGTCGGCACCTCCGGGTCCATCGCGAGGTCGTACATGCGCGAGCGCTTCATCCGCCCCATCTCGAGCACGTCCTCGAAGCCCTCGGTGGTCAGGATGGCGGTGGTGGCGCCCTTCTGCTCCAGGACCGCGTTGGTGGCCACGGTGGTGCCGTGGATGAAGCGCTCGACATCGCCCGGTCTGGCGCCGGCCAGCGCGAGGACCTTGGTGACGGCGGCGGCGATGCCCTCCAGCAGGTCCTTGGGCGTGCTCGGCACCTTGGTGAGCGCGAGGCGGCCCGAGGGGTCCAGGGCCACGATGTCCGTGAAGGTGCCGCCGATGTCCACGCCGATCTGCACGCGCGTTCCCCTCCCGAGGGCGCCACGTTACCATATCGCCCCATGAGAGACCTCCTGGACCGCCTCGACGGCTGGCGCGACGAGCAGATCGAGCTCCTGGCCCGCCTGGTGAACCACGACAGCGGCACCGACGACGTGCCGGACGTCAACCAGGTAGGGGCCATCCTGGCCGAGCGGCTGGAGGGTCTGGGCTTCACGCTCCGCCGCGTGGCCACCGAGCGCTTCGGCGACCACCTGGTGGGCGAGAAGTCGGGGACGGGCCCCAGGCGCTTCCTCTTCGTCGGCCACTACGACACCGTGTTCCCCTCCGGCACCGCCAAGCAGCGGCCGTTCCGCATCGATGAGCAGGGGCGCGCGTGGGGGCCCGGCGTGTACGACATGAAGGGCGGGCTCGTCGCGCTCCTCTACGCGCTGCGCGCGCACCGGGACGCGCGCACCCGCGCGTGGGCGGAGACGACCATCGCGGTGGTGTTCAACTCGGACGAGGAGCGGCTGTCGCCCACCTCGCGGCCCGTGATCGAGGCCGAGGCGAAGCGCGCGCACAGCGTGGGCATCCTCGAGCCGGCGCGCCCGGGCGGCGAGTACGTGATGGCGCGCAAGGGGGCGGGGACGTTCCACCTGGAGGTGACCGGCAAGGCCTCGCACGCCGGGCTCCAGCCCGAGCTGGGCGCGAGCGCCATCTGGGACCTGGCGCAGAAGGTCGCGGCCTTGCACGCGCTCACCGACTTCGGCACCGGGGTGACGGTGAACGTGGGCACCGTGCGCGGCGGCGAGCGCCCCAACGTCGTCGCGCCCCACGCCGCCGCCGAGATCGACCTGCGCGCCTGGAGCCAGGCGGACGCCGACGCGGCCATCGCGGCCATGCGGAAGATCTGCGGGCAGGCGCACGTCGCCGGCACCACCGCCCGGTTCGACGGCAAGATCCACTTCCCGCCGTGGCCGCCCGGCCTGCCCGGCACCGAGCGCCTGCTCGAGATCATGCGGGCGGCCGGCCGCGACCTGGGCGTGGAGGTGCGCGCGATCAAGACCGGCGGCGGCTCCGACGGCAACCACACCTCGGCGATCGCGCCCACGCTGGACGGCATGGGGCCCAAGGGCAGCCGCGCCCACAGCGAGGAGGAGTTCATCGAGGTGGCCACGCTGCTCGAGCGGACGAAGATGCTGGCGTTGTTTCTCGACCGGTGGGCCGCCGAGTTCGAGATCCCGGCGTAGTCTTTCAGGCGAAGTGGCAGGCGACGGCGTGCCCGTCGACCACGCGGAGCGCCGGCTCCTCCTCCGCGCAGCGCGGCTGGGCCAGCGGGCAGCGCGTCCGGAAGCGGCAGCCGCTCGGGATGTCGCGCGGGTTGGGCGGCTCGCCGGCCAGCGCGAAGTCCCAGGTGACGCGGCGGCCGCCGATGCGCGGCACCGCGGCCAGCAGCGACTGCGTGTAGGGGTGGCGCGGCGCCTCGAACACGCGCGCGGTCGGGCCCTGCTCCACGATCTTGCCCAGGTACATCACCGCGATGCGGGCGCACATCGCGCGCACCACCGAGAGATCGTGCGAAATGAACACGTAGGTGAGCGCGAAGATCTCCTGCAGGCTCCGGAAGAGCTTGAGCACGCTGGCCTGGACCGAGACGTCGAGCCCGGAGGTGGGCTCGTCCAGGATCACCAGGCGGGGGCGCAGGGTCAGGATGCGGGCCAGACCCACCCGGCGCTGCTGGCCGCCGGAGAGCTCGTGCGGGTAGAGATCGAGGTGGGCCTCCGGCAGGCCCACCGCGGCCAGGATCCGGCTCACCTCGCGCTCCCGCTCGGCGCGGGTCAGCTTCGTGTGGATCACGAGCGGCTCGTGCAGCAGCGGGCGGATCTTCCAGCGGGGATCGAGCGAGGCGCCGGGATCCTGGTAGACGTACTGGAGGTCCTTGGCCACCGCGCGCCGCGCGCGGCGGGGCAGCCGGCCGATCTCGCGGCCGGCGAAGCGGATCTCGCCCGCGGTCGGCGCGTGGATGCCCATCACGGTCTTGCCCAGCGTCGACTTGCCGCAGCCGCTCTCGCCCACGAGGCCGAGCGTCTCGCCGGCGCGCACCTCGAGCGACACGCCGTCGACCGCCCGCAGCCAGCCGACGCGGCGGCCGAAGGCGTTGCGCACCGGGAAGTGGCGCGCCAGGTCGACCACCTCCAGCAGCGGGGCGGCGGGCTCGCTCATCCCGAGCCTCCGGCGGGGGAGTCGACCGGGTGGTGGCAGCGCACCTCGTGGCCGTCGGTGAGCGCGCGCGGCGCCGGGCGCTCGACGCGGCACTCCGCGGTGGCGTGATCGCAGCGGGGGTGGAACCGGCACCCCGGCGGCGGGGCCACCAGGCTCGGCACCTCGCCGGGGATGTCGCGGATCAGGCCGTCGGGGCCCGGCACGCTGTCGAGCAGCCGCCGCGTGTAGGGGTGGGCGGGGCGCCCGAAGAATGCGTCGGTCGGCGCGGCCTCCATCTCCTGGCCGGCGTACATCACCACGATGCGGTCGCACAGCTCGTGCGCGGTGCCGAGGTCGTGGGTGGTGAACAGCACCGACACCCCGCGCGCCTTCACCAGCTCGCGCAGCAGGCGGAGGATCTGGGCCTGGATCGTCACGTCGAGCGCGGTGGTGGGCTCGTCCGCGATGACCAGATCGGGCTCGGGCAGGAGGGCCATCGCGATCATGAGCCGCTGGCGCTGGCCGCCGGAGAACTCGTGGGGCAGCCGGCGCAGCGCCCGGGCCGGCTCGGGGATCTGCACCGCGCGCAGGATCTCGAGCACCGCCTCGCGGTCGGCGCGCCGGCGCGCGCGCGGGTAGCGCCCGAAGAGGGCCGCGGGCCGCGCCTGCCCCCGCGCCCGCGGGGACTTCCACTTCATCAGGTCCATGATCTGGGCGCCGATCGGGAACAGCGGGCTGAACGAGGTGAACGGGTCCTGGGGGATGAACGTGATGGCCCGGCCGCGGACCTGCTCGTTCACCACCGCCGGGTCCTGGGTCAGGAGATCGGTCCCGCGGAAGCGCACCTCGCCCCCGCGCAGGCGCGCGGCGCCCTGGGGCAGGATGCCGAGGATCGCGCGGGCCAGCGTGGTCTTGCCGCAGCCGCTCTCGCCCACCAGGCCCACGACCTCGCCGGGGGCGATGTCGAGGTTGATGCCGTCGAGCACCTGGGCCGGGCCGCGGTCGGTGGCGAAGTCGACGCGCAGGCCGCGGACGGAGAGCAGCTCAGCCATCGCGGGCGGGGCTCCGGCGCAGGCGGGGGTCCAGCACGTCGCGCAGGCCGTCGCCCAGCAGGTTGAAGCCCATGACGGTGAGGAAGATGGCCAGGCCCGGCGCGGCCGCGTACCACCAGGCGTCGGGCAGGAACTCGCGCGACTCGGCGATGGTGCGGCCCCACTCCGGCGTCGGGGGCGGGGGCCCCAGCCCGAGGAAGCCGAGCGCGGCCGCGGTCAGGATCGTGAAGCCCATGCCGATCGACGAGCGCACGATGATGGGCGAAGCGATGTTCGGCAGCACGTGCAGCACGGTGAGCCGCCAGGGCGAGGCGCCGAGGGCGGCGGTGGACTCGATGAAGGCTTCCTTCTGGACGGCCCGCGTCTCGGCGTAGACCACGCGGGCGAACCACGGCCAGTAGGTGACCGAGAGCGCGAGGATCACGTTGGGCAGCGACGGGCCCAGGGTCTGGGCGATCGCGATGGCGAGCACCACCTGCGGCACGGCGAGGAAGATGTCGGAGACCCGCATCAGCGCGTCGCTCACCCAGCCGTGGTAGTAGCCGGCCACCAGGCCGATCGGCACGCCGATGATCAGCGAGGCGCCCACCGCGATGAGGCCGATCAGGATGGTGATGCGCGCGCCGAAGAGCAGGCGGCTGTAGACGTCCGACCCCATGCGGTCGGTGCCGAGCCAGTGGGTGCTGCTCGGGGCCCGGAGGCGCTCGGAGGGGTGCAGCTCGAAGACGTCGTCGGGGTGCGTGGCGAGCAGCGGGGCCGCCACCGCGGCCAGCACCAGCAGCGCGATCAGGGCGAGCCCGATCAGGGCCGACCGGTCGCGCGCGAGCCGCGTCAGGACGAACCACACCGTGCTCACGGGGGGCCTACGTCGCGCGCTCGCGCGGGTCGACCAGGGTCTGGGCGAGGTCGACGAGCAGGTTCACCACGATGAAGATGGCCCCCGCCCAGACCGTGAAGCCCATGATCGCGTTGTAGTCGGAGAGCACGATCGAGCTGACCGCGTAGGTGCCGATGCCCGGCCAGTCGAAGACCGCCTCGGTCACCACCGCGCCCGCGAGCAGGATGCCGAGGAGCAGGCCGATCTGGGTCACCGTCGAGGTGAGCGCGGAGCGCAGGATGTACTTCCACACGATGAGCGGGCGCGGCAGGCCCATCGCGCGCTCGTAGAGCACGAAGTTCGACTGCATCACGTCCAGCACGCCCGCCCGCGTGAAGCGCACCAGGGTGGCCAGCGCCGGGAACGCGAGCGTCGCCGCCGGCAGGGCCAGGTGCCGGAGCGCCACCCCGAACGTGGCCCAGTCCCACGTGAGCGCGGCGTCGACCAGGTAGAGGCCGGTGATGTGGGTCGGCGGGTAGCCGGGCAGCCGCCCGTTGAGCGGCGTCCAGCCGAGGCGCATCGAGAAGAGCAGCTGGAGCATGATGCCGAGCCAGAACCCGGCGATGGCGAGCCCGGACACGGTCAGGATCCGGAGGGCGTGGTCGAAGGCGGAGTTGCGCCAGAGGGCGGAGAGGACGCCGAGCGGGATGCCGATGAGGATCGACACCACCATCGCCGCCACCGTCAATTCGATGGTGGCGGGCAGCCGCTGCAGGAGATCGTCGAGGATCGGGCGCCGGGTGAAGAGGCTCACGCCCATGTCCCCGCGCGCGAGCCGGGCGATGTAGTCCACGAACTGCACCGGCAGCGGCCGGTCGAAGCCGAGATCCCGGCGCAGGGCCTCGATCTGCGCGGGGGTGGCGGTCTCGCCCGCCACCAGCGCCACCGGATCCGCCGGCACCACCCGCGAGATCACGAACGTGATCACCAGCAGCCCCAGCAGGGTGGGCACGAACCACAGCAGCCGGCGCAGCGCGAGCGCGAGAAGCCTCATGGCTCAGCGCGCCCGCGCCGTCCGGGGACGACTACTTGGAGTAGGAAAGCCAGCGGATCTCCTGCCCGTTGCCGACCGGGCTGAAGCGGATGCCCTCGATGTTCTTCGCCCAGGGGCCGAAGTACTTCGTGTTGTAGATCCACACGCCGGCGGCCTCGTTCACCACGATGCGGGCCGCCTCCTGATACGCCTTCTCGCGCGCCGCGCGGTCGGTGGTCTTGAGCGCGGTCTCGAGCAGCTCGTCGACCTTCGGGTTCTTGTAGAAGCTGGAGGCCTTGAAGGTGCCCCACTGCTTGGAGTTGAACATCTCCCCGATCCAGTTGTTGGGATCGGCGTAGTAGGTGCTGATCCAGTAGACGACGAGGTCCGGCGAGGTCTCGGGCTTCTTCATCCGCTCGACCATCGCGGGCCACACCTCGCTCGTCATCTTCGTCTCGAGCCCGAGCTTGCGCAGGCCGTTGGCCATGACGGTGGCCGCCTGCTCGGTCTGGCTGAAGCCCTGGAGATACCCCACCGTGATCGGCCGGTCCACCCTGGCCCTGGCCTGCTTCAGCTCCTCCTTGGCCTTGTCCAGGCTGTAGGTGTAGCCCTTCACGTCCTTCGGCACGCCCCACATGTTGTTGGGGATCGGCACCGGGTTGCGCTCGACGGAGCCGCCGAGGATCTCCTTGTTGAAGCCGTCGTAGTCGAAGGCGTAGCTGATCGCCCGCCGCACGTGCATGTCGTTGAGCGGCGGGCGCTGGTTGTTGATCTGGAACATCATGATCCGCATCGACTCCTGCTCGACGATCTTGACGTTCGGAGCCTCGCGCAGCCGCTTGACCTGGTCGTTGGGCAGGTACCCGCCGGTGCCCTGGTAGTCGCCCTTGATCATGCCGAGCACGCGGGTGTTGTCCTCCTTCACGAAGCGGAAGTCGATCTCGTCGATGTACTTCGGGCCCCAGCCCTTGAAGTGGTCCGGGAAGCGCCTGGCCTGGAACCCGATGGCGGGGTCGTAGCGGGTCAGCTGGTACGAGCCGGAGCCGGCGTCGTTGTTGGTGAGCCACGCCTGGCCCCAGTCCCCGTCCTTCTCGTGCTTCTTGACGAGGGCCGAGTTCACCACGTGGATCTCGGGCACCACCGCCAGGAAGATCGCGGCCGGCTTGGCGAGCGTGAACTGGACGGTGTACTTGTCGACCGCCTTGGTGCTCTCGGGGGCGATCATGGTGGAGAGCAGGGAGGCCGCGCCCTTCTTGATGGCCAGGATGCGCTCGGCGCTGTAGCGCACGTCCTCGGCGGTGATCTCGGTGCCGTCGTGGAACTTGGCCCCGTGCCGCAGCTTGAAGGTGTAGGTGAGCCCGTCCGGGGAGACGGTGTGGCTCTCGGCCAGCCACGGCTCGAGCTTGGGCGGGTTGTCCTCCCAGCGATAGAGCCCGTCGTAGAGGTTCAGGCGCACCGCGACCCGCCCGACGTCGAAGGCGGCGTGCGGGTCGAGGGTGTCGTAGGGGCTCTCGTTCGCGAAGACGAACCGGGTCTGGGCGACGGCCGGCGTCGCGACGAGCGCCGCGAGCGCCAGCAGGACGAGGACGAAGGCCAACCGGGAACGACCGTGGGTCATGTGGAGCCTCCCAGGAGTTCTGGAAAATGTCGGCGGCGCCGGCGACGTGGCGGGATTGTACTGCACGCCTCCGGAGCCCACAAGGTCCGGCCGGGCGTCAGTTCACCCATTGCCCGCCGTCGACGTCGATGACCTCGCCGGTCATGAAGCACGGGGTGACGGTGGCGAGGAAGACCACCACCTGCGCGATGTCCTCCGGGGCCCCCAGCCGCCCGAGCGGGATCGAGCGGGTCAGGGTCTCGGCGCCCTCGCGGGCGATCATGCCGGCGGTGAGGTCGGTGGCGATCAGCCCGGGGCAGATCGCGTTCACGGTCACGTGCGGGGCCAGCTCCTTGGCGAGGCCCCGGGTGAGGCCGAGGATGCCTGCCTTGGCCGCGCAGTAGGCGGACTTGCTCACCGCCGCGGTGCCGGCCCCGGTGTGCGCGCTCACCGAGGACATGTTCACGATGCGCCCGGCGCGCTGGGCCAGCATCGTCGGCGCGACCGCCTTGCACCAGTTGAACGCGCCCTTGAGATGCGTGTCGATGGTGCGGTCCCACTCCTCCTCGGTGATGTCGAGCAGCCCCTTGGGCTGGGAGATGCCGGCGTTGTTCACGAGCACGTCGATCCGGCTCCAGGCCGCGAGCACGGTGGCGGCCAGCCGCTCGGCCGTCGCCAGGCTGGTGACGTCGCCCTCGAGGGCGAGCGCCTCCGACCCGGCCTCGCGCACCAGGGCGGCCGTCCCGGCCATCTCGAAGCTGCGCACGTCGACCAGGGCGACCCGGAACCCGTTCCCGGCCAGCGCGGCCGCGGTGGCGCGCCCGATGCCGCGCGCGGCGCCGGTGACGACCGCGACCCGACCCGGCGCGCTCATCGTCCGGACTCCGCCCGCGGACCCGCCTCCACCAGCGGGCCGAAGTAGCCGCCGCGGTGGAACATGCGCACCGGCCCGCGCGGCCGGGCCCGCAGCGCCGCGGTGGCCGCGGCGTCGATCGCCCCGCTCTCGTCGATGACCACGCCGTAGTCCTCCCGGGCCGCGCCGACCGAGACCGCGCCGCTCAGCACGTCGCGGCGCACGCGGTCGAGCGCGCGGTCGAAGGGATGGCCCCAGCCGCCGCCCCCGCTCGTGGACAGGCGCAGCACGTCGCCCCGGCGGAGCACGTTGCCGTCGGACATCGGCGCCAGCACGCGCTCGTCGGGCCGGCCCGGGTTCACCACGCAGCGCCCGGGCCGGCCGGCGTGGCCGCCGTTGACGCCGGCGGGCGGGAACAGGATGTTGTCCTGGCGGATGGCCACGATCGCCTCCTCGGCGAGCAGCTCGATCTCGCGGACGACGCCGGTGCCGCCGCGGAAGCGCCCGGGCCCGCCCGAGTCCTGGTGGAGCGCGTAGCGGCGCAGGCGCACGGGGAAGACCATCTCCATGAACTCGGCCGGGTAGTTCTTCTGGGCCACGTAGTAGATGGCGTCCAGGCCGTCCGCGAACGGCCGCGCCCCGTAGCCGACCGCGACGCCGTCGCTGCAGAGGAAGAACTCGTTGCGGACCCGGTCGAAGCCGCGGAGGAAGTAGATGTTGTAGACCGAGTTCGAGGCCGCCACGTCGCCCCCGGTGGCCAGCGCCAGCAGGGCGAGGACGCCGGACTGCACGCGGGCCAGGGTGTGGGCCCGGTTGCCGAGCGCGGCCGGCCAGTGCGGCTGGAGGATGCTGCCCGGCCGCACCAGCACCTCGTCGATGGCGTCCTGGGCGCCGTCGTTGAGCAGCACGGTGGGATGGCCCGAGAGCAGGTAGATGCCGGCCACCAGCTTCGGCACGCTCGGATGCATGATGAAGTTGATCGGGCCGCGCGCCTGATCGTCGCTCTCGCGCGTGTCGAGCGTGATCCGCCCGCCCTCCTTGGTGAGCCGCATGCGCACGTGGAACGAGCGATCGCTCATGCCGTCGCCGTCCACCGCGTCGTCGGTCTCGTAGGTGCCGTCCGGGATCCGGGACTCGAGCGTCTTGCGGATGGTGTCGCGGCACTGCTGCTCGAACTGCTCCCACGCGGTCAGCACGACGTCGGTCCCGAAGCGGTCGAACAGCTCGAGCACCCGGCGCTCCCCGAGGCGGCAGCCCGCGAGCACGGCGCGGATGTCGCCCTTGAGAATCTCGGGGAAGCGCGAGTTGCGCAGGAGGATGCGGAAGGCCTCGTCGTTGAGCACGCCCTCGCGGTAGATGCGGACGGCGGGGACGATGATGCCCTCGTGGAAGATCTCGGTCGCGTCCGGGGAGATGCTGCCCGGCCGCATGCCGCCGATGTCCCAGAAGTGGCCCCAGGTCTGCGAGAAGGCGACGAGGCGGCCCCGGTGGAACACCGGCGCCGCGAAGACCATGTCCGGCGAGTGCGAGACGCCCCCGCGCGAGCCGTGGCAGTCGTTGTACCAGTAGAGATCGCCCGGCCGCATCGTCTCGGCGGGGTACTGCTCGAAGATGATCTGCGTGAGGTTGCCGAAGAGCGGCACCATGGTCCCGCACACCACGCGGCCGCGCGCGTCCAGGATGCCCGCGAAGTAGTCGTTCTTCTCGCGGATGAACGGCGACATGGCGGTCCGCTCGATCACCGCCTCCATGTGGGTCTGCGCGGCGCGGAGCGCGCCCCGGATGATCTCGCGGGTGACCGGGTCGAGGGCGGGGCTGCGGCGGCGGCGTTTCATCGAGAGCCGGCCCTCACCCTGCCCTCTCCCCTCGGGGGAGAGGGTGAAGGGCCCTGGATGATCAGGTTGCCGAGGCGGTCCACGCGCGCGCGATGCCCGGGCGGCACCACGGTGGTGGTGTCGGGCTGCTCCACGATGGCCGGGCCCCGCACCACCGCGCCCGCGCCGAGCCGCTCGCGATCGATGCAGGGACACGCCGTCCATCCGACGCCCGCGAAGTGCACGCGCCGCCGCGGCGCGGGCCGGGCGGCCGCGCGGCGACGCGGCAGCGGGGGCGGCGTGAAGCGGCGGACGCGGCCGGCCGCCGCCACCCGGAGGGTGACGATCTCCACGGGCGCGTCGGGCAGGGCGTAGGTGTAGAGCCGCTCGTGCCGGGCGTGGAAGCGCGCCAGCAGCGCGTCCACGTCGAGATCCCGCTCGGGCCACGGCACCGTGAGCTCGAAGCCCTGGTGGCGATAGCGCAGGTCGGCCAGCCGGGTGAGCCGGCGCGCGCCCGGCGCGACGCCCTCCGCGGCCAGACAGGCGCGGGCCCGATCCTCCAGGGCCGCGTACACCGCCGCCACCGCGGCGAGGTCGTAGTCGGGCGGCTTCTGCAGGCTGGTGCGCGCGTAGTCGTTGCGCACCTCGGTGCCGAGGAGGCCGAACGTGGACAGCACGCCCGGGTGACGCGGGACGACCACGGTCCGCATGCCGATCAATGTCGCCAGGTCGGTCCCGTGCAGGGGGCCGGCGCCGCCGAACGGCACCAGCACGAAGTCGCGCGGGTCATAGCCGCGCTCCACCGAGACCAGCCGGAGGGCGCCGACCATGTTGTTGTTGACGATGTCGAGGATGCCCTGCGCGGCCGCGGGCAGCGTGAGGCCGAGCGGCCGCGCGATGCGCTCCTCGATGGTGCGGCGGGCGCGCTCGACGTCGAGCGCCATCTCGCCCCCGAGCAGGTGCGGCGGGATGCGCCCGAGCACGAGGTGCGCGTCGGTGACGGTGGGCTCCTCGCCGCCCGCCCCGTAGCAGACGGGGCCCGGCTGCGCGCCCGCGCTCTCCGGGCCCACCGTGAGCGTGCCGTCCTCGGTGACGCGCGCGATGGAGCCGCCGCCGGCGCCGATGGTGTGGATGTCGATCATCGGCACGTGCAGCGGCCAGGCCCCGATGCGGCCCTCGGTGGTCGACTCCGCCTCGCCGCCGCGGACGAGGCAGACGTCCGCGCTGGTGCCGCCGACGTCGACCGAGATGAGGTTGTCGAAGCCGGCCGCCTCCCCGATGCGCCGGGCCCCGATGACGCCCGCGGCGGGTCCGGACAGGGCGGTGTGGATGGCCTGGGTGCGCACCACGTCGGCGCCGATCACGCCGCCGTTGGACTTCATGATCGACAGCGGCGCGGTGATGCCGCGCGCCCGCAGCTCCCCGGCCAGCCGCGCCACGTAGCGCCCGACCAGCGGCTGCACGTAGGCGTTGAGCACGGTGCCCATCGACCGCTCGAACTCGCGGAACACCGGGAGCACCTCGCTGGAGAGCGAGACCGCGGCGCCCGGGTGCTCCTCCAGGAGCAGCGCGCGGGCTCGCTCCTCGTGGGCCGGATTGGCGTAGCCGTGCAGGAAGCAGACCGCGATCGAGTCCACGCCGGCCTCGCGCAGGCGGCGGGCGGCCGTGCGCACCGCCGCCTCGTCGAGCGGCTCGAGCTCCCGGCCGTCCACCGCGACGCGGCCCCCGATCTCGAAGATCATCTCGGGGGCGACCGGCCGGGCCGGCTTCACCCACGCGAACATGTTGGCGCGCCGCGGGATGTCGTGGCGGCCGATCTCGAGCACGTGGCGGAAGCCCGCGGTGGTGAGCAGCGCGGTGGCCGCGCCCTTGCCCTCGAGGATGGCGTTGGTGGCGGTGGTGGTGCCGTGCAGGACGTGGCGCAGGGCCGCGGGCCCGGCGCCGGCGAGGCGGAGCGCCTTGTCGATGCCCGCGATGAAGCCGGCCGAGGGATCGTCCGGCGTGGTCGGGGTCTTGGCGATCCAGAGCCGGCCGCTCCCCTCGTGCACCAGGGCCACGTCGGTGAAGGTGCCGCCGACGTCGAGCGCGATGGCGTAGCCCGCGGCCGCCCGCCTCATGATCAGGGGCGTATCGTGGGCGATCGCCCACCGCGTGTCAACGGTTGACCTCGCGATGCCCCGCGCATAGTCTCGGCCGCATGGCGATCGGGACCAGGCTGGTCGGCGTCGACGTCGGCGGCACCTTCACCGACCTGGTGCTGGTCGACGAGGCCACCGGCCAGGTCCGCGTGGCCAAGGTCCCGACCACGGTGGCCAACCAGGCCGGCGGCGTGCGGGCGGCCCTGGCCGACGCGGCCGCGAGCGCGGCCGAGGTCGCGGTGATCGTCCACGGCACCACCACCGCGACCAACGCGCTGCTCGAGCGCAAGGGCGCCCGCACCGGGCTCGTCACCACGCGGGGCTTTCGCGACGTGCTGGAGCTGGGCCGGCGCACGCGGCCCACGCCCTACGGGCTCAAGGGCACGTTCGAGCCGCTGATCCCGCGCGACCTGCGCCTGGAAGTGGACGAGCGGATCGACGCCGAGGGCCTCGAGGTCACGCCGCTCGACGCCGAGCAGGTGCGCGCGGCGGTGCTGCGGCTGCGCGGGCAGGGCGTCGAGGCGCTGGTGATCCACTTCATGCACGCCTACGTCAACGACGCGCACGAGCGGCAGGCGCGCGAGATCGCGGCCGCGCTCTGGCCCAGCGCGTACGTGACGGTCGGCTCGGAGCTGCTGCCGGAGTACCGCGAGTACGAGCGCGGCACCACCGCGGCCATCAACGGGTTCGTGCAGCCGGTGATCGACCGCTACCTGCGCACGCTGGCCGGGGACCTGGCGCGCCGGGGCTACCGGCGCGAGCTGCTGATCATGCAGGGCAACGGCGGCACGATGTCGGTGGACCTGGCCGCGCGGCACGCGGTGAGCACGCTCATGTCCGGCCCGGCCGCGGGCGTGAAGGCCGCCGCCTACACCGCGCTGGCGGCGGGGCACCGCAACATCATCAGCTGCGACATGGGCGGCACCAGCTTCGACGTGGGCGTCATCCGCGACGGGCAGCCCGCGCTCACCGCCGACAAGGAGATGGGCTACGGGCTGCCGGTCCGCGTGCCCATGATCGACATCCACACCATCGGGGCCGGGGGCGGCTCCATCGCGCGGGTGAACGCGGCGGGCATCCTGCAGGTCGGGCCGGAGAGCGCGGGCGCCGACCCGGGCTCCATCTGCTACGGGCGCGGGGGCGAGGAGCCGACCATCACCGACGCGCACCTGCTGCTGGGGCGTCTGAACCCGGAGGGGCTGCTCGGCGTGGATCGGGCCGCGGCGCTCGACCGCATCCGCGAGATCTTCGACAAGAAGATCGGCGCGCATTTGGGCCTGGGGCCGGAGGAGGTGGCCAGCGCGATCGTGCGGGTGGCCAACGACAAGATGGCGGGGGCCATCCGGCTGGTGTCGCTCCAGCGCGGGCACGACCCGCGCGACTTCGTGCTGTTCGCCTTCGGCGGGGCGGGCCCGCTTCATGCCGTCGCCCTCGCGCGCGAGCTGGCGATCCCGCGGGTGCTGGTGCCGGCGCGGCCCGGCATCACCTCCGCGCTGGGCTGCCTGGTGGCCGACGTGCGGCACGACTTCGTGAAGACGGTCAACCAGGGCGTGCTGCGCCTGGACCTGGCCGAGGCGCACCGCATCCTGGCCGCGCAGGTGGACGAGGGCCGGCGGATGCTGGCCTCGGAAGGCGTGGAGGTGGAGACGGTGAGCGTCCAGCACGAGGCGGACATGCAGTTCGTCGGGCAGACGCACGTGCTGACGGTGCCGATCGCGCGCACCGACTTCGCGCGCGAGGATCTCATGCGGGCCTTCGAGGCCGCCTACTGGGAGCGGTTCGAGGTGGAGCTGCGCGAGATGCGCGCGCAGGTGGTGAGCCTGCGCACCGCGGTGATCGGCCGGCGGCGTCCGGTGTCGCTCCAGGGCCTGATCGCGCTCCGGCCGGCGGCGGGGCCGGTCGCGCCGGCCGCGCGGCGGCGGGCGTGGTTCGACGGGCGGTGGCACGACACGCCGGTGTACCGGCGGGAGCAGCTCGGGGTCGGGGCGGAGCTGGTGGGGCCGGCGATCGTGGAGCAGCTCGACTCGACGACGGTGGTGGAGCCGGGAGATCGGGTGCGGGTGGATGGGCTGGGGAACCTGGAGATTCTGGTGCGGGGAGTTTGACGGGCCCCTCACCCTGCCCTCTCCCCCTGAGGGGAGAGGGGGAGGGTCGTGATGGACGGGATTGATCCGGTCACCCTGGTGGTGGTGCAGAACGGCCTGCAGCAGGTGGCCAGCGAGATGGATCTCACCTTCGAGCGGGCCGCGTTCTCGCCCGTCATCTCCGAGGGGTTCGACCGCTCCGACGGCATCTACTCGCGCGACAACGGCGAGGTGATCGCGCAGGGCGAGCTGGGGCTGCCCATCTTCGTGGGCGTCATGCAGTTCACCACGCGGGCGGTGATCGACCACGTCGAGGCGGGCACGGATCCGCTCCGGCCCGGCGACATCTTCATCGTCAACGATCCCTACTGCGGCGGCACCCATCTGATGGACGTCAAGATGGTGAAGCCCTACTTCTACCGCGGACAGCTCTGGGCGTATCTCTCGAACACCGGCCACTGGCCCGACACCGGCGGCTCGGTGCCCGGCGGCTTCTCCACGCGCGCCACCGAGGTGCAGCAGGAGGGGCTGCGCCTGCCGCCGGTGAAGCTGTTCCGCGAGGGCGTGATGCAGCCCGACATCCTCGACATCATCCTCGCCAACATCCGGGTGCCCGAGGAGCGCATCGGCGACATCAAGGCCCAGGTGGCCGCGCTCACCGTGGGGGAGAAGCGGCTCACCGCGCTGCTCGACCGGTACGGCGAGCCGACGGTGACCGCGTGCATCGCCGAGCTGCGCCGGCGGTCGGAGCAGATGATGCGGGCCCACATCGCGAAGATCCCGGACGGCGTCTACGCGGGCCTGGCCTTCGTGGACTCGGACGGCGTGGACCCGGACCCGCTCCGGATCAGTCTCCGGCTGCGCAAGGAGGGCACGGACCTGCACTTCGACTTCTCGGAGTCGAGCGGACCGTGCCGGGGCCCGCTCAACAGCGTGATCGCCACCACCAAGGCCGCGGTGTACCTGGCCATCAAGCACGTCTTCCCCGACGTGCCGATCAACGCGGGCTGCTTCGAGCCGCTGCACATCGCCGACCCGCACGGGACCTTCCTCTACGCGCGCTACCCGCGTCCGGTCTCGGGCTGCGCGGCGGAGGTCAGCTCGCGCATCGCGGAGTCGGTGTTCACCGCGCTGGCCCAGGCCATCCCCGACGACCTGTTCGCCGCGCCGGCGGGCACCAGCGGTAACCTGACGCTGGGCGGCCACGACCCGCTGAAGGAGCGGCACTACATCATGTACGTCTTCAGCGGCGGCGGCTACGGCGGCAGCGCCGACGGTGACGGGCTCACCAACGGCTGCTCCACCATCGGCATCTCCAAGACCCAGCCCACCGAGGTGCTCGAGCAGCACTACCCGATCCTGTTCGAGCGTTACGCGCTGCGCGAGCGCTCGGGCGGAGCGGGCAAGACCCGCGGCGGCTTCGGGGTCGACTACAAGATCCGCATCCGCCGCGGCGAGGCGCTGCTCTCGTTCCTGATGGACCACGGCCGCTTCGGTCCGCCCGGCCTCTTCGGGGGCCACGACGGAGCGCCCAACGAGGTGGTCGTCACCCGCCAGGGCGGCGACTACGTCTCGCCGCATCTCTCGAAGGACGAGGACATCCGGGTGGTGGCCGGCGACGCCATCTCGGTGGGCACCCCCGGCGGCGGGGGCTACGGCGACCCGTGGCAGCGGGACCCCGCGCTGGTGGCGCGCGACGTGGCGCGGGGCTACTTCACGGCCGCCGACGCGCGGCGCGACTACGGCGTGGTGGTCACCGCCGACGACCCGCCCGCGCTGGACCGGGCGGCCACCGAAGCGCTCAGACGGGCGGGCCGCCCCGGGAAGTAGCGGCCGGTGCGGCTCGCGCCCGCTTCGGCCAGTTCTGCTAGGATGCCGGCGTGCGCGCGTTCGTCGCCGTCACGGACAAGGACTGGTACGAGTTCCTCACCGGGCGGCCTGACCTCGATGAAGTCAATTTTTGGCAGCCGGGGGGCAACCGCTCTTTTCGCGCGCTGAAGCCTGGCGAGCCGTTGCTCTTCAAGCTCCACTATCCTGACAACGCCATTGTTGGCGGCGGCTTTTTCGCACATGCATCGCTGATCGAGTCTGGCATCGCCTGGGACGCATTCGGGGAGAAGAACGGTGCGCCGTCCTATCCGGAGATGCGTCGCCGTATCGAGCGATATCGGCGATCCCCGTCAGACCCGCGTGCGACATACCAGATCGGCTGCATCATTCTGGTAGAGCCGTTCTTTTGGCGCCCCATCGCTTGGATTCCGGCTCCGGAAGACTTCGGGAAGACGGTTGTTCAGGGCAAGGGCTACGACCTCGGTTCACCCGCCGGCAAGCGTCTATGGCAGCAGGTCATGGACCGACTGCGGGCGGGAACCAGAGGACGCGTTACGGAGCCCGACGATGCAGTCCGGCGCCGGCCGGTGCCAGTGCTTCAGCGTCTTGGACAGGGCGCGTTTCGCATTCTCGTTACCGATGCATACCAAAGGCGGTGCGCGATCACGCATGAGAAGGCATTGCCGGTTCTCGAAGCGGCGCACATTCAGCCGGTCGCCGCGGGGGGCTCGCATCGAATCGGCAACGGGCTCCTGCTGAGGTCAGATGTTCACACGCTGTTTGATCGCGGATACATCACCGTCACCCCCGATCATCGGGTCCGGGTCAGCCGACGGTTGAAGGCAGACTTCGACAACGGCGAGCACTACTACCAGCTCGAGGGCAGTTCACTCTGGATTCCACAAAGTTCTGAGGCTCGGCCTGACGAGCGACACCTCGAGTGGCATGCCGATACTGTGTTCCTCGGCTAGGTGAGATGAGCGAGGCTGACCTCGACACCAGAGTCCGAGCCCACGCCTTTCAGTTCCTGACCGAGCAAACCCGTCTCCACGGCACAGTGCTTCCCCGCGACCTCCTGGAGCGCGGATTCGATTTCGAGGGCCGACGGGTCCCTCTGATCGGTCCGCAGGGCATCTTCAAGCCAGCGCTGCTTCCAGAGTGTCCAATCAGTATCACCACGGTTCCAGTCAGAGAGGGCCAGGAGCGCCCGTACGACGACGGTCTCGGCGCGGATGGCTTTCTCCGCTATCGCTACCGCGGCACGGACCCGGCTCATCACGACAACCAGGGTTTGCGACTTGCCATGGCGCGGAACATTCCACTGATCTACTTGTACGGTGTCACACCGGGTCGCTACATGCCCGTGTGGCCTGTGTATATCGTGCGGGACCACCCGGAGACGCTGTCATTCTCGGTGGCCGTGGATGCGCCGTACATGCCCGTGCAGTCCGACTTCAGACCGGACCCTCACAGCCTTGAAGCCCGACGTGCGTACGTCACCGTCCTCACCCAGCGCCGGCTGCACCAGCAGAGTTTTCGCGAGCGCGTGCTGCGCGCCTACCAGGAACAGTGTGCGATCTGCCGACTGCGTCACGATGAGTTACTGGATGCGGCACACATACTTCAGGACGGCCACCCGAAGGGCGAGCCCATCGTGCCCAATGGACTGGCTCTGTGTACCCTTCACCATGCCGCGTTCGATCGCAACATTCTTGGGATTCGGCCCGACTTCGTCGTAGAAGTCCGGATGGACATTCTAAGAGAGAAGGATGGCCCGATGCTCGAGCACGGACTCCAGGGGTTTCAAGGCACGACCATTCTCCGGCCACGTCAACGGGCGCTGTGGCCACGCGCCGAATTCCTGGCGGAGCGTTACGACGAGTTCCGGCGGGCCAGCTAATGAGTCTCGTGAAATAGAGTAACGATCATGTCAGAACGACAGTCCCGCGTGCCGCAAGAAGCCGAAGGCCAGCGTCGAGCGTCGACGGATGCGGGCGAACCCCGCGCGCAGCGGC
>Ga0070741_10001585_pt1 | contig 67979 bp, 51 predicted proteins | sample Coa_R1_4_FD_66440 | JGI IMG/M metagenome (GOLD analysis project Ga0070741, IMG submission 66440) | Surface soil microbial communities from Centralia Pennsylvania, which are recovering from an underground coalmine fire - Coalmine... | ecosystem: Environmental > Terrestrial > Soil > Unclassified ...
ACGTCGGCGCTGGGCGGAGGCGGCGGGGGCCTCGGAGGGGGAGGCGGCCTCGGAGGCGGCAGCCTCGGAGGCGGGACGGCCGGCGGCCGCCGGGCCCAGCCGGCGGGCGTGCTCGGCGGCGCGCCGGGAGGCGGTGGCGTCGGCGGCGGTGCCGGCGCGTCGGGCTTCGTGCTGCCGGGCGGGCAGGGCCAGCTCTCGCTCTTCCAGGAGGAGGTCCGGATCGTCGCCGACGAGATCTCGAACTCGATCGTGATCCTCGCGACGAAGCGCGACTACACGCAGATCCTGAACGTCCTGCGCGAGCTCGACGTCGTGCCGCGACAGGTCGTGATCGAGGTCCTGATCGCCGAAGTGAGCCTGAACAAGGACATGACGTTCGGGCTGCAGTCGGTGATCGCGAACGCCGGCGTCGGCACGATCCCGACCGCCGCCCCGGCGACCCCCACGCCCGCTCCGTCGGGCGCCGCGCAATCCGTGCTGCAGCTCCCGGCGGTCGCCGGGCTCGACGCCAACCTCGTCAAGCGCATCATCAGCATCGACCCGACGAACCCGAACGCGATCACCGCGATCATCACCGACCAGAACACCTTCCGAATCACGCTCGAGGCCATGGCGAGCGCCGGGCGGGTGAAGGGCCTCGCGAGCCCGCAGATCCTGACGGCCGACAACCGCGAGGCGTCGATCCACATCGGAACGGAGATCCCGATCCTGACGTCGCAGTCGAACATCCCGGGCATCCAGAACGCGACCGGCACGACGGCGCTCGTGAACAGCATCCAGTACCGTTCGACCGGCGTCATCCTGCGCGTGCTGCCGCAGGTGAACGCCGACGGCCTCGTCAACCTGCAGGTCCGCCAGGAGGTCAGCGACGTCGGCCAGGCGTCGTTCGGCGGCACGGGCTCGCCGTCGTTCACGACCCGCGAGGCCGAGACCACGGCCGTCGTCCAGAACGGCGACTCGCTCCTGATCGGCGGAATCATCCAGGAGATCACGTCGCGCGACCGGAGCGGCGTTCCGTATCTGATGGACCTGCCGGTGCTCGGTCGTCTCTTCCGGCAGGACAACGACATGGTGCGGCGCGTCGAGCTGATCGTGCTCCTCACGCCGCGGGTGATCCGAAACCGCGCCGAAGGGCTGCAGGTGACGCAGGAGTACAAGGACCGCCTGTGGGACGTCGTCGACGAGATCGAGAACACCAAGGGCCTCCGCCCGCCGACGCCGCAGGAGCTCTACCGGCTGAAGCGGATGCGGTCGCGCGCCACGACGGCGGACCGCCCGCGCCCGGGTCTCCTTCCCAACCGCGACGACACGAGCGATTGACGCGGGCGTCCGGCGGAGCGATGAGCTGAAGCGGCTCGCGGCGCTCGGCGAGCGCGGCCGCCGGGCGGCGAGCGCGCTCGCGGTCGTGGCGGCGATCGCCGCGGTGTACGGGCGGACGATCGGCCACGGGTTCGCGTTCGACGACCAGATGCTCGTCCTCGACAACCCGCTCGTGCGCGAGCCGCTCTCGCAATCGCTCGACCTCGTGGCGCGGCGCGGCGGCGGCTTCTCCTACCGCCCCGTGCGCGTGCTCTCCTACCGCGTCGATCACGCGCTCGCGGGCGGGCTCGCGCCCGGGGTCTTCCACGCGAGCAACCTGGTCTGGCACGCGGCGGCAGCGCTCGCGCTCCTGAGCCTCGCGCGCGCGACGGTCGGCTCGGAAGGCGGCGCGCTCGCGGCGGCGCTGCTCTTCGCGGTGCACCCGCTGAGCAGCGAGGCGGTCGCGTACGTCGCGGGACGGCGCGATCTCCTGTGCGGCTTCTTCGCGCTGGTCGCGCTCCGACTCTGGTGGTGGTTCCTCGACCTCGCGAGCGTGCGCAGCGGTGACGCGCGCGATGCCGGCGACGCGGGTCGGCGTGCCGCATCCGTGCCGCGCCGGGGCGCCGCGGGAGCCGCGCTCGGCGGCGCCGTCGTCGCCGGCCTCCTCGCCGTCGGATCCAAGGAGACCGCGCTCGTCGTGCCCGTGCTCGCGGCGCTGCTCGCGATCGTGCACGCGCGGCGGCAGCGTACGTCGCCATCGGCAGCACGCGCGCGCGGCTTCCGGCTCGCGCTCGCGCTCGCCGCCGTCGCGCTCGCCTGCGTCGGCGCCGCGGTCCTCCTCTATCCGGATCGCCTGACGCCGCTCGCGGCGCGCGCGAGCCAGGCGGCGCTCGCGCCGCAGCCGGCGCTGACGCTCGACGTGCTCGGGCGCTATCTGGCGCTGGCGCTCTGGCCGGCGCGACTCTCCGCCGACTACCGCGCCGGCGCGTATGCGCTCCCGGCCACGGCGCTCGACGCGAGCGCGGTCGCGGCCGCGCTCGCCCTCGCCGCCGTCGTCGGCGCCGCGGTCTGGCTCCTCGCACGCGGCGCGGTCGCCGGCGCCGGGCTTCTCTGGTTCCTCGCGAGCCTTCTGCCGGTCGCGCAGATCGTTCCCTACGCCGAGGTGATCGCGGAGCACAACGCGTACCTCGGGCTCGCGGGCCTGGCGCTGGCGGCCGGCGAGGGCGTGAGCGCGGGTCTCCTGCGCCGGCCGCAAGCGACGGCGGCCGTCGCCGGGGTGGTTCTCGCGGCGCTCGCGGCGCGCACGTTCGTCCGCGCCGGCGACTGGCGCGACGACGAGACGCTCTGGCGGGCGACGCTCTCCGTCGCGCCCGGATCGCTGCGCGCGCGCTACAACCTCGGGGTGGCGCTCGTCCAAGCGAATCGCCTCGCGGAGGCGCGCGACGCGCTCGTCGCCGCGTACGACGTCGCGCCCGACGACCGCGACGTCCTGCTCGCGCTCGCCGGCGTCGAGACGCGCCTCGGGAACCATGCGCGCGCGCGCGACCTCGCGCGTCGCGCGCTCGCGGAGCGGAGGGACGCGCGCGCTCTCCTCGCGCTCGGCTGGGCGCAGCTCGGGCTCGGCGCTGCAGACGCCGCGGCCGCGACCTTCGAGGAGGCGATCGCCGCGGGAGGTCCCGGCGACGCGCAGCGCGGACTCGAGCTCGCGCGCCGCAGGCGCGCGCGGCCGTGAAGGCCCTCGTGGGAGCCGACGATCGGCGAGCCGAGCGGCCATCCGCGGCCGCGCCCCTCCGGGAGCTCTGGGGGAAGCGCGATCTCCTGCGGGCCCTCGTCGTGCGCGACCTCCGGACGCGCTACGCGGGATCGAGCGCCGGCGTCTTCTGGGCGGTCGTGAACCCGCTCGTCCAGATCGCGATCCTGACGACCGTGTTCTCGATGGTGCTCCAGGTTCGCTTCGGCGCCGTGGCGGCCGGGGTGCCGTTCGCCGTGGTGCTCGCCTGGGGGCTGTTTCCCTGGATCGGGTTCCAGGAGGGCCTCGTCCGAGCGACGACGGCGCTCGCGGACAGCGGGGTCCTGGTGAAGCGCATGGCATTCCCCCCGGAGATCGTGCTCGTCCAGCCGGTGCTCACGGCGACGGTCCACGAGTGCGTGGCGCTCGCGCTCCTCGTGGTCGCGATGCCCATCCTCGGGGTCGGGCTGCCGGTGACGCTGCCGCTCTGCCTCCTCCCCCTGGCCATCCAGGTCGCGCTCGCGGTCGGGGTCGGTTGGATTCTCGGGGTCCTGCACGTCTATATCCGCGATACGGCCCAGGTGGTCGTTGCTGCCTTGCAGGCATGGTTCTATCTCACGCCCATCGTCTACGCCGTCGAGTCTGCTCCGAAGGCGCTGCGAAGCCTGCTCTCGATCAACCCGCTGGCCGGGATCATCGTGAATTTTCGGGCATTTGCCTTGGGCGAGCCGGCCGACTGGGGTGCCCTCGCGTGGAGCGCCGCGGCCGCAGCGCTGGCGGTCGCCGGCGGGGCGTTCGCGCTCTCGCGCGCGCGTGCCGAGATCGCCGATCTCGTATGAGCGCCGTCGACGCGGTCGCGCTCGGGAAGTGCTACCGGCGGTATGCACGGCCGCTCGATCGCGTGCTGGAGTGGGTGGACGGTCGGACCCGCCATACCACGTTCTGGGCGGTCGAGGACGCCTCGTTCGAAATAGAACCCGGCACCGCGCTCGGCCTGGTCGGCGACAACGGCGCGGGGAAGAGCACGCTGCTCGCGATGGTCGCCCGGGCGTCGGTTCCCACGACGGGCCGGATCGAAGTCACCGGCCGCATCGGCTCGATCCTCGAGCTCGGCGCCGGATTCCACGGCGAGTTCACCGGTCGCGAGAACATCTTTCTGGCGGGCGCCGCGCAGGGGATGACGCGCGACGACCTCGCGCGTCGCGCCGACGACATCGTCGCGTTCTCGGAGCTCGGCGAGTTCATCGAGCAGCCGATGCGGACCTACTCGTCGGGCATGTTCCTTCGCCTCGCGTTCTCCCTCGCCACCGCCGCGGACCCCGACGTCCTCGTCATCGACGAGGCGCTCGCCGTCGGCGACCAGCGATTCCAGGCGAAGTGCACGGACAAGATCCTCCGCTTCCTCGCGGACGGCGGAACGCTCCTCTTCTGCTCGCACAACCTCTACCAGGTGAAGAAGCTCTGCGATCGCGCTCTCTGGCTCGATCACGGGCGCGTCGTCGCGTACGGCCCCGCCGCCGACGTCTGCGATGCCTACGCGGATCGGACGCGCGGCCGGATGATCGCGCAGCGCTCCGGTCTCGCGTCGTCGGAGGCGCGCCCGATGGTGCGCGTGACCGCCGTTCGAGCCGTCGACGGCCAGGGCCGACCGCTGCGGCGCATCGAAACCGGTGAGCCGGCGACCGTCGAGGTCTGGCTCGAGCGCGACCCCGACGCCGACGTCGAGCCCGGGGTCGCGGTCGGAATCGTTCGCAGCGACGGCCTGGTGTGCTATTGCGGCTCCACCGAGCTCGACGGGGCGGCGACGCGGTCGCTGGGCGGCGACCGGTTCTACGTGGCCCTACATTTTCCGTCGCTCGGGCTGCTCGGCGGCAGCTATCATTTCAACGTGGCGACGATCGACAATCGTCGGCCGCTCACGATGCTGGAGGTGAAGGAGGGGGAGGCGCCGTTTTCGATCGTGAACTCGAAAGCGGATTGGGGGGTGTGTCGGCTGCCTCATGTCTGGCGTGACGATGTCGAGCCGGGCAGGCAGCCGGCGGCGGCGGAGGATGGCCGTGCGTAGAGGAGCGCCGGCCATGCGAAGCGCCCCCCGGGCGCCGTTCCAGGCCGAGTCCGCGCGGCGCATCGCCGCCGGCGGCCTCGCGGCCTTGGCGCTCGCGGCGGTCGTCGCGAGCGCGTGTCGTAGCGCAGACCCGAAGGAGGACCTGAAGGAGCGCGCCCGTCAGTACCTGGAGCTCAAGCAGAAGCGCCAGTGGACGGCGATCTACGAGGGGCTGCTGGACCCCGAGACGCGCAAGACCGTGAAGCTCGAGGACTTTCTTCGGCCGCGCAAGGAAACGATGGACGTTCTGGGGTTCGAGGTGCTGTCGACCGACGTCGCGGACGGCAGCGGCTCGGTGAAGGCGAAGATGGACGTCGTGATCCCCGTCTTGAGTCCACGCGGGGGCACGACGATGATTCGCAAGGAGCTCCAGGATTCCCAGCAGTGGGTCCGGCGCGATGGCCGCTGGTACATTCAGCTCCGCGGATGAGGAACGGGCGAGGAGGGCGGGAGGCCCGCCGGCCGGCCTTCCGGACGGCGCAATTTCTGGGGGTTCGGTTGACTCGACGGGGGTACGTACGCTACTGCAGTAGCCTTCCCTCTGTCGGGTTTGGGGGACGAGTCGGCGATTTGGGGGATTTCGCGGCGCGGGCACTTAGTGGACGAGCGCCCGAAACAGAGGATGCGTAGGCCAAGATTTGAGTTCAATCGGCTCGTGTTGACGTCTGCCAAGTAGTTTGAAGAGGCCAGATGAATTCAACTTCTGAGCGGTCCAGCGAAAGGAGAGAGGGGATTATGAAAGGATTTCGGCAGCTAGGGGTGGCCGCGGTGGCGTTGGCCGTCGGGATGTTCAGCGCCGGCACGAGTTTCGCCACTCCGGACGATCCGTTCACGAGCTACACCCAGCCGGCGAACGCGCTGGTGATGCCGTTCAACGCCCAGGAGGGCCGGGTCAGCTTCCTGCTGGTCAGCAACATCGCGGGCGTCTCCCCGACGTCCGATCCGGATCGGTTCATCCCGGCGGTGACGACCCACTGGGCGTACTGGGGCGAGGATTGCCGCCACCTGGCGGACGTCAACGTTTGCTTGACCCTCAACGATACGGTCGTTGTCGACCCGACCGACGTCCGCTCGATCGACGCCGGCAACAATCCTTTCGGCCCCGAGATCGACCTGAGCGGGCAGCGCGGCTTCGTCGTCGTGACGGCGTACTCGACGGGCGAGGTCTGCGCGGACTCGTCCTTCGAGGGCAATCTCCCGATCGATAACGCGATCGTCGGCAGCTACACCCTCGCGGACCTCGAGTCCGGCGCTGCGCTCGGCGCGGATGCCATCGGACTCGGCCTGAACACCGAGCTGTTCGCCGTCCTGAACCCGGACTGCCCGGCCGATCCGTTCGAGCGCTTCGTCGCTCGCTTCAGCGATCCGAACTTCGACTGCCACACGATCCTGCCGAAGATCACGCCTCCGGCGATCGACATCCAGACGTTCAACCCCGAGACCCTCGACCTCTCGGCGGTCGTCGTCCTGTCGCTCAAGGAGAAGGGCGGCAGCGGTCCGACGTCCGGCATCGAGGTCGGCCCGAACTCCAGCACGATCCAGACGGACGCGGTCTTCTACGACAACACCGAGGCCGCGACCTCGCTGCCGAACGTGCGCGTGGCCTGCGCCGAGTTCAACTCCCTGATCCCCGGCACCGGCAACTTCATCCCGGGAACCGTGTCGGGGCTCACGGCCGGCATCTTCCGGATGACCAACTTCACGCCTGGGATCGGCGGCAACACCGGCCGGTTCATCTACGTGACGTACGGCCAGGCCGTCGGCCAGTTCGGCGCCGGCACCAACGGCAAGTACAAGTCGACCGAGCAGTAAGCACGCGACGGATTCCCGCCACCGCCCCCGCGCGTCCGATCATCGGACGCGCGGCCCGGCGGGCGGCGATCCGAACGATGGCGGGGCCAGAGCGAGACTCTGGTCCCGCCTTCTTTCATCATCGACCATGCTCGGCCATGGTCGGCCATGGTCGGCGGGAGCGCGCGTGAGCCGCGTAGCTCCTCGAGGTTCGCGAATGGTCCATGCGGCAAGGTGGCGCCGCATCGGCTCGTGCGTGCCGCTGCTCGCGCTCGCGACGTCGCTCTCCGCGTGCACGCGCAGCGGGCCGAAGGCCGAGTCCGCGATCCGGCTCGACGAGCCGGAGAAGAGCGCCGCGTCGTTCTCCTTCCCCTACTACACGGACGTGGTGGTGGTCGGCGACCAGGTCGCCGCCGTCTTCATGACCTTGAAGGGCCCGGTCGACCGGAACGTCGTCGTGCGCCAGTCGAGCGACGGCGGCAAGACGTGGTCGGCGCCTTTCGTCCTGAACGCGCCCGAGTACGGGGACACCATCTCCGTCGCGCCGAAGCTGGCGGTGGAGCCGGGTGGCGGACTCCTCGCCGTCTGGCAGTCGCGGCGCAATCGCGCGGGGCAGAAGTTCATCCTCGCACGCCGCTCGACGGACTTCGGGAGGACCTGGGGGCCCATCGAGCGCCTGAACTCGGCGCCGCAGTCCTTCCCGCCGAGCGTCGCGACGCGCGACGACGGGACGGTCCTGGTCGCCTACAGCGACGAGCGCAACGTCGAGCGCGACATCTTCGTGAACCGGAGCACCGACGGCGGCGCGACCTGGCTGCCCGCCGACCTCGCGCTCCAGCCGCCGGGCGGGAAGAGCGAGTCGATCGGACCGTGGCCGGTCCTCGGGAGCGGCAGCGACGCGTGGGTCATCTGGGAGGAGCGCCGCCGCGGCGGGCCGCATCTCCTGGCGGCTCGGAGCGGCGACGGCGGAGCGACCTGGCAGCAGCCGGTGCGCGTGGATCCCGAGGGCCAGCCGGCGAGCCCGATCTGGCCGATGATGGTCGAGTCCGGCGGACGCCTGACGGCGGTCTGGACGGCGGGCGTGGTCGGGGACACGATGAAGAGCTGGCTCTGGGTGGCGTCGTCGGCCGACGGCGGCGCGACGTGGAGCGCCCCGCAGCTCTTCTACGAGGGCCCCGCCCAGGCGACGTTCCAGCTCGTCGCCCACGGACCGCACCTCTACCTCGTCTGGAGCGGCGGGGGGTCAGAGGGCGGCATGGGAGTCTACATGAACGCCTCCGATGACGGCGGCGCGACCTGGCGGCAGCCTCTCGATCGCCCGATCCGCGTCGACGCGGGGACCGGGAAGACGGCCTCCGGCCGCCCGCGCATCGCGCTCGCCGGCGACGCGACCATCGCGGTCGCGTGGCAGGAGGAGGACAAGCGCATCCTCCTCCGCGCGTCGCAGGACGGCGGCAAGACCTGGACGTCGGCGCCGTTCGAGATCGCCGCCGTCGACAAGGACCGCGTCCGCTTCCCGATCGTCGCGGCCACCGACACGACGGCCTGGGTCGTGTGGGAGCAGTGGGCCGACATGACGGGCGTCCGGAAGACGCTCGCCGACGTGGACAAGCTCACGCCGCTCGACGTCTACGCGCGCAAGGTGAGCCTGCGGTAGCACCACGACGGTCGCTCCGAGCCGCCGCGATCGGCGCCGCGGCGATCGTCGCGCTCGCCGCGGCGCTTCGGGTCGCGGCGCTGGACGCCGGCTGGTTCGGGGTCGACCAGGCGCGCGACCTCGCCTGGGGCGAGCGCATCGCGGGCGGGGAAGCCTTTCCGAGCGCCGGGCCGCTCATGCGGAACCGACTCCACCTGGGCGCGACCTACTACTTCTTCTGGGCGCTCCCCGCGCTGGTCGCGCCCGGTCCCGGCGGCGCCTACGCGTTCGCGGCGGTCCTCGGCGTCGTCGCCGTGGCCGCGACCGGCGCGCTCGCGACCGCGACCGGCGGCGTGGCCGCCGGCCTCGCCGCGATGGCGTGGCTCGCGACGTCGCCGACGGCGGTCATCGACTCGCGCATCGCGTGGGCGCCTGCTGCGATCCCGGCCTGGTGTGCCGCGCTGCTCCTGGTCGCGCGCTCCCTGCTCGCGCGCGCGACGCGCGCGAAGGCGTCGCTCCTCGCGGCCCTCGCCACGTTCGGCACGCAGCTCCACCTGTCGGCGGGCGCGCTCGCGCCCGTCGCCGCCGGCGCGATCCTGGCGCGCGTGCGGACGATCGGAGCGGGCGGCGTCGCGGCGGCCGCCGTCGCGGCCGCCCTTCCGCTCGTCCCGATGGCGCTCGCGTGGCGCGTGCCGCTGCCGGCGCCGTCGAACGCCGCGGTCGCGTCCGCGAGCTCGCCATTCGAGCATCGGCTGGCGGACCTGGTCGCGCTCGGAGCGCGCTGGCTCGACGGCTTGAGCCCGACCGGTGCTGCACGCCCGGCGCCGGTCGACGCTTGGCTGCAGGTCGAGGTCTGGGCCGGGCTGATCCCGGTCGCAGCCGCGATCGTCGCGTGGCTCGCCCGCGCGCGCAGCCGCCACCCGGCCGGCGTCGGCCTCGTCGTCGCGGCGTTCGCGGCCGCCGTCGTCGTCCCCGCGGTCCTCCCGGCGGAGGTGTGGGGCTACTACCTGGACGGCGCGCTCGTGCCCGGCGCCGTGCTCGTCGGCATCGCCGCCACGCGCCCCCGCTGGCGACGGGTCGGCGCGGCGGCGCTCGCGCTGCTCTGCGCCGGGCGGGTCGCGCTCCTCGCGTGGTGGATCGCGACTGCGGCGAGCCAGGGCTGGGTCGCGACCCAGCTCGAACTCCTGCGAGTCGGCGGCGCGCGGCCGTCGCACCCGGCCGCGCGCGCGCGCCTGCTCGGGTGGGGCGTCAAGCAAGAAGCGGCGCGCATCCTCTCCGGGGATCTCGCGATCCCGCGCGGTCGCCTGTGGCGCGACGTGCACGGACCCGGCTTCGCCGACCTCGATACCGACAACGGCTACTTCCTCGGGGCACCGTCCGCGGGGCGCGCGGCGGCGGCCGATCCGGGCCGGAGCGCCGCGGTCCTTCATCGCGGCGAGCTCGATCCCGAGTGGCTCGCGGCCTTCGCGCCGGCGGCGCGCGCGGGACCGCTCGACGTGTACGGCTACGAGCCGGTGCTCGGGAATGCCGACCTGCGCCTTGCGAATTGCGGCGGGGCGCCTGCGCCGGCGCGTCGTCCTCCGGATCCGCTCGACTACGGCGCGGGCGAGCCACCGCTTCCGGATTGGCCGTGCGCGACGCCGGTCGTCGAGGTCCCGTTCGCGGCGCCGCCCGCGGGGGTCGCGCTCCGCGTGTTCCCGCGCGTCATCGGCCGCGGCCGCGTGGTGGCGGTCGAGTCCGAACCCGCCGGGACCGCCGTGCGCGCTGCCGCGCCCGGCCTCGACCGGGGCCTCCTCCTTCCCGCGCAGGCCGGGCGGCTCCGCGTCCACCTCGAGATCGCCGGACCCGCGGCGCTCGACCTCGTCGAGCTGCACGGGCGTGCGTGGTAAGAGGCGGGTGCGATGCGCTCGCGGTTCGTCGGCGTCGGCGCGGCGCTGCCCTCGCGGATCGTTCCGAACGCGGAGATCGAGGATCGGCTCGGAGTCGACCGCGGATGGATCGAGAGCCGGACGGGCGTCCGCGAGCGGCGGGTGCTGCGGTCCGAGGAGTCGCTCGTCGACCTCGCGGAGGCGGCGGCGCGCGAGGCGCTCGCCGCGGCGGACGTCGCGCCCGGCGCGCTCGACGCGGTCGTCGTCGCGACGACGTCGGGACCGTACCTCTTTCCCTCGCTCGCGTGCCTCCTCCACGAGCGGCTCGGCCTCTCCGCGCAGCCCGCGTTCGACGTCGCCGCCGCGTGCGCGGGTTTTCCGTACGCTCTCTCGGTCGCGGATCAGGGCGTTCGCGCCGGCGACTACGAGCGCGTCCTCGTCGTCGGAGCCGACCGGCTGAGCGCGTTCTGCGAGCCGAGCGATCGCGGCACGTCGGCGCTCTTCGGCGACGGCGCCGGCGCGGTGATCCTCGCCGGGGAGCGGGGCGGCTCGGAAGGCGGCGACCGCGGACCGGTGCGCGGCGAGCGCGGCATCCTCGCGTGCCGGCTTCGCGCTCTCGGCGCCGAGTGGCCGATGCTGTACGTCCGGAGCGGCGCGCGCGCCCCGGGCGAGCTCGCGGCCGACGACGCCGACTTCTGGATGCGGATGCGCGGCCCCGAGGTCTTCCGACTCGCGGTGGAGCAGCTCGTCGCGCTCACGCGCGAAGCGCTCGCGGCGGCGGAGCTCGCTGCCGGCGACGTCGCGCTCCTCGTTCCGCACCAGGCGAACGTCCGCATCATCCGCGCGATGGTCGCGCAGCTCGGGATCGCGGAGGAGCGCGTCGGGATCAACCTCGACCGCTGCGGCAACACGTCGGCCGCGTCGATCCCGATCGCGCTCCGCGACGCCGCGTCCGCGGGCCGGCTGCAGGCGGGCGACGTGCTCGTCCTGAACGCGGTCGGCGGCGGCATGACCGCGGGCGCGCTCGTCGCGCGGTGGTAGATCGCCGCGCGCGACGCGCGGGCGGTGCCGGCCGGGCGGACGGCGCGCCGCTCGCGATCGCGCTTCTGGTCTTGACGGCGATCGCGGCATTTCCCGACGTCCTGTTCGGCGGGCGGACGCTCTCCGCCGCGTCGTACGTCCCGGGGGTGCTTCCGTCGGGGCCGGTCGGCGCCGGCGATCCGCCGCGGCCGCCGCCCGTCCGGGACGTCGAGGGCGCGGCCTGGGTGGACGAGCCTTCGCCCTACCTCGTCCACCGCGCGCTCGCCGACGGCGGCCTCGCGCTCTGGACGGAGGCCTCCGGCCTCGGCGCGCCGCTCCTCGGGAACCCGAACAGCGGCGCGCTCGCACCGCTCCAGTGGCCGGTGAACGCCTGGCCTTCGCCGGTCGTGCAGGACCTCGCGTGGATCGGCCGCGTCGTGCTGCTCGGCGTCTTCACGTGGCTCCTCGCGCGCGCGATCGGCTGCGGACCGGCCGGTGCATTCGCGGCCGGCGCAGCCGTCATGCTCTCCGGCCAGACGCTCGAATGGATCGACCACCATCCGCTGAACACGGACGTCTTCGTGCCGCTCGTGCTCTTCGCCGCGCTCGCGTTGCCGGCGGCGGGCACGCGCGGCATCGCGCTCCTCGCCGCCGCGATCGCGGCCGGCTGCCTCGGCGTGAAGCCGCAGAGCGCGGTCGTGGCCGCGGGCTTCGGCGCCGTCTGGCTGGCGGCGGCGGTGCGCGATCGGACGGCCGACGCGCGCGCGCGCGGCGCGCCGGATGCGGCGACCCGCGCGCACTCGGGGCAGGCCGCGCAGGCATGGATCGCCGGCGGGCTTCTGGGCGCGGCCGCGGCGGCGATCGCGTTGCTGTCCTTCGCCGACGCCTTCGGCGACGCGAGCGGTCTCGTGCGCGCCGGCCGGACGGCGCAGTCCGAGTGGGCCGTTCCGCCGAGCCGCTGGCCGTCGCTCGTGGGTCCGTGGGCCCTGGCGCTCGTCGCCCCGGCGGGCGACGTCGCCGCGGCTCACGGAGGCGGTGGGCTTCCGCACGCGGGGGCGGTCGTCCTGGTCGCGGCCGCGGTCGGGCTCTGGCGCGCTCGTCGCCGCCGGCTCGCGTGGGCGCTCGCCGCGACCATCGCGCTCGAGCTCGCGAAGGTGCACGGGCTCCTGCCGCTTCGCCTGTCCGGGGTGCCGCTCCTCGGCTCGGTGAACTACGTCAAGTATAGCTTCCCGCTCTACCTCGCTCTCGCGCTGCTCGCGGGGCTCGGCGCATCGCCGGCGCGGGCGTCGCGCGCGCTCACCGAAACCGCGCTGCGACGACGGCGCTGGGCGTGGCTGGTCGGTGCGGCCGTCGTCGCGGAGCTCCTCTGGCTCGCGCCCCGCCGTCGGCCCGAGCGCGTCCCGCCGTATGCGCCCGCGCCGTGGGTCGACGCGCTCCGCGACCTCGTCGCGGCGCGACCGGGGCGCATCGCCGGACCGGTCGAGATCGCGCCGCCGCTCGTCTCGGGCGCGCTCGGCTTCCGCGACCTGCGCGCGATCGACGTGCTCACGCCGCGCGCGACGTGGGAGTTCGTCAGCTCCCTCGTCGCGCCGAGCCAGGGACTGACGTGGATCCTCGCCGACCCCGATCCGCTGCTCGCCGCGACCGGACCGGGCGCGCCGCTCGCCGACCTCCGCTGGGTGCTCGCGCGCGAGCCGCTCCGCGCCGAAGAGCTGCCGGCCGCCGTCCGGGCGCTCGTGAGCGGCCGCCGAACGACGCGCCTCTTCGCGCACCTCGAGCGATTCTCGTTCGCGACCGCCGACCTCGGCGGGGGCATCGCCGACCTCGCGGGCGACCGCCGGTTCCACTGGACGTGCGAGACCCCGTGCCGGATGCGCTTCGACGTCGCCGATCTTCCCGAGCGCTTCGCGGCCGGCCTGAGCGCCGCGCGTGCGGCGCGCCTCCGCGCCCGCCTGGCGATGCGCGACGCCTCGGGCGACCGCGGCGAGGTCGCCGCGACGGTCGACGTGGCCGATCCGCCGGCCGGCTGGGCCGATCTCTGGGTCGAGCGCCGCGACGCCGGCGCCGCGCGCGCCGCCGGCGAGCGCTCGCCCGGAACGATCGAGCTCGAGATCGCGAGCGACGGCCCGGCGGAGCGCGTCTTCGTGGGCGGCGTCGGGCCGGGTCCCGGCGAAGCCGCCGAGGCGCGCGATCTCGAGCGCGAGCTCGCGGCCCGGCGCGCGGCGCTCGCGCGCCTCGAGCTCCGCTGGGCCGATTCGGTCGCGTACGTCTACGAGAGCCCGCTCGCGCTCGGCGCCGCGTACTTCGCGGAAGAGGTCGTCCGCGTCCCGGACGCCGGGGCGCTCGACGACTGCGTCGTCGACCGGGCGGGCAGGGCGGTCGCGTGCATCGCCGAGGCCGACGTCCCGAGCGACGCCTGGCCGGCGACGTCGTCGGGCACGGCGACCGTCCTCGCCGACCGCGACGAGACCGCGTCGGTCGCGACCGCCTCCGAAGGCGGCGGAGTCGTCGTCTTCGCGCGTCTCTTCCATCCGGGATGGCGGGCCGCGGTCGACGGCGCCCCCGCGCCCACGGCGCGGGTCGACGGTGCGCTTCTCGCGGTCGCGGTTCCGGCGGGACCGCATCGCGTGGAGATCGCCTTCCGCCCGCGCTCGTTCTTCGCGGGCGCCGGGATCTCGCTCGCCGCCCTGGCCGCGATCGTCCTCCTCGCGCTCCCGCCGCGAACGCGCGATGCGTTCGGAAGGGCGGCATTTGAAGCCGCCGCCGGGCGCCGGTAGACTGGCCCGAGCGATGCTTGACACCCCGCACCAGCGGCCGGTGCCGTCGCGCATCCTGCAAGAGCGCTACGGCGCGGGCTACTTCCACGGCGAGAACAGCGGGTTCGCGCGCGAAGGCTACGGAGCGGTCCACGCGACCTGGGGCCACTGGATGGAGTTCGTCGCGCGCGAGGTCGGACCGGGCGCGCGCTGGCTCGACGTCGGCTGCGCGTACGGGTTCCTCGTCGAGGAGGCGCGCGCCGCCGGGTTCCGCGCGCTCGGGATCGATGCAAGCCGGTTCGCGCTCCGCGAGGCGGCGACGTGGTCGCGGGCGAGCAGCGATCGGCTCGCGTGCGCGCACGCCGAGCGGCTTCCGCTCGCGGACGCGTCCCTCGACGTCGTGAGCGCCTTCGATCTGCTCGAGCACGTGCCCGAGCCGCGCGCGGTGATCGCCGAGGCGGCGCGCGTCCTGCGCGCGGGCGGCCTCTTCCTCGCCGCGACGCCGGACCCGCTCGTGTTCGACCGCGCCGAGCCGACGCACGTCGCCGAGCGCGTGCCCTCCTGGTGGGTGCGGGCGCTCGAGGAGGCCGGCTTCGCGGTCGCGCTCCGGTTCTTCCAGGCGCCCTACAACTGCGAGCTGATCGCTCGGCGGGGCGATCATCCGCCGGTCGTCTCCTTCGACGCGCTCGGCGTACCCGACCCGGTCGTGCGCGCTCACGGCGACGGGCGCCTTCGCGTCGCCCTGCGGAGCGGCTTCGGCGAGCCGACCGCGGACGGCTCGCGCATCGTCAGCGACGGAGCGCTGGTCTACCTGCTGAACGCGGGCCGTGAGCCGATCGAGGTCGAGATCGCGCTCGATCTGGCCGAGCCGTCGGCGGTCAAGCTCGCGCTCGCGGGAAGGGTCGTCGCGCGCCTTCCGGCCGAAGCATGCGGTGCGTCTCGGGACGCGGCGCGCGCGGGCGCGTCCGACGTCGGCGGGACCCGGGCGCGCGTCCGCGTGCTGATCGCCGCGGGCGGCCACTCGCTCCGGATCGCGATCGAGCGCGGCTGGGCGCACCTCCGGTCGCTCGAGCTGCGGGCGCGTGCGGGCGATCGCGACGAGCTCGTGAGCGGCCTCCCGTTCGACCTCTACGAGCGCTACGCGCTCGCGGCGGAGGTCGCGTCGCGCGTCGTCGCGGACGCCCGCACCCTGCTCGACGTCGGCGGGACGATGGGCGGCGACGCGGGCCACCTCGCGTGGACCGGAGACTTCTTTCCCGGGCTCCCCGTCACGGTCGTCGATCGCCGTCCCGCGGACGTGCCCGAGCACGTCGCGCTCGCGACCGGCGCGCCCCTGCCGTTCGCTGACCGCGCGTTCGACGTCGTGACCGCGCTCGACGTGCTCGAGCACGTGCCGCCCGCCGAGCGCGCCGCGTGGCTCGCGGAGGCCTGGCGCGTGACGGCGCGCGTGCTCGTCCTCGGGAACCCGTTCGCCACGCCCGGGGTCGCGGACGCCGACCGATACCTCTTCGAGCTCATCCGGACGCGCTACGGCTACGAGCACGGGTTCCTCGCCGAGCACCTCGCGCACGGCCATCCCGACCTGGCGGCGACGCGCGCGTTCTTCGAGGCGCGCGGCGCCTCCGTGACGGTGCTCCCGTCGGGCTACCTCCCCGCGTGGGCGCTGCTTCAGACGATGAATGCGTGGCTCTCGCACCCCGAGCAGGACGGCGCGTTTCCGGCGGCGAACCGCCTCGTGAACCGGAGCGTCGGGCTCGCGAGCGGGTGCGAGCCGGCGTATCGCCACGTGCTCGTCGTCGATCGCGCGGGACGGGACCACTCGGCTCGGCTGTCGGACCTCGTCGCGCCGCACGGACCCGACCTGGCGGCCGTGCAGGCGGCGCTCGCCGCGCTCGCGGGCGCGGCGCGGGAGGGGCGGTGATCGCGGCCGAGGCGGGCGACGCGATTCCGTCGGCCGGCGAGGACCTCGCGCCCGAGGTCTCGTTCGTCATCGTCACGTGCGATCGCCGCGAGCTGCTGGCGGGCTGTCTCGAGTCGATCGCCGCGCTCGACTACCCGGGCGATCGCGTCGAGATCGTCGTCTACGACAACGGGTCGCGCGACGGCACCCGCGACTGGCTCGCGCGCGCCCGTCGGGACGTGCGCGTCGTCGCCGGCACGGCCAATGCGGGCTTCGCCGCGCCCAACAACCGCGCCGCGGACGTCGCCGCAGGGCGCCTCCTCTGCCTCGTGAACAACGACGTCCGCGTCGGCCCCGACTTCCTGCGCGAGCTCGTCGACGCCCGCGCCGCGACCGGCGCCGCCTGCGTCGGCGCACGCGTCCTCTCCGCGGACGGCACCGCGATCGAGTTCGACGGCGGCACGATGAGCTTCTACGGCCACGCGGCCCCGCACCGCCACGGCGAGCGCGCCGACGAGCCCGCCGCCGACGCGCCTCCGGTCCCGACCCTCTTCGCGAGCGGCGCCGCGATGCTGGTGGACCGCGCCGCCTTTCGCTCGGCCGGCGGCTTCGACGAGAGCTACTTCGCGTACTTCGAGGACGCCGACCTCGGCTGGCGCCTGTGGGCGCTCGGCGAGCGGTGCGTGCTGGCGCCGCGCGCCGGCGCCCGCCACGCCGAGCACGGGAGCGAGGCCCTCCTCTCGCCGGGACGGCGGATCGAGCTCCTCGAGCAGAACGCGCTGTTGACGGTCTACAAGAACTACGAGGGCGAGCGCGCCGATCGCGTGTTCCGCTGCGCCCTCGCGCTGCTCGCGGAGCGCGCGCGGCTCGAGCCGTCGCGCGCGGCGGCGTGCGAGCGCGGCCTCGCGGGCGCGGTCGCGCGCCTCCCGTTCGCCGAAGGCCGGCGTCGGGAGCTCGCGGAGCGCCGCGTCCGGAGCGACGCGGAGATCGCGCCGCTCTTCCTCGAGCCCTTTCGCCCGGCGATCGCCGGGGAGGCGTACGCGGAGCGGCAGCGCGAGATCGCCGCCCTCTTCGATGCCGCGGATCTCTTCGCGGGCGAGCGCATCGGAGCGTCCGCGTGAAGAGGACCCGGTGGTGGACGAGGCGCGACGTGCTCAGGTCCGGGGCCGTCGTCGCGGTCGCGGGCGGCGCCGCGGCGATCGCAACCGGCCTTGCCGCGCGCGCCGACGAGCATCCCGCGTCCGGAGCAGGCAGCGCGGGCGCGCCCGCGCCGATGGGCTCGCCGTCGGCCGCATCGCAGTCGACCGGCGACCGGCACACCGAGGCGCTCCTCCGCGAGCTCCTCCAGCAGCGCGCGGTCGCGAGCGACGAGCCGTGGGTGATGGCGCACGTCGTGCTCGCGTTCGGCGCGGACGTGAAGAATGGCGGCCGCCCGATCGTCGACGCGCTCGTCGCGGACGGCCTCGAGCTCCAGACGATCGCCGGCAAGACGTACCCGCACTTCGGGCTCGCCGTCGAGCGACACCCGTTCCACTTCCTCCAGATCCTGCAGCTCGTCGACGTGCCGTACGACCAGCGCTTCGACACCCCGCGCGGCGCCTACACGCGGAAGGAGATCGTGCAGGGGAGCGAGGCCGTCTTCGACCCCACCCAGCACGTCGACGAGGCGTCGTGGACGATCAGCGTGCTCACGCACGAGTTCCCGCCCGATCGCGACCGCTTCAAGACGGCGCGCGGCCAGGACGTCGTCGTGTCCGCGCTCGTCGAGGACCACCTGCGCGACACCGAGTCGGCCTACGCGGCGATCTTCGCCAGCATGAACGAGGGCAAGCCGTACGGACGCGGCGTCGTCCACACCAAGGCCTGCAACGGCTTGCACCTCGTCTACGGGCTCATCGACGCGCTCCGGAACGGCTACCGCGGGAACGACCTGCGGTCGCGCTTCGGTGAGCTCCTCCGCGCGACGATCTTCCGACTCCCGCTCGAGCAGAAGCTCGTCGACGCGACGCTGCGGGGCGACGACCCGCTCGTCCGACTGAACGCCGACGCCGTCAAGCTGAGCTTCCTCGGGCACGCGCTCGAGGACCTCGGCTACGGGGTCCGGTTCGACGTCTTCAAGCTCGACGCGGCACAGGACGCCGCGGTCGCGCTCGCGCGCCGCCAGCTCGGCCAGGTCGTGGAGCGCCTGACGACCGAGCACGACCTCGACATGCTGCGCGCCAAGGTGCCGAACGCCTACGGCCTCGTCCTCGGCGACGCCTGCCACGCCCTGCGAGGCATCCGGTACTGGACGTGAGCGGCGACGGCACACCGCGCGTCAGCGTGGTCATCGTGAGCTGGAACGGCGCCGACGACGTCGCTGCCTGCCTCGCGAGCGTCTCCGCACCGGGGCGCGAGGTCATCGTGGTCGACAACGCGTCGAGCGACGGCAGCGCCGACATCGTCCGCACTCGCTTCCCGGACGCCGTCCTCCTGCGCAACCCGGCGAACCTCGGCTTCGCGCGCGCCGCCAACCGCGGGCTCGCGGCCGCGCGCGCCGAATCCGTCCTCTTCTTGAATCCCGACGCCAGGGCGAACGACGGCGCGATCGACGCGGCGCTCGGCGTGCTCGCGGAGCGCCCCGACGTCGGCCTCGTGTCGGTCGCCGTTCGCGACGAGGCGGGGGCTCTCGTGCCGACCGTCGAGCCGTTCTTCTCCCTGGGCGCCCTCGTTCGCTCGGCGGGCCGCGGCCGGGCGACGGCGCCGGCGGGGCCGGGGCCGGTCGCGGTCGACTGGTGCCACGGAGCGTTCCTCCTCGGCCGGCGCGACCAGCTCCGGGCGCTCGGCGGCTTCGACGAGCGGTTCTTCCTCTACGCCGAGGACATGGATCTCTGCCTTCGCATGTACGAGTCGGGCAGATCGGTCGTCTATTTGCCTCGGGTGGCGATCGTGCACCGCGGGAACGCATCGGGAGCCGTTCTCCTGGGCGAGCGCCGGCCGGCGGCCATCTTCGCGAGCCAGCTCGCGTTCTACGAGCGCCGGCGCGGGCGCGCGGCCGTCCTCGCGCTGCGCGCGGCGGCGGCGCTCTTCTTCGGCGCGCGCGCGGCCGCGCTGCGGGCGACCGGCTCGGCGCGCGCCGGTCGCTATGCGGCGCTCTGCCGCGTCGCCGCCCTCGGGCCGGAAGCGGGCCCCCTCGCGAGCCGGCCGGTGGAGCCGCACGCAGAGTCGACGGCAGGCGCCGTCCCGGCGCCCGGGGCGCGGAGCGCGCGATGAGCGACCACCTGCACGATGGCGCAGGGCCCGCGGGCGGCGCTCCGCCGCCGCCGGCGGATCCCGGCCGCGACGCTCCGCCGGCTCGCGCCCGGGAAGCGGGCGCCTCGCCGCCCGGCGTGACGGTCGCGGTCCTGGCCCGCTCCGACGAGCCGGCCCTCGCCGCGACGCTCCGCTCGCTCGAGCGCGCGGCGGGAAAGCTGGCGGCGCGCGGTCATGCCGTCTCGTTCGTCATCTGCGTGAACGGCGAGGACGGACGCGAGGCGCTCGCCGACGCGCGCTCGTTCGCCGACTGCATGCGATCGCTCCGCACGGCGGTCATCCGCGAGCCGCTCGCCGACAAGGCGCGCGCCTGGAACCTCGCGCGCTCGTCGTGCGCGACGCCGATCGTGGTGTTCTGCGACGCCGACGTCGATGTCGCGCCCGACGCGCTGGTCGTGCTCGTCGACGCGCTCGCCGCGGCGCCGCGCGCGCTCCTCGCGAGCGCGCGGCAGGTCCCGGCGCTCGCCGGCGCGAGCGCGGTCGCGCGCGCGGCGGCGCTCCCCTATCGCTTCGACTTCGGTGTCGTCGGTGGACGCCTCTACGCGATGCGGAGCTCGGCGGTCGCGCGCATGCCGGAAGGCCTCCTGCTCGAGGACGGCTGGCTCTCCGCCGTGCTCGGCCGCGAGCAGCTCCTCGTGGTCGACGCGGCCGAGGTGCGCTTCCGCCCGCCGGAGACGCTCGCCGACTACTTCCGCGAGCGCCTTCGCACGGAGGCCGGAAAGGTGCAGATCCGAGAGGCGCGGCGCTCGGCGCGCGGCGGAGCGGCCGGGCTGGGCCCGCGTCGCGGGCCGATCGCGCGCTATCCCTGGCGCGAGATGGCGCGCCGCCTCGCGCCGGGCGATTGGCCGCTCGCCGCCATCAACCTCGGGGTGAGAGCCGCGGCGCGCGTCGCGGCCGAGGTCGCGGCGCGAACCGGCCATCGCATCCGCTGGGCGACGATCGCGACCAGCAAGCCGCCGCGAGCCGCGGCCGGAGGAAAGGCGTGAACGGATCGCGGCCGCGCTACACCGTCATCATCCTCACCTGGAACTCGCGCCAGCACATCGCGCCGTGCCTCGACTCGCTCGCGATCGCGAGCCCGGACGAGCGCGGCGACCTGATCGTCATCGACAACGGCTCCCGCGACGGCACGCCGGAGCTCGTGTGCGAGCGCGCCCCGTGGGCGAGGCTGATCCGGAACCGCGAGAACCGCGGCGTCGCGGCGGCGCGCAACCAGGGCCTCGTCCTGGCGCGCACCCCGTTCTCGATCATCCTCGACGTCGACACGGTCGTGCTCGCGGGCGCCTTCGCGCGCCTCCTCGACTTCCTCGAGCGGGCGCCCAGCGTCGCCGTGTGCGGCCCGCGCCTCATGCTGCCCGACGGCAGCGTGCAGCCGAGCTGCCAGCTCTTCCCGACGATGCTCGACAAGATGATCCGCCAGCTCCCGGGCGCGATCGGCCGGCGCTGGCTGCGCGACGTCGAGCTCGCCGACTGGGACCACCGCGGCGTGCGCGACGTCGACTACGTCGTCGGCGCGTGCCAGGCGATCCGGATGGAGGCGCTGCACTCCGTCGGCTGGCTCGACGAGCGCATCTTCTACGGGCCCGAGGACGTCGACCTCTGCCTTCGCATGCACCTCCAGGGCTGGCGCGTCGTCTACCTGGGCGACGCGGTCGTGCGGCACGAGTGCCAGCGCGTCACTCGCCAGCGCCTGAACGTCCTGACCCTCCGCCACATGCTCGGCCTCGCGCACCTCTACCGGACGCATCGCTACCTCTGGTCGCGCGCGGGACTCTATCGCCGCATCGCGGCCGCCGGCGCGCCGAACGGCGTGCCGGGCCAGACGGCGTACGAGGGCGCGCCCTGAAGGCGGCCGGGGTGCCCGAGCGCTGCGAGATCGTGCTGGCGGCGTTCCTCGCGCTCGCGTTCCTGCCGCTCGCGGTGCTGGCCGCGGTGGCGATCCGCGTCACGTCGCGCGGGCCCGTGCTCTTCCGCCAGCGGCGCGTGGGTCGCGGCGCGAGTGAGTTCATGATCTACAAGTTCCGGACGATGCACGTCGACGCCGAGAGCGAGAGCGGACCGGTCCTCGCTCGCGACGGCGACGACCGCGTCACGTCGGTCGGCCGCATCCTGCGGGCGACGCGGATCGACGAGCTGCCGCAGCTCGTGAACGTCCTGAACGGCGACATGAGCCTGGTCGGGCCTCGCCCCGAGCGCCCGGAGCTCGCCGCGGAATTCGTGCGGCGGATCCCGCGCTACGCCGAGCGGTGGCAGGTGAAGCCGGGAATCACCGGGCTCGCGCAGGTGCGGGCCGACTACCACACGTCGGCCGAGGAGAAGCTCACGTACGACCTCTCGTACGTCGCGCGCCGGTCGCTCGCGCTCGACCTCCGCATCCTGGCCGCGACGGCGCGCGCGGTCGCGACCGGCGCCGGTGTCTGACGCGCGCTCGCGGGAGCTCGCCCGGATCGCGCGCGAGGTCGTCGCCTGCGAGCTCTGCCCGCGGCTCGTCGCGCACTGTCGCGAGGTCGCTCGCGTGCGCGTGCGGCGCCATCGCGACGAGACGTACTGGGGTCGGCCGGTCCCGGGCTTCGGCGATCCGAGGGCGCGGCTCGTCGTCGTGGGGCTCGCCCCCGCGGCGCACGGGGCCAACCGGACGGGACGGATGTTCACGGGCGACGCGAGCGGCGACTGGCTCTATCGCGCGCTCCACCGGGCCGGCTTCGCGAGCCGGCCGGAGTCGCGGCGACGCGACGACGGGCTCGCGCTCGCCGACGCCTGGATCACCGCGGCGGCGCGCTGCGCTCCGCCCGACAATCGGCCGGACGTCGAGGAGCTCCGGACGTGCCGGCGCTATCTCGTGCGCGAGCTCGCCGTGCTCCGGCGAGCGCGCGTCGTGCTCGCGCTCGGGAAGATCGGCTTCGACGCGACGCTCGCGGCGTGGAGCGAGCTCGGCCGCGAGGTGCCGCGACCAAGGCCCTCATTCGGGCACGCGGCCGAGGCGGCCCTCGGCGATCGGGTGCGCCTCCTCGCTTCGTACCACCCCAGCCGACAGAACACGCAGACCGGGAAGCTGACGGAGGAGATGCTGGACGCCGTGGTCGCGCGCGCACGCGCCCTCTGCGACGGTGCTCGGTGACGGCGCCGACGCCCGCGAGTCCCGCGCCTCTTCAGGAGGTCGGGTGGGCCTGGGCGGCGGCCTGGTCGAGCTTGGCGAGCGCCGAGTCGGTCAGCATGCCGTCGGGCTTCATCCCCTGCGCGCGCTGGAAGGCCTCGAACGCGTTCAGCGTGACGGCGTCGAGCTTCCCGTTCACGGGCCCCATGTACTCCTTCAGGACCGTGAGCTGCTGCTGGACCTTCTTCACGACCTCGGGCGCGACCTTCTGCTCGCGCGCCTGCGCGTCGACCGACTGGATCGACTTCTTCGCCTCCTCGGCGAGCTTTTGCCCGAGCGCCTTCTGCTCCTCCGCGCTGGGGGAAGAGCAGGCGACCGCCGCCAGCGCGACGGCGACGAGGGAGCGCCGGAGCCAGAGCTGCATGTCGAACGAGGTAGCCTGCGGCCTTCGCGACGGTCAAGAGCGCACCGGCGCGGATGGACTGAGACGCCACCCGCGGGCCAGAAGAATCACTCGAGATGCGAGCGAAGCGAGCCCGCGGGGAGTGGGGGCCCGTTTGGCTTTGCCAAACGGGGCGAGGGGAGCGATCCCCTCTTTGACTGACCGGAGACCGCCTTTTCTCGCCGTCGGCGAGCGGATATAGCCGACCCGGTGCGCGACCGGCGGAAGCTTTCCGCAGCGCTCGTCCCGCTGCTCACCGCCGCGCTCGCATCCGCGTGCCAGCCGGTCCCGGTGCGGGTCGGAGAGACCGCACTCGCCGACGTCGGCCTGCCGCCGGTCGCGGAGCCGGCCGTGAACCTGGTGGCGATCGGCGTCGCGGCCGAGGGCCAGCCGATCGTGCTCCGGACGACGGGCGTCCGGCTCGAGCGCGGAAGCACCGTCATGCTCGGCGTCGCGGGGCCCGGCGTCGAGCCGGGCGCGCTCATCGCCGTGGTCGGAACCGGCTTCGACACCCGCGTCGTCCGGTTCGGCGTGACCCAGGGCGGCGGGCAGCCGCCCATGCCGGCGGCGGTCCTCTCGGTGACGGTCGGGGACTCGGTCTCGCCCGGGCTCTACACGCTGCTCGCCGCGCGGAGCGGCCAGGTGTCGCTCTTCACGGGCGGCGTCGAGGTCGACTGAGGTGCGCGTCGCTCCGGGTCGCGCGGCGGTCCGCGCCGCCGCCGCAGTTGCCGCGTTCGCCGCCACCGCCCTCGCACCGGCCGCCGGTCGCGCGCTCACGCTGTCGCCGCTCTCGTTGGCGGAGCTCACGGCCGCGGCGCCGATCGTCGTCCGCGCCCGTTGCGAGGAGCGGCAGGCGCGGCGTGTCGGCGACGGCGCCGACACGCTCGCGCGCTTCTCGGTGCTGGAGCGCGTGAAGGGCGACCCGCCCGACGAAGTCGTCGTGCGCGAGCTCGGCGGACGCGCCGGCGCCGTCGAGGTCACCGTCCCGGGCGCGCCCGCATCCGAGCCCGGCGACGAGGCGCTCCTCTTCCTCGCGCCCGCGGCGTCCGGCGAGCTCGAGGTCGTCGGCATCGCGCACGGCTATCTGCCGGTGGTCGCGATGCCGGGCGGCGGACCGGTCGTCCGCCTTCCGTCGCGACTGGCGGCGGAGCTCGGCGGCGGGGCGACGCGCCCTCTCGCGACCGTCCTCGCACGCGTCCGCGAGCTCGCCTCCCGAGGAGCGCCGTGACGGCCGCCGGCCGGCGCGCCGTCGCGCCGGCGGTCGCGGCCCTGGTGCTCGCGACCGCCGCGCACGCGTCCGCGTACGCCTTCCTGCTCGTGCCCGGAAGCGGCGGCGTCGAGCGGCGCTGGGCGGACGACGGACCCGACGGCCCGGTCGTGGCGTGGCGACTCAGCAGCGCGCGCGCGTCGAACGTGACCGGCGATCGCGCTCCCGTGGACGTCCTCTCGGATGCGTTCGCCGCCTGGCAGGACCTGCCGGACGCGGCGATCCGGTTCGAGTTCGCTGGAGCGGCGCGCGACCGGAACCGCCGTCCCGCCGATCGCGTGAACGTCCTGACGCTCGACTCGCAGGAGAGCCTCGGCCCCGGGGTTCTCGCCGCCACCTTCCTCACGAGCGCCGCCGGCGGCGCGCTCACCGACGCGGACATCGTCTTCAACACGGGCGTCCCCTTCACGACCAGCGCCGAGCCGGAGATCGACCGCTACGACCTGCAGGCGATCGCGACGCACGAGATCGGCCATCTGATCGGCCTCGAGCACAGCGGGCTCGTGCGCGCCACGATGGTTCCGTACAGCGAGCGCGGCGAGTCGCACGGCCGGACGCTCTCGAGCGACGACGCGATCGCCGCCGCGCTCCTCTATCCGGAAGGCGACTTCCTCGCGCGCACCGGCGCGATCGAGGGTCGCGTCACGGTCGGCGGCGCGCCGGTCTTCCTCGCCCACGTCGTCGCGGCGACCGTGAGCGGGCTCGTCGTCGCGGGCGGGTTCACGGCGCCCGACGGCCGCTACCGGATCGCCGGCCTGCCCGAGGACGTGTACGTCGTCGCCGCCGAGCCGCTCGACGGCCCGGTCCGGCCGCCGAACGTGCAGGGCTTCGCCGCCGGCTTCGGCGGCGACGCGACCATCGGCTATGGCGCGTCGTTCCACTGAGCGGGAGCAGCGCACCCGCGCGCGGGCGGCCGGCTCGCGGGCCGGCCGCGGCTCCGCCGCGGTCACGGCCTTCGCGGTCGGCGCCGGAGCGGCCGCGATCGTCGGCGCCGCCCTCGCGCTCGCGGCGGAGCCGTTGCCGCCCCTCCGGCTCTTTTCGACGCCCGCGGTCGTCGATCCCCGCGATGCGCGCGAGCTCGTCGATCGCGTCGTCGTGGTGGAGATGCAGGTCGACGAGGTGAAGTCCGAGCCGGGTCGCCTCGTCCTCGTGCCGCCGCCCGCGGACGGCGACTTCCGGGTGGTCGTCGTGCCGCCGCTCATCGGCGAGGCGCCGCGCCGTCTCGCCGCGCGCTATCGCGGCCGGCGCGTCCGCGTCACCGGAAAGGTGCGCGAGTTCGACGGCGAGGTCGAGATCCTCGTGACGGATCCCGAGCGCGTCGCGGTGGTGGGCGAGGAAGACGAGCTCGCGGAGGCGCGGCCGCACGCGCGTCCATCGCCGGTCGCGCTGGTTCCGCCGGAGCCGGCGGCACCGCCGGCACGGCCCGCACCCGAGCCGACGCTCGCTCGGCGAGAGCCGGCGAGCGGGGCGCGCGGGGTAGTCGCGGCCGCACCGCCACCTGCCGCCGCCGCAGCGCCACCTCCGCTTGCCGTCCCGGGAGCTCCGCCTCCCCCGGCTGCGCGCGCGCCGAGCACGGCCGGCTCCTCGGGCCAGGCGCAGTGCAGGGAGGCGCGCCACGACTGGAAGGAGGCGGCGATCGCGGCGCGCGGCCCGCTCGACGGTCTCGCCGAATGTCTCGCGGGCGGAGCGCCGCCGTGCGCCGCCGACCTCGCCGCCGTCCGGTCCGCGCTCGCCGAGCTCGCGGCACACGAGCAGCGCATCCAGTGGCTGTGCGGGGAGGCGCGGTGAAGCTTCCGGTCGAGGTGCTGCAGCGACGGCCGCCGGCGGATCGCTACGATGCCGTCGTCGTCGGCGCGGGTCTCGGCGGCCTCGCGTGCGCGGCGATCCTGGCGCGCCACGGCATGCGGGTCGCGATCGTCGATCGCGCGCGGCGGCCCGGCGGCCAGGTGCAGACGATCGCGTACCAGGGCTATGCGGTCGACCTCGCGCCGCCGCTCTGGGAAGCGACCGGCGTCCGCGACGTGCTCGCCGCCGCCGGTGTGCGGGACGTGGCGCTCGCCGACGTGCCGCTCCGCGACGCGCTCCGGATCGCGATCGTCGAGGGCGGAGCCGTCCGCGATCGCCCGTACCCGCTGCCCGTGCCGGGTGCGGTGCCGTCGCCATCGGTGCTCGAGGCGGTGCGCGCGCTCTACGGCGTGCCGCCGCGGGTCTTCGCGGCGCTGGGCGGGATCTACGAGGAGCTCGCGCACGCGAGCGCGGAGCAGCTCGAGGCGTGGCGCGAGGCGAGGCTCGTCGACTGGCTCGCCGACCGCGGCCTCGAGCCGGTCGTCGCGTCCGCCGTCCGGCGAAGCGCTCTGCTCCTCGGCGCGAGCGATCCCGAATCCGCGACGGTCGCGGCGCTCGCGAGCCGCGGCCGCTGGCTGGCAGCCGGCGCGGCGCCGGCGCACGTCGTCGCCGCCGACAATCCCGTCGCCGGATCGCGCGGCGTCGTGCAGGCGCTCGTCGACGCGCTCGTCGAAGCCGGCGGCGACCTGCGGCTCGGCACGGCGGTCGTCGCGCTCGACGTCGAGCGCGGGCGCGTGCGCGCCCTCGGCGTCCAGCGCCAGGAGCAGCCGTTCCTCGAGGAGATCGCGGCCGAGCGCGTCGTGCTCGCCGTTCCCGAGGACGACGTGCTCGCGCTCCTCCCGCGCGCGATCGCGACGCAGCTCGTCGGCCGCGCCGGCACGGGAGGCGGCGCCCCGAGCGCGCGCAGCGCGCTCGCGATGGCGTTCGCGTTCCGCGAGCCGCCGGCGAGCGATCCCGACGAGCCGCGGTTCCCGGTCGTGCGGCTCGTGCCACCGGTCGCGAGCGGGCAGGTCGCCCCGGATCGTCCGGCGCCCGGCACGCCGGGCGCGCCCGTCACGCTGTGCTGGCCCACCGCGTGGGCGCCGCGCGTCGCGCCGCCCGGAGAAGCGCTTCTCGTCGCGCACGTTCCGCTGGGCGCAGAAGCGCGCGAGCTCGCCGACGTCGCGCGCAGCGCGCTGCTCGTCCGCTCCGCGGTGTACGACCTCTTCCCGGGTGCGCGCGACGCGATCGCGTGGGAGAGGCAGTGGATCCGGCGCGATTGGTGCAGCGAATCGTTCGCGCTGCCGACGCTCTCGGCGTCCGTGCCGGGATGCGAGAACGTCGTCCTCGCAGGATCGGCGGTCGCGGTGCCGTCGGCGTACGCGACCGGCGCGACCGCTTCTCTCGTGTCCGGACGCGCGGCAGCGGAGCGAATTCTCTCGCCCGCCGCAGGCGGCGCGTCTTCCTGAGCGCGGCTCCGACGTCGCGCGCGCCGCGCGAACGACGCGCCGAAAATTTTTCGTCGGCGCAACCTCGCGAATCGCAACGTCAATCACACCGACGTGCGATTTTTCGTGAACGGTCCATTGCATCGGTTTGACGATTGCATTAGAAGCGGCTCCCCGCGTGGGGGCAGCCGGATCGAGAGCGCTCGGGGAAGCGCTTCTCGCTTCCTTCGATCCGGGGACGTGCGGGGTAGTCAGCGGCCCGATGCAGCGGTGGCCGGTGTGGGGCGGGAGCGGACGCATCGTGGGATGGGAAGGGGACGATGCACGGACGCGACCCGGTCGGGGTCTCGACCTCGGAGACCCGCATCGATGACAAGCGAGCGCCGGCGCGATCGGGAAGCGCGTACGCGACCGCGACGGCCGCCAGGACCGCGACGGTTGCGGCCGGCGACGTCGCTGCGGCGCGGCTCGACGCCTGGCAGAGCGCGGTCCCGCTTCTCCGGACGCGCTTCGGCGATCGCAACTTCGCGCGCTGGCTCGACTCCGTCGCGGTACGCGACGACGGGCATCGCCTCGCGCTCGCGACGGCGGATCGTGCGCGCGCGCGGGCGCTGAAGCAGCACTTCCTGCCCGGCATCACCGACGCGTTGCGCGCCGTCGGCTACACGGGCGAGGTGACGGTCGCCGAGCCCGCCGGCGGCGACGGCATCGCGCCGAGCGCCGGGACCGCGGCGCCGCCCGAGCATCGCGTCGACCGCGGCGGCGAGGAGGACGACCGGCCGCTCGACGCGCGCTACACCTTCGCGCGCTTCGTGGTCGGCGAGAGCAACCGCTTCGCGCACGCGGCCGCGCGCATCGTCGCGGAGAGCCCGGGGACGATCCACAACCCGCTCTATCTCCACGGCGGCGTCGGGCTCGGGAAGACGCACCTCGCGATCGCGATCGCGCACGCGGTGGCGGCCGCGCGCGGGCGATGCTCCGCCGCCGCGATCTCGGCGGAGCGGTTTCGCGCGCTGTGCGAGGCGCGCGACGAGACGGCGAGCGAGCTCGCGCTCCTCCGCGACGGCTCGGACGTCGTCGTGTTCGACGACGTCCAGCTCTTGACGCGCGACGAGGCGATCCTCGACGAGCTGTTCCGCTGGGTCGACGCGCTGATCGCGTGCGACCGGCAGGTCGTGCTCACCTGCGACCTGCCGCCGCGCGCCATCCCGTCGCTCGCGGCACGGCTCGCGAGCCGCTGCGAGAACGGGTTCTACGCCGAGATGCGTCGACCCGACGTCGCGCTCCGGCGCGAGATCGTGCGGCGGCGCGCGGCGATGGCGGGTGTGACGGTCGCCGAAGCGGTGGTCGAGTTCATCGCGGACTGCGAGGAGAACAGCGTGCGAGCGCTCGAAGGGGCGTTCAACCGCGCGCGCGAGCTCGCCGCGTCGACGTCGCAGGACCTGAGCCTCGCGCTCGCGCGGCGCGCGCTCGGCGCGCGCGCGCATGGCGGCGCTCCATCGGTCCCCGACCTCGACGCGGTGCTCGACGCCGTGGCCGCGACGTTCGGCCTGAGCGCCCGCGCTCTCCGGGCCCGTAAGCGGCGCGACCGCGACGCCGCGCTCGCGCGCCAGGCCGCGGTGTACGTCGCGCGCCGCGTGTCCGGCCTTCCGCTGCGCGACATCGCGGCCGACTTCGGATTTCGCGACCACAGCGTCGCGGCACACGCGTGCGCGGCGCTGCGGGCGCGGCTCGAGCGCGACGGGCAGCTCGCGAGCCGGGTGCGCGAGGTCGAGCAGCGTCTCGGCGCCACGACGGGCCCCTGAACCGACGCCAGTGCATTCGCCTGGCGGCGGAATCGAGCGAAAGCGCACGACGGGGCCGCAGCATCGCCCGGATGCACGACCATCGAGCCTGGAATCCGCTTCAAATCGATACGGCTTGTGGCATCGAACTTGCCAACGTCCGCCAAAGCCACCTCAGCCGGAGGACCCCACACGTGATCATCGATCGGCACACTTTCATCGACCTCGCGACACATCTCGAAGGCGCGTCTGAAGGAGTCCTCGAGGTGACCCGCCGCTGTGTCGCGATCTGCGAGGGCGAAGGCACCCTGAAGCCCGAGAGCACCGCCTGGATCGGCCTCGTGGAATCGCTCGTCGCCGTGAATCTGGAGCTGACGGCGATCGAGCAGACGCTGCGCGCGCTGCTCGAAGCGAACCGCGAGGAGGAGCAGGTCCTCGCGCGCGAAGCGCTCCGGCGAGTCCGCGCTCTCAACGCTTGAACAAGCGGCTCGCGCCCCTCGGGTCATCGCACGAGGGAATCGCTTCCCTCGCCCCATTCGGCAAAGCCGAACGCGGCCCCACTCCCTGCGGGTTGCTTCGCGCCGCGCGCGCTTCGCGCGCGACCGTGCCCGTGGTGCCGCCGAGTGGCCGGCACGTTCGCTAGTCGAGAATCATCAGACGCTAGCTTCGCTTGCCGCCGTGGCGCCGAACTCTTCTCCGCGGTGTTCGGTCACCCTGCGAAGATTTGGCCGAGGGAGATCGCGAAGGCGGTCATTCCGGCGGCGACGAGGGCGATCAGGACGGCGAGGTGTCCCGCGCGGCGCGCGGCGCGGCGCCGTATGCGACGGCGCGCGATCGGCGGGTCGTCGAAGGTCACGGCGAGGCGCGGCGGCACGAGCCGAAGCGCGGGGCGGACGGCGCGTGCGGCCGCGAGCGGCGTCCGGTTCGAGACCACGACGCGGAGGCGCGGCGTCGCGGATCGCGTGGCGCGGAGACGCGGCAGGCCTTGCGTGCGGGCGACGATCGGCCGCCCGAACGCGCGCGCGGGCAGCGGCGAAAGGCCGGAAGGCGGGCTTCCGGTCCGGACCGTCGCGCGCCGCGCCGGGCGCACGGCGCGGCTCACTCGGTGGGTTCGCGTCGTTCTAGCCATCATGTCAACCCGTGCTTCTCGAGCTTCCGGTAGAGCGAGCGCCGCGACAGTCCGAGGAGTCGCGCCGCGATGACGCGCTTTCCGCCCGCGGAGTCGAGCGCGCGCCGGATCTGCTCCTTCTCCGCGGAGCGCAGCGAGAGGTCGTCGTCCACGGCGGCGACGGCGTGCCCGTTCAGCGCGATCGACGCCGGCATGTCGGGCGCGCCCGGGCGCGCCAAGTCGGCGGGCAGGTGCTCGACCTGGATCTCGCCGCCGTGCGCCATGATCGACGCGCGCTCGAGCACGTTCGCGAGCTCGCGCACGTTGCCCGGCCAGCGGTACGAGCGCAGCACGTCGACCGCCGCCGGCGAGAGAGTCGCCTTCTCGAGCGCGAACTTGCGCGAGAATTGCCGCAGGAAGTGCTCGCACAGGAGCTCGAGGTCCTCGAGGCGATCGCGCAGCGGCGGGAGCTCCACCACCCCCACGTTCAGGCGGTAGTAGAGGTCCTCCCGGAACTCGCCGCCCCGGACCATCTTCGCGAGGTTCCGGTTGGTCGCGGCCACGACGCGGATCTCGACCGGGATCGACATCGGCGACCCGACGCGGCGGATCTCGCGGTTCTCGAGCACGCGCAGGAGCTTCACCTGCGCGCCGATCGGCAGCTCCCCGATCTCGTCGAGGAAGATCGTGCCGCTGTTCGCCGTTTCGAAGAGGCCCTTCTGGTCGCGGTCGGCGCCGGTGAACGCGCCCCGGACGTGGCCGAAGAGCTCGCTCTCGATCAGCCCGGGCGCGAGCACGCTGCAGTTGCAGACGACGAACGGGCGCTCGCGGAGCGGCGACCGGCGATGGATCGCGCGCGCGACGAGCTCCTTCCCCGTGCCGCTCTCGCCGGTGATGAGCGCGGTCGTCGGATAGGCGGCGATGCGCTCGATGAAGCCGAAGATCTCGATCATGCGCCGGCTGCGGGCGACCATGCCCTCGAAGAGCGTGGAGTCGCGGCCCCCGAGCTCGAGGATGCGAACGCGCTGGCGAAGCCGCCGGCGCTCGATCACCATCCGGATGACGTGCTCGAGCCGACGGCAGTCGACCGGGCTCTCGAGGTAGTCTGCGGCGCCGGCGCGCACCGCTTCGAGCGCATCCTCGACCGACGAGTGCGCCGTGAGGAGCACGAGATCGGCCTCGGTGTCGCGCCGCCGGACCTCGCGCAGGAGGTCGAGGCCGCTCATGTCCGGGAGCTGGACGTCGCTCACGATGACGTCGATCGTGCGGCGCACGAACACCTGAAGCGCGGCGAGCGCCGACTCGGCGATCGCGACCAGGTGACCGTGCTCGGCGAGGTACCGCGCCAGGATCGCCAGGCGCGGCGCGTCATTGCCGACCACCAGAACGCGGGGCGCGTCGGCGATCGCTTCGCTCGCCCGCACCTCGCCGCTCGTCGCTTGCTCCTCCACGAACCCCCCGGGTCGCCGGCGACGCAAGCCGGGTGCCACGGCTTTGTGCCGGCCTCGTCACGCCGGGCCTTCCAGAATGTCACTGCGGCGTCGGAGGCTTCCGCGGGCGTCACCAGCGGCATGGACGGATTGCGTCCATCGCCGAGCGACGATCAAAGCGCGTCTGTCGTCAAAATTGTGGCGCGAGCGGCGCGCTGTCCCTTGGCAGCCGCACCCTCAAACGATAATCGGGGAAGTTGCCGTTCTGGCGAGACTTCATGGATGGACGGGGGCGAAGCCGGGCTCGTGCGGCGACGATCGCGTGTGCCCTAGGGCTCGCGGTCCTCGTCGGCTGTAGCGGAGGCTCCGGGTCGGCCGGCGCCGCGCGGTCCCCGGAGGAGCTCGTGCGCGTCTACCTGACAGCGATGAAGAACGGGGACTACGGCACGGCGTACGACTGCCTCACGCCCTTCATGGTGCGCGACCAGGGGAAGCTCGCATGGATCGCGGAGCAGACGGCCATCATGAACGTCGCCGACGTCCGGATCAGCGCCTTCGAGGTCTTTCCCGCGCGCCTGGACGGGGATAAAGCCATCGTTCCGAACCTGCTGAAATCGACGGACAAGTACATCAACCAGACGGGGGCCAACGAGTACGAGCTCTATACCCTGGTCCACGGCCCAGACGGCAAATGGAAGATCGAGCAGCAGCAGCTCGTCGAGAGCGACGCGGTGGAGAAGTGGTTCCCGGAGCGTGTCCGTGAGCACCGCTGAATCCCCGGCTCCGACTTCGAACGCACAAAGCGCGCGCCTCCCGCTCGGTGGGCGGCGTCGCGGGAGGAAGGTCCCGATGCCCGCGCCAAGCAAGTGGCTCCTCGCGCTCCCCATCCTCGCGCTCGCGGCCTGCCACCGCGACGTCGAGAAGACGCCGCTCATCGATCGCCGCGTCTACATCACCGACCGCTTCTACGACGTCCAGGCGGTCACGCCCGAGCACGTCGTGATCGTCGGCTACGGCGGCAAGATCCTCGACACGCACGACGGCGGCCGGACGTGGGAGAACCGCCCGAGCGGCACGGACAACGCGCTCTACAAGGTGGACCTCCTCGACGAGAAGACGGGCTGGGCCGTCGGGCAGGGGGGCACCATCATCAAGACGACCGACGGCGGCGCGACCTGGAACAAGCAGGAGAGCGGCACCGAGAACTACCTGTTCAGCTTCCACGCTCTCACGCCCGAGCACGTCATCGCGGTCGGCGACAGGTCGGAGATCGTCGAGAGCAAGGACGGCGGCGCCACCTGGAAGGCGACCGAGTACAAGCCGCCCAAGGAAGGCGCCGGCGGCATGACCGCGGAGGAGGAGACGGTCGCGCAGGCCCCGTCGTTCTACGACGTCACGTTCATCGACGGGAAGACGGGCTGGATCGTCGGCGAGTTCGGGAAGATCCTGAAGACGACGGACGGGGGCGCGACGTGGAAGGAGCAGCAGCAGACGCTCATCGGCGGCGAGATCGTCGATGCGCTCAGCCTTCCGACCTTCTTCGGCGTCCACTTCGTCGACGCGAACAACGGCGCCGCGGCCGGCCTCGACGGCCGGATCGCGATCACCGCCGACGGCGGCGCGACCTGGACGTTCGACGACGTCGGCGCCGCGCTCTCGGTGCCGCTCTTCGAGGTCCAGCTCTTCCCCGACGGGTCGGGCTGGGCGGTCGGATCCGCCGGCCAGGTGCTGCGCAAGAACGGCCTCGGCGAGACCTGGCAGCCGGCCGACCTCGGCATGCGGGTGTTCTCGTGGCTGCGCGACGTGAGCTTCGCCGATCCCAAGAACGGCTGGCTCGTGGGTGGCTTCGGCCTCATCCTCCGGACGCGCGATGGAGGAAAGACGTGGGTTCCGATCGCCGCGTGAGCGTGATCCCGGCGACGGCGGACGATCGAATCGCGGACTCCAAGGAGGAACGCCCGTGACTCCCGTGAAGAACGAGACCCCTCTCTACTGGCTGGGCCGGAAGCTCATCGAGGCCCGCTTCCCGGTCATGATCGGCGTCTTCCTCGTGACGTCCTTCTTCGCGTACCACACCTTCAAGCTCTACCAGGCGGGCTTCGTCACGTCGTTCGGCGACCTGCTGCCGCAGACCCACCCGTTCATGAAGGTCCACAACCAGTACGCCGGGACCTTCGGCGGCGCGAACAACGTCGTCGTGATGGTCGAGAACGAGAACGGGATCTTCAACGTCGACACGCTGACGCGCATCTACCGGATGACGGAGGAGGTCGACAAAGTCTACGGCGTCAATCACGCGCAGATCGACTCGATCGGCCATCGCACGACGCGCTCGCTCAAGGTCGCCGCCGGCGGCCTGATGAACGCCGAGCCCGTCATGGTCGGTCCGCCCAAGACCGAGGAGAAGGCGCAGGAGATCCGCGACACCGTCCACAACACCGAAAGCATCTACGGCATCCTGGTCTCGCTCGACGACAAGGCCGCGCTGCTCCGCGCGAACTTCATCGAGGGTCGCCTCGACTACAAGCGGATCTTCGACGAGGTGCGCGAGCGCGCCGCGAAGCCGTTCACCGACGGCTGGATCGGGGTCGGCTTCGTCAGCAAGGACGAGGCGGGAGTGTTCCCGCCGCCCGTCGTCGACCTCGTCATGGCGGGATCGCCCGCGGTCGGGAAGGTGCAGCTCGGCGACACGGTCGTCGCGGTCGACGGCCATCCGGTCGCGAACCGCTTCGACGTCGCGCATGCGATCGGCGAGCATCACCCCGGGGAATCGGTCAAGCTCACGCTCAAGCGCGGCGAGCAGCAGGTCGACGTCGACGTGACCCTGCCGGAGCCCGCTCTCAAGGTGTCGGTCGCAGGCGAGCCGACCCTCTACGGCTGGGTCTACGAGTATGCCGGCGAGGCGAAGTGGATCTTCCTGATCACCACGGTGCTCACGTGGATCCTGCTGTACGTCTACTTCCACGACTGGCGCGGTGCCCTCCGGCCGACGATCACCGGCGTCATCTCGGCGATCTGGGGCCTCGGCTTCATCCACCTCATCGGCCTTCCGTTCGACCCGCTCGCGCTCGTGATCCCGTTCTTCATCACCGCTCGCGCCGTGTCGCACTCCGTGCAGATGCACGACCGCTACTACGAGGAGTACGAGAAGTCGGGCTGGAACAAGGACCAGGCGATCGTCGGCGCGTTCGCCGAGCTCTTCGTGCCGACGCTCTCGGGCATCATGACCGACGCGGTCGGCATCCTCGCGATCCTGCTCGTGCCGATCCTGATGCTGCAGAAGCTCGCGATCTCGGCGTCGTTCTGGATCCTCGCGATCACGGTCAGCGAGCTGCTGCTGAATCCGATCGTCTATTTCTACCTGAACGCGCCCGACAAGGACGTCGTCATCCACCGCGAAAAGGGCTGGTTCCGGAACATGATCATCGGGTTCACGGACCGGCTGCTGTCGCACACCGGCCGGATCGTCACGGTGTCGGCGTGGGTCCTTCTGGCCGGGGTCTCCGTCTTCTTCCTGAAGGACATCACGATCGGAGACCCGACCGCCGCGTCGCCGCTCCTCTGGCCGGAGTCGCCGTACAACCTCTCGCACACGTCGATCCAGGAGAAGTTCGGCGGCGTCGAGCCGCTCATCATCGTCGCCGAGGGCCACGACAAGGATGCGATGAAGGATCCGACGGTCCTCCGCACGATGGAGAAGTTCCAGCGCTTCCTCGAGCGCGACAAGGACGTGGGCTACAGCTTCTCGCTCGCCGACATCCTGCGGGCGGTGAACATGGTGTTCCACGAGCTCGAGCCGAAATGGGGCGTGATCCCGAACTCGTGGGTCGACGTCGGCGGTCTCTTCTTCGTCTTCTTCTCGGGATCACCGCCGAGCGAGACGGCGAAGTACGTCACGTCGGACTACACGACCGCGCACGTCACGTTCTTCGCGAAGAACCACAAGGGCGACAACATCCGGCGCATCATCGAGCGTGCGAAGGAGTTCATCGCCGCGCACCCGATGGAGAAGGCGGAGTTCCGGCTCGCCGGCGGCCTGATCGGCGTGCTCGCCGCCGCGAACGATGTGCTGCTGCGGAACGACCTTCTCATGAACGTGCTCGGCTTCACGACGATGTACGTGATCATCCTCTTCACGTACCGGTCGTGGATGGCCGGGATCTACATGCTGACGCCGCTCTTCCTCTCGAACCTGGCGATCAATGCCTACATGGGCATCCAGGGAATCGGCATCAACATCTCGACGCTGCCGGTCGTGACCGTCGGGCTGGGATTCGGCATCGACTACGGCCTCTACATCGTGAGCCGGATCATCGAGGAGATGCCGCACAAGGGCACCGTCGAGGCGGCGACGCGCGAGGCGCTCAGCACGTCCGGCAAGGCCGTCACGTTCACGGCCGTCACGATGGTGTTCGGAACGCTGATCTGGTGGTTCTCGAACATCCGCTTCGACGCCGAGATGGGCCTCCTCCTGGCGCTCTGGATGGCGGTGAGCTTCATCGCTTCGATGACGCTGATGCCGGTGCTCTTCGTGATCTTCAAGCCGGGCTTCATCGTGAAGGAGGGCGAGCGGCTCGCGGCCGAGGCCCAGGCGGCAGCCGAGGCACGCGGCAGGGCGACCGTCTAGATCTGGCGAAGGCTCGCTCGCGGACGCGTCGCGCGGCGACCCCCACGCGATGATCGAAGCGCGCGACATCTCGAAGTCGTTCGGGGGCACCCGCGCCCTCGATGCGGTCTCGTTCACGATCTCCGAGGGCGAGGTCGTCGGCCTGCTCGGCCCGAACGGGTCGGGCAAGACGACCCTGCTGCGCATCCTGACCGCGTTCTTCCCGCCCGATCGCGGGAGCGCGACCGTCGCCGGCGTCCGGCTCGCCGACGACCCGTTCGAGGTGCGGCGGCGGGTCGGCTACCTCCCCGAGCGGGCCCCGCTCTATCCGGACGCGACCGTCCGCCGCTTCCTCCAGTTCGCGGCGCGCGTGAAGATCTCGGACTCGACCCGCCGCGACGAGCGCGTCGCGGCGGTCGCGCGCGAGTGCGGGCTCGCGGACGTGCTGCATCGCCCGATCGGGACGCTCTCGAAGGGCTACCGCCAGCGCGTCGGGATCGCGCAGGCGCTGGTCGGCCGGCCGCACGTCCTGGTGCTCGACGAGCCCACGGTCGGGCTCGACCCGGCACAGGTCCTGGAGCTCCGCCAGCTCATCACGACGCTCGGCGGACGGACGACGATCGTCCTCTCGAGCCACATCCTCGCCGACGTCGCGAGCGTCTGCGATCGCGTGCTCATCCTGCATCGGGGAAAGCTGGTCCTGGCGGAGCGCGTGGACTCGCTGCGGCGCCAGGTGCAGCGCGCGGGCGAGCTCGTCCTCCGCACGCGCGGCGAGGAAGCCGCGCTCGCGGCTCTGGTCGACGGGGTGCGCGGCGTCGGCCGGCTCGCGATCGAGCGCGCCGACGACGGCACGCTGCTCGCGCACCTCGCGCACGAGCAGGGGACGAGCGACGAGGAGACCCGCCGCGTCCGCGAGCAGGTGACGGCGGAGCTCGCGCGCGCGTGCATCGCCGCCGGCTGGCCGCTGCTCGAGCTGGGCCCGCGGAGCCGGACGCTCGAGGACCTCTTCGTCGACCTCCTGGAGCGGGAGTGACGCGCATCTCGGCTCGGCGCATCGGGGCGCTTCTCGCGAAGGAGCTCCACGGGCTCTTCGCGCAGCCGCTCCTCTACGTCGTCGGGACGTTCTTCCTGCTGCTCGCGGGGTACTACTTCTACACCGACCTCGTCTTCTTCGTGACGTTCGGCTTCGGCGAGAACATCTTCGAGAACTTCTTCCAGCTGCTCTTCGTCGACATCCGCCTGGTGCTGCTCGTGACGACGCCGCTCCTCACCATGCGGCTCTTCGCCGAGGAGCGGAAGCTCGGGACGATCGAGCTGCTCTTCACCTATCCGCTCCTCGACTCGGAGATCTACCTCGCGAAGTTCCTCGCGTGCGCGGCGGCGGCGATCGCGCTCCTCGCCGCGACGAGCGGCACGCTCGTCTACCTCTACCGCCTGCAGCCGTTCCCGATCGCGCCCGTCCTCGCCGGTTACGGCGGCCTCGCGCTGATGGCGCTGTCGTTCGTCGCGATCGGCCTGCTCCTCTCGACCCTGACCGACAACCAGGTCGTCGCGGCGATGTCGACGCTCGGGATCTTGCTCCTCCTCTGGGTGCTCTCGTGGAACGAGCCGTCGCCGGATGCCGGGCCGATCGCGTGGCTCGCGCGCCTCTCGATGTTCGACCACTTCGAGGGCTTCTCGCGCGGGGTGATCGAAACCCAGGACTTCGTCTACTTCGCGTGCGTGGTCGCGTTCGCGAGCGCGGCGGCGCTCCAGGTCCTCGCCGCGCGCGCGTGGCGCGGCAACCGCCTCGCGCCGACGGTCGTCGGTCTCGCGGGCTTCCTGGTCGCGCTCGCCTTCGCGTCCGCCCTCGGCGACCGGCACAACGTCCGCTTCGACCTCACGCCCCAGAAGCGCTTCACGCTCTCGCCGCACGCCCGGCGCATCGTCGAGCGGCTCCCGCGCGACGTCGAGCTCGTCGCGTTCGTCCGCTCCGGAAACCCCGCGAACGCGACCACGATCGACCTCCTCGAGCGGATCGCGGCCGCGTCGCCGCGCGTCCACCAGCGCGTCGTCGACGTGAACCGCAACCCCGCGATCGCGCGCCGCTACGGCGTGGACGCGTACGGCGCGGTGGTCGTGGAGAGCGAGGGCAAGCGGCGGGCGTTCAGCCAGCCGCGCGAGGCGCTCCTCGTCGGCGCCATGCTCGACCTCACGCGCCGGGAGCCGATCGCGATCGGCTTCGTCGAGGGCCACGGCGAGGGCACTCCCGAGGACAACGACCGGCAGTCCGGGTTCAGCGCGCTCGCCAACGCGCTCTCCGAGGAGGGCGACCTCGTGCGGCCGGCGAGCGTGTCGCGGCTCGTGCCCGGCGACCCGACGGTGCTGGTCGTGATCGGCGGCCGCGAGCCTTGGTCGCCCGACGAGGTCGCCGCGCTCGACGCGTGGATGCGCCGCGGCGGCAGGCTCCTGGCGCTGCTCGACCCGCTCGCCGCGCCCCAGCTCTCCACCTGGCTCGCGACGGTCGGCGTCGCGCCGCGCCAGGACGTCGTGCTCGATCCCGAGAATCGTCTCTACGGCGGCGAAGGCGTCTCGATCGAGGCGCGTCCCTCCGAGCGCGGCGGTGCGGACGCGCCGGGAGCGGCGAGCGCTCGCCTGATCGTCGACACGCTCGACCACGGCGTCCTGCTCTCGTTCGCGCGCTCGCTCGGCGTCGGCGAGGTCGCGGTTCCGCTGCTCGAGAGCGGCGAGCGGAGCTGGGCGACGACCGACCTCGACTACGCCGAGCGCGGCTTCGCGTCGTTCGACGGCTCGCGCGACGTCGCGGGGCCGCTCGACGTCGCGGCCGCCCGCGAGTGGACCTCGGCCGAGGGCGGCCGGCCGTCGCGTCTGGTGGTCGTCGGCGACGCCGACTTCGCGTCGAACGGCTTCATCGACTTCCTGAGCAACCGCGACTTCGTCCTGAACGCCGCGAGCTGGCTCGCGGGCGACGACGATCTGATCGCGCTCCGGACGCGGCGGAAGGAGATCGGGCGCCAGCAGTTCTTCCTGAGCGCCGGGCAGGCGCGGACGGCGCTCTGGATCGGGGTCGGCGTGCTGCCCGCTGCAAGCGCGCTCGTCGCCGCGGCGCTTCTCCTGCGGCGGAGGATCGCCGGATGACGTGGGGGCGCGCGGCGCTCTGTTGGCTCGTCGCGGCTGCTTTCGGCGCGATCTACGTCGCGGGGACGCCGCGTCACGCGAGCGAGCTCGCGATGCGGGATCGCGACCGGCCGGCGGCGAGCGCGAGCCCGGGTGACATCCCGGCGCCGGTCCAGCTCGTCGAGCTCCGCCGAGGAGAGGATGTCGTCGCCTGGGAGCGCCGCGAGGACGGCGGCTGGCGCGTCACGGCGCCCGCCGGCCGAGCGATCCCGGCCGGGCTGCTCGACGCCTTCAACGAACAGCTGTTGGCCGTCGGCATCGGCGAGCGGTTCGAGGGCGATGCGAACGATCCCGCGTTCGGCTTCCAGCACCCGACCCTTCGCATCACGGTAGTTGGCGAAGACGGCAGACGTGTCATGCTGGTGGTCGGCGACCGCACGCCGACCGGAACGTCCGCTTACGCGCGGCGCGAGGGCGGTGACGCCGTCGTCCTTGTGGGACTGAACCTGCTGTACTATGCGGACTTGCTGTTCGATGCCGCGCGTTGACTCTCGAGGCCGGCGCGTTGTAGCTGGGCTCATGTCGCCCGCCGGATGGATCCATCCGATCCGGCAGGATCCGGAGGGAAGATGATCAAGGGAAGGCTCCGCTTTTCGCTCGTCCTGTCGGCGGTGCTGCTTGCGGCGCCCGCGCTCGCGGCCGCGCCCCCGCCGGGGCAGAAGTTCAACGCCTCGAACGTGTCCCAGATCCAGGACATGATCTCGCCCGGCGTGAAGTGGTGCGTCGAGCACGGCATGCCGATCACCACCGCCGAGTACAAGAAGATCGAGATCCCGCGCCGCTATCGCGAGGCGACCGAGAAGTACTCGGGCCAAGTCAAGCTCTCGCCGGACGGCCGCATGATGAGCGGCTACGTCGCCGGCATGCCGTTCCCGAACATCGATCCGAACGATCCGCAGGTCGCGAACAAGATCATGTGGAACTACGACCGGAAGTCGCTCATCACCGATGACGTCGACCTCCGGAACTTCGACGCGGACACCGGCACGATCTACGGCGGCGAGAAGGAGATGGGGGTCGAGCGCCACTTTCTGCTCGACCACCTGCGTTCGATCAACTACGACGGCCGGCTCTACCAGGATCCCAAGCCGCTTCTCGAGCCGAACGCCGAGAAGGTGCAGAACAAGTCGGGCCTCTACCCGATCCTCGAGCCGTTCGACCTGAAGGGCGTCGGCACGATCTCCTATCGCTACCTCGACATCGAGAAGCAGGACGACACCTGGCTGTATCTGCCGACTCTCCGCCGGGTGCGCCGCCTTTCGTCGGCACAGCGCTCGGACGCCCTCTTCGGACAGGACACCGACGTCGACAGCTACTACGGCTACGCGGGCAGCCCGGCCTGGATGGATTGGAAGTTCCTCGGCGAGAAGGAGATGCTCGGCATCATGCACGCCCAGAACTTCCCCGTGAAGTGGGCGGCGAACGGAGCCAACTTCGCCTTTGACGACGTGTGGGAGCCCCGCAAGGTGTACGTCGTCGAGGGCACGTCGCGGCTTGCGCAGTACGCGTACTCGAAGCGCATCATCTTCATCGACAAGGAGAGCTACGCGGTTCTCTACTCCGACATCTTCGACCGGGCCGGAAACCTCTGGAAGGTGTGGGTGAACGACTTCAGCTTCCGGAAGCAGGCCTTCCCGGGTGCGGAAACCACCTACGAGGACGAGATGGGCTTCCTGCCGGCGATCATCATGGTCGACATGCAGCTGGTGCATGCGACCAAGGCGAGCCTCCCGAGTCCCCGCTTCCCGGGTGAGCAGGGCTGGTACTTCAACCAGGGCGCGAAGTCGGGGACGAACCAGGAGTGGTTCACCGTCGCCGCGATGATCGCTGCCAGTCATTGATACGAGAGGATCTCTCCCCTCGCCCTAGCCGGGCCAAGCCCGGCTAGGGTCCCACTCCCCGGCTCGCTTCGCTCGGCCGCGCGCGAAGCGCGCGGAGCGTGCCTCGGACGAAACACGCGCCCGGCGGCTTCGAGTCGCCGGGCGCTTTTGCGTCGGGTTGCCGGGTAACGCGGGGGTGTGGGAAGGATCGCGGATGGTTGGGATCACGGCGTACGGGGCGTACGTGCCGGCGGCGCGGCTGCCGCGGGATTTGATCGCGGCGGAGTGGGGCGGGCTCTCGATGGGCGGCGAGAAGGCCGTCGCGAGCCACGACGAGGACAGCCTCACCCTCGCGGTGTCGGCGGCGCTCAACTGCCTCGCGAGCGGGGAAGGCGGAGAGCTCGCGGGCGTCTCGTTCGCCTCGACGACGCCGCCGTACCGGGAGAAGCAAGCGGCGGCGACGATCGCGGCCGTTCTCGACTGCAAGCCCGAGGTCCGCACGGCCGACTTCTGCGACTCGCTCCGCGGCGCGACGTCGGCCGCGCTCGCGGCGATCGACCAGGCGCGAGCGGGCGGCGCGTCGGTGCTGGTCGTCGGCGCCGATTGCCGGGTCCCCGAGCCGGACTCGATGGGCGAGCAGTCGAACGGCGACGCGGCGGCGGCGATCGTGATCGGGAGCGGCGACCCGATCGCCGAGGTCGTTGCGACCTACAGCTTCAGCGACGAGTTCCTGGGGTCGTTCCGCACCGACGAGCAGGACTACGCGAAGAGCTTCCCGGGCTTCGACGTGAAGCTCGGCTACAACCGACAGCTCGCGACCGCGGTCGGCGGCGTCCTCGAGCGCGCCGGCGTCAACGCCGCGGACGTCGCCATTGCGGCGCTCGCGGGCCCGAACGCGCGCGCGCCGCAGGCGGTCGCGCGCGCCGTAGGCCTCGACGGCAAGCGCCAGCTCCAGGACACGCTGTGGGGCGTCGTCGGCGACGCCGGCACCGCCCAGCCGCTCCTCCTGCTCGCCGCCGCGCTCGAACGCGCCAAGCCGGGCGACCTGATCCTCGTCGCCGCGTACGGCGACGGCGGCGACGCGATCCTCCTGCGCGCGACCGATCGCATCGCGGCGTCTCGGCCGCGCCGCTCTCTCGCGTCGCAGATCGAGGTGAAGCGGACGCTCACGTCGTACGGAAAGTACGCACGCTATCGCCGCCTGCTCAAGAAGGAGCCGCCGCCGCAGGACGCGTCGACGCCGGTCGTCCTCTTCCGCGACCGGAGGAAGCTCCTCCCGCTCTACGGTGGTCGCTGCCCGGCGTGCGGGACGGTCCAGTATCCGGCCCACCGCGTCTGCATCGAGTGCAGCGAACGGTCCGGGCTCGAGCCCGTGAAGCTCTCCCGGACCGGCAAGGTCTTCACCTTCGTGAACGACCACGTCCGCGAGGCGCCCGAGAGCCCGGTCACGAGCGCGGTCGTCGACCTCGACGGCGGCGGCCGGATCCTGGTCGAGCTGACCGACTGCCCGGCCGACAAGGTGGAGATCGACATGCCGGTCGAGCTCACCTTCCGGAAGATCCACGAGGGCTTCGGCATGAAGAACTACTTCTGGAAGGCCCGCCCCGCCCCCGCGCCTTGACACCGGCCGCACCGGCACTGGAAAACGTTCCCAGATATCACCGCAAGCAGTAGCAAGCGACCTCCCACGGAGCGGAGCCGTGGCGCGAGGAGCCGCGGCTTTGCCGCGGCGACCGAGGGCCATCGGAGGAGCGGAGCGAGAGCAGCGGAGCTGCTCGCGCGAGCACCGCACGGGGCCGAAAAGGAAAAATATGGACTTTGGGTTCAGCGAAGACCAGGAGATGCTGCGACAGTCGGCGCGCGACTTCCTCGCGAAGGAGTGCCCGATGACGCTCGTCCGGAAGATGATGGACGACGAGTCCGGCCACTCGCGTGAGCTCTGGAAGAAGATGGCCGAGCTCGGCTGGCACGGCCTGATCCTCCCCGAGGAGTACGGCGGCGCGGGCCTCACCTTCGTCGACCTGGTCGTCGTCCTCGAGGAGATGGGGCGCGTCGTGCTGCCCGGTCCTTTCCTCTCGACCGTCGTCTACGCCGGGGTGACGCTCCTCGAGGCGGGCAGCGACGAGCAGAAGAAGAAGCTGCTCCCGAAGATCGCGACCGGGGAGCTCGTCGCGACGCTCGCCCTGCTCGAGCCGTCGGGCCGCTGGGACGCCGACGGCATCGCCGCGACGGCGACCGCCGAAGGCGGCGGATATCGCCTCGACGGCACGAAGCTCTTCGTGCCGGACGGGCACGTCGCCGATCTGCTCATCGTCGCCGCGCGGAAGCCGGGGACGTCGGGCAAGGACGGGGTCAGCCTCTTCGTGGTCGAGGCCAACGCGGCGGGCGTCAAGCGCACACCGCTCAAGACGATGGACCAGACGCGGAAGCTCTCCGAGGTGACGCTGTCGGCCGTCAAGGTCGGGAAGGACGCGCTCCTCGGCGCCGAGGGTCGGGCGTGGAAGACGATCGAGCGCGTCGCGGATCGCGGGAAGGTCGCTCTCTGCGCCGAGATGTGCGGCGGCGCGCAGCGCGTCCTCGACATGTCGGTCGAGTACGCGAAGGTGCGCGAGCAGTTCGGGAAGCCGATCGGCTCCTTCCAGGCGATCCAGCACAAGTGCGCGAACATGATGGTGCAGGTCGAGAGCTCGAAGTCGGCGACCTACTACGCCGCCTGGGCGGTCGCGAACGACGTCGAGGAGGCGCCGCTCGCCGCCGCGATGGCGAAGGCCTACTGCTCCGACGCCTACCGCATGGTGGCGGGCGAGGGGATCCAGATCCACGGCGGGATCGGGTTCACCTGGGAGCACGACATGCACATCTACTTCAAGCGCGCGAAGTCGTCGGAGGTCACCTTCGGCGACGCCACCTGGAACCGCGAGATCGTCGCTCAGCACATCCTTTAAACGAGGCGATCGCTCCCCTCGCCCCGTCGGGCAAAGCCCGGCGGGGGTCTGTCTCGACGAGGGAAACGCTTCCCTCGCCCCGTTCGGCAAAGCGCGAACGGGGCCCCACTCCCTGCGGTCCCCGCGGTCGCTTCGCTCCGCGCGCGGGAAGCGCGCGCCCGTGCCTGCGGGACCCATCGTGCCGCCGCGGCGCGGACATTGGCGTCTGCGTGGTGACTGCGCGCGTCCGTTGAGGTACTCGGGGACATGGGCGCAGCGGAGCGGTATGTGGTGGTGCACGGGCACTTCTACCAGCCGCCACGCGAGAATCCGTGGCTCGAGACGGTGCCGCGCGAGCCGGGAGCGGCGCCGTTCCACGACTGGAACGACCGCATCACGGTGGAGTGCTACGCCGCCAACGCGAACGCGCGACGGCTCGACCCGGCCGGTCGCGTCGCGCAGATCGTCAACAACTACCGCCGGATCAGCTTCAACTTCGGGCCGACCCTGATCGCGTACCTCGCGCGCAGCGCGCCCGAGACGTATGCCGCGATCCTCGCCGCCGATCGCGACAGCGCCGCGCGCCTCGCGGGGCACGGGAACGCGATCGCGCAGGCGTACAACCACGTGATCCTCCCGCTCGCGAGCGACCGCGACAAGCGGACGCAGGTGCGCTGGGGCCTCGAGGACTTCGCGCAGCGTTTCGGCCGACCGGCCGAGGGCATGTGGCTCCCCGAGACCGCGGCCGACGTCGCGTCGCTCGAGGCGCTCGCCGCCGAGGGCGTCCGCTTCACCGTGCTCGCGCCGCACCAGGCGGCGCGCGTGCGACCGCTCGCCGACCCGCGCGACCGCGACCGCCCGGAGGCGAATGCGCACGCGGCGGTCGACGTCGAGCGAAATTCCGGCATTGCGGCGCGCGACGGCGAAGCCGACGATCCGCTCCCCGAGACGAATGGGGCCGACGCCGCCGCCGCGCCCGGCGGCTGGCGCGACGTGAGCGACGGCTCGATCGATCCGCGCCGCGCGTACCTCTGCCGGCTTCCGAGCGGTCGCTCGATCGCGATCTTCTTCTACGACGGCCCGCTCGCGCGCGCGGTCGCTTTCGAGGGCGTGCTGCACTCGGGCGACGCGTTCGCCGACCGGATCGCGGCCGGATTCGAGGACCGCGATGGCGTGCAGCTCGTCCACCTCGCGACCGACGGCGAATCCTACGGCCATCACCACCGTTTCGGCGACATGGCGCTCGCGGCCGCGCTGGCGCGCCTCGACGAATGCGACGTCGTCCCGACGAGCTATGCCGCGTTCCTCGCCGAGCACCCGCCCGAGTTCCTCGTCGAGGTCGCCGAGCGAACTTCCTGGAGCTGCGCGCACGGCATCGAGCGCTGGCGGTCGAACTGCGGCTGCCGGACCCGCGGCGACGGGTGGTCGCAGGAGTGGCGCGCGGGGCTGCGGAGCGCGCTGGACGCGCTCGCGGCGGCGATCGACCGGTGGTTCGAGGAGCAGGCGGGCGCGCTCGTGCGCGACCCGTGGGCCCTGCGCGACGACCTCGGCGGCGTGCTCCCGGACGAGTCGCGGCGCGGTCTGCGCGAGCTGCTCGACCGCCACGCCGGGCGCGCGCTCGAAGCGCGCGAGGCGACGCGGCTCGCGTCGCTGCTCGAGGTACAGCGCGCGCGGCTTCTCATGTTCACGAGCTGCGGCTGGTTCTTCGACGAGCTGACGGGCATCGAGGGGACGCAGGTGCTGCGCTATGCGGCGCGCGCCATCGAGCTCGCGCGCGGCCTCGGGTTCGCGCCGCCGAGCGAGTTCCTCGACCACCTGGCGACGGCGCGCAGCAATCGCCCGGACGTCGGCAACGGCGCCGACTTCTTCCGGAGCGCGGTCCTCCCCGACGCGGTTCGGCCGCTGCAGATCGCGCTCGCGGGCGCGGTCGAGCGCCTGGTCGGGGTTCACGACGGCATCGTCCGCGACCCGCCGATCTCGGTGGAGATCGAGCCGTGGGTCGAGCGCGCGACGACCGCGGTCGGCGGCGGCGAGAGCGTCGTGCTGCGGGCGGCGGTCGGAGTGGCGGGATTGGTGGCCGGCCACGCGCGGGTGCGCGACGGTCGCACGCTCGAGGAGCGCGCATTCGTCGTCGCGGCCGCGCGCCACGGGAGCTTCGACGTCATCGCGGCCGGCCGGCCGGTGCCCGAAGGAGACGATGGGCACGCCGGCCGCTCCGCGCTCGTGAAAGCCCTCGAGTCCGCATTCGAGCGGCGCGCACACGGCACGCTGGTCGCCGAGATCTCGCGCCGGCTGGGGCCGGATTTCTTCGGGCTCGACGTGTTGGGCCTCGCGAGCCGCGCGGCCTTCTTCCCGGCGCTGGTGACGGACCTCGAGGCGCTCGTCGCCGAGCGTCTCGCGGAGTTCATCCCGCTCGCGACCGCGATCGAGCACGAGGCGGGCGAGGTCGGCGCGATGGTTCCGCCGGGGATCGCGGCGGTGATCGAGGCTGCGCGCGCGCTCGGCGGAGCGCCCGAGCCCCACGCCGACTTCCTCGGGATGCTCTCGCGGCTCGAAGGTCTCGTGCGCCTGCTGCCGGCGCCGCATGCCGATCCCGCGGGGCGCGAGCACGGCTCGGGCGCGGCATCCACGATTCGCGCCATCGTCGCGCGGCTGCTCCGCGCCCTCGGGACGCGCGCTGCAGCGAGCCGGCCGTTTCCGCTGTCGACCGCGCAGGAGTTCCTCTGGTGGCGGATCTGGGCGCGGAGCGGGCTCGGGCCGGACGCCCTGTCGGAGATCGAGCCTCTCGTGGAGTCGCTCCAGTTCGCGCCCGAGGCTCCCGTCGCGGCGGCGCGCGATGCGGCGTTCGCGGCGCTGCTCCGGGTCGTGTCCGAGGAGGTCCACGCCGCTCGGGGCGTCGCCGCGCGAGCCTCGCAGCAGGACGTCGAGTCGCGCGCTCTCGCCCAGGGCAGCGAGGCTGGGTGATCGGAGCCGCCCCGGCTGGGGATCGGGTCACCGACGAGCGGCGGTCGGCAGCAGATTGAACTCGAATTGAACAGTTCCCCCCTTGCCGCGCGTGCGGCATGTTCGCCGGAAGCACTACCGCGGCGCTCCCGTCGCGACGATGGCGAGCCGCGGAGCGCAGGAGGCGATCATGCCGCACCGCTTGGGCAATCCATCCGCGCCTTGGAGGACCAAGGCCTCGATTTTCTGCCGGCTCGCCGTTCTGGCCGCCGTCGTGGCTGCGGCCGGAACGCTGCTTCCGGCTGCGGGGCAGGCGGCGCCGCCGGGGAATGTCAAGCTCGGCAAGCAGGCCCTCAAGGGGAACACCGGCTCCGACAACACGGCCGTCGGCGTCCAGGCCATGAGCCCCAACGCGGCCTGCACCGGCGCCGGCGCGCCGAACGCGTGCTGCACCGGAGCGGGGAAGGGCACGTGCGGCAACAGCGGAAGCTCGAACACCGCCGTCGGTCGCTCGGCGCTCCTCGGGAATCTGTCCGGTGTGTCGAACACCGCGGTCGGCCTGAGCGCGCTGTCCTCGAACACGACGGGCGCCTTCAACGTCGCGGTCGGCGACCATGCGCTGCTCTCCAGCCCGGGAGCCAGCGACAACACCGCGGTCGGCTCGTCGGCTCTTCAATCGAACACGCTGGGTGACAAGAACGTCGCGGTCGGCCGGGCGGCGCTCTTCGCGAACACGGAGGGCGTCGAGAACACTGCGTTCGGCAGGGTCGCGCTCTTCGCGAACACCAAGGGCAACCAGAACGTGGCCGTCGGAAACGACGCGCTCAGCACGAACACGATCGGGGGCGGCAACACGGCGGTCGGAGCGAGCGCGCTGCGGTCGAACACGTTGGGCCACGACAACGTCGCGATCGGGAGCGCCGCGGGCGCCGATACGACGGGAAACTCCAACATCGACATCGGGAATGGTGGCCTCGCGGGTGAGTCCAACACGATCCGGATCGGCGACATCCAGACGGCGACGTTCGTCGCCGGCATCTCCGGGGCGACGAGCGCCGGCGGCGTCGCCGTGTTCGTGAACGGCGACGGACGCCTCGGCACGACGACCTCGTCGGCGCGCTTCAAGGAAGACGTTCGCGCCATCGGCGACGAGTCGCGCGGCCTCTTGAAGCTCCGTCCGGTGCGTTTTCGCTACAAGCCCGAGATCGACGCGTCGGGCCTCGAGCAGTACGGGCTCGTCGCCGAGGAGGTCGCGAAGGTCTACCCCGACCTCGTGGTCTACGACGACGAAGGACGGCCGCAGACCGTGCGCTACCACTTCGTGAACGCGATGCTGCTGAACGAGGTGCAGCGGCAGGCGCGTCGGATCGACGTGCAGCGCCGGGAGATCGACGCGTTGACGGCGCGCCTGCTGCAGGTCGAGAGAGCTCTTCATCGCGAGGACGGCGCCCGACCGCTCGAAGCACGAGCGGCTGCGAGCCCGGGATGAGCCGTCGCCTCACGCACCGAACGGCACCCTTCGCCTACCGGAACGTGACCCGCTGGCTTCCGACGAATCGGCGTTGCCCGGTGGATCCAACCTCGCGTAAAGGTCGTTCCCCACCCGGCGAGCCGGGGTGCGACATCTCAAACCGCGAGGAGCCCCCGTGCAACGTCCGACGTCCCCGAGTCCGCTCACACGACTTCTGCTCGCCGTTCCCGTCGCGCTCGCGTTCGCCGCCTGTGGCGACACGACGGTCGGCCCGCGTACCGTTCCGGCCGAGTTCTCGGTCGCGCCCGGCGTCCAGCAGGTCACCGTCACTGGCGCCGAGCCGCGAGAGCACTTGACCCTGGTCGACGGCCAGGGCCGGCGGCTCATCACCCTGGTCGCCGACGAGCTCGGCCAGGCCAGCTTCGCCTACGTGCCGGCCGAGCACGCGGTCGTCGACACCAGCACGGGCGCCCTCCCGCCGACGATCGGGGGTAGGAGCGTCCAGCCCGGCGACGGCTACGTCGTCCGCGACGAGGAGAAGGACCCCGCGCCGGCGTCGTCCCCCTTTCGCGTCCTCGCGCGCGACGAGCACCCGCCCGACGAGCACTACGACCAGGAGCTCGGCGGCGTTCCCTGGCAGATCACCGGCGGGGTCCTCGGCGGGCACAGCCCGGAGGAGGGCGTCAACTATCTCGTGATGCGCGACGGTGTGAGCCTCTCCGCCATGGTCCGATTCCCGGATCCGCGCGTGTACGGCCCGGGGCCGTACCCGACGGTCGTCGAGTACTCGGGCTACGACCCGTCGAATCCCGACAACCCGCAGCCCGGCACGTTCATCGCGGGTGCGTTCGGCTTCGCGACCGTCGGCGTCAACATGCGCGGGACCGGCTGCTCGGGTGGCACCTTCGACGTGTTCAACCCCGCGCAGCAGGCCGACGGCTACGACGCGATCGAGATCGTCGCGCGCCAGCCGTGGGTCCTGAACAACCGCGTGGGGATGGTCGGCCTCTCGTACTCCGGCATCACCCAGCTCTACGTCGCCTCGACCCGGCCGCCGCACCTGGCGGGGATCACGTCGCTCTCGGTGATCGAGGACCCGTGGCAGATGTCGTGGCCGGGCGGCATCTACAACGCCGGCTTCACCCGGCAGTGGCTGCTCGAGCGCGATCGTCAGTCCGCTCCCGGCGGCCAGAGCTGGACCGCGAAGCGCATCGCCGACGGCGACACCGTCTGCGAGGCGAACCAGACGATCCGCACCCAATCGATCGACTTCGCGGAGTTCGTGCGAGCGCTCGAGCGCCGGCCCCACGACGCGGACGACCGCGACCTGTCTCTCCTCGTCCGCGACATCGAGTGCCCGGTCTTCCTGACCGGCGCCTGGCAGGACGAGCAGACCGGTCCGCGCTTCGCCGGCATGCTGCGCGACTTCACGAGCACGGACAGGAAGCACTTCACGATGTTCAACGGCCACCATCCCGACGGCTACCAGGCGTTCCACCTGAGCCATTGGTTCGAGTTCCTGTCGCTCTACGTCGCGGGCCGGGTGCCGCACGTGGACCCGCTCGTGCGCGCCGCGCTCCCGGCCGAGATGCAGAGCAACTACGGCGCTCCGCTCGAGCTCGAGCCCGACCGCTTCGCCGACCTCGCCGACTCGCAGGTCGCGGACGCGCTCGCGCGCTTCGAGTCCGATCCCCAGGTGACGATCCTCTTCGAGTCCGGCGCCGGCGACCGCTATCCGGTGCCGGGGGCGCCGATCCACCGCTTCCTCGCGAGCTTCGACACCTGGCCGCCGCGCGACGTCGAGCCGTGGACGCTCTACCTCGACGCGGCGGAGACGCTCTCTCCCGAGGCTCCGGGAAGCGAGTCCGCCGACGCGTTCGAGTTCGATCGCGCCGCCGGACCGCTCGGGTACGCGCCCGCCGGAGCCTACGACTTCATCAAGCCGGCGCCGACGCTGCCGTTCGACTGGACGAACACGCCCGAAGGCTTCGGCCTCTCCTACCTGACCGAACCGCTCGCGGAGACGCGCGTGATCGCGGGGCCGGGGTACGTGGATCTGTGGCTTGCGACCGAAGCGCAGGACGCGCCGATCGAGGTCGTACTCTCCGAGATCACGCCCGCGGGAGACGAGGTGCGCATCCAGAACGGCATCCAGCTCGCCGGCTACCGCCGCGTCGACGAGGAGCGCTCGGACGACTTCCTCATTCGGCTACGCTTCGGCGCGGAGGACTACGAGCCACTCCCGTCGGGCGAGCTCACGCTCGTCCGCGTGCCGGTCTTCAACGTCGCGCACCCACTGCGCGCCGGCTCGCGGCTGCGCCTGCAGGTGAACACGCCCGGCCGCGACCTGCCGCTCTGGTTCTTCGACAACCCGGATCCCGGTCCGAGCGGCGCCCGCTACCGGATCGCGCGCGGCGGCCGACACGCCTCCGCGCTCGTGCTCCCGGTGCTCCCGGCGGGAAGCATCGACGTCCCCGATCCGGCACCGGCGTGCGGCGTGCTGCGCGGGCAGCCGTGCCGGCCCTTCGTCGAGATCACGAACGCACCCGGCTGAAGACGCCAGCGCCTACAGCGGAGTCCAGGGCGCCCGGGGCCGACGACCGGCACGGGCCTCCGCGCCCGCGCGAACCGGCACGCCTTGACCGTGGCGGAGGGCGGAAGGCAAGGTGCGAGAAGACGGCACCGATCCCGGGATCGGACGACGAAAGCGACGTCACCGGCCACGCCGTGCGTTTTGCGCTCCAGCAGGGCCGGCGGTTCGGCCAACGAACAGGAATCGAGATGAGCGACAAGAGCGGACTGATCGAATCGGTTCTCCAGGAGCGGCGGAAGTTCGACCCGCCGCCGGCCTTCGCGCACGAGGCGCACGTCAAATCGTTCGCCGAATACCAGCGCCTCTACGATCAGGCCGAGCGCGACCCCGAGGCCTTCTGGGCCGAGATCGCGCGCAGCCTGGACTGGTTCCACCCCTGGCACCAGGTGCTCGAGTGGAAGGCGCCGTTCGCGAAGTGGTTCGTCGGCGGAAAGCTGAACGTCTCGCACAACTGCCTCGACCGACACCTCCAAACGTGGCGCAGGAACAAGGCCGCGCTCATCTGGGAGGGCGAGCCCGGCGATTCGCGGGTGCTCACGTACCACGACCTCCATCGCGAGGTCTGCAAGGCCGCGAACGTGCTGAAGGGCCTCGGGGTCGAGCCCGGCGACCGCGTCGGGCTCTACATGCCGCTCGTCCCCGAGCTCGCGATCGCGATGCTCGCCTGCACGCGCATCGGCGCGACGCACTCGATCGTGTTCGGCGGCTTCTCCGCGGAAGCGGTTCGCGACCGCATGAACGACGCGCAAGCCAAGGTGATCGTCACCGCCGACGGCGGCTGGCGGCGCGGATCGATCGTGCCGCTCAAGGCGAACGTCGACGAGGCCGCCGCGCAGTGCCCGTCGGTCAAGGCGATTCTCGTGGTCAAGCGGACCGGCGAGCCCGTCGACATGAAGGCCGGGCGCGACCGCTGGTGGCACGACGAGGTCGAGAAGGCATCGGCGCACTGCCCGCCCGAGCACGTCGACTCGGAGCACCCGCTCTTCATCCTCTACACGAGCGGGACGACCGGCAAGCCGAAGGGCGTCGTTCACACGACCGGCGGCTACTTGACGCAGACCGCGTACACGACCCGCCTCGTCTTCGACCTCAAGGACACCGACACCTACTGGTGCACCGCCGACATCGGCTGGGTGACGGGCCACAGCTACGTCGTCTACGGCCCGCTCGCGAACGGCGCGACCAGCGTCATGTACGAGGGCGCTCCCAATCACCCGAAGCCGGATCGCCTGTGGGAGATCATCGCAAAGTACGGGATCACGATCCTCTACACGGCGCCGACGCTCATCCGCTCGGTGATCAAGTGGGGCGACGAGTGGCCGGCGAAGCACGACCTGTCGTCGCTGCGCCTGCTCGGGACGGTCGGCGAGCCGATCAATCCCGAAGCCTGGATGTGGTACCACGAGAAGATCGGGCGCGGGCAGTGCCCGATCGTCGACACGTGGTGGCAGACGGAGACCGGCGGCATCATGATCTCGCCGCTCCCGGGCGCGACGCCGACGAAGCCGGGCTCCGGGACGCTTCCGCTCCCGGGAATCCACCCCGACGTCGTGGACCGCGAGGGAAAGAGCGTCGGCAAGAACCAGGGCGGGCTTCTCGTCGTCCGGAAGCCCTGGCCCGGCATGCTGCGCACGATCCACGGCGACCCGGACCGCTACGTCAAGCAATACTGGAACGACATCCCGGGAAACTACTTCACGGGCGACGGCGCCCGTCGCGACGACGACGGGTACTTCTGGGTCATGGGCCGCATCGACGACGTCGTGAACGTCGCGGGCCACCGGCTCGGGACCATGGAGGTCGAGAGCGCGCTCGTCTCCCACCGCGTGGTGGCCGAGGCCGCTGTGGTCGATCGCCCGGACGCCGTGAAGGGACAAGCGCTGGCGGCATTCGTCACGCTCGAGGGCGGGACGAAGGCCGACGACAAGCTGAAGGTGGAGCTCCGCGAGCACGTCGCGAAGGAGATCGGCGCCTTCGCGAAGCCCGACGACATCCGCTTCACCGACGCGCTCCCCAAGACGCGGAGCGGAAAGATCATGCGCCGCCTCCTGCGCGACATCGCCGCCGGCAAGGAGACGATCGGCGACACGACGACCATCGAGGACTACTCGGTCCTCGCGAAGCTGCGCGAATCGGAGGAGTAGGGCACGTCGTCGCCGTGCGGCGGTCGCGGCTCGCCGGCGCCGGAGCGGCGTGGTAGCTCAGCCGGGATGCCCGACGCGCCGATCGCCCTCTACAACACGCTGACGAGGCGCGTGGAGCCCCTCGTCACGCGCGAGCCGGGGCACGTCCGCATGTACGTGTGCGGGGTCACCGTGTACGACCTCGCGCACATCGGCCACGCGCGCTGCTACGTTCTGTTCGACGCGCTCGCGCGCTTCCTCGAGTGGAGCGGCCTCCGCGTCACGTACGTCCGGAACATCACCGACATCGACGATCGCATCATCGAGCGAGCGAATGCCTCCGGAACCAGTGCCGCCGAGCTCGGCGCTCGCATGGCCGCCGCCTTCCAGCAGGACATGAACGCGCTCTGCCCGCGAGTCCCGGACGTCGAGCCGCGCGCGACCGAGCACGTGCCGGAGATGATCGAGCTCATCTCGACCCTCGAGCGCCGCGGCATCGCGTACCGCGCCGACGGCGACGTCTACTTCGACGTCCGCGCGTACGACGCCTACGGCAAGCTCTCGCACCGCCGGCTCGACGAGATGCTGGCGGGCGCGCGGGTCGAGGTCGGCGAGCACAAGCGGAACCCCGCCGACTTCGCGCTCTGGAAGGGCGCGAAGCCCGGCGAGCCGACGTGGGAGAGCCCGTTCGGGCTCGGCCGCCCCGGCTGGCACATCGAGTGCTCTGCCATGAGCGTCAAGTACCTGGGACAGCCCTTCGACCTGCACGGCGGCGGCGAGGACCTCATCTTCCCGCACCACGAGAACGAGCTCGCGCAGTCGGAGGCCGCTGCCGGCACGCCGTTCGTGCGTCACTGGGTGCACGTCGCGTTCCTCCGCATCAACGCGGAGAAGATGTCGAAGTCGCTCGGAAACTTCATCACGGTGCGCGAGGCGATGGAGCGCTATCCGCTCGAGGCGCTCCGCCTGCTGCTCCTGCAGACGCACTACCGGAGCCCGCTCGACTTCTCCGAGGATGCGGTCGCGGAGGCCCAGCGGACGCTCGTCCGCATGTACGCGACGCTCGCCCGCATCCCGGCCGCCGGCGCCGCGACGCCGTCGGGCGGGGCGGGCTCCGCAGCGCCGGCCGATGCCGCTGCCTGCCGCGACGAGCTCCGCGCCGCGCTCGCCGACGACTTCAACACTCCGCGCGCCCTCGCCGCGCTCCACGACGCAGTCCGCGCCGCGAACCGCCTCGTCGACTCCGGACGGGAGGGCGAGGCCGCGGCAGTCGCCACAGCGATTCGCGAGGCCGGCGGGATCCTCGGCCTCTTGCAGCAGGACCCGGCGACGACGCTCGCGAGCTGGCGCGAGGAGCGCGCCGCCGCCGCCGGCCTCTCCGAGGACGAGATCCGCCGCCTCATCGACGAGCGCAACGCCGCACGCCGCGCGCGGGACTTCAAGACCGCCGACCGCATCCGCGGCGACCTCGTCGCGGCCGGAATCGATCTCAAGGACGCTCCGGACGGCACGACGACCTGGGCCGTCCGCCGCTGATCCGTGCCCGTACCGCACGGGCCGGCGATTGACGCTGCGGGCCGGTTGCCGCAACGTCGTCCGGAAGGGGGTGCACGATGGCTCAGGCCGACATCGGGTACGCGCTCGTCACGGGCGCGTCCGCGGGCATCGGGCAGGCGACCGCGCGGATCCTCGCGCGCCAGGGCGTGACGGTCTATGCGGCGGCCCGGCGCTCGGGGCCGCTCGAGGAGCTCGCGCGCGAGGCGGCCGGCATCCGACCGATCGCGCTCGACGTCACGAGCGACGAGTCCATGCGCGCGGCGATGGCGCGCATCGAGAGCGACGGCGCACGGATCGACCTGCTCGTGAACAACGCGGGCTTCGGCCAGATGGGAGCGGTCGAGGACGTGTCGGTCGAGAAGCTCCGCTACCAGTTCGAGGTGAACGTCTTCGGCGCGGTACGCGCGATCCAGGCCGTCCTGCCCGGGATGCGGGCGCGGCGGTCGGGCCGGATCGTGAACGTGTCGTCGCCGGCGGGCGTCGTGCCCATGCCGTTCGGCGGCGCGTACTGCGCGTCGAAAGCGGCGCTCGAGTCCCTCACCGCGGCGCTCCGGCTCGAGGTCCGCGACTTCGGAATCCACTGCATCCTGGTGCGGCCGGGGGCGATCCGGACGGAGTTCCAGGAGGTCGCGCGCGACGGGACGACGGCGTTCCGCGAGTCGTCGCCGTACGCCGGGCGGTACGGCTCCGTGGAGCGGCTCTTCGACCAGTTCTCGAAGCGCGGCTCGCCGCCCGAGCCGGTCGGGGAGGGGATCGTGCGGGCCGCGCTCGCAGCGAGCCCGCCGCACGAGATCAACGTGCCGTTCGACGCGAAGGCGACGGTTGCGCTGTCGACGGTGTTGCCGAGCGTCGCGCGCGACGGGATCTTCCGGTTCGCGCTGAACCGCCTCGGCTGAGCTTCGTTCCGCTCGGGCGACTCAGCCGAAGGTCGGCTGGCGCGGCTGGCCGGAGAAGAGATCGTCCTTCCGCGCGATGAGGTCCTGCGCGGTGAGCGCTGCGCCCGGCTTCGCGATCTGGCCGACCGTGTGCCAGCCCTTCACGAGCTGGATCTCGCCGCCCCAGACGATGAAGCCCTGGCCGTTCACGTCGCCGGCCGCCTCGCTCGCGAGGAAGACGACGAGCTGCGCCGGCCACGCGGGGTGGAAGACGTCGAACCCGCCGCCCTCGGGCTCGTCGAACATCGCGTGGTTCGGCATCGAGAGCGTCATGCGCGTGCGGGCGCGCGGCGCGATGAAGTTCGACGTGACGCCGTACTTCCCCATCTCGCGCGCGATCGAGATCGTGAGCGCGGCGATCGCCGCCTTCGCCATTGCGTAGTTGCTGTTGCCGGCGGAGCCGATGAGCCCCGCCTCGGACGCCGTGTTGACGACGCGCCCGTACACCGAGCCCGACTGCTTCGCGGCCTCGCGCCAGCGCGCGCACGCGTGGCGAGTCATCGCGAAGTGGCCCTTGCAATGGACCTTCATGACGAGGTCGAACTCGTCCTCGCTCATGTTGAAGCTCATGCGGTCGCGGAGCACGCCGGCGTTGTTCACGACGACGTCGAGCTTGCCCCAGGTGTCGTACGCGAGCGCGATCGCGCGTCCGGCGCCGTCCCAGGTGGCGATGTCCTCGTAGCAGGCGACCGCCTGTCCGCCGGCCTTCCCGATCTCGTCGACGACCTCCGCGGCCGGGCTACGATCCTCGCCTTCGCCCGCGAGCGAAGCGCCGACGTCGTTCACGACGACGCGCGCGCCCTCCGCGGCGAGCGCGAGCGCCTCTTCCCGGCCGAGGCCGCGGCCTGCACCCGTGACGATCGCGACTCTTCCGTCAACTAACGACATGGTTTTTCGCCTCCGAAGGTGGGTCGGTCGGGTTGCAAAGGCGGACGGGTAGTGTGACTAGTTTCGGCTCGGGCGCGAGTCAATCGCGGCCGACCGGCACCGCGCGCGCAGAGCCGCGCCGCGCGACGTCGCGAGCAGCGGGTCGAGCGAGGAGCGGGTCGCCCGCAGGAAGCCGGCGTCCTCACTCGAAGCTATTTGGCCGCCGATGAAGCCGTGTATGCTGTTTTCCGTGGGTGCGTGGGGGTGGGGCCGCACGGTGCCCGTTCGAAGGCCGGTCGCGCTCGCAGTGGCGCTGGCGCTCGCCAGCGGTGCCGGGCCGTATGCGGTCGCGCGGGCGGCGTACGCCGAGATCCGAGACCCCGCCGCGGCCGGTCTCGAGGCGGCGCCTTCCGATGCCGTGCCGCCGCCTGCCGCCGCGCCGGCACCGCCTCCGACGCCGGCTCCGGGACCGGGCCTGCCCTCCGCCATCGCCTCGATCCTGGTCGGGTCGGATGCTCCCGAGGTCGGAGGGGAGCGCCTCGACGGCCCGTCGCTCCGCGATCTCTACGGGCCGCGCGCCTTCACGCCGCAGTGGGTCGACGGCGGCTCTCCCGACCGCATCGAGGCCGCTCTCGACGTTCTGCGGCACGCCCGCGACGACGGCCTCAATCCGGCGACCTATCACACGAGCGCGATCGAGGGTCGGCTGACGGCCGCCGACGAGCGCACGCGCGCCGAGCTCGAGCTCCTCCTGAGCGATGCGGTCATGCGCTACGCCGTGCACGTCCGGACGGGGGCCTACCGGCCGACTCGGCCGACGAAGGAGATCGGCCTCGCGCCCGCCGACGTCGACCCGACGGTCTTCGTCCTCGAGGCGACGGCCGTCCCCGACGTGCGGGCCTACCTCGCGTCGCTCGCTCCCAGGAGCGCGCAGTACGCGGCGCTCAAGAGCGCGCTCGCCCACTACCGGGCGATCGCGGCGAAGGGCGGCTGGCCCACGCCGGGCGTCCTCGGGAAGCTGACGCCCGGCGCGGTCGACCCGACCGTGCGTGCGCTCCGCTCCCGCCTCGTGGCGAGCGGCGACGTCGCCGCGGGGGCGAAGAAGCCGAACGTCTACGACCCGGAGCTCGTGAAGGCGGTCAAGCGCTTCCAGGCGCGCCACGGCCTGGGTGCGGACGGCGTCGTCGGCGAGCGGACCTGGGCCGCGCTCGACGTCCCGGTCGACGAACGCATCCGCCAGCTCGAGATCGCGCTCGAGCGGACGCGCTGGCTGCCCGAGGACCTCGGCGAGCGCTACGTCGAGATCAACATTCCGGACCAACAGCTGGAGCTGCGGGATCGGACGGGCGTCGAGGTCCAGATGCCGGTCATCGTCGGCAAGCAGACGTGGCAGACGCCCGAGTTCAGCGCCGACCTGACCGAGCTCGTCTTCAATCCGCCGTGGAACGTCCCGCCGAAGATCGCAAAGGAGGAGCTGCTGCCGAAGGCGCGCGCGGACCGATCGTTCTTCGCGCGCGAAGGAATCGCCGTGCGCGGCGGCGTCAAGCTCGCGTCCGCGGGCGGCACCGCGGACGACGCGGGCGGCGCGGGCGTCTCGATCGTCGGCCCGATCCGGCTCCGGCAGGCGCCCGGCCCGAAGAACCCGCTCGGGCGCGTCAAGTTCAACATGCCGAACCCGTTCGGCGTGTACCTGCACGATACGCCGAACAAGAACAAGTTCCGCGGTCCCGACCGTCGCCTCAGCCACGGCTGCGTCCGTGTCGGCAATGCGCCCGCGCTCGCGGACGCGGTGCTGCGCGAGGCGCCCGAGTGGAACGACGACCGCCGCGAGAGCATGCTCGCCACCTGGCAGACGAAGACGGTCGACGTCGGCACGCCGATCCCGGTGCACATCGTGTATCGCACCGCATGGGTGGACGACGCGGGGGAGCTCCAGTTCCGCGACGACGTGTACGGTCGCGACGCGGAGCTGCTCGCGCGCTGGGACAAGCCGCGGTCGGTCCGCCGCCCTCCGCCGCCACCGCGCACCTCGCCTGACCTCGCGGTCGGGGACGGCGAGGCCCCGGCCGCTCCGCGCTCGTCCGGCGAGCCGTCGGCAGCGCCAGCGCCCGTCGGCGACGCAGCTCCCTGACCGGGCGGCGGCCCTCGGGCCCGCACGCGGGCCGCGCGCGGCGAGGCCCGTTGCTTGACGCGACGACCGCGCGAAGGCTCCCTCTCCGAGCCCGCCGACGCCGTGCGCGCTGCGGTCCCGAGACGGGCCGAGGGCGGAAATCTTACGCGTGAAACGGCAGATTTCTCGAAAAATGCTTCGACGAGGGTAGACGCAAAGAGGCAGTTCGGCTAAAGGACCCCCGCCATCGCCGACGACGACACACTCCGGGGGGATGTCGTGGGAGCTGTCGTCGGCCAGTCACTCCGACCCAGGGAGGGGGAATGGCAGAACGTGTTCTCGTCGCCACAGCTGCGCCTACCGCAAGCCGCCGTTGGTTCGTCAAAGTGGGCGGGGGAATCCTGGGCCTTCTGATCGCGCCGCAGATCGCGTTCGCCACGAAAAAGCTCGCGTCACGCTCCGCCGGCAAAACCGGTTCGGGGCATCGCGTCACCGGCGGGGCGGCCTCCGGGACGCAAGGGGGAAAGAGCGCCGCGCGTGCGGCTTCCGGGCGCTCGAGGCGGGGCGCGGCGCGCATGGCGCGCGGCTCCCGGCGCGGCCGGGTCCACGCGGCGTCCACGGACGCCCCGGCCGGCGCTGCGCGCGCCGACGTGGTCGCGCCGGATCGCGCTCCGGCGATCCTCTCGTCGCGCGGCGAGACGGCCGGGTGCAGGACGCTGTCGCTGTACAACGTCCATACCGGCGAGAGCGGCGATTTCGACTACTACGTCGACGGCCGCTACGAGGACGGCAACCTGCGCGCCATCAATCACCTGCTGCGCGACTACCACAACGACGAGATCTGCCCGATCGACCCCGACGTCCTGAACCAGCTCTACGAGATCCGCGCCGCCCTCGGGAGCCGCTCGACGTACACCGTCTTCTCGGGCTACCGGTCGCCGGAGACGAACGAGGCATACCGGCGCGCAGGAGCGCGCGTCGCGGAGCACAGCTTCCACATCGTGGGGAAGGCGATCGACGTGTCGCTCCCCGGTCGCGACCTGCGCCAGGTGCGCGCGGTCGCGCTGGCGATGCAGGCGGGCGGGGTGGGCTACTACCCGTGGGACGGGTTCGTGCACGTCGACAGCGGGCCGATCCGGCGCTGGTAGCTGGGGACCGCCGACCGCTCGACCCGGCAGTTTGCGCTGCCGCGGGCCGGCGCGTCCGTACAAAATTGTTGACGACGGTTGCCGGCGTGTCGTAGTGTCTAGCGGCAGTTCGAGAGCCGCCGCACGATGGTGAAGCGCCGCACGACGAAGACCCGCAGGGCGACACCTCCGAAGGCGCGCGGCCCGACGACGCCCCGGAGCCCCTTGCCCGCGGATCCGAACGGGGGCGATGCGAAGAAGGGGTTCCTGCCGAAGGTCCTGGATCGGACCGTCATCGCGATCCCGCTCCTGCAGAAGCTCAACGACCCCAAGCGGCAGGACGAGATCTTCGCCGTCACCATCGACCTGAACCTCGACTACGAGGGCGGGCGAGACCGTGCACGGAAACGCGTCCGCGAGATGATCGAGGGCATCGTAGCGGCCCGGAAATCGGTGCGGTGGGAGGATGCGGCTCCTCAGGTCGACAGCGCGCAGTACGTGTTCGCGTCGCTCGACGCGGAAGCGATCCGCCAGCTTGTTCGCACGGATTCCGCCGAGGGGAATGCCGAGCGCTCGCAGCGCGCGATCTACCACATCTGGCCCGACTTCAAGCTCAAGCGGCTCATCAACCGATCGGTGAGCACCGTAAAAGCGGACGCCGCCCACAATGCGTTCGCCGCGTTCGGCGACGGCATCGTCTGGGCGGTGATCGATTCGGGCATCGATGGCACCCACCCGCACTTCAAGAAGCACAAAAACCTCGTCCTTCCCGAGCCGCTCCGCCATCGCGATTTCACGTCGGCGCGAAACGCTCCGCTCGTCGACGAGTTCGGTCACGGCACGCACGTCGCCGGCATCATCGGCGGCGAAACGAGCGGTGGCCGTATCCTGGCGACCACGCGACATCGCGACGAGCGCGGAGAGCCCGTCGAGTCGACCACACGGTTGCGTGCGATCGCGGGGATGGCGCCGCGCGCGAAGCTCTTGAGCCTCAAGGTCCTGGATCGCGAGGGACGAGACGATGCGACCGGCCGCGCGAGCGGGATCATCGCCGCCCTCGAGTACATCCAGCAGCTGAACGGGTACGGCCGTCGCATGTTCGTGCACGGGGTGAACTTGAGCGTCGGCTACGACTTCGAGCCGGAATGGTTCGCATGCGGGCAAAGCCCGCTCTGCGTCGAGGTCGATCGCCTGGTGAAGTCGGGTGTCGTCGTCGTGGTCGCCGCCGGCAACTCCGGCTACGGCTTCGTCGAAAGCCCCACCGCTGACGTGAGCCGGGTCGCCGCCGGCATGGATTTGACGATCAACGATCCGGGCAACGCGGATCTCGCGATCACGGTGGGCTCGACGCACCGCGAGATGCCGCACGTCTACGGCGTGTCGTATTTCTCGTCCAAGGGGCCCACCGGCGACGGCCGCATGAAGCCCGATGTGCTCGCGCCGGGTGAGAAGATCATCTCGTGCGATTCGGCCCAGCGCAGGGCCGTGAGCGGTGGTCGCCGACCGGGCGGGCAGAACGGCATCTCAGCGGTCGCTTACTACCGCGAGGACAGCGGCACGAGCATGGCGGCCCCGCACGTGTCCGGAGTCATCGCGGCGTTTCTCTCGATCCGGCGTGAATTCATCGGTCGCCCCGAAGACGTGAAGCGCATCTTCGTTTCGACCGCGACCGACCTGCATCGTGCGCCGTACTTCCAAGGACACGGCCTCGTGGACGTCATGCGCGCCATCCAGTCCGTGTGACTGACCGAAAAGGAACGGACCATGCCGGAACGATCTTCTGCGGATGCTCGACGGCACGCGCTCGTGAAGGAGGGCATCGCTCGGGCGGAAAAGGCCTCGAGCGATCGCGGCTACGTCGAGGTGCTCCGAAGCCACGTGCTCGCCGCCATGCCGGTGGCTCTAGGCGGCGCGAATGCTCGCTCGCTCGGCTTGCGGCCAAAGGAGAAGAAGCCACGGGGCCCACGGCTGATGGACGACCCGAGATATCTCGCCAACGTCCGGGAGCTCGCGCGCAAGACGAAGCGAAACGCCCGCATCATCGGCGGCTCGGTGGTCGCGGGGAAGGAGTTCGCGGACTGCGTCGCGGTCGGCGACGACGACGAGTGGGGCTGCACCGGCACGCTGATCGCGCCGGACGCGGTGCTGACGGCCGGTCACTGCAAGAAGCTGCATACCCGCATCTTCGTGGGAAACGACGTCGACGGACGAGGACGCGAGTACCGCGTGAGCCGACACGTTCGGCATCCGGGGTGGACGGGCAAGTACGCGAACGATCTCATGCTGCTCATCCTCGAGAAGCCGGTCTCCGGGGTGAAGCCGCGGCACCTCGCATCGGGCGAAATGATAGACGGCGCGAAGGACGCCCGCGCCGTCGGATTCGGCACGACCGATCTCGCCGGCACGGTGGGCTACGGGCGCAAGCTCCAGGTCGACGTGCCGATCGTGTCCGTGGCGTGCAAGGGGAAGGTGAACGGGCGCAAGGATGGCACGGTCTACGGTTGCCACGTCGGGAACGAAATCGTCGCGGGCAAGCCGTTCCTGAATCGCGACACGTGCCGCGGCGATAGCGGAGGCCCGCTTTACGTGGCCGATCGGGGGACGTGGCTCCTCGCTGGGGTAACGTCGCGTGGTACGGACGCGGGCACGACGATCTGCGGCGACGGGGGAATCTACACGCGCGTCGATCGCTACCAGGCCTGGATCACGTCTGTCCTCGGATAGCGGAGGAGCGTATGGCGCAGACGAGGCGAGGCTGTTGCTGCGGCGAGCTGGCCGCTCTGCGCGCCGAGCTCGACCGGCGTGCGCGTGGCGGAACGAAGTCCGGATCCGGGCGTGCGCTCGAGACGCGCGCGGCCGGCGCGTTTGCGCGCGTTTCGACCGAGAAGCTGGTCCAGACGCTCCGACGGCGGCAACGCGCGATCTACGGAACGGACGGCCGAAAGGACCTTTTCGAGGTGACGTCAGCCGAGCTGAGGGGACTCGCGGATAGCGTCGCCGCGCTGGTCGAACACGGCAAGCTGCGACGGACGAGCGACGGCCGGTTTCGCCTCGCGACGACGTCCTACCAGGAGGAATACGATCTATGCGCCGGCGAGACGTTCGCCGCGCAGCCGCTCGGATGCTTTTGTACCGGATTTCTCGTCGCTCCCGACGTGATCGCCACCGCGGGACATTGCGTGCGAAGCACGAAGGCCGCGCGCCGGACGTGGTTCGTGTTCGGGTTTCGCATGCTGAACCGCGACCGCGCGCGTACCGAGTTCCATGCGGCCGACGTGTATCGAGGTGCCGCGCTCCTCGGGCGCGAGGAGGCCGATTCGGGGCCGGACTGGGCGCTCGTGCGGCTGGATCGGCCGGTGGTCGGGCGCGCTCCGCTGCGGGTGCGGGACGCGGGCAAGATCTCCGACGATCGGCGAGTGTTCGTGATCGGTCACCCGAGTGGACTGCCGTCGAAGCTCGCCGGCGGTGCGCGGGTTCGCGAGAATCGCCGGCGCGCGTTCTTCGTCGCGAATCTCGACACGTACGGCGGTAACTCCGGCTCGCCGGTCTTCGATCAACGCACGAAGGTGGTGGAAGGCATCCTCGTCCGCGGTGAGCAGGATTTCGTCGCGAAGGGAGACTGCTATGTTTCGACGGTCTGTCCCGACGCCGGGTGCCAAGGGGAGTCGGTGACGCGCAGCACCTGGTGGGCCGGCCGCATCCCCGCCGCCGGCTGAAGCGGCGCGCGCGAGGACGACCATGGCAGCTCGGAAGGCGAAGCGGCGCTCGAAGCGTGCGGCCTCCTCGGACCGTACGACGCGACGGGCAAAGTCCGCCGGCGAAGCTCTGGCGGCCGAGGTGCTGCGGTTCCGGACGGCGTCGCTCCGCCGCCGGGCGCGGGCTCTCCAGCGTGCCGCACCGCCGCGTCCCCGGGTCGTCGAAGTCGCATCGCGGCTCGTGCGCGCCGCCGGCGGACCACAGCGAACCGGGGTCCTCGTCGCCGAGGGGGACTCGTGGTTCGACTACCCCTGGCACGACGTCCTACGGATGCTCGAGGACGAGCACGGCTACGACGTGGAGTCGGTCGCGCACAAAGGTGACCGCGTCGAGGACATGGCGTACAGCGGGGGCCAGCTGGAGGAGTTCGCGCGCACGATCGAGAAGCTGCTTCGTCAATCGGTCGTGCCCACCGCGATCCTTCTGTCCGGCGGTGGAAACGACGTCGCCGGCGACGAGTTCGCCATGCTACTGGATCACGCGAGCTCGCCGGCTCCCGGGTTGAACGAGGACGTAGTCCGCGGAATCGTGGAACATCGGATTCGGAATGCGTACGTCACGATCATCGCCGCCGTGACGAAGCTCTGCCGCGAGCGGGTAGGCGCCGCGCTCCCGATTCTCATCCACGGCTACGATCGTCCCGTTCCCGACGGTCGGGGCTTCGCCGGCGGCTGGGGTCCGCTTCCCGGTCCGTGGCTCGAGCCCGGCTTCCGAACGAAAGGGTTCCAGGATCTCGACGAGACGACGCGCATCGCTGGGAAGCTGATCGATCGCTTCAACGCGATGCTGAACGACGTCGCGGCGACGCCCGGCTTCGAGCACGTCCATTACATCGACCTTCGGTCCACGCTGTCGAATGGACCCTCGTACAAGACCTGGTGGGCGAACGAGCTCCATCCGACGAAGCGCGGATTCGCCGCGGTCGCGGGCCGCTTCGCCGACGAGATCCGACGGGCATGAGCGAGACGTTCCACGCCGACCCGGCAAATCCCGCTCCGCCGAACGGCGGCTCGCCGAGCAGCGATCCACGTCCTAGCACCAGCGCTGCCCCGACGGACACGACGATCGCGGAATACCTGCAGTATCTCGCACCAGAGCTTTGGAAGGCGCGGCGGTTGCCGTCATGGCCGCCCGACACGTTTGCGCTGATCGCCTCCCTCCTGCGCGAATCGGGTGCCTATGCCGCCGGTCTCGGCTGCTTGCCGAAAGAGCGCGCCTCTTGGGTGAAGACGGTTGAGACGGTCGGGGAGGATTGGGCGAAGTGCGGCGCCGCGGTCCCGTCGCAGCTCATCGAATGGTGGGACGCCGTCCTCGCGGCCTCCGACCGACCGCTGTCTGCGATCCGAGACGAGCCGCCGCTCTGTCGGGCGGTGCTCGGGCTCCTCGCGGCCTCCGACTGTGCGTGTGCAGGCGCAGGCGTGCCCGCGACTCATCGCCGGATGGATGCATTCGAAAGCGAGGCCTACAGCGCGCTCCTCGATAGCGAGCACGATTTCGGCAGCGCGACGCTGTGCCGCGGCATCCACCCTTCGCGCGCCCGTGTGCTGCCCAAGATGCACACGCCCCAGACCGGCCTGACGCTGCGATCGATGACCCACCACGTTGCTCTGTGTCCGACGGGAGACGTCATACCCAAGTGGTCGTTCTGGCCGGCGTTCAAAGGGAGTGCGAGCCACAAGCTGAACATCCTCCTCGTGCCGTGGCCGAATCGCGTCACGCCGACCTCTTTCGGCGTGGCGTCGCGTCCCGACGCGGGTCGCGCGTGCTTCTGCTTCGACCCACCCTCGAGCGGGGGAGAGCCCGCCAAGCACTTGCAGCGTCTGATCGACAACGCGCGATCACTCGTCGGCGAGATCGACGGAGTCATCTTTCCCGAGCTGTCTCTCGACGAGATGGAGTATCGGCAAGTCGCGAAGGTGGCGGCTCAGGAAGGCGCGCTGCTGGTTTGCGGCGTCCGACGACAGGCGTCGGGCGAGGGCCCGGGACGCAACTACGTCTCGGTCTCCAGCCCGGTCGCCGGCGGAATGGGCGTAGCCTACGAGCAGGACAAGCATCATCCGTGGCGGCTGGATCGGTCGCAGCTCCGTCAATACTCGCTCGGCGGGCGGCTCGACCCCAACGTACAATGGTGGGAAGACATCCGGATTCATCGCCGCGAGGTGACCATCAACGTCTGCTACCCGTGGCTCGCGTTCTGCGTGCTCATCTGCGAGGACCTCGCGCGCCAAGAGCCGATCTCGAACCTCGTGCGGGCGATCGGACCGAACCTCGTCATCGCGCTTCTCATGGACGGACCGCAGCTCGGCAACCGCTGGCCGAGCCGCTATGCGAGCGTCCTCGCCGACGATCCCGGCTCTTCGGTGCTGACGGTGACGAGCATCGGCATGAGCGAGCTGAGCCGTGCGGGGTCGGGAGTATCCAGGTCGCGCGTCATTGCGATGTGGCGAGACGCACGCAGCGGCCCGGCCGAGGAGATCGAGCTCCCGCCGGACAAGGACGCGGCAGTGATCAGCCTCACGGAGGAGCGGGCGACCGAGTGGACCGCGGACGGCCGCGACGATGGCGGTGTCGCGGGCTTCCCGGTCCTGTCGGGCGTCGTGTTCGTCGATACGGATTAGGGTGTTCCTGGCTCGGCGCAGGTGGTATGAAGGATGCGGATGAAGTCATTCTCCCCGTATGAGGCCTCGATCCTCTCGTATCTGGCAAAGCGTCCGATGCTCGACGACGCCGAGCGCGAAAAGCTCCTGAGCAGGCTCGGAAAGGATGCATTGGCGGTCGCCTTGCGGATCCTCAGCGGCGAGGAGCAGGACAGCTCCTTGGAAAGCCTCCGATCCTTCGATCGCCGCGAGGATGCAGTCGGGGACCTGAAGGAAGAGGCTGCGACCGCCCGAGCGATCCGGCATTGGGTCGCGGTGAACTCGAGGTCGTCGTAGCGGACGTCCCGTCGTAACCGGACGCAGCGGCGCGTGGTCCCGCTCGCGATGGACGCGGGCGACTACCTATGGGGACGGGCTCGTCGCAGGTTGACGGTCGGGTCCGGCGCCGGCAGCGAGGCTCGTCGAGGGCCGTCATTCGTCCAGGCGAGACCGATCGGTGTCATCGCTCCATGTGAGGCGCGGCGAACCACGACTTCGGCGCCGAAGGGAGAGGTGCGACGTCACAACCGGGTGGCGAGCGGACGCTGATCCTCGAAACCAAGACGAGGGCCATCTCGTCGGCGAGCTCCGCATCGTGGACTCGCGAAGCGCCGTTCGGATCACCTCACCGTCTTCGGGCATTGTGAAGATTCCGGGCCAAGATCATTTCGGACGCGAGCTCCGCGACGCCGGACCGTATCAAGGCCATCGTTCAGGTGGTTTCGTGAGCGACGTCACGCTCGACCGTCGCTGAGCGGGATCCGACCGACGTCCGGGGCCTCGCTCGTTCCGTCCACTGGCGGAACGGTGTGCCGTCGAGCCGCGTGTGGTACGGATTCTCGTACGCGCCCGTAGCTCAGTTGGATAGAGCGACAGACTTCGAATCTCTGCGGGTTGTTTCGCCTGGTACGTTAACGTTTCGATCTGACTCAGTTTTCGAGTTCCGATAGTTCGGTCAGATGCACTCAGATTTGGGCAATTCCGCTGAGTTCGCACACTGACTCGCACACGCCGGGCGAAACTTTCGGCGGTTGTTGACGTGGGCCCGACACCCAGACGGCCGGCGATCATGGTGCTGCCCTGAACTAGGGTCAATGAGCCAGCCGGGATCTTTGCGCAATGCCGATACGCCAACGAGATAATAGGCGTTCTGGACGCGGGCAGGTGCGGTCAACGCAATCCAGTCTCCGCACTCACTAGGCAGCACCGATGGCACGGAAGAAGACAACGCCCGCCTTCACTACCCTCAGCGGTCTAACGCGCTCCTTGAGCAACGACCTGTCGACTTACCTCGGACGCTTCGGTCGTCGCCGATGGCGCGTTTGGCCCCCATCGTCGTCGTGCGCCGGTTCGGTCGGCTCCGCAGGCAACTGCAATACGGGCTCGGTATCTGCGGCATGAAAGCGCAACTGACTGGCGGCACTCTCTAGTGTAGCGTCTCTGAAGTTCCGCCCACATTTCTCGTCCAAGCGGCATGAGGTACGTGGCGGAGCGGATGCAGGTGAAGGGAAGCGATCGGACGGTGCTGGAGAGCTGGAGTCGA
>Ga0070741_10001586_pt1 | contig 67962 bp, 59 predicted proteins | sample Coa_R1_4_FD_66440 | JGI IMG/M metagenome (GOLD analysis project Ga0070741, IMG submission 66440) | Surface soil microbial communities from Centralia Pennsylvania, which are recovering from an underground coalmine fire - Coalmine... | ecosystem: Environmental > Terrestrial > Soil > Unclassified ...
CGTGCCGTATTACCCGCGCGCCCACCGATCCCGCTGGCGCGTCGTCCGCAGCGAGTCGGCGACACCGGTCGTGCTCGACGGGATCCCGCGCCGGCAGTACGCGGTGGCGGTGTCGTTTGTGGAGCCGTCAGCGCGCGTCGCGGCTCGTACGCACCGGTGACGAGCCGCCGGCCGCCGCGCCGTCGAAGATCGCGTTGAAGAACAGCTTGAACGTCGCGTGCGGCTGCGCGCGCCACAGCACCTCGGGACCGAAGAGGACGAGCCGTCCCTTCCCCACCGGCGCATCGGCGATGGCGACCGCCTGATTCAGATACTGCTGCCCCCACGCCCAGCCGCTGCGCAGCGGCGTCGGCGAGTCGTACCACAGGATCGGCCTGATCCCCTTCAGCGTCGCTTCGGGCTCGAGCCGGAACGCGGGGCTTTCGTCGAACATCACGAACGTGCGCGCCTCCATGCCGTACGCGAGCGGCGCGGAGGTGTCGACGCGCGCGTCGAGGATCGAACCGGGAACGTAGTACTTCTCGCGCGGCAATGGACGTTCGACGCCGTTGACGATTTCCGCGAGCGCGTTCTTGATCGGCAGGCCGAAGTGATACGCGAGCGTCGTCGACGACCCGATCGTGATGATCGTGCCGCCGTTCTCGGCGAACGTCTTCAGCGCGGGAATGGTCTTCGCGACCGTCACGCGTCCGAGCCACGGGCGAAACTCCGCCGGGATCGTGTCGGCCGCGGGCTGCGCGCCGAAACCGCCGCCGCCCGCCTGCCCTGCAGCTGTCGAAGGGTCGCGCGCCGGGATGGCGCCGTCCACGAAGACGAGCACGTCGAACTTCGCGTTCAGGTTCCCGGCATCGAGCGTCTGCGGATACACCACCTCGAACGGGAACTCGTACTGTTCGAGGATCCAGCGCGTCCATCCCGACGGCATCGAGCCGCCGTACTGATCCCACAAGCCGATGCGCACCGGCTTCAGCTTGATCGCGTCGGCGGCCGGCTTCGCGGCGACCGCGTCGGCGCTGACGCCTTTGTCCGCGGCCACCTTCTGCAGGATCGCTAGCGTCGTCGGCCTGGCCGCGACGTAGATCGTGCCCGTCGGATACGTTTTGCCGTTCGCGGTGACGGCCGACGCCAGCCAGTACACGTCCTCGTTCGCCTTCAGCAGCCGATTCACGGCAACGGCGGCGTCGTTCACCTGGTGACTGAGCAGATAGCCGCCGCCGTTCGGCGCGGCGGTCACCGTGCCCGCGGGGACCGGAATCAGATCGCGGACGGTCTGGAACGGCCCGTCGAACGCGTCGAGGATGCGATCGAACTTCACGCCCATCGAGTACGACAGGTTGTAGCCGGTGACGTCGTACGGCGGACGCGGCGCGCCGCCTGGATATGGAATGTCGTCGGGATGATCCTGCGGCTCGAACATGTCCATCACGTGCGCGCGGAACGGCTGCGCCGCTTTGACGACGTACGAACCGACGGGATACGACTTGCCGTTCACGGTGAACGGCGCCGTCGCGCGCTGCACGGTGACGCCCGCCTTGATCAGGATGTTCATGAACTTCGTCGCGGTGAGGAAGTCCGGCTGATCGGACGGCAGGATGAACCCGCGCGGGTCGCGCATCTTCGGATCGTGGAGCACGGTGTTGTAGACCGCGACCGGCGCGCCCGCGCCACGTCCGCCGCCGCCGCCGCGGCCGCCGAGCGCCGCGCGCGGACCCTCCGCGCTGCCGCTGTCGCTGCGTCCCTGCGCGGCTTCGATGGCGACGCGGGCCGCCTCGATGCGCTTGGGATGGATCGTCCAGGTGTCGCGGTTTCCTTTGTCGATGGCGTTCTTCGCCATCTTGTACATGTCGTAGAGGAAGTCCTCGTGCCGCTTCGACGCGATGTCGAGCACGGCATAGTTCATCGTCACCGAGTACTCGATCGACTGGCGGAAGTGCCAGGTCTGCGGCGCAATCGGGTTCGGCACGTCGGCGCGCGGCAGCTGCATCTCGAGCACGAACGGAATCTCCACCGGCGTCGGGTTGCCGATCGACTCGGTCAGGATGCCGATCTGATTGTGGAAGTAGGACGTCGTCCGGATGCCGCCGTTGAACCACGTCGAGTAGGGCGCGCCGCTGCGCATCACGGCGCCCGGTTTGTTCTCGGCGGCAAGTCGCGTGTGGATCGCCGATCCGACGGTGTCGATCCCGAGGACGACGAGCGGATCGAAGTTGTAGTTGAACGGATCGCGGAACGGCGGCGCGAACAGCACCGCGCCGGCGGGCCCGGTCTGATGGTGGTTGTACATGATGACGGGGTACCACTCGCGATACATCACCTTGTTCGCGTTGGTGCTCTCCGACATGTTCATCATGTAGAAATCGCGGTTGTCGTCGTGGCCGATGTACTTTTCGTACAGCCGCGGAATCCCCTGCGTCGTCCGCTTCTTCTCGTCCGGCTCGCGCATGTACCAGTTCGACACCAGCTCCATGCCGTCGGGATTGATCAGCGTGCAGAGGATGATGTCGTCGTTCAGGATCCGCATCGTCTCCGGATCGGTCTTCGAGTTGAGCCGGTAGATCGTTTCGATCAGCTGCTGGGCGCCCAGCACTTCGGTCGCGTGCAGGCCGCCGTCGATCCAGACGACCGATTTGCCGGCGAGTGCGAGCTGGTGCGCCTGCTCGTCGGTGATGCCGTCGGCGAGCGCGAGCTTGCGGTTGGCTTCTTTCAGTTGCGCGAGCTTCCGGTGATTCTCGGGTGAGGTGATGATCGCCGTCAGCTCAGGGCGCCCTTCTTCCGTCTTCCCGATGTCGATCACCGTCATGCGATCGGATTCCTGATCGACCTTGTGCAGGTACTCGACGTACTGCGTGTAGTTGGCGAGGTAGTAGTCGTCGCCGATGTCGTGGCCGAAGAACTGTTTCGGCGTCGTGATTTTCGGCGTTTTGGACGTTTGCGCCTGCGGTGACGCGACCGCAATCGCCGAGACGACGGCGACGAGTGCGAAGAGCTTCGTGAGCATGCGCGATGGTAACACTCGAGCCGGCAGGTGGCAGAAGGTTTGAACGTCAAACGGGTATGCGCAGAGCGACACCGCCGACCGAGATTCTGCTCGGCTTCTTCGTCGGGATGATCGCCACGTTGTGCGTCGAGCTGCCGCTCGTCTGGTTCCTGCACCTTCTCCACCTCACGCCACGCACGGGCTTCTCGCTGCAGCCCGTGGCGCCGATGGGCGTCGAAGCGATGTGGTCGCGCGTGTTCTGGGGCGGAGCGTTCGGCCTGGCGCTCGCCGGATGGGGCGTGTTCTACCCCATCGGCGTGCGATGGCTGATCTCGTCCGCAGGCACGATCCTCGCCGCGCGGCTGTTCGTCGACTGGATCATCGCGCCGATGTGGAGCGCAACGAGCCACGTGTGGGGCGGATGGAGCGTCGACGCCGTCGTCATGCCGCTCGTCATGAACGTGGCGTGGGTGCTCGCCACCGCGCTGCTGCTCGCGGCGGCGACGCTGGCGGCCGGGACGTGGGGGACGAAGAGCCTGACGTAGCGGCGGCGACGAGCGACGCCTGGTCCAGGCGCGCGCGCGCGATCGCCTGCTGATCGGCGGCGATCGCGAAGTGCGCGAGGTTCGGCAGGAACAACTCGGCGGCGGTGAAGTTCGCCTTCATCAAGCCGGCCGCTGTGTGCGTCTTCGCCGCAAGCAGGTAGTGGCCCAGCTCGTGCGCCAGCGCGCGGCCGAGCGCGCGGCCGAGATACGTTTCGCGCTCCAGGATCGGCATCTGCGCTGCGAGACCGACGACGCCGCGCGCCGACTCGAACAGCACCCGCGCGTTCGTCAGCGACAGATACAGCCTCGGCTGCGGCCGTCCATCGTCGAACTCAATCCATCCGATCGGCGCGTCATACGCGTGCGCGGTCCCGCGCTCGGGACCGATGACGACGGCCAGCGCCGGCGACGGCACGCCGTCCTGCTGGACGACGAGCGTGACGCCGGCCGGCGTCCAGATCGCATTGGCCTCGTCGATCACACGAGCGACGAGCGTCGGCGAAACATCCGCCGTAGGCGAGATCGCGATGACGAGCGCGGCACACGCAGCTGCGAGCAGCATCTTGCCTCGTCAGACGGATGCCGCTGCGGAAAGTTTGATGTTCGGATTCGCGACGAACGGACGGTGTCAGATCTCGAAATCGACCGCCACGATGTGTTCGCTGATGGTCGCGCCGTGTTGCGCGATTGGGACGTGGCGCGGATCCTTCGCGTAGGCGTCGAGCGCCGCGCGATCCCGAAACGTCACGGCGAGGCCGGTGTCGTACGACCGCGGCGATCGCACCACGTCCGCGCCAACCTTCAGGTCGACGACGCCGTCTAACGAATTCAGCGTGCGCAGCTGCGCGCGATGGTCGTGTTGCGCCTCGGCGCCGGTCGACGGCTTGTACTTGAAGCAGACCAGGTGAAGAATCACAGCTCTTCTCCTTCGATGTCGGTGTCGGCCACGTCGACGACGACGTTGTGGACGTCGATGCGGAACCACTGGCGGAACGTTTTCGGATCTCTCGTCGCCGGCCACGTCGACTCATCGTCGCTCCAGGCCGAGAGCTGGAGCTCGAAGAGCCAGCGGGCGTTCTCCTCCACCCATTCCTGCACGTCTTCCTCGAGCTCGAATTCGGGCAGCAGCACGGCGGTGCCAAACGGCGTCGCGCGCGCGACCGACACGGTATCGCGTTCGACGGTCGAGTCGGTCTGACGCGTCCAGTCGACGTACGGCTGCGCGCCGACGACGGAGATCGCGGTGCGATTGACGAGGCGCATCGGCAGATTGTAGCGGAACGGCCTACACCAACCGTCCCGGCGACGAACCGTCGCGAGCGGCCGCGGCGAGGCCGCGCGCGATCGTCTTCGCCGCGCGTTCGGCGCGCGCCGTCGGCTCCGACGTGAAGCAGATCCGGAGCTGGTCGGTGCCGCCCTGGTCGACGTAGAACGGCTCGCCGGTGACCAGCTCCACCGATTCGCGCCGCGCATGGTCGCGCACGGCGGCGGCACGCACGTGCGGCGCGAGCTGGCACCAGAGGTACATCCCGCCGTCGGGGACGTCGAACCGCAGCGACGCGGGCGGCACGTGCTGTCGCAGCGCGTGCACCATCGCGTCGCGCCGCCGCCGGTGCTCGGTCTTCAGCGTCGCGATGTGGCGATCGAAGACGCCGCGCGCGACCAGCTCGCAGACGACGAGCTGCGACAGATTCTGCGTGTGCGGATCGACCTGCTGCTTGATCAGCGCGAGCTGCTCGACGATCGGCCGGACGGCGCTGATCCACCCGAGCCGCAGGCCGGGCGCGAGCATCTTCGAGAAGCTGTTGACGCGGATGACGACGCGATGCGATTCGTCGAGCTTGAAGAGCGACGGCGGCGCGGTCGCGCCGAGCGACAGCTCGCGGTACGTGTCGTCCTCGACAATCGGCACGCGGTACCGCGCGGCGACGTCCAGCAGCTCGCGTCGCGCGCGCACGGGCAGCGTCAGCCCGGTCGGATTGTGATGCGTCGGGTTCGTGTAAATGAGCTTCGGCCGGTAGCGGAGCAGCAGCTCCTCGAGCTCGTCCAGATCCGCGCGCGTGATGTCCCAGCCGACCAGGCGCGCGCCGGCGCTGCGGAACGTCTGGATCGCGCCGACGTAGCCGGGCCGATCGACGATCACCGCGTCGCCCGGATCGACGAGGCAGCGCGCGAGCAGATCGAGCCCCTGCTGCGCGCCGCCGATGACGAGGATGTGATCCGGCTCGCCGCCGAAGCGCGCGGCGAGCTGCTCGCGAAACGCCGGCAGACCTTCGGTCGCGCCGTGACGCCAGGCGATGAGCGACGTCGCGTGCCGCGCGAGCACGTCGTTCATCGCGGCCTGAAACGCCTGCGTCGGAAAGCAGTCGAGCGCCGGCACACCCGCGGCGAGCGACACGAGCGCCAGATCGGCGGCCGCCCGCACCAGATCGCGCACCGTCGTGTCGCTCGCATTCAGCGCCGCCGCCGACATCTTGCCGCGCCAGGCGAACGGCGCGCTCTCGCCGTCGGGGCGCGCCGAGACGAACGTGCCGCGTCCGACGTAGCCGCGCAGCAGCCCGCGCGCTTCGAGCTCGCGGTACGCGCTGACGACGGTCGCGCGGCTGACGCGCAGCGCGCGCGCGAGATCGCGCTCCGGCGGCAGGCGCACGCCGGGACGGACCTCGCCCTTGGCGATGCCGGTCTCGAGCAGCGTCACGAGGTGGCGGTAGATCGGCCGGCGCCGCGTCAGCGCGCGAGACAGTCCATTGATCCATTGGACAGTTGCCGCGTCGCCGTTTTTCGGCATGATGCGTCGCATGAGCGCCATATCGAAGCAGTCCAATTCTACCAACGAACGCGTCTACGTGAGCGGCGCGTTCCACCCGGCCGGCGAGGCCACGGTCAGCGTGTTCGATCACGGGTTGCTGTACGGCGACGGCGTGTTCGAAGGCATCCGCGCCTACAACGGCCGCGTCTTCCGGCTGGAAGACCACGTCGAACGCCTGTTCGACTCGGCCAAGGCGATCCGGCTCGAGATGCCGCACAGCCGTGCGGAGGTCTGCGGCATCATCCTCGAGAGCTGCCGGCAGAACGGCATCGCCGACGGCTACATCCGCGTCGTCGTCACGCGCGGGCCCGGCGATCTCGGCATCGATCCGCGCAAGTCGCCGCGGCCGGAGCTGATCGTCATCGTCAAGAAGACGCTGGCGATTTACGAGCGGCGGTCGGAGGGCATTCGCGTCGTGACGTCGACCGTCCGGCGCAATTCGATCCAGTCGCTGAGCCCGGCGATCAAATCGCTGAACTACTTGAACAACATCCTGGCGCGGATCGAGGCGAACGACCGCGGCGCGGACGAAGCGTTGATGCTCGACGTCAACGGCTACGTCGCCGAAGCGACCGTCGACAACTTCTTCATCGTCACGGCGCAGGCGCTCGTGACGCCGCCGACGTCGACGAATCTGAAAGGGATCACGCGCGACACGCTGCTGGGCGTGGCGGCGAGCCTCGGGATCAGGACGGAAGAGACGCCGTTCACGCTGTTCGACGTGTGGACGGCGCGAGAAGCGTTCATTTGCGGGACGGCGGCGGAGGTGGTGCCGGTGGCGTCAGTCGACGGGCGGACAATCGGCAGCGGCGGCGTGGGCCCGGTCACCGCGCGGATCGTGCAGGCGTATCACGAGCTCGTGCGGTCGCAGGGTACGCCGATCGCAGCGTCACCAGGCGCCGAGGAGCTTGCGGTAGCGTTCAAGGTATGAGCGGATCGCGGCCGCCACGCGCTCCCAGATCGCGTCGTGCGTGGCGACCGAGTCTTCGTCCCAGATCAGCATGTGCCCGTTGACGCGCAGGCCGGCCGGGCAACAGCTCACTCACATCCCGGGGGGCGTGAATCGGCCGTCGGCGGCGAGCCACCCGCCGTCGGCGAAGAGGATCGTCCCGGTCACGTAGCTCGCCGCGTCGGACGCGAGGAACACCGTCGGGCCGACCATTTCAGCCGCCTGCGCCCACCGGTTGAAGACGGTCTTCGCGGCGTACGCGCGATACCAGTCGGCGTTCGCCTTGATCGGCGCCGTCAGCGGCGTCTCGACGACGCCGGGGCCAATCGCGTTGACGCGCACACCGGAGGGACCGAACTCCGCCGCCGCCGTCTTGACCATCTGCAGCACGCCCGCCTTCGTCGCCGCGTACACGGCTTGCCCCGGCTCCACGACCTGCGACCGAATCGACGAGAACAGGATGATGCTGCCCTTCTTCTGCTCGGTCATGATGCGGCCGGCCGCGCGCAGCACGCCGAAGCTCCCCTTCATGTTGACGGCGAGCACGCGCGAAAACTCCTCGTCCGTGTACTTCAGGATCGGCTTGCGCACGTTGATCGCCGGCGTGCAGATGACGATGTCGAGCGCGCCGTGACGCGCACGCACGTCGGCGAACGCGCGCTCGACGGCGGCGCTGTCGGTCACGTCGAGCTTGGCCGCCTCCGCCAGTCCGCCGGCCGCCGTCACCTGCGCGACGACGCGCTGCACCGCGTCCTCGTTCAGATCTAGGCAGACGACGCGTGCGCCGTGCTCGGCGCAGCCGATCGCCACCGCCTCGCCGATCCCCGACCCGGCGCCGATGATCGCCGCCGTCTTGCCGCTCAAATCAAACAGGTTTCGCATGCCCTCGGCCCTCTGCTCGTTGCCCGGCGACCGCCGCGGCGGCGGCAAACGCCAGCGCGGCGGCCACCAGTCCGGCCATCGCCGGCGTGAAGATTCCGATCGGTGCGCCGCCGAGCCCGAACTGCTGCACGGCGACGATGACGACGCCGCCCGCGATCGCCGCGAGCGCGTCGATCGGCCGCGGCCGGCGCAGGTACAACCCCGCAATCACCGGCACGAACAGGCTGACCGCGATCATCGTGTAGAAGATGCTGAGCGCATCGACGATCGTCTGCGACACGAACGCGACCAGCACCGCCAGCGTCCCGCCCGCGACCGACGCCAGCCGCGCCACGACGAGCACCTGACGATCGGCCGCGTCCGGACGGATGAAGCGTTTGTAGAGATCCTGCGACAGCGACGTCGCCAGCATGAACAGCACCGCGTCGGCCGCGCTCACTTCCGCGGAGAACACCGCGGCGAGGCCGAGCGCGCCGACCCAGAACGGCACGTCGTGCATGAAGATCATCGGCAGCGCGAGCTCGCGGTTGTCGAGCGCGGGATGCAGGCCGCGCGCCGCCATGCCGAGCAGCGTCGGCACGATCGCGTACAGCAGCAGCCCCGCGCCGTTCAATCCGATGCCGATCCGCACCGCGCGATCGTCGCGCGCGCCGTACGCCTTCTGCAGCAGCCCCGGCGACACCATGAAGTTGGGCGCGAGCATCGCCAGATACACCCAGCCGGACGCGCCGTGCTGCCACGGATTCCACATCGCCGGATCCGGCAGCGCCGTGTGCAGTGCGCCGACGCCGCCGACCGCCGCGAGCACGATCGGCAGTGCGATGAGGAAGCCGACCACCTTCACCGTCAACTGCACGACGTTGACGACGGCCGACGACATCAACCCGCCGGCGCCGAAGTAGACCGTGACGACCACCGCGCCGATCGCGCAGCCGACGATCTTCGGCGTGCCGATCACGACCGTCAGGATCCACGCGATGCCGATGAGCTGTCCGGCCAGAATCGCGATCGTGCCGACCCACAACAGCGCGGCGACGATGGCGCGCACGCGGCTGTCGTACCGCCACTCGAGAAAGTCGCCGAGCGTACGCAGATCGTGCTCGGCGGCGATGCGGCGGATGCGCGGTCCGATCCACAACGCCAGCACGATCGATCCGAACCCAGCCGACCCGACCCACCACCATGCCGCCAGGCCGTCGCGGTAACCCAACCCCGTCGCTCCGATTGTGGAGCCGCCGCCGATGTTCGCCGCGAGGAACGTCGCGAACAACAGTCCCGGACCGAGACGGCGTCCGGCGACGAAAAAATCGCTCGAGCCTTTCACGCGGCGGCTGATCCACAGCCCCAGCGCGATCTGCGCCAGCGAGTAGACGACGATGACGACGAGATAGCGCATCGGCCCGGTCGGGCGATGGTAACATCGGCGGCCGTTCATGGACCCTACCGAACGCGTCCTCGCCGCCGTCGACGCCGCCGCCGACGAAATCGTCGACTTCACCTGCGATCTGATCCGCCTGCCGACCGTCAATCCGCCTGGCGACGGCTACCCGGAATGCGCGGAGTTCATCGGCCGGCGCCTCGCGTCGTGCGGATTCGACGTGAACTACTTCGCCGCCGAAGGCCGGCCGGAGCACACGAAGGAACATCCGCGCGTCAACGTCGTCGGTCATCGCCGCGGACGCCGCGAACGGCCGCTCGTTCACCTCAACGGCCACTTCGACGTCGTCCCGGCGGGCGCCGGGTGGACGATCGATCCGTTCGCCGGGCGCGTCCAGGACGGCAAGATCTTCGGCCGCGGATCGTGTGACATGAAAGCGGGGATCGCCGCGGCCGTCTACGCCGCCGAAGCGATCCGGCGCGCCGGCATCGAGCTGAACGGATCGGTCGAGGTGAGCGGCACGGTCGACGAAGAGAGCGGCGGCTTTGCCGGCGTCGCGTGGCTCGCCGCACACAAGCACATCGACAAGTCGCGCACCGACTTCGTCATCATCCCCGAGCCGCTCTACGTCGATCGGATCTGCATCGGCCACCGCGGCGTCTATTGGTTCGAGGTGACCACCCACGGCCGCATCGCGCACGGCAGCATGCCGTTCCACGGGGTCAGCGCGATCGAGCACATGGGCATCGTGCTCGATCGCATCCGTCGCGAGCTGCTGCCGGCGATCAGCCAGCGCGAAACCGCGATGCCCGTCGTGCCGGCGGGCGCGCGGCACTCGACCTTGAACATCAACGGCATCGACGGCGGACAGCCGGTCGACGGCATCCAGACGCCGTGCGTCGCCGATCTCTGCCGCGCCGTGTTCGATCGGCGCTTTCTCATCGAAGAGGGGTTCGACGCGACGCGCCACGAAATCGTCGCGCTGCTCGATCGGGCGGCCGCGGAGGTGCCCAATCTCCGCTACGACATTCGCGACCTGATGGTCGTCCATCCCGTGCGGACGCCGGACGACTCGCCGCTCATCGCCGTGCTCGATCGCGGCCTGAAGCGCGTCCTCGGGCGCAGCGGCGGCCTCGTGGCGAGCCCCGGCACGTACGACCACAAGCACGTGGCGCGCATCGGCGGCGTCACCAACTGCGTCGCCTACGGACCCGGCATTCTGGATCTCGCGCACCAGCCGGACGAATGGTGCGGCATCGACGACGTAATCAACGCGACGAAAGTCATCGCCCTCGCCCTCATGGACCTCACCGGGAGCACATCATGAAGAGAACAGCGGCACTGTTGGTGGCAGCTCTGTTGTTCCTGCCGGCGCTCGCGCGCGCGCAGGCCGTCGGCGCCCTGGCGGGCGTCGTCACCGACGAATCGGGCGCGGTGATGCCCGGCGTCACGATCGACGCGACGAACACGGCGACCGGCATCGCGCGGACGGCGGTGTCCGGCAGCGACGGCTACTACGCGATCCCGCAGGTCGCGCCCGGCACCTACACCGTGAAGGCGGCGATCACGGGCTTCAAGGAAGTGACGCATCGCGGCATCGTCGTGTCGGTCGGCGACACGTCGCGCGTCGACTTCAAACTCGCGGTCGGCGGCGTGCAGGAGAACGTCACAGTCAGCGGCGCCGCGCCGCTCGTCGAAACGGCGCACGCGACGCTCGGCATCACGATCGATCAGCAGAAGGTCGTCGAGCTGCCGCTCAACGGCCGCAACTTCGCGCAGCTCGGAACGCTGATCCCCGGCGTGCTCGCGCCGCCGACCGGCCTCGGCGGGCAGACGGGCGACGCGACGCCCGGCGGCTTCGGCGCGTCGACGGCGAGCTACAACGTCAACGGCATGCGGAACCAGTCGAACAACTTCCTGCTCGACGGAACGAACAACAACGACACGTTCAACACCGGGTTCGTGATGCGTCCGCCGCCCGACGCGATTCAGGAATTCAAGATCGAAACGCATTCGTACACCGCGGAGTTCGGCCGCAACGCCGGCGCCGTCGTCAACGTGGTGACCAAGTCCGGGTCGAACGAATTCCACGGATCGGGATGGGAGTTCAACCGCAACGACGCGCTGCAGGCGTACAACTACTTCGCGCCGTCGAACCAGCCGAAACCGGCGCTGAAGCAGAATCAGTACGGCGGCGCGGTCGGCGGACCGATCGAGAAGAACAAGCTGTTCTTCTTCGGCTACTACGAGGGCTATCGCAACGACAAGGGGAACACGGCGAACGTGCAGGTGCTCTCCGACGCGCAGCGTCACGGCGATTTCTCGGGCAGCGCGCCGATCAAGGATCCGCTGACCGGCCTGCCGTTCCCTGGCAACATCATCCCGTCGAACCGTCTCGATCCGTCGGCGGCCAAACTCCTGAACGACTTCATCCCGTCGCCGAACAGCGCCGGCAATCGCTACATCGCGTCGCCGACGGTCACCGACGATCGCGACAACATCGGGCTGCGCGGCGACTATCAGCTCTCCGCCCCCAACTCCCTCATCGTCCGCTACCTGCGCACGACGACCGATGCCGTGACGCCGATTCCGAACGGGACGACGTTCAACCCGATTCCGCAGGAGGCAAAGGCAACGCTGCAGGACTTCATGGCGGCCGATACGCACCTGTTCGGCAACAACGCGATCAACGTCGCGCGCTTCTCGTCGAGCCGCATCTTCGCGAACCCGGCCGTGACGAGCGGGCTGACCAATTCGGCGTACGGTCTCAACGTGCCGAACACGAACGCCGCCGCGCAGGGGATCGCGTCGATCGCAGTCACCGGCTACTTCGGCCTCGGCGATCCGCAGCAGCCGTTCGTCAATCGCGTGAATCAAGTGTTCGACTTCAGCGACGACTTCACCTGGATCCGGGGCCATCACCAGTTCAAGTTCGGCGGCGACATCCAGCACCAGCACATGCTCATCGCGTTCATCAACCGGCCCAACGGCGACTACACGTTCTCGGGCGGCATCACGGGGAATGCCGCCGCCGACTTCCTGCTCGGCCTGCCGTTCCAGTTCCGCCGCACGACGAAGAACCAGGCGCAGGACGGCAGCGCGCCGGCGTACGCGCTGTTCGCGCAGGACGAGTATCGGTGGGACCGCGTGACGATCGACTACGGCGTCCGCTACGAAGTGGCGCCGCCGTTTGTCGACGTCAACGGCGCGCTGAACGCGTTCATCCCGGGCTTCAAGTCGACGCGCTTTCCGAACGCGCCGGTTGGCCTTGCGTATCCCGGCGATCCGGGCATCCCGGACGGCACGTACGCGACCGACAAGAACAACATCGCACCGCGGTTCGGCGCCGTGTGGGACGTCAACGGCGACGGCCGCACGACCGTGCGCGCCGCCTGGGGCGTGTTCTACGACACGATCGCGGGCCAGGGCGATTTCTTCCAGAACGGCGTGCTCGCGCCGCCGTTCACGCCGCTCCTGCAGATCGATGCGCCGGCGCCGATGACGCTGCAGAATCCGCTCAGCGCATCGACCGCGGGCGCGGCCGATTTCCCGCCGGGGCTGACGATCATCGGCTGGGGCCCGACCTACAACACGGCGTATGCGTATCACTACAACGCCACGGTGCAGCGGCAGATCGGCGAGAACATGGCGGCCGAAATCGGCTACGTCGGATCGCTCGGCCGCGACCTGCCGATCTTCATGGAAGTGAACCCCGGCGTCTACACGCCGGGCCAGACGACGCCGGGCGCGCGGATCTTTCCGGCGTACTCGCTCGTGCGGCCGACCTTCGCCGTCGCGAAGTCCGAGTACAACGCGCTTCAGGCGAGCCTGCGCATGCGGCCGGCGCACGGCGTCAACTTCCTCGCGTCGTATACGCTGAGCAAGTCGATGGACAACGTCTCCGGCCTCAACATCGGCGGCGACATGCGCCCGTCGATTCCGGTGACGATCGGCGACGCTGCGAGCATCCAGCAGTCGCTCGACTACGAGTGGGGCCCGTCGCTCTTCGATGCGCGCCACCGGTTCGTCGCCAGCTTCGGCGTCGAACTGCCGGGACCGAAGCAGGGCCTGATGAAAGCGGCGCTCGGCGGCTGGCAGGTCAACGGCATCGTGCAGGCGCAGACGGGCTTCCCGTTCACCGTGTACGATGCGGTGACCGACATCCGCTACATGACGAATCGCCCGAACATGACGTGCGATCCGAACGCGAACGCGCCGCACACGACGACGCAGTGGTTCGACACGTCGTGCTTCGTCCGCCGTCCGGTCGCGACAACCGGCACGAGCCTCGGCAGCGAAACGCGCGACGCGGTGCGCGGTCCAGGCTTCGGCTCGACCGACTTGTCGTTCTTCAAGAACTTCGACACGATCGGCGCGCAGAAGCTGCAAATCCGGATCGAGATCTTCGACGTGTTCAATCAGATTCGCTTCAATCAGCCGAACAACATCATCGGGAGCGCGACGTTCGGGCAGATCGCGACCGCGCAGGACGGCCGCGTCGCGCAGCTCGGTGTGCGCTATATCTTCTGAGGCCGGTATGACGAAGGCATTCCTCACGACGGCGATCGCCACGGCCGTCGCCGCGCTGCTGTCGGCACAGCCGCCGGCGGCCGTCAACAACACGCTGACCGCCGTCGACGGCGTCAAGGTCGGACACTTCACGCTGTCGGAACGTCCGACCGGCTGCACGGCGATCATCGTCAAGGACGGGACGACAGGCGGCGTCGACGTGCGCGGCGGCGCGCCGGGCACGCGCGAAACCGACGTGCTGAACCCGGTCAACAACGTGCAGATCGTCAACGGCATCTCACTCTCGGGCGGAAGCGCGTACGGTCTCGACACGGCGACCGGCGTGATGCGGTGGCTCGAAGAGCACAAGATGGGCTATCCGGTCGGCGCGGCCGGGATCGTGCCGATCGTGCCGGCCGCGATCCTCTTCGACCTGCCGTTCGGCGGCAAACCGCAGATTCGCCCGACGGCCGATTGCGGCTACAAAGCCGCGTCCGCGGCGACGTCCGATCCGGTCCAGGAAGGGAACGTCGGCGCGGGCGCGGGCGCGACCGTCGGGAAGACCGCCGGCCGGCCGATGAAAGCCGGCGTCGGCTCGTCGGCGATTCGTCTGCCGAACGGGCTCATCGTCGCGGCGCTCGTCGCCGTCAACGCGTCGGGCGACATCATCGATCCGGCGACCGGACAGGTGATCGCCGGCACGCGCACCGCCGACAACAGACTCGCCGACGCGCGGAAGCTGCTGCGATCCGGCGGCGGACGCGGCGGACGCGCCGGCGAGAACACCACGATCGGCGTCGTCGCGACCAACGCGAAGCTGACGAAAGTGCAGGCGACGAAGATGGCGCAGATGGCGCACGACGGCTACGCCCGCGCGATCTCGCCGGTGCACACGCCGGCCGACGGCGACACGATCTTCTCGGTCGCGACCGGCACGTGGACGGGCGACGCGAACTACGGGCAGATCGGCGCGCTCGCCGCGGAAGCGATGGCCGACGCAATCGTCCGCGCCGCGACGCAGGCGGCGAGTTCGCACGGCGTCCCGTCGGCGCAAGAGCTCGGCACGATCCCGGCGCATCTGAAGAAGCCGTAACCGCGCGCCGATCGTCAGCGCGACGTCTTCGTCTTCGCGTTCCGCGGATCGTCCGATGGGTTCACGTACTTGAACTCCACCGGACCTTGTCCGTAGAGCACGATGGTCGTCTCCGCGTTGGTCGTGTACGCAAAGTGGTTCATGTTCGCGGGCATCATCGCGAAGCCGCCGACGCCGATGGTCTTGGTGCCCGCGCCCTTCACGAGTTTGTCGCCCATGCCCAACGTCAGCGATCCGGTCGTGACGAGGACGTGCTCGTCGGCGGGATGCGAGTGCGCGGGAATCGCGTAGTTCGCCGGGAACTTCAGTCGGATCGTGTACGGCACCGCCTTCATCGGATCGCCGGCGAGGACGGCGATCGACGCGCCGGGCGGCAGCATCGGCGGCGCCGGTCCCCACTGCGCCTCGGACGGCGCCTGGATGACCTGCGCATGCTCCGCAGTCGCCACGCCTGCGCCGAACAGGCACGCGGCACCGATGATCATCACGAGCGTTCGAACGTCTTTCATGTGTCCCTCCGCCCGCGAGCGTAGCGGAGCGGCGCCGGCGGGTTCGTCCCACGAGCGGGCCATTTCGTCGCGATGGCCCGAACGGGCGACGTCGTCGCTCGCGCTGACGGTTGAGCCGCTACAGAAGGCCGCGCCGAGCGGCTTGCGCGACGGCGGCGGCGCGTGATGACACGCTGAGCTTGTTGAGGATGTTCGCGACGTGCCGGTGGATCGTGTGCTCGCTGACGAAGAGGCGCCGCGCGATCACCTGATTGTTGAGGCCGTCGGCGACGAGGCGCAGCACTTCGACTTCGCGTGACGTCAGTCCGCCGCGATGCGGCTCGGAAGGCGCCGCACCGTTGACGCGTTCGGCGCAGGTGGCCATCAGCGTGCGGGCGCGCGCGATGTCGAGCTCGGCGCCGAGCTCGGTGAGCAGATCGATCGCGCGCTGCGCTTCCTGGACCGCGTCATCCGTGCGGCCGAGCGCCGCCAGCGCCTTCGCGAGCTCGATGCGGGCGCGGGCCACCTCGAACGGCGCCGCGCTGCGCAGGAACAGATCGAGCGCGTCTTCGGCGTGACGCCGCGCGGCGTCGGCGTCGCCGCCGCCGAGCGACACGTACGCGGCCGCGAGACAGGCCGCGGCGCGGAGCGGCGTGGTGTCGAGCCGTGCCGCGATCGCCTCGAGTTCGGCGAGCGCCGTGCGCGCACCCTCGTGATCGCCGGTGCCGGTCCGCGCGCGCACCAGCAGATCGAGCGCGATGGCGCGTTGTGTCGGATTGTTACCCGGGACGCGGCGCAGATACCGCTCGCCAAGCTCGGCGGCGGTCGCCAGGTCGCCGCGGTCGAACGCGAGCTCGGCGAGTCCGAGCGCCGCCGCCGGATGCCGCGCCGACTGTTCGAAGAGCGACGTCGCTTCGACGAGCCGGCCTTGTCGCCGCCGCAATTCGGCCAGACGGACCATCCCGTCCACGCTCATCGCCGGACGCGACGTGGCGAGCTCGCGCGTCGCGGCGGTGAGTTCCTGTTCCGCCTCGAGCCACGTCCCGCGCCACATGCAGATCGACGCGTACTGCGTGCGGCACACGGCGAACAGCGGATGCAGCCCCCATTTCTCGCAGTAGGCCTTCAGCCGCGAGCACCACTCGACGGCGCGGTCGTAGTCGCGGACGCGATCGCACGCCACCAGCATGTAGCAGCCGGAGAGGCCGATCGCGATCTGATCCGACAGCTCGCCGGCGACGACGGCCGCATTCACTTCGTCGAGCAGGCGCATCCCGGCGGCGACGGCCCCGGTCGAGACGAGCGCGAGCCCCTGCAGCGATCGGTTCAACATCTCGAGGTCGAACGCGCGCGCCGCGCGCGCCGCGCGCACGCCTTCGGACGCGTGGCGGTGCGCGCCGTCCGGATCGCTGCCCATCGCAATCTGGCTCTCGCGCGCTTCGAGCCACGCCGCTTCGGCCGAGTCCGGGAACGCCTCGAGCAGGCGCCGCGCGCGCTGCAGCCAACCGTTCGCGACGGCCGCCTCGCCGCGAAACGCCGCGCAATCCCACGCGACCCAGACGGCCACCCGCGCGGCGCTCCGCCGATCGCCGCGATCGACATAGCGCTTGTACGCACGTTCTCTCGCGTCGAAGAGGCTGGCTTCCTCGTCGAGCCACCAGCACGCGAGGCCGAGCCCTTCGAGCGCCTCCGGCGTGTCGCCGGCCGCCAGAAATGCCGCGCGCGCGGACGCCCAGTCGCCGCGCGCCAGCGCGGCGTCGCCCTCACGGCATTCAGGCGGTCTGGATTCCGCCATCGCTGTCGATCATAATCCCGCGATGCGCCGCCTCCTTGCCGCGATCGCCGTCACGATGCTGAGCGCGCCGATCACGGCTCAGCCGCGGCTCACGCTGGACTACCCGGCGATCGCGAAACGGCTCGTGCAGCAGCTCGCGCTCGCACCAGGCGAGCGCGTGATGTCGATCGCGCATCCCGGCATCTTCGAGGATCTCATTCCCTACATCCGCTACGAGGTGATGCGCGCCGGCGGCATCGACCTCGGCGTCGTCGACGTCCTGCGCGAACCGGTGCCGCAGTCGTTCGATCCGCTGGTGCTGAGCCGTGGCGCGCGGGACGCGCGCGCGCACTACAAGGACATGTTTCGTGACGTCGACGCCGCGATCATGATGCCGGGCGCGACGACGGCGCATCCCGCGTATCTCGCCATGCAGGACTGGCTCAAAAACGATCTCGCCGCGCATCGCGGCCGACGCACGATCCACTTCCACTGGGTCGAGAACGGCAGCGCGTACGAGATCGCGGGGCAGCCGCTGCCGCCGCGCGTCGAGATCGATCGCGCCTATCAGCGCGCGCTGCTCGAGACCGACTACGCCGCGCTCGCCGCGGCCGAGCGCCGGTTCGCCGACGCGCTTCGCACGGGCGAGGTGCACATCACGTCGCCGGGCGGCACCGATGTGCGGTTTCGCGCCGGCGATCGCCCAATCAACCTGCAGGACGGCGACGCGTCGCAGGCGCGGGCCGCGCGCGGCGCGGTGTTGATCGATCACGAGATCGAGCTGCCCGCCGGTGTCGTCCGCGTCGCGCCGATCGAGGAATCGGTCGACGGCGTCGTCGCGTTTCCGCCGTCGCAGTGGGACGGCCGTCCGGTCGAGGGACTGAAGCTGCGCTTCGCGCGCGGACGCGTCGTCGAGGTGACCGCGACACGCGGACGCGACGCCGTCGAAGCCGAGATGCAGCGCGCGGGCGATGCCGGACGCGCGTTCCGCGAGTTCGCGCTCGGGCTGAACCCGCTCCTCGCGGTCCCCGAACGCAACCCGTGGATTCCGTACTACGGCTACGGGTCCGGTGTCGTGCGCCTCTCGCTCGGCGACAACACCGAGCTCGGCGGTCGCGTCGGCGGTGGATACGTGCGCTGGAACTTCTTTACCGATCTGACGGTCGCAGTCGGCTCGGCCACGTGGGTGCGAGACGGAAAAATGCCGTAAGACTGGCATGCGTCGTGCTCAACCTTAGGCGTGGCAATTGATCGACGCCGATGGATCTGGATACTGTCGGGCTTTGGCGCTGGCCTCGTGATCGCGCTCGCGATCATCGCGGCGACCGTCCCCCTCTCTTCTGACTCGCTGCGCCACCGCATCGTGGCCGAGCTGTCGCAGCGGATGAACGCAGACATCGAGCTCGGCGACCTCGATTTGAGGCTCTTCCCGCGTTTGCGCGCAACCGGCGAGTCGCTCAAGGTCCGTCAGCACGGCAACGGCGACGAGCCGCTCATCACCGTGCAGCGATTTGTCGTCGACGCGGATCTGCTCGGCGTGGTGCGTCGACACATCGCACACGTGCAGTTGCACGGATTGAAAATCGTCATCCCGCCGAGCAAGCCGGAGCCGGAGGTGCCAGAAGCCGTGGCGACCTCGGGCGCATCGGATCGCGACCGCCCACACACCGATCCCTCGTTCGAATCGAACGTCGTCGTCGACGCGCTCGACGCGGACGACGCGCAGCTCGAAACGCTGCCCGACGCGAAAGACGCGCGCGACGGCAAGCACCCGCGCGTCTGGGCGATCCATCACCTGCACATGCGCGAGGTCGGCGCGACCACGGCGATGCCGTTCGATGCCACCCTGACCAACGCCGTCCCGCCGGGCGAGATCGTCACGCACGGGCAGTTCGGGCCGTGGCACAGCGACGATCCCGGCGCGACGCCGCTGCGCGGCGACTTCACGTTCGCGCGCGCGGACCTCGGCGTCTTCCACGGCATCAGCGGGACGCTCGCCTCGAAGGGTCAGTTCGGCGGGTCGCTCGACTTCATTCGGGCAGACGGTCAGGCGGACATCCCCGATTTCACCGTCACGCTCGGCGGACAGCCCTTCGCGCTCCACACGAAATATCAGACGGTGATCGATGGCACGAACGGCAACACGATCCTGAAGCACATCGAGGCGACGTTCCTGCAGTCGTCGCTCGTCGCGTCGGGCAGCGTGTACGACGCTGGCGAGAACCAGCCCGGCCGCTACGTGCAGCTCGACGTCGAGATGCACCGGGCGCGGATCGAAGACGTGCTGAAGATGGCGGTGAACTCGCCGCAGCCGGTGATGACCGGCGCGCTCAGCCTGCAGACGAAGTTCCTGTTGCCGCCCGGCCAGGCCGACGTCGCCGATCGCCTGCACCTCGACGGCCACTTCGCCATCGCCGGCGCGCGCTTCGCCAACGTGGACGTGCAATCGAAAATCCGCGAGCTGAGCGCGAAGAGTCAGGGGAAGGACGTCGCGGAGCTGCGCGGACGCGTGCTGTCGAACTTTCAGGGTCGGTTCAAGCTCGGAAACGGCCGCCTCGCGCTTCCGGAGCTGACGTTCACTGTGCCCGGCGCGGACATCCAACTCGCCGGCCAGTACGCGCTGAAGCCGCAGTCGCTCGACTTCCACGGGACGATGCTGATGGATGCGACGGTGTCGCAGACGCAGCACGGGTGGAAGAAGATGCTGCTGAAGGTGGTCGACCCGCTGTTCCGCCGCAAGGACGGCAAGGACGGCAGCGCGATTCCGTTCACGATCACGGGCAAGCGCAGCGATCCGAGCTTCGGCCTCGACTACGGACGCGTGTTCAAGCGCTGACGCCCTTCGCGGCGCAGCCACGCGCGCGCCGCCTCGTAGTCGGGGCACGCCGCCGCCACGAGCGTCCAGAATTTCGGCGAGTGATCCATCCGTTTCAGATGCATCAGCTCGTGGATCAGCACGTAGTCGCGCACCCAGTCGGGCATCGTCACGAGCCGCCAGTTCAGGCAGATGTGGCCGTTCGGCGCACACGATCCCCAGCGCCACTGCTGATTGCGGACGCTGACGCGCGTCACCGCGAGGCCGTGCTGCGCGGCGAGCTCGAGCAGCCGCGGCGGCAGCTCGCGTTTCGCGCGCGCGATCGCGGCGGCTCGTCCTTCGGGCGGCTCGACGCCCGCGGGCGGCGTTGACACGCGCCGCAGTTGCTTCTCAATCCACGCCTGCTGCCGTTCCACGAACGTGGACGCCTCGCGCTTCGATCCCCAGCGCGGAATCGTCACCCGCACCGCGCCATCGTCGGTGACGCGGATGACGTACCGCCGCGCGCGCGGGTGGCGCACGAAGATCGGTGCGGGGTGCGAGGTGCCGGGTGCGAGGGGCGACGTGCGAGGTTCGAGGTGCGAGGTGCCGTTGGCAATCGCGTCGAACGGCAGGCGCGGCTGCATCAGTGACCGCCGTAGACGACGAAGCCCCGCTTGCGGAGGCTGTCGGCCAGGAAGACTTCCATCTGCTTCGCCGTCGCGTACGGCATCGGGTTCAGGTGCGCGTACAGCTTCGGCACGAGGCGCTCGCCGAACTTCTTCACGACGCGCGCGGCCTTGATGCCACGCTTGTGATTCTCGAACCGTTCTTCCGGCGTCAGCCCCGTCATGCCGACGTAGTACGCGGCTTTGCCGTCGCGCTTCGGGTTGCGCAGGTAGACGACGTACACGTGATGGTGGTCAGATCCTGTCCGCGTGCGCGGCAAGCTTCTTGTCCAAGGTGACGAGCGGGATGCCGAGAAAGCGCGCGAGCCAGAGGTAACTCGCGTCGTAGACGGTGAGCCCGGTCGCCCACGCGGTGCGCAGCACGGCGCGGCGATCGATGGGACGGTACTGCAGCGGCCAGTGCACGAGGTCCTCGAGCGCATCCTCGAATTCCTGCATGCGTTGCGGAAAGCGGCGGCCGCGTTTCCAGGCCGCGTTCGCGACCTCGAACTCGAGGATTCGTGGCACGTACAGCGTGTGTCCGCGCAACGCCTCCGTCACCGCCGCCGCGCCTTCTTCCCCGAACAGCACGGCCGCGACCGCAGAGGCGTCTGCGACCCTATCGGGCATCACGCATCTTGCGAATGACGTCCACCGATCGCGGTCCGCCCTTCGGCAGCTTCCGCCGCTTCGCGCGTTCGTAGAGCTCGTCGATCGTCATCGTGACGGGCCGACCGGCCGCCGACTCGACGATATCGAGCAGCTCGCACTGGAGCGATCGCTTGTTCTGCGCCGCTCGATCGCGGAGCCGTTCGACGATCTCGTCGGGCACGTTCTTGATCGACAGGCTGACGGGCATGGAAATGGTTCCATTATAGCTCCGTTCTGGAACCACGGCCGTGACAACCCGTTGCACACGCGACGCCCGCGAGGTGCAACAATGGGGGATTAAGCCGTCATGTGGATTGTCCGTGTAGCGCTGAACCGTCCCTACACGTTCGTCGTGCTGGCCCTGCTCATCCTGGGCATCGGGCCGCTGACGATCGCGCGGACGCCGACCGACATCTTCCCGAACATCGACATCCCCGTCGTGGTGGCGATGTGGCAGTACGGCGGCCTCTCCGCGCAGGAGATGGCCGACCGGATCATCTCGAACTACGAGCGGTCGCTGACCACCGCGGTCAACGATATCGAGCACGTCGAGTCGACGAGCCTGCGCGGCGTGTCGGTCGTGAAGATCTTCCTGCAGCCCGGCGCCAAGGTCGACCTCGCGGTGGCGCAGGTCACCGCCGTGTCGCAGGCGATGCTGCGGCAGGCGCCGCCGGGCACGACGCCGCCGTTCATCCTCCAGTACAACGCGTCGAGCGTGCCGATCATCCAGCTCGCGCTGTCGGGCCGCGGCCTCTCCGAGCAGCAGCTCTTCGACCTCGGCGTCAACTTCATGCGTCCGCAGCTCGCCACCGTGTCCGGCGCCGCGCTGCCGTGGCCGTACGGCGGCAAGCAGCCGCAGGTGCAGGTCGACCTCGACCCCGAAGCGCTGCAGGCCAAGAACCTCGCGCCGTCCGACGTCGTCAACGCGATCTCGAACCAGAACCTGATTCTGCCGTCGGGCACGTCGAAGATCGGATCGTTCGAGTACGACGTCGACCTGAACGCGAGTCCGCGCACCGTCGACGAGCTGAACGATCTGCCGATCAAGACCGTGCGCGGCACGCCGATCTACGTCCGCGACGTCGCGCACGTGCGCAACGGCTATCCGCCGCAGACCAACATCGCGCGCGTCGACGGGCAGCGCGCCGCGCTCATGGTCGTGATGAAGACCGGCAACGCCTCCACGCTGCAGGTGATCCAGGGGATCAAGGACGGCGTCGCCAAGGTGCTGCCGAGCCTGCCGTCGAACTTCGAGGTGAAACCGCTCGCCGACCAGTCGCTGTTCGTGCGCGCGTCGATCTCGGGCGTGCTCCGCGAGGCGGTCATCGCCGCCTGCCTGACGGCGCTGATGATCCTCGTCTTCCTCGGCAGCTGGCGCAGCACCGTCATCATCGCCGTGTCGATTCCGCTCTCGATTCTCACGTCGATCATCGTCCTCAGCGCGCTCGGCGAGACGATCAACATCATGACGCTCGGCGGCCTCGCGCTCGCCGTCGGCATCCTCGTCGACGACGCAACGGTCGCGATCGAGAACATCAACACACAGCTCGAATCGGGCAAGGACCTCGAGCCGGCGATCCTCGACGGCTCGCAGCAGATCGCCATCCCGGCCTTCGTCTCGACGATCTGCATCTGCATCGTGTTCGTGCCGATGTTCTTCCTCACCGGCGTCGCCCGCTACCTCTTCGTGCCGATGGCCGAAGCGGTCGTCTTCGCGATGCTCGCGTCCTACGTCCTCTCGCGGACGCTCGTGCCGACGATGGCGAAGTACCTGCTGCACGCGCACGAAGGGAGCCACCACGGCCGGACGGCGAGCCGCAACCCGTTCGTGCGGCTGCAGCGCTGGATCGACGGCGGCTTTCTCGCCATCCGCGACGCGTACCGCCGCATGCTCGAGTTCACCGTCGATCGCCGCGCCGCGTTCGCGGTCCTCTTCCTCGGCGCCTGCATCGGCTCGCTCGTGCTCGTCCGGTGGGTCGGCGAGGACTTCTTCCCGACCGTCGACAGCGGCCAGTTCAAGCTGCACCTGCGCGCGCCGACGGGCACGCGCATCGAGGACACGGCCGCGCTGTGCGACCACGTCCAGACGACGATCCGCAGCGTCATCCCGAACGACGAGATCGTCAGCGTCATCGACAACATCGGGCTGCCCTACAGCGGCATCAACCTCGCGTACACGAACTCGGCGCCGATCGGATCCTCCGACGCCGACATCCTCGTCGCGCTCAAACCGGATCACAAGCCGACCGACGGCTACATCCACGACCTGCGGCTGAAGCTGATCGCGCAGTATCCGGGCGTGCAGTTCTCCTTCATCGCCGCCGACATCGTGACGCAGATCCTGAACTTCGGACTGCCGGCGCCGATCGACGTGCAGGTCGTCGGCCGGAACCTCGAAGCGAACCGCCGGTTCGCCGCGTCGCTCCAGAACAAGCTGGTCGAGATTCCGGGCATGGTCGACCTGCGCGTCCAGCAGGCGTTCAATCAGCCGCTGCTGCACCTCGACGTCGACCGCACGCGCGCCGCCGACACCGGCTTCACGCAGCGCGATGTCGCCAACAACCTGCTGATCTCGCTGTCGGGCAGCGCGCAGACGACGCCGACGTTCTGGCTGAACCCGGCGACCGGCGTCAGCTACTTCATCGCGACGCAGACGCCGCAGCCGAAGATCTCGTCGATCGAAGACATCAACACGATCTCGCTGTCGCCCTCGACGCCAGGCGCCAAGCCGCAGATGCTCGAAGCGTTCGCGTCGATGAAGCGCGAAGCGCACCTGGCGGTCGTCAATCACTACAACGTGCAGCCGGTCATCGACATCTTCGGCGCGGTGCAGGGACGCGACCTCGGCGGCGTCGCCCGCGACATGGCGCCGATCCTCGACGCGTCGAAGAAGGACCTGCCGCGCGGATCGCAGATCGTCATCCGCGGCCAGGTCGAGACGATGCAGTCGTCGTTCGTCGGGCTGCTCGCCGGCCTCGGCCTCGCGATCATCCTCGTCTACCTGCTCATCGTCGTGAACTTCCAGTCGTGGCTGGATCCGTTCATCATCATCTCGGCGCTGCCGGCGGCGCTCGCCGGCATCGTCTGGATGCTGTTCGTGACGCACACGACGATCAGCGTCCCGTCGCTGACCGGTGCGATCATGTGCATGGGCGTCGCGACGGCGAACAGCATTCTCGTCGTCAGCTTCGCGAAGGATCAGCTCGCGGAAGGCGCGTCGGCCGCGGCGGCCGCCGTCGAAGCGGGCTTCACGCGCTTCCGTCCCGTGCTGATGACCGCGCTCGCGATGATCATCGGCATGGTGCCGATGGCGCTCGGCTTCGGCGAAGGCGGCGAGCAGAACGCGCCGCTCGGACGCGCGGTGATCGGCGGCCTGACGCTCGCGACCATCGCCACGCTGTTCTTCGTGCCGGCGGTGTTCGCCCTGTTCCACCGCAAGGCACATTCAGTTTCGGAGACTCGATGAAGGGACCAATCGTCGGCGGCACCATCCTCCTGCTGGTCGCGGTCGGCGCCGCCGTGTGGGGCGTCAGCGCCCGCACCAAAGCGCTCACCGTCGTCACCAACGAGACGCGCGAGATGGCGATGCCGACCGTCGCCGTGACGAAGCCGGAGCAGGCCGCGCCGCAGCAGGAGATCGTGCTGCCCGGCACGATGCAGGCGTTCGCCGACGCCGGCGTCTACGCGCGCGTGAACGGGTACGTGAAGCGTTGGACCGCGGACATCGGCACGAAGGTGAGACAGGGACAGCTCCTCGCCGAGATCGACACGCCGGAGCTCGATCAGCAGCTGATGCAGGCGCGCGCGGACCTCGCGACCGCCGCGGCCAACACGCGCCTCGCGCAGACGACGGCCGAGCGCTATCGCGATCTGATCAAGAGCGATTCGGTGTCGCGCCAGGATCTCGACAATGCGAACGGCAACCTCGAAGCGAAGCAGGCGGCCGAGGAATCGGCGCGCGCGAACGTGAAGCGGCTCGAGCAGTTGCAGGCGTTCCGCCGCATCGAAGCGCCGTTTGACGGCGTCGTCACGGCGCGGAACATCGACATCGGTCAGCTGATCGATTCGGGCAGCAACGCCAAGGAGCTTTTCCACGTCGCACAGCAGAACCGGCTGCGCGTGTTCATCAACGTGCCGGAAGTCTACTCGCAGGCGGCGACGCCCGGTCTCACCGCGGATCTGACGCTGAAGGAGTTTCCCGGCAAGAGCTTCACGGGCCGTCTCGCGCGCACGTCGAACGCGATCGACGTGTCGTCGCGGACGCTGCTCACCGAAGTCGACATCGACAACGCCAGCGGTCAGCTGCTCGCCGGCTCGTACGCCGAAGTGCATCTGAAACTCCCCACGCCGGCGACGACGATGAAGCTGCCGGTCGATTCGCTGATCTTCAAGGGCGAGGGGCTGCAAGTGGCGATCCTCGACGCCGCGAACCGCGTGAAGATGGTCACCGTCACCTCGGGCCGCGACTTCGGCGACAGCGTCGAGATCGTCGCCGGCCTCAAGGGCAACGAGCGCGTCGTGCTGAACCCGCCGGATTCGCTGGCCGACGGGCAGGCCGTCCGCGTCGTGCAAGCGGCGCAGCCGGCCGCGGAGAAGTGACGCGACGCCGATGCCGACGATCACGAAGCAGACGACGAACATCCTCTGGCTCTTCACGATTTTCGCAAGCGGCCTGTGTCTCGCGAGCTGTGCGCCCAAGACGAAATACGTCGCGCCCGACACGCCGACGGTCGCCGCCTTCAAAGAAAATCAGAACTGGAAGCCGCCCGAGCCGCGTGATACCGAAATCCGCGGCAACTGGTGGGAGATCTTCGCCGACCCGCAACTGAACGATCTCGAAGCACGCGTCGACATCTCGAATCAGACGCTGCGCGCGGCTGTCGCGCAGTTCGAGCAGTCGGTGGCCGTCGCACGAGGCGCGCGCGCCAATCTCGGACCGATCGTCGGCTTCAATCCGACGGTGGGCGGCGCAGAGCCGTCAGGCCAACGCGCGATCTCGACGTTCCACAATCCGTACCTCGACGTCCTCGTCCCGCTCAGCGTGTCGTGGGAAGCAGACGTCTGGGGGCGGCTGCACTATACGCTCGCGGCGAACACCGCGCTCGCGCAGGCATCGGCCGCGGACCTCGAGTCGGCGCGTCTCTCGATCCACGGCGCGCTCGCGGTCGATTACCTGACGCTGCGCGGCCTCGATCAGGAACAGGTGCTCCTCAACAACACCGTCGTCGCGTTTCAGCAGGCTCTCGACCTGACGCAGAACCGGTTCCGTGGCGGCCTGTCGTCGCAGGCCGACGTCGCGCAGGCCGAGACGCAGCTCGAGACGACGCGCGCGCAGGCGATTGACGTCGGCGTCGCGCGGCAGCAGTTCGAGCACGCGATTGCGCTGCTCGTCGGCCAGCCGGCGTCGACGTTCACGATTCCGCCGGCGCCGCTCGCGTCGGAGCCGCCGGGTGTGCCGGTCGCGTTGCCGACGACGCTGCTCGAACGGCGGCCCGACATCGCGGCGGCCGAGCGCCGCATCGCGGCGGCGAGCGCGCAGGTCGGCGTGGCGAACTCGGCGTTCTATCCGATTCTGACGTTGTCGGCGTCGGTGGGATTCGAGAGCAGCGCGCTCGGCAGCCTGCTGACCGGACCGGGTGCGTTCTGGGCCGCCGGGCCGACGCTGCTCTACAACATCTTCGACAACGGCCGCCGCCGCGCGGTGAAGCAGCAGGCCGTGGCGTTTTACAACCAGACGGCGGCGAACTATCAGCAGGCGGTGCTGGGGGCGTTTCGCGACGTCGAGGATCAGCTCGCGGCGCTGCGGATTCTGGACGAGGAAGCGCGCGTGGAAGCCGCGGCCGTGGCGGCATCGGAGCGGTCGCTGACGCTCGCGAACAACCGCTACCGCGGCGGCGTCGCGAGCTATCTCGAAGTGATCACGGCGCAGAGCTTCGCGTTGTCGAACGAGCGGACGGCGGTGAACATCCTGATGCGGCGGATGACGGCGACCGTGCAGCTGCTGGAAGCGCTCGGCGGCGGCTGGAACGTGTCGCAGCTGCCGGCGATCGTCACGAAATAACTTCCTCTTCTTCTTCGTGGAACGGCAGGCCGTCGATCAGCTCGGGGGCCTGCAGCATCCTCGGGACGCGATCGATCGGCTCGATCGCCTTGATCTCGTCGCCGCCGTTGGCGGCCTGCAGCTCCTTGAACTTGCGCGCTTTGATCAGCACGTTGCCTTCGAGCGATCCGACCGCCTGGTTGTAGCTCTCGAGCGTCGACTTGAGCTTCGAGCCGAGTGTGTCGAAGTGATTGCCGAGCGTGCGGACCGCTTCGTACAGGTTCTTTCCGAGCTCGCTGATCTTCCGGGCGTTCTCTTCCATCGCCTCCTGCTGCCAGCCGTACGCCACCGCGCGCAGCAGCGCGATGAGCGTCGTCGGGCTGGCGGGGATGACGCGCTTCTCGACGCCGTACTCGATGAGCAGCGGGTCCTGCTCGAGCGCGGCGCTGAAGAACATCTCGCCGGGCAGGAACATCACGACGAAGTCCGGCGACCCCTGGATCTTGTCGGCGTAGTTCTTCGCTGACAGCTGCGCGATGTGCGTGCGCACCTGACGCGCGTGGTCTGCGAGCAGTTTCTGCCGCGCCTCTTCGTCGGGCGCCTCGAGCGCGCGAAGGTACGCGTCGAGCGGCACCTTCGCGTCGACGACGATGTGCTTGCCGCCGGGCAGGTTGATCTTGACGTCGGGGCGGATCCGGCCGGTGTCGGCCTGGATGGTCTCCTGCTCGGTGAAATGGCAGTGCTCGAGCATCCCGGCGAGCTCGACGACGCGCTTCAACTGCAGCTCGCCCCAGCGGCCGCGGACGCCGGGACGCTTCAGCGCGTCGGTGAGGCGGCGCGTTTCTTCGCGCAGGTTCTGCCCCATCGTGTCGAGCGCGGCGATGCGCTGCGCGAGCTGCGCGCCCGACTCGGCGCGGCGGCGCTCGGCGTCCTTGATCTCGCGATCCACCTGATCGAGCGTCTTCTGCAGCGGCGCGAGCAGGTTCTCGATCGCCTGCTTGCGCGCGTCGATGTCGGCGGTCGCCTCGGTGCGCGTCTGCTGCAGCTTCGATTCGGCGAGCGGCAGGAACTGCGACAGGAACTGCTCGTTGTTCTGCTTCAGCGCGTCGGCGCTGAGCGCCTGGAAGGTGTCGCGCAGCCGCGCGCCCGCTTCGTCGTACGCCTTGATGCGCTCGGCATGAACCGCGCGCTCTTTTTCGACTTCGTGCTCGAGCGCGGCGCGCAGCCGCGCTTGTGCCGGTCGCGCGAGCAGCCAGCCGACACCCATTCCGAGGCCGATTCCGACGGCCAGCGTGATCAGGATGAAGGATTCGATGGGCACTATCTTACGCTCGGCTCGCGCCCTCGCGCCACAACGTTGCGACTCATCGCGACATCACGAACGGAATCCACGCGTCGGGCAGCTGAAGTTCAGCCGCGTGAAACGCGCTGGCCATCGCGCGATCGCGCTCGTCCTTGGCGGCCGCGCGCGCGCGGAGCCCGGCCGCAATGCGCTGCAGCGCGTGACGCGCGTCGATCTGCGCCTGCCGCCGCTTGTCGACCAACGCGCCCGTCGGTGTCGCGCGATCGGCCGTACGCGCGGCGTGGCGATCGGCCTTCAACATCGCGAGGCGCGGCTGATCGACCGGCTCGAACGGCAACTGGAACTGGAACCGCGCCTCGCTGGCCGTGTCGAGCGCGCCGGCTGCGGCGATGGCCTTCTGGCGATCGAGTTCCGCCCGGTAGCACGCGAAGCAGAGGGTTCGAAGGGCGCGGTGCGGGGTGCGGGGTGCCAGACGGGCCGCGGCTTCTCGCTTCAGCGCCTCGCGGCACGCAGGGCACAACGCCTTAGGGCGTCTGCCTTCCAGCTCGCCGCCCGGGAAGCTAACCCACTCGTCTGCGGTGGGTTGGACCAATTCGTGACTCGTGCTGCTCGCCATGCCTTCGATGGTAGCTGGGGGATGTGACAGGGCAGGTCACAGACAAAGACGGTGCTGGGTGCGGGGTGCTCGGTGCTGGGTGCCGTGCTGGGTGTTGGGTGCTCGGTGCCGTGCTGGGTGCTCGGTGCCGTGCTGGGTGTTGGGTGCTCGGTGCCGTGCTGGGTGCTGGGTGCGGTGCGGGGGGCAGGGTGCGGTGCGGGGTGCAGGCGCTAGATCGTCACGTGCTGGACTGTGTTGCCACACGCCGTCAGAAACCGGTCGAAGTCCTGTCGATCGATCACGTAGGTCGCCGTGTTGATGTTTGGGTGGAACGACACGCGCGCGGCGGACCTTAAATCCCGATCGAGGACGACTCGGACCGCGTGCTCGCGATCGTTGATCAGACCGAAGGGCGACACCGAGCCGGGCGTCAGACCCAGGTGGGTCAGCAGCCGTTCGGGCGATGCGAAACTCAGTTTGCCGTCGCCGATTTGATCCGCCACGCTCCGCAGGTCAGCCTTCTTCGAATGCAGCAACACGACGAGGTAATGGCGATTCCCCTTCTGGTTGCGCAGGAACAGGTTCTTGCAATGCGTCGCATCGATCCCGCTCCAGTGCGCCTCCGCCTCGTCCACGGTCGCGACCGGCCGGTGCTCGTGCCGCTCGTAGCGGATCCCGAGCTCCTCGAGCCGCGCGACGACGGCGCGTTCCTGATCGGTCACAGCGTCAGCACGGCGGCGCCGGTGACGCGGCCGCTCCGCAGGTCGTCGAGCGCGCGGTTCGCGTCCGCGAGCGCGTACGACTGCACATGCGTCCGCACCGGCACGGTCGGCGCGAGCGCAAGGAAGTCGATCGCGTCCTGCCGCGTCAGGTTCGCGACCGATCGGACGACGCGCTCCTCCCACAGCAGCCGGTACGCGAACGACGGGATGTCGCTCATGTGAATGCCCGCGCAGACGACGATGCCGCCGGGCGCCGTCGCCGCAAGCGCCGCCGGCACGAGCGAACCCACGGGCGCGAAGATGATCGCCGCATCGAGCGGCTCCGGCGGCGTCTCGGTGGACGCGCCGGCCCACGCGCAGCCCAGCGACCGCGCAAGCGCCTGCGCCCCCGCGTCGCCGGGCGAGGTGAACGCGAACACCTCGCGCTGCTGATGCACCGCGACCTGCGCGATGAGGTGCGCCGCGGCGCCGAAGCCGTACAGCCCGAGGCGCCGCGCCGATCCGGTCATCCGATAGGCGCGATAGCCGATCAGCCCCGCGCACAGCAGCGGCGCCGCCTCGGCGTCGCTGTACCCCTCGGGCAGCTTGAACGTGTAGCGCGCGTCGGCGACGGCGTATTCCGCGTAGCCGCCGTCGATCGTGTACCCCGTAAAGCGCGCGCTTCGGCACAGGTTCTCGCGGCCGCTCGTGCAGTACTCGCATTCGCCGCACGTGTAGCCGAGCCACGGAATGCCGACGCGATCGCCGACGACGAGATGCGCGACGCCATCGCCCAGTTGCTCGACGACACCGACGATTTCGTGTCCCGGCACAATCGGCACGTCGGCGCCCGTCAGCTCGCCGTCGACGATGTGCAGATCGGTGCGGCAGACGCCGCACGCGCGGACGCGCACGAGGACTTCGCCTGGTAAGGCGACCGGCACGTCGCGCTCCGACAGCTCGACCCGTTTCGCCGCGGGCGCAGACAGCTGCATCGCTTTCATCACCGACCGTAGCCTATCGTGCCGGGCGGCGACGTTCAACGTGTCGCATGCCGCCGCACGTCCGCGCGATGGTCGCCGTCTACGGAAACCGGCCGAGCGCGTTCAACAGCTCGAACCGGGCGCGCGTCAGCACGTCCTGCGCGACCGCCGCCTGCGTCTCCGCGTCGAGCGCGGCGCGCTGCGCATCGATCACTTCGATGTTCGTCGCGGCGCCCGCGCGAAAGCTGATGTTCGTGATCGTCACGACCTGCTCGGCCTGCTCCGCCGCCGCGCGCGCGCTCGCCAGCCCACGCTCGGCGCTCGCGATCGCGACGCGCGCCGTCCGCACCTGCGCGCCCGCCTGCTCGGTGGCGCCCGCCAGCGTCTCGCGCGCCTGATCCACCGCGGCCTGACGCTCGATCTTCGTCCCGCGGCGCGTGCCGCTGTCGAAGATCGGGATGTTCGCGCGCAGGTTGAACGTCCAACTGTTGGCCGGCACGAAGAACGGTCTCGGATACACCGTCTGCGGCGTGAACACCGCGTCGACCGTCGGCCACCAGTCCTTCGAGCTGTCGCGCAGGATGCGCTCCGCGGCGCTCTGCTGCGCCGCGAACAGCTTCAGATCCGTCCGGAACAACTCCAGCCGCGCATCGTCGGGCGGCACCTCGAAGACCGGTTCCTCGCCCGCATCGACCGGGCCGTTGGCGACGACGAGCACGCCGAGCGCTTCCTGCGCGCGATAGACGGCGAGGCTCGCGGTCTCGAGCTGCGTCTCGACGGTGGACCACTGCTGCTGCGCGCGCAGCGCATTCAGCCGGCTGCCGGTGCCGGCCCGCTCGAGCTGGCTGGCGAGATCGTAATGCGCTTTCGCGACGTCGCGCGCGCGCCGATCCGCGTCGACGACACGGCGCAGGCCGACGATCGTCAGGTACGCGTCGGCGGTGGCGGCCGCGACCTGACGGCGCACGTCCGCCACGTTGAACGTCGCGACCTGCCGCTCGTCCTCGGCCTGCGCGCGCCGCGCCCAGGCCGCGGCGGCGACGACGGGCATGTCGGCGGTGATCGCCGCGGTGACCGAGCTCTGCGGCGTCACCGTCACGCCCTGGAATTCGACGCCGGTATTGAGCGTCGTCGTCGTGACGTTGCCGCCGAGTTGCAGCAGCGTCGCCGCGCGCGCGAGGCGGATCTCGCCTTCGGCGCGCAGAATCGCGGACGCCGCGGCGCGGACGGTCGGATTGCGCTCGATCGCCTGCTGCACGGCGTCGGCAAACGACAGCGTCCGCGACGGCGCGGGCGGCTGCGCCGCGGCGGCGCCGGCACACGCCAGGCTAACCGCGACGGCGACCGAAGCTCTTAACGACCACATACAACACCGGAATGAACGCCAGGTTCAGAAACGTCGACGCGATCATGCCGCCGGCCACCGCCGTGCCGACCGAATGGCGCGCCTCCTGCCCCGCGCCGCTCGCAAACACGAGCGGCATGACGCCGAGGATGAACGCGAGCGACGTCATCAGGATCGGCCGCAGGCGGATCCGCGCCGCCTCGATCGCCGCCTCCGCAATCGACAGGCCGCGCGCGCGCAACTGCTCCGCGAACTCGACGACGAGAATGCCGTTCTTGGCGGAGAGGCCGATCAGCATCACCAGCCCGATTTGGCAATACACATCGTCGATCAGTCCGCGCCCCCACTGCGCGACGAGCGCGCCGAGGACGGCAAGCGGAACGGACAGGAGGATAATGAACGGCAGCGTGAGGCTTTCGTACTGGCCCGCGAGCGTCAGGTAGACGAGCAGCAGGCCGAGGCCGAAGATCAGCGCCGACTGGCTGCCCGCTTTGATCTCTTCGAGCGAGATGCCCGACCACGCATACGAGAACCCCTGCGGCAGGACGCGGTCCGAGAGCCGCGCCATCGCCGCCAGCGCCTGCCCCGAGCTGTACCCCGGCGCCGCCGACCCGTCGATCTCCGCCGAGCGGAACAGGTTGAAGTGGTTGATGCTCTTCGGCGCCGTCGCTTCGTGCACGGAGACGACGTCGCTGAGCGGCATCATCGTGCCGGCCGCCGTGCGCGCGTAGTAGCGCTCGATGTTCGCGACGTTGGAGCGAAACTGCTCGTCGGCCTGCACGTACACGCGATACGACCGGCTGTTGAAGTCGAAGTCGTTCACGTACACCGACCCGAGCAGCACCTGCATCGTGTCGGTGATCGCGCCGAGCGACAGGCCGAGGCTCTTCGCCTGCTCGCGATCGATGTTGACGACAAACTGCGGGTCGTCCGCGGTGAACTGCGTGAAGAGCGCCGTGAGCCCCGGCGTGCGGTTGCCCTGCGCGATCACCTGACCCGCGGTCGTCGCCAGATTCTCGATCGGGCCGCCGCTCTGGTCGAGCAGCTCGTAGGTGAATCCGCCGAACTGGCCGAGCCCCTGAATCGACGGCGGCAGAAACGGAATCACCATGGCGCCGGTGATCGCGCTGAACTCGCCGTAGAGACGCCCGAGCACCGCCTGCGCCGAATGCTCGGCGCCGCGCCGCTCGGCGAAGTCTTTCAACTGGACGAACATGATCCCCTGGTTCGGCGCCGAGCCGGCGAAGCTGAAGCCGCCGGCCGCGAAGATGCGGTTCGCCTCGGGCTGGCGGTTGAGGACCTGCTCCGCCTGCTTCACGACGTTCATCGTGTACTCGAGCGAGGCGCCCTGCGGCGCCTGGATCAGGATGAAGAGATACCCCTGATCCTCCTCCGGCACGAATCCGGTCGGCACGCGCGTCGTCACCCAATACGTCGCGGCGAGGAGCACGACGAACACCAGCGTGACGAGCACGCGCGCGCGGATCAGCAGACGGAGCGCCGAGACGAGCGCCGCCGTGCCGCCGTCGATGACGCGATTCACCGCGCGGAAGAACAGCCCCTTCGGCTTCTCGACGCGCTGCAGCAGCACGGCCGAGAGCGCCGGCGTGAGCGTCAGCGCGTTGAACGCCGAGATCGCCATCGACACCGCAATCGTCAACGCGAACTGCTGGTAGAGCCGCCCCGTCGTGCCCGGAAAGAACGCGACCGGCACGAACACGGCGGCGAGCACGAGCGCCGTCGCGATCACCGCGCTCGTCACCTCGCGCATCGCCACCGACGCGGCTTCGCCCGGTTCGCGGTGCTCGTCGTGGATGTGCCGCTCGATGTTCTCGATGACGACGATCGCGTCGTCGACGACGAGGCCGGTGGCGAGCGTGATGCCGAAGAGCGTGAGCGTGTTGATCGAAAAGCCGAACAGCTTGACGAACGCGAACGTGCCGACGAGCGAGACGGGGATCGTGATCGTCGGGATCAGCGTCGTGCGCCAGTTCTGCAGGAACAGGAACATGACGAGAATGACCAGCACGATCGCGATGCCGAGCGTCTGGACGACTTCGCGAATCGATTCCGACACGACGCTCGTCGTCTCGAACGCGACGTCGACCTTCAGCCCCGGCGGAAAGCGCTGCGACAACCGCTGGATCTCCGCGGTCACATCGCGGTACACCTGCAGCGCGTTCGCCGTCGGTAATTGGAGCACGCCCATGCCGACGGCGTCGCGGGCCTGATAGCGCGACGCGGTGCCGTAGCTCTCGGATCCGAGCTCGGTGCGACCGACATCCTTCACGCGGACGAGCGCGCCGTCCGGCGAGCGCTTCAGGATGATGTCGTCGAACTGCGCGGGGTCGGTCAGCCGGCCGGCCGCGCGGACGCTGATCTGATAGCGCTGTCCTTTCGGCGCCGGCTCCGCGCCGACCGCGCCGGCGGCCACCTGCACGTTCTGCTCGCGCAGCGCGTCGACGACTTCGTCCGCCGTGATGTTGCGCGACGCGAGCCGCTGCGGGTCGAGCCAGATGCGCATCGCGTAGCGGCCGACGCCGAACACCTGCACGTCGCCGACGCCGGGGACGCGCTTCAGGTCGTCGACCACGAAGCGATCGAGATAGTTGCTGACGAACAGCGGATCGTATTCGCCGTGCTCCGCGTACGCGGCCGCCGCGAGGACGAAGTTCGTCGACACCTTCTGGACGGAGATGCCGACCTGCTTCACCTCGTTCGGCAGCCGCCCTTCCGCCTGCGACAGGCGGTTCTGCACGTCGACGGCAGCGACGTCGAGGTTGCGCGAGACGTCGAACGTCACCGTGATGGCGCACGTGCCGTCGTTGCCGCTCGTCGAGGTCATGTACTGCATCCCCTCGACGCCGTTGATCGCCTGCTCGAGCGGCACGGTGACGGCGGTCTCGACCGTCTGCGCGTTCGCCCCGTTGTAGAACGCGGCCACCTGCACCTGCGGCGGCGCGAGCTCGGGGAACTGCGCGATCGGCAGCGAGGGGATCGCGACGATGCCGGCGAGGATGATCACCAGCGAGCAGACGCTCGCCAGAATCGGTCGTTTGATGAAGGTGTCAACGAACATCAGCGTGCCGGTGCCGAGGGTTGTTCCGGCTGAATCGGGGCGCCGTCGGCGAGCTTCTGGGCGCCGGACGTCACGATGCGATCGCCGGGCTTCACGCCCTCGAGCACCGGATAGCTGTCGCCGACAATCGATCCGACTTTGATCGGACGCTGCTTGGCGACGAACTTGCCGCCGCTGTCCTGCGCGACGAACGCGAAAAACTGCCCGCTGACGCGCAGCACCGCCGTCACCGGAATGAGAATGCCGGTCGTCGAGCGCCAGACGATGCGCGCGCGCACGTATTGCGACGCGCGCAGCGCGCCGCTCGGGTTCGGCACCGTCGCCTTGACCAGCACCGACTGCGTCTGGTCGTCGACGTGCGGCGACACGAACGAGATCTTCGACGTGGCGAGCACGTCGTTCCCTTCCGCGGCGACGATCTGCACGGGCAGGCCGAGCCGCAGGTCGGGCGCGCGCTCGACCGGCACCGACACGTACGCCTCCAGCGTCTCGTTCTGATCGATCGTCGTCAGCAGCGTCGCCGGCGAGACCTGCATCCCGACGCGGACCGGCACGTCGCCGACGATTCCGGCCGTCGGCGCGGCGACCGTGAAGTAGCGGAGCTGCACTTCCTGCTGCTGCACCTGCGCCGACAGCGCCTTCAGATCGGCCTCCGCCGTGCGCAGCGCCGTGTCGGCCTGCTCCGCCTCCTGACGGCTGATCGCTCCCGCGGTCAGCAGTTGGCGCGCGCGCTCGGCCTGCTGCCGTGCGTACGCCACCGCGGCTTCGCGCGCCGCGCGCTCGGCCTCCTGGCTCGACACCGCCGCCTCCTGACGCCGCGGATCGATCTGCACGAGCGGCGCACCCTGGTTCACGTGGTCGCCCGACTTCACGAAGATGTGTGTGATCTGCCCGTCGACTTGCGGCTGAATCGTCGTGGAATGCAGCGACTTGAGGGTGGCGACGTACTCGGTCGCGTCGTCAATCGGCACGGCGGCCGCGGTGGTGATCGTCACCGGCGTCGGCGGAAATGCCGGAGGCGCCTGAGGTTGACCGCGATTGCAGCCGGCCGCCGCGACGCACAACACGGCGACACCCGTCTTCAATATGGAATGACGACGACCAACGCCGAGTATTACCATCCACCAATTCTTTATCACGAGAAGGCGGCCGCTCGTGTGGATCCGGTGCTGCAGCCGTATCTGCAGTTCGCCGGCGAACAGTCGGAACGCTGCCTCTGCGCCTTGCTGGACGGCTCGACCGACGGGACGATCCGAACCATCGTCGCGCGAACGCTGTGCGGCGGCGCACGCGGGCGTCACGCGCACGCAATCGAAACCGACGACGTCCGCGCGGATGTGGTGCTGCAACTGCTCGGCCGCCCCCGCCGATTCCGGCGCCACCGCAACCCGAGGCGAGATTCATCGTGACCGACGCGAAACAGCACACCAACCTGGCATCGCTGCGGAGTCGCGCGGGCGGCTCGCACGTTGCGCTCGCCGTCCTGCTGGCACGTGCCGGCGTGCTCGACGAAGCGCAGCCCCAAACTATCGCTGGCGAGCGCCGCCAATCTCGATTCGTCTGCCGTCAAGCGCTTGCAGGAACGGCTGAACGCCATTCGCTAGCGCGCCCGCCGTCAGCGATCCGCGTCGCGACAAAACCGTCATCGGTCGACAGATTTGTAACGCGATACGGTTGAGTTTTGCTGAGAGGTTCAGACTGTTCGAACGTTTCCGTCAGCTTCGGTCGCGATGTGTGCGGCACTGCTGTTGCCATACGCGCGACGTGCTCTCATCTCTGTTCTCCCGCTTCTCCCACGACCTCGCGATCGATCTCGGCACGGCGAACACCTGCGTGTACGCACGCGGCAAGGGGATCGTCGTCAGCGAGCCGTCGATCGTCGCCCTGAACAAAGTGAACGGCCGCATCGAAGCGGTCGGCACGGAAGCCAAGGATATGCTCGGCCGGACGCCGGGCAACATCACCGCGATCCGGCCGATGAAGGACGGCGTCATCGCCGACTTCGAGGCGGCCGAGAAGATGCTGACGCATTTCATCCGCAAAGCGCACAAGCGCAGCGGCTGGCTGCGGCCGCGCGTCGTCATCGGCGTGCCGTCCGAGATCACGCAGGTCGAGCGCCGCGCCGTGAAGGACAGCGCGCTGCGGGCGAAGGTCAGCGAAGTGCATCTGATCGAGGAGTCGATGGCGGCGGCGATCGGCGCCGGGATGCCGATCACCGAAGCGTCCGGCAACATGGTCGTCGACATCGGCGGCGGCACGACCGACATCGCCGTCATCTCGCTCGCCGGCGTCGTCTACGGAAAATCGGTTCGCGTCGCCGGCAACGAGCTGGACGATGCGATCGTGGCGCACGCGCGAAAGGCGCACAACCTGCTGATCGGCGAGCGCACCGCCGAGCAGATCAAGATCGACATCGGGTCCGCCTATCCGCTCGACAAGCCGCTGACGCTCGAGGTGAAAGGACGGCACCTCGCCGAAGGCCGCCCGAAGACTGTGACGATGACCGACGCAGAGATCCGCACGGCGATGTCCGAGCCGATCCGCGCGATCGTGCAGGCCGTGCACGACGCGCTCGAACGCATTCCGCCCGAGTTGTCGGCCGACATCTACGACCGCGGCATCATCCTCACCGGCGGCGGTTCGCTGCTGAAGAATCTCGACCGCCGCATGCGCGAAGAGACGGGCCTGCCCGTGCAGCTCGCCGAAGACCCGCTGTCGTCCGTGGTCCTCGGCGCTGGAAAGATGCTGAGCGACTTCAACCTGCTGCGCAGGATCTCGCTCGACTAGCGCGACACGAAATCGCCGGGCGGATCCGGCTGCGGGTTGAAGCCGACGAGCACGCCCGGATTCGTGAACCCGGTGGTGCCGCCTGCGGCATCGACCACTTCCATCGACGCCAGACACGACGTGCTGGCGTCGCGCCCGGTGCGCCGGTAGACCATCGCGCCGCGCACGTAGGTGCGCCCCGCGCCGCCGGCGTCGGCGCGTAATTCGACACGCCGTCGAGGACCGCGACCGGCGGCGCATATTACCGAGCATCACGCGTTTCAGGGCCGGCCCTGCCGTCCGGCACTTGCTAGAATCAGCGAGTGCCGCGCAACGCCGAAGTCATCCGCCAGTGGACGATCCTGCGCGAGATCGAGCGCGCGCGCGCCACGGGCGTCACGATCGACGAACTCGCGGCGCTCTGCTGCGTGACGACGCGCACGATCCGCCGCGACCTCCAGGCGCTCGAGGAAGCCGGCTTCCCGCTCTTCGACGACAAATCGGGCGACGACGGGAAGACGCGGTGGAAGGTGAACGGACAGACGTTCAAGGGGCTCGGCGCGGGGCTGACGGTCTCCGAGCTGTGCGCGCTGTATTTCAGCCGCTCGCTCGTCGAGTCGCTCTCGGGAACGCCGTTCCGCGACGAAGTCGAGAGCGCGTTCGAGAAGCTCGCGTCGGTGCTGACGCCGCACATGCGCGCGTTCCTCGATCAACTGCCGCGCGTCATCGCGACCAAGCCGGATCCGCTCCGCCGCCGCATCACCGGCGCCGAGCCGGCGCAGCAGACGATCGTCGCGCGCGCGCTCGACGCGACGCTGCATCATCGCGTCTGCACGCTGACCTACCATTCGCGATCGAGCGACCGCACGAAAAGCTACGTGATTCATCCGTACCGGCTGGCGTACGCGCAGGGCGGCCTGTATCTGCTCGCGTACGTGCCCGAGTACGGCGAGGTGCGCACGTTCGCGGTCGAGCGGATCGAACAGCTGTCGCCCGGCGAAGAGCGCTTCGCGCCGATCGACGATCTGCCGGACGCCGCGTTTCCGCATTCGCTCGGCGTGCACTCGGGACCGCCCGAGCGCGTCGAGATCGAATTCGAGCCGGCCGTCGCCGACTACGTCCGCAGCCGCGAATGGCACGCGTCGCAGCACCTGCGCGACACCGCGCCGGGCGGCGTGGCCATGACGCTCGACGTCTGCCTCGATCGGGCGCTTCAGAGCTGGATCCTCAGCTTCGGCCCGTTCGCCCGCGTGATCTCGCCCGAGCGCCTCGCGCGCGAGATCGCCGATCAGTTCGACGAGGCCCGGGCCCGGTATGCTTCCTAGTCTCGCGCTCGTGGCGCTGCTCGTCGGCAGGCTCGTCGACGGATCCGGTCGCGTCACCGCGAACGCCGTCGTCGTCGTCGACGGCGAGCGCATCGTCTCGGTCGGGACGGCGCCGCCGCCGGCCAACGCGGCGGTGATCGATCTGCGCCGCTACACCGTCGTCCCCGGCCTGATCGACGCGCACACGCACATGACGTATTACTGGGACCGCACACCGGGCACGCGGCCGCTCGGTCAGCCGCGGCGGCCGGCAGGCGTCACCGTCGCGCTCGCCGCCGACAACGCGCGGCGGACGCTCGAAACGGGCGTCACGAGCGTCCGCGATCTCAACGGCGCGAACGAGACCGACTACGCGATGCGCGATCTGATCGCCATGGGCCGGATGGTCGGCCCGCGGATGTTCGTGTCGGGCCAGGGGCTCTCCGCGCCGCGCGATCACACGACGCCGGATCCCGATCTCTTCCGGCAGCAGGCCGAGGCGCGCATCGCGGCCGGCGCCGACTGGGTGAAGATCTTCGCTTCGCGCGGCAGCTTTCAAAACGTCGAGACGACGCAGACGGTGACGTTCGACGAGATGAAGGCGGCGATCGACGCCGCGCACGCGAAGGGTCACAAGGTCGCCGTCCACTCGTACGGACCGTCAGGCGTGAAGGACGCCGTCCGCGCCGGCGCCGATTCGGTCGAGCACGGCATCGACATCGACGACGACACGTTCGCCGAGATGGTGCGGCGCGGCACCGTCTGGGTGCCGACGATCGATCACAACCGCTACTACGCCGACGCGAAAGACGAGTACGGCTTTCCCGACGAAGCGATCCCGCCGCTGCGCACGTACATCGAGAAGAATCTCGAATCCGCCACGCGCGCCGTGAAGGCCGGCGTGACGATCGCGATGGGCTCTGACGCGGTGTATTCGATGTTCGGGCAGAACACGCGCGAGCTCGGCTGGCTCGTCAAAGCGGGGATGACGCCCGCGCAGGCGCTCGCGTCGGCGACGACGATTCCGGCGGCGCTGCTCGGCCACGCGCAGGACCTCGGCATCATCGCGCCCGGCGCGTATGCCGACATGGTCGCCGTCGACGGCGATCCGCTCGCCGACGTCGACGTCCTCATCCACCGCGTTCGCTGGGTGATGAAGGGCGGCACCGTCGTCGTCGACCGCGAGGCGGACGTGCGGAGCGCCGTGGAGACGTTCCTGCAACACCTCGGCGATCATCAGTTCGACCAGGTGGCGGCCGATCTGGCGCCGAACGCGCTGATCGTGGTGACGCGCCAGCGAGACGGCGCGTGGACCAACACGTATCAGACGCGCGAGGAGTGGCTCGGCGCGCTGACGCGCAACCCGAACCCGGTCACGTTCCGCGAGCCGATCGCCGACGTGCACGTGACGATCGACAGCGAACGTCTCGCGTATCTGCGCGCCGACTTCCAGGTCGTCCGAAACGGCGACGTGCTGTCGCACGGCGTCGATCAGTTCACGCTGACGCGCGACGGCGACGCGTGGAAGATCGCGCTCGTCGCGTACACGTCGATCCCAGGCCGGTGATCCGGCTTCTCGCGATCGACATCGATGGCACGCTGCTCGACAGCCGTGGGCGGCTGCCGGAGGCGCACCGCGCGGCGCTCGTCGACGCCGCGGCGCAGGCGATCGAGATCGCGCTCGTCACCGGCCGCAGCTATCACTTCACGAAACCGATCGCCGAGCTGTTGCCGGTGCCGCTGACGCTCATCACCAACAACGGCGCGCTGGTCAAAGCGAAGGACGGCACCACGATCGTGCGCCGCACGCTCGATCGCGACATCGCGCGCCAGGTGCTCGAGGCCACGCAGGCGTTCGAGGACAGCGTGGCGATCGTCTTCGACCGGCCCGACGAGCGGCAGATCGTCTTCGAGCGGATGGACTGGTCGCATCCGCACCGGCGCGGCTACTACGAGAAGAACAAGGCGTTCATCGCGCGCACCGACGTGCCGCTGCTCGACGTGCTGACCGAAGATCCTGTGCAGGTGATGTTCAACGGCGGCGTCGAGCCGATGCGATCGCTCGTCGCCGATCTGCGCGCGCTGCCGTTCGCCGATCTCCTGTCGGTCGCGATCACCGAATACGAACCGCGCGACTTCTCGCTCATCGACGTCAACGGTCCGTGCTGCTCGAAGGGGACGACGCTCGCGGCGTGGGCGGCGTCGCGCGGCTGGACGTCAGAGGAGGTGGCGGCCTTTGGCGACAACCTGAACGATGTCGAGATGCTCGACTTCGCGGGGACGGCGTTCGTGATGGGAAATGCATCAGATGCCGTCAAATCGCGCGGCTATCGCGTCACCGGCACGCACGACGAGGGCGGGTTGGCCGCCGCCATTCGCATCTGTCTGTCGAAATAGCCGGCGGCCTACCGTTTGCTTTACTGACGCCCGTCGGGGCCACGCCCGGGCGAGCCGCCCGGCACGGTTCGAGCGACGCGTCACGCCGAAGCGACGGAAGACCGGGATCGCGAAGGCGGAGTGGTTTCTAGAGCCCTGGCCTTCGGGCCGCGCGCACGATCGATCCGGTGTCGCGATTCGCACTGGAAACGCGCCTCGACTTGGTGACACGCGTGACTTGGTGACACGCGTAATGAAAAATGAAAAATGAAAAATGAAAATGAAACAAAGCCTGAAAGGGCCGCGCCATTCTTCATTTTCATTTTTCATTTTTCATTTTTCATTACTGATTACTCATATCTGAGCGCCACGAGCGGGTCGATTCGCGTCGCGCGCAGCGCCGGCAGATAACTCGCGCCGAGCGCCGACGCCGCGAGCACCGCCGGCACCACCGCGAAGGTCACCACGTCAGTCGGACTGACGTTCACCAGCAACGACGCAACGAGCCGCGACAACGCCAGCGACGCCGCAAGGCCAATCGCCACGCCAACGAGCGTCAGCCGCAGCCCCTGTCCCACCACCAGCCGCACCACGTCGGCCCGGCTCGCGCCGAGCGCCATGCGGATGCCGAGTTCGCGCGTCCGCTGGCTGACCGAGTACGCCATCACGCCGTAGATGCCGATCACCGCGAGCACGAGCGATAGACCGGCGAAGATGGCGAGCAGCGAGGCCGCCATCCGCGGCGCCCATAGCGACTGCGCGAAGATGTCGTCGAGCGTGTAGACGTTCTGCAGCGGCAGATTGCGATCGAACTGCTGCACCTCGCCGCGCACGGTGCCGAGCACCGCTTCCGGACGCGCCGCCTTCACGAACAGCGACAGCCCCGGCTGATACGCCTGCGTCGTCGCCTGGTAGATGAACGGCGTCGGGTCCTCGCCGATGAAGTTGTACTTGCTGTCGGCGGCGATGCCGACGACCTGCTGCATGTTCGTTTGCCCGAAGAACTTGAACCGCTTCCCGATCGGGTCCTGGTCGGGCCAGAAGCGCTTCGCCATCGTCTCGTTGACGACGACCGCTGACGGCGTGTTCGGCTGATCCTGCTCGTTCAGCGTCCGCCCGCGCACGAGCGGGATGCCGAGCGTCTCGAGATAGTGCGGCGCCGCGACGGTGATCTGCACGAGCTTGCCCGCGCGGCGATCGGTCGCGTCCTGCCCTTCGAGGAACACCGTGCGCGCGAAGCCGCCGGCGAAGAGCGGCACCGTGCTGGCCAGCGTCGCCGACTGCACGCCCGGAATCGAGGCCACGCGATCGAGCACGTCTTTCTGGAACTGCCGCCCGCGCGCTTCGCTGTAGCCCTGCGCGCCGAGATCGAACGACAGCGTCGCGAGATGCTCGACGTCGAATCCAGGGCTGATTTGTTGCGCGTGCTGAAGGCTGCGCAGGAACAGCCCGGCGCCGACCAGCGCGATGAGCGACAGCGCGATCTGCCCGGCGACGAGCACGTTGCGCAGCGCGAACGGGTGCCGCGATCCGGCCGGCGCGCCGGCGCGTTCCTTCAGCTCGACGACGAGATCGGGGCGCGAGGCCTGCAGCGCGGGCGCGAGGCCGAAGAGCACGCCGGTCGCGATCGAGACGGCGATCGTGAAGAGCAGCACGCGCGCATCCGGGTGGATGTCGATCGCGTCGGGTTGCAGGAACGGCGGCCGGTAGGACCAGAGCAGCGCCTGCGCCCATTCCGCGAGCAGCAGCCCGGCCGCGCCGCCGAGCACCGCGAGCAGCGTGCCTTCCGTCAGGAGCTGACGAATCAGCTGCGGCCGCGTCGCGCCGAGCGACAGCCGCACGGCGATCTCCTTCTGGCGCGCCGATGCGCGCGCGAGCAGCAGGTTCGCGACGTTCGCGCACGCGATCAGCAGCACGAGACCGACAATCGTCATCAACAGTCCGCCCGCCAGCACGATGTTGCTGCGGAATCCCGGATTGATCGTCGCCTGCGCCAGCGGCACGAGCGTGACGCTGCGTCCCGCGTTCTCGTTCGGGTACTCCTGCGCGAGCTGACGCGCGATCGTCTTGAGGTTCGCCTCCGCCTGCTGCACCGAGACGCCGGGCTTGAGCCGTCCCGTCACGTCGAACACCAGACCGCGCCGCTGCTCCGGCTGTCCCAGTTCGAGCTGGAAGCCGCTCATCGTCTGCTGATACGTCATGTAGGGAACCCACAACGCCGGCGCGCCGATCGCGTTCGTCCCCTTGAAGCCCTTCCCCATCACGCCGACGACGGTAAACGGGTGACCGTTGAGCGAGATCGTGCGGCCGACGATCGAACGGTCGCCGCCGAATCGCGTCTGCCATTCGCCGTAGCCGAGCACGCAGACGAGCTTCGCGCCCGGCGTCTGATCCTCGTCCGGCAGGAAGCCGCGTCCCACGATCGGCCGCGCGCCGAGCACGGTGAAGTAGTTGCCCGTCACGATTTCGCCGAACACCTGCTGCGGGTCGCCGGTGCCGCCCGAGATGTTCAGCGGCAGCCCGGTGTGCGCGGTCATGCCGGAGAACACGTCGTTGTGATCGCGCAGGTCCTTGAAGTTCATCGGCGAGACCTGCAGGAAGCCAAAGGCGGCGCCGGCGTTGTTGCGCTCGTCGGTCGTAAACACGCTGACGAGCTGCGCGGGATCTTCGACCGGCAGCGGATTGAGCAGGACGGCGTCGACGAGCGTGAAGATCGTCGTGTTGGCGCCGATGCCGAGCGCCAGCGACAGCGCGGCCACCAGCGTGAAGCCCGGCGTCTTCAGCAGCAGACGGGCGCCGTACCGAAGGTCCTGCAGCAGAGTGCTCATATGTGGAGTTTAGACGGAACCGGCGGCGGACCCGACGTATGATCGGCGCGTGGCCCATCCTGAACGCACTCCGCGATCGAGCACGGTCGTCCCAAAAGCGGACGGTCCGAAGAAGAAGGCCTTCACCAGCGGCGCTTTCGAAGAAGCGCGCGGACTCGTCTGGGCGCACCGCAAGCGGCTGTCGCTCGGCCTCGCGCTGATGGTCATCAACCGGCTGTCCGCGCTGGTGCTGCCGACGACTACGAAGTACCTGATGGACGACGTGATCGGCAAAGGACACTGGGACCTGCTGCCGAAGCTCGCGCTCGCGGTCGCGGCGGCGACGACGGTCGATGCGGTGACGGCGTTCTCGAACTCGCAGATCCTCGGCGTCGCGGCGCAGCGCGCGATCACCGAGATGCGCAAGGACGTCGAGGCGCACGTGATGCGCCTGCCGATCCGCTATTTCGACTCGACGAAGAGCGGCATCCTCATCTCGCGCATCATGACCGACGCCGAAGGGATCCGGAATCTCGTCGGCACGGGGCTCGTGCAGCTGACCGGATCGATCCTCACCGCCGTGCTCGCGCTCGGCGTCCTGCTGTATCTGAACTGGAAGCTGACGGTCGTCACCGTCATCATCCTGCTTGCGTTCGGCGGCGGCATGGCCAAAGCGTTCGCGAAACTGCGGCCGCTCTTCCGCGAACGCGGCCAAATCAACGCCGAGGTCACCGGCCGCCTCGCCGAGACGCTCGGCGGCGTCCGCATCGTCAAGTCGTATACCGCGGAGAAGCGCGAAGAACTGGTGTTCGCCAGAGGCGCGCACCGGCTGTTCCGGAACGTCGCGCAGTCGCTGACCGGCGTCTCCGCCGTCACCTCGTTCTCCTCGATCGTCATCGGCGCGACCGGCGTCGCCATGATGCTGATCGGCGGCAATTCGATCCGCAACGGCACGATGACGACGGGCGATCTCGTCGAGTACCTGTCGTTCACGGCGCTGATGACGATGCCGGTCATCCAGCTCGCGTCAATCGGCACGCAGATCAGCGAAGCGTTCGCTGGCCTCGATCGCATCCGCGAGATCAAGCGCATGGCGACCGAAGACGAAGAAGACGCGGCGCGCGCACCGATCCCCGACGTCAAGGGCGACGTCGCCTTCGAGGACGTCACCTTCGAGTACAACGAGGGCGTCCCCGTGCTGAAGCACGTCGACTTCCACGCGCCGGCGGGGACGACGACCGCTCTGGTCGGTTCGAGCGGCTCGGGCAAGAGCACGCTCATCAGCCTCGTCATGACGTTCAACCGCCCGAAGAGCGGACGCGTCCTGGTCGACGGGAAGGATCTGACGCAGGTGAAGCTGCGCGACTATCGCGGCCACCTCGGCGTCGTGCTGCAGGACAACTTCCTGTTCGACGGGACGATTGCCGCCAACATCGCATACGCGAAGCCGCACGCGACGCGCGACGAGATCAAGGCGGTGAGCCGGATCGCGCACTGCGACGAGTTCATCGAAGGATTCGAGCAGGGCTACGACACGATCGTCGGCGAGCGCGGCGTCCGCCTGTCGGGCGGCCAGCGGCAGCGCGTCTCGATCGCGCGCGCGATCCTCGCCGATCCGCGCATCCTGATTCTCGACGAGGCGACGTCGAGTCTCGACAGCGAGAGCGAGGCGATGATCCAGGACGGCCTGCGATCGTTGCGGCAGGGACGGACGACGTTCGTCATCGCCCATCGCCTCTCGACGATTCAGAGCGCGGACCAGATTCTCGTGCTCGAGCAGGGCGAGATCGTCGAGCGCGGCACCCACGAGGAGTTGCTCGCGGTCAACGGCCGGTACCGCCAGCTGTACGACAAGCAGTACCGGTTCGAGAAGGACCGCTTCATCAATCCCGGCGAGGATTTCACGCCGGTGCCCGAACGCGCGGTGCCGGCCGGGGCCGCGCGCGTGTCGAACACGCTCTAGTTGCCGGCGCCGGACGCGATGACGTTGACCTGCTGCCGCACTTCGGCGCGCGGGTCGCCGCTGATGCCGTACAGGGTGGCGCGAACTTCGTACATCCCCGGCGGCAGGCTGCGGAATTCGAACATCGTCGTTTTCGGCGCGCTGGCGCCGTCGAGTTCGATTTCGCTGCTGCGATAGAAGTCCTCCGACTCGGCGACGATCTCCATCGCACGGTTGGCGGCGTCGTTGGTGATGGTCGCGCGCACGACGAGGTTCGCCGGCGCGAACGACACCGCGGGGGAGACACGCAACATCAACGGAGAGGGTTCCTTGGCGCCCAGCGGAAGCGCCGCGGCGAAGGTAAGCAGGCTGATCAAAACGACTCGCTTCATCGCGTCCTCGAAAATTCCTGTCGGCACGAGTGCAAGCCACAGACCACCATGCAAGGCAGTCGTAAATACGGATTACGCTGAGAGTTACGGAGGATCGGCTGGATGGCTCGACGCGCGTGCACCCTCGCTCTACCGTTTCTGCTCCTGTCGGCTGCCACGGCGCGCGCCCAGGTCGCCCTCGACCAGTACCGCGAGCCGGCGGCGCGGTTGATCGGCGAAGCCGTCAGCAGTACGTTCGCGTGGGATCGCCTCGCGACGCTCACCGACACGATCGGCAACCGCCTGAGCGGCACGCCCGCGCTCGATCGCGCCATCGCGTGGGCCGCCGCGGAGATGAAGAAGGACGGCCTCGAGAACGTGCACACCGAGAAGGTGATGGTGCCGAAATGGGTGCGCGGCGCCGAGAGCGCCGAAATCGTTTCGCCGGCCCTGCACCAACTAGTGATGCTCGGTCTCGGCGATAGCGTCGGCACGCCGCCCGACGGCATCCAGGCCGAAGTGTTCGTCGTGCACGGGTTCGAGGATCTCGAGTCGCACGCGTCGAACGTACGCGGCCGCATCGTCCTCTTCAACGTGCCGTTCACCAATTACGGCGAGACGGTGCGGTTTCGATCCACGGGCGCCTCGCGCGCCGCGCGGCACGGCGCCGTGGCGATGTTGATTCGCGCGGTGGGACCGGCCGGACTGCGCACGCCGCACACCGGCGCGCTGGGGTATACGAGCGACGCGCCAAAGATTCCCGCAGCGGCGATCGCGACCGAGGACGCCGATCGACTGCAGCGCATGGTCGATCGCGGCCAGCATCCGGTTGTCCGTCTCAAGATGGAGGCGCACTTCGACGCCGACGTCGAGTCGGCGAACGTCGTCGGCGAGATCCGCGGACGCGAGAAGCCGGACGAAGTCGTCGTCGTCAGCGGCCATCTCGACTCGTGGGACGTCGGCGCCGGCGCGACCGACGATGGGGGCGGGTGTGTGGTGGCGTGGGAGGCGCTGCGGATCATGAAGAAGCTGAATCTGCGGCCTCGACGCACCGTCCGCGTCGTCCTGTGGACGAACGAAGAGAACGGCGGACGCGGCGGGCTGGCGTATCGCGACGCGCACCGCGCCGAGTTGGCGAAGCACGTGCTGATGATCGAATCGGATGGCGGTGTCTTCCGGCCGCTCGGGTTCGGCTTCAGCGGCAGCGACGGCGCGCGCGACAAGGTGAAAGCGATCGCCGCGCTGCTCGGTGGCATCGCGGCGGATCAGATTACGCCCGGCGGCGGCGGCGCCGACATCGGCCCGAGCGTGCAGGAGGCGCACATCCCGGCGATGTCGCTCGACGTCGACGGGTCGAAGTACTTCCTGATCCACCACACCCCGGCCGACACGGTCGACAAGATCGATCCGGTCGAGATGGCGAAATGCGCGGCGGCCATGGCCGTGATGGCGTACGTGGTCGCGGACCTTCCGGAGCGGCTATGATGATGAATATGCCACAGCGGATTTGGCCGGTCGTGGCCGCGGTGTTCCTCGCGGCCTGCTCGAGTTCTGCACAGGTTCAACGGCAGATAGCGCCAGGCGACGTCATCGCGACCGTCGGGTCGACATCGATCACGCTCGCCCAGGTCGACGAGAAGGCGCTGCAGCAGCCGACGTCGAGCTTCGGCAGCATGAAGCTGTCGCAGGCGCTCTACGAAGCGCGGCGGGCGGCGCTCGACGATCTCGTCGCCAACATGCTGCTCGATCAGGAAGCGAAGGCGCGCGGCGTCGAGCGCAGCGCGCTGGTGGACAAGGAGATCACGTCGAAGGTCCCCGACGTCACCGACAGCGAGGTCGCGGCGTTCTATCAGGCGAACCAGGCGCGCGTCCAGGGCGCGACGCTCGATCAGGTGCGCCAGCCGATCAAGAACTACCTCACGCAGCAGCGCATGCAGGTCGTCCGCGAGGAATACCTGAACACGCTCCGCGCGAAGACCTCGGTGAAGGTCTCGCTCGAGCCGCCGCGGCTGAGCATCGCGACCGCGAACAGCCCGAGCCGCGGTCCCGCAGCCGCGCCCGTCGAAATCGTCGAGTTCTCCGACTTCCAGTGTCCGTTCTGCCTGCGCGCGCACCCGACTGTGGAGGAGGTGCTGAACACGTACGGCAACCGCGTGCGCTTCGTCTACCGGAACTACCCACTGCCCGGCCATCCCAACGCACGGCCCGCGGCGGAAGCGGCGGCATGCGCCGATGAACAGGGCAAGTTCTGGCCGTACCACGATCGACTGTTCGCGACGCAGTCGAAGTTGTCCGAGGCCGATCTGAAGCAGGACGCCGCCGAGCTGGGCATGGACGCGTCGAAGTTCAACGCGTGCGTCGATTCGCACAAGTACGCGTCGAAGGTCGAGAACGACATGCGCGCCGGTCAGGAAGCCGGGGTCGACGGCACGCCTGCGTTCTTCATCAACGGCCGCTTGATCAGCGGTGCGCAGCCGTACGACGTGTTCAAGAAAGTCATCGACGAAGAACTGCAGCTGAAGCACGCGCAGTAACGCTCGCGCGTTCGGCTGACGTTGGCACACGGGTTGTTACGGCGAACGACATGCCGCAACAACTCGATCACCTCACCGCGCAACTCGACCGGCTCGCGTCATTCGACGCGGGCCCGTTTCCCGTTATCAGTCTGTATCTCAACCTGCAGGCGGACGACCGCGGGCGCGATCGCTTCGACGCGTTTCTGCGCAAGGAACTGCCCGAGCGGACGCGTGGGTACGGCGCAGACGGTCCCGAGCGCAAGAGCCTCGACCATGACGCGGAGAAGATCGCAGCGTACCTCGCGAGCCTGCCGGGATCGCTGAACGGCCTCGCGCTGTTCGCCTGCTCGGGCGCCGATCTCTTCGAGGCGATTCCGATGGCGGCGCCGGTCGAGGCGCACGAGCTGATCGTGTCGGACCAGCCGCACCTCTACCCGCTCGTCCGCGTCCTCGATCAGTTTCCGCCGCACGTCGTCGTCCTCGCCGACACGCATCGCGCACGGATCGTCGTCTTCGCCCTGAACGACGTGCAGCAGACCGACCAGGTCGAGGGAGTCAAGACGCGGCGGCACAAGATGGGCGGCTGGTCGCAGGCGCGCTATCAGCGGCACATCGAGAACTTCCACGTGCAGCACGCGAAGGAGGTCGCCGACCACCTCGCGCGGATCGTGCGCAACGAGCGGATCGATCGGATCGTGCTGTCGGCCGACGAAGCGATCCTGCCGCTGTTGCGCGAGCAGCTGCCGAAGGACGTTCTCGACCGCGTGATCGACGTCGTCCATCTCGACGTGAACGCGCCGAACCGGACGATCCTCGAGACGTCGATCGCGGCGCTGCGCGAGAACGACGCCCAAACGGATCGCGAGCACGTGGACGCGCTCGTCGCCGGGTACCGAAGCCGCGGGCTCGGGTGTGTCGGCGTCGACGCGGTGCGCAAGGCGTTCGAGCTCGGGCAAGTCGACGAGCTGCTGATCACGTCGAACGAAGCGGCGCTGGGCGACGCGGCCGAGGAGCTCGTCGCGCAGGCGCGCAACACGTCGGCCAAGGTGCGGTTCATCGAAGAGGCGTCGCTGCTGGCGCCGTTCGGCGGCGTCGGCGCGATTCTGAGGTTCAGGCTGTGAGCAAACGGATCAACGTCAACCCGGATCACGACAAGGTCGCCGGCCGCGAACGCGCCACGACGCCGGCCGCGCCGGCGCCGAAGACGACGGCGCGCGAAGAAAAGATGCGAGCGCGCGCCGAGGAAAAGACGCGCGCGCGCAACAGACGCAAGGGAGTCTGACTACTTCCCGGACGTCTTCGACTTCGACGTCTTCATGCCGGAGGTGCCGACCGCCTTGTCGGTCGACTGCGCCAGCTTCAGGTGCTCTTCGAGCGTCGGCAGCGTCTTGGACGCGAACTGCTTGACGTCGGGATCCTGCGCGGACGTCGATTCGTGGCGGAACTCGTTGACGTCCTGCCGATGGTCCTTCAGCATCGCCTGCATGTACGCGCGATCGAACGCGGCGCCCGACAGCTTCTCGAGTTTGTTGCGTAGCTGCTGATCCTTCGGATCGAGCGAGGTCGGCAGCGTCACGTTCTTGCTCTGCGCGATGCTCTTCAGCTCGTCGTTCGCCTTGCTGTGGTCGTCCACCATGCGCTTGCCGAACGACTTCACCTCGTCGCTGCTCGCCTTCTGCTGAGCGAGGTTGCCGAGTTCGACTTCGGCCATCCCGCCCTCGGCCGCTTTCTTCATGAACGCCGCGTCGCTCGCCGCGTTCATCGACGACTTGGTGTGGGTAGCCGTCGCGGTCCGCCCGGCCGTTCCGGACGTCTGACCCGTCGCCGTGCTGGTGCCCTTCTGCCCGGCTGGGGTCGTGCTCGTCTGCGCGAACGCCGGCGCCGCGGCCATCGCCAGCACAACCGCTCCCGTAAACACGTACCGTTTCATCGATGCCCTCCTTCAGTAATGCCGGAGAGCGTCGCAAGGGCGATACCAGCCGCTACAAAATGCCGAGGCCGCGCAGGACGGAAAAGAGGATCGCGAAGAACGTCGCGGCGAGGCAGATGACCGCCGCGATGAGGTGATCGCCGCGCTCGCGCGTCATCGGGTTGAAGAACGCCGAGGTCGCGTAGCCGCCGAGAAAGCCGCCGGCGTGCGCCGTGTTGTCGACGCCGGGCATGATGAGCCCGAACACGAAGAGGATGACGGCGTAGCGCAGCGCCGTGCTGTAGGTGAGATTGCTCCCGCTGATGCGTCCGTAATGCACGAGCGCGCCGAGCAGCCCGAAGATTGCGGCGGACGCGCCGATGGTGAGGTTCGCGCCGCGGAAAAACGGGATCGCGATGGGCATCCGCGGCATCACGGAACTGAGCAGGAATCCGGTGACGCCAGCGACCGTATAAATGATGACTGTGCGCGACGGACCAATGACATCGACGGTCGCCGGCCCGAGGTCGCGGACCCACATCATGTTGAACACGATGTGGAGCAGGTTGCCGTGAAGCCAGCTAGCCGTCAGAATCGTCCACCACGCCCCCAGCCGAAAGAACGGATAGGCGCCGCTCGCGCCGAACAACACGAGAGCGTTCGGGCTCGGCGACAGGATATCGATGCCGCCGCTGTATGGCTGCAACTGACCAGCGCCGGCCGAGACAATGAGTGTCAGGGCGTAAAGCGCGGCCGACGCGCCGACGACCAACGGCACGAACCCGAGATCGTTGCCGAGCTGCCGCAGCATCGGCCCGAAGCCCCACAACCCCGGATTCGCGCGGCCGCACGAATAGCACTTGTCGTCGCGCACGCCCACGAGCGATCCACACGACGGACACACAACGGACCCGGACGTTCGCCGACGAAGCATCACACGATGATAGATGAATTTGAGGATTGGAGGATTCCTCAAATCCCCAATCCTCCAATCCTCCAATTCACAATCGCACGGCCCAGCCGACGATCGCGCCGTAGGCGACGTGCGCGAGGAGCGTGACCAGAAGGGTGTTGCGGCCGTAGTTCAGCATCAGGAACCCGGGCGGTTCGATCAGCGCGATCTCGTTGGCGGCCGTCTCGGGCGTTCCGATGCGCGGATGGACGATCGGCAGCAGCACGTTGACGAGCACCGTCGCCGTGAAGAGCGCCTGCGCGATGCCGCACAGCGCGCCGAGCCACCACGACGCGCGGCCGATCGCGCCGAAGATACCGCCGTACAGCAGCGCGAACGCCATGCCGATGATGAAATGAAAGGCGTATCCGACCGCCTTCGCTTTGCGGCGGTTGTCGGTGACGGCGGTCCCCAGCAGCAGCGCCAGGTCCATTCGCGTGAACCCGAATTCAGCCGCGCCGCGCAGCATCGTCGTCATGACGATGGTGCCCATGAAGCCGCCGGCGAGCGCGGACCAGACGACGGTCATGATCGCGATCCGATCGCGACCGCCGCCTCGATGAGCGCGAGGTGCACGAGCGCCTGCGGGAAGTTGCCGAGAAACCCGCCGTTGGCGGGATCGATCTCTTCCGAGTAGAGGCCGACGTCGTTCGCGCGGGCGACGAGACGTTCCATTAGCGCCGTCGCGTCGGCGACGCGGCCCGTCCGCGCGAGCGCCGACACCAGCCAGAACGAGCAGTTCAGGAAGCACCCCTCGCTGCCGGGCACGCCGTCGTCGGCGTGATAGCGATAGACGAAATCGTCCTTCCGGAGGTGACGATTGACGGCGTCGACCGTCGACGCGAGCCGCGGCGCGTTCGGGAAGCGGATCGTCGGCAGCATCAGGAGGCTGGCGTCGACATCGTGGCTACCAGCGACGCGCGTGTAGCTGTCGAGCGACGCCGACCAGCACTGCGTCTCGACGAAGTCCTGAATCGCCGACGCTTCGCGGCGCCAGCGTTGGACGTGACGCGACGGCAGCTCGCCGCGCTCGGCGAGCCGCACCGCGCGATCGAGCGCCGCCCAGCACATCGCCTTCGAATGCGTGAACTGAAACGGTCCGTTGCGCACTTCCCAGATGCCGGAGTCGGGCTGTCGCCAGATATCGCAGACGTGATCGGCAACGCGCGCGAGCACGGCGCCGGTGTCGCGGTCGAGCGAGTGATGTCCTTCGCTGTACAGCCACGCGGTCTCGAAGAGGCCGCCGTAAATGTCGAGCTGCAGCTGGTCGACCGCGCTGTTGCCGACGCGCACCGGCCGGGATCCGCGATAGCCGGCGAGTGGCAACTCGCGCTCGGGCACGCCGGGGCCGCCGTCGAGCCGATACAGCACGTGCAGCTCCGGCTCGGTCAACGCCGTCGCCTGCATGAACCACCAGAACAGCGAATGCGCCTCGTCGAAGCATCCGAGCTGCAGCAGCGCATCGATCAGGAAATTCGAATCGCGGATCCAGCAGAAGCGGTAGTCCCAATTGCGCGGCCCGCCGATCGCTTCCGGCAGCGACGTGGTCGGCGCAGCGACCGACGCGCCGGACGCAGAGAAGATCAGGATCTTGAGGACGAGCGCGCTGCGGCGCACCGCGTCGCCCCACGGACCGTCGTAGTGCCGATCCTGCGTCCAGCGCCGCCAGAACGCGATCGTATGCGCGAGGCGCCCCTCGACGTCGCCGCGCGGCGAGTCGATGAGCGGCTCCGCATACGCCGTACTCATCGCCAGCAGCGCGCGATCGCCCGCGTGCATCTCGAACGTGCCGTAGCTGTCGCCGTCGCCCGCGACGGCCGTGCCGGCGTTCCACGACGACAGCGCCACGGCCTCGACGTGATTCGCCGCAACCATCATGCGTCCGCGGCGATGCCAGCGCGGCCGTGTCTGGCCGTAGTCGAACCGCGGCGCGAACCGCCACCGCATCGGCACGCGGCCGCTGACGCCCTCGATCGATCGCGCCAGCTCGCGCATCGGCTCGAGGCCGTGGTTCGGCAGTGTCAGCGCGTCGACGACGCGGACGCAACCGGCGCCGGTGGTGAAGGTGGTTTCGAGCACGTTGGTGTCGGCGACGTAGCGCCGGGTCGACTCGAACGTCGACACCGGCTGCAGCTCGAACGTCCCGCCGCGGGTGGGGTCGAGAGCCGCCGCGAAAATGCTCGGCGAGTCGAAGTTCGGCAGGCACAGCCAGTCGATAGACCCGTCGCGCGCGACGAGCGCCGCGGTCCGGCCATCGCCGATGAGCGCATAGTCTTCGATTCGCGCGTAGCGATTGATACGCATGAGTCCGCCAGGATCAATGCAGCGGCCATGCCATAATCCGGCGATGGTCGCCGCCGCCGCGCTGTTGACGCTTGCGATGCTCCAGGCGTCGCCCGCGATTCTCGTCTCGCGGCAGTTGGCCGCGCGTGCGCACCTCAAGGTCGGCGACGAGGTCACGCTCGCCACCGAGCCGAACGGCGGCCGCACGGCGACGTTCCGCGTGACAGGCGTGTATGAACCGACGCCGGACCCGATGCGTTTCACCGCTCAGCGCATCGAGGCGCGGCTGCATCTGCCGGACCTGATCGCGCTCGCCGCCGACCCACGCGATCCCGCATCGGCCGAGGCGATCGGCGCGATCAACGTCGCGCTGACCGATCCGTCCGGCGCCCGCGCGTTCGCCAACGACGTGGCGTCGACCGTGCCGACGGTCGTCGTCCGCCCCGCGGCCGACATGCGCGAGGGCGACGTGTTCGCCGTCATCGATCGCTTTCACGTCGCGATCTCGATCGTGACGGTAGTCGGCGCGACAGCGTTTCTCCTCGCGCTGATGCTGATCCGCGCCGAGGAGCGCCGCGAAACGATCGCCGTCCTGCGGCTGATCGGAATCTCGCAGCGATCGCTGCTCGCGTCGGTCGCGGTCGAGGGGCTCGTCATCGCGACCGCCGGCGCGATCTTCGGTGTCGCGCTGGCACTGGCCAGCGAGCGCCTCGTCAACGCCTACTTCCAGGCGCGCTACGACACGGCGCTCGTCTTCATTCGCGTCACCGCGCCGCTCGCGCTGCGCTCCGTCGCCGTCGCCGCGCCGCTCGGGGTCGTCGCCGGCATCGCCGCCTCGTGGACGCTGTTGCGGCGCAACATCCTGTCGCTCTTTCGTCGATGACGCCGCTCGCGCTGGCCTGGCGCACGACCGTCCGCTATCGCGCGCGCGCGATCCTCGCCATCGTCGGCGTCGCGGTCATCGGCGCGCTCCTCTTCGACATGCTGCTGCTGTCGCGCGGGCTGCTCGTCTCGTTCGCGCGCCTGCTGAACGCCGAAGGGTTCGACGTGCGGATCGTCGCGACGCAGGGATTGACGCGTTTGCCGATCCCCGACTCCGCGGCGCTGGCGCAGGCGGTGCGGGCGGTGCCCGGCGTGGCCGACGTCGTCGCGATCCGCGCCGAGTCGGCAGACGTGCGCACCGATCGAGGAAGCCGGCGCGTGACGCTCGTCGGCCGGTCGGGCACCAACGCGAACCCGTGGCGCCTCGTGCGCGGCCCCGGGCTGACCGATGCGGCATCGCCCGCGGCGTGCGAGGCGGTCGTCGATCGCGCGTTCCCGTCGGCGTTCGGCGCCGATGTGGGCGCACAGATTCAGGTGACGGCACTGCCCAGCGGACAGAGCGCGCTCCCGGCGATCGGCTGTCGCATCGTCGGCATAGCCGACTTCGGCTTCAGCGCGTCCGGCGAGCACACGGTCGCGACGACGATGGCGGCGCTGCAGCGGGCGATGGGAGACACGCGCGAAGGCGATGCGGAAGTGATCCTCGTGTCGACCGCCGCGGGCGCGGAACGCGAAGCGATCGTTCGCGCGATCGGCCGTCTGCGTCCCGACGTCCGCGCGTACTCGAACGCCGACGTCGTCGAGCAGTTCGATCGCAACGGGTTCGCGTACTTCCGGCAGATATCGGTCGTGCTCTCCACGCTGACGACGGCGTTCGCGTTCCTGCTCGTCGCGACGCTGTTGACCGTCTCGATCAACCAGCGGCTCGGCGAAATCGCCGTGCTGCGCGCGCTCGGCATCGCGCGCCAGCGCATCGCGCGCATGCTGTTCTGGGAATCGGCGCTGCTCGTGGGCGTGGGCGCGCTCGCAGCGCTGCCGCTCGGCGGCGTGCTCGCCGTCGGACTCGATCGGCTGCTGCGGCAGATGCCGGGGCTGCCCGAAGGGCTGCACTTCTTCGTGTTCGAGCCGCGCGCGCTCGTGGTCCATCTCGCCGTGTTCGGCGTCACGGCGGCGGCGTCGGCGGCGTATCCGATCTGGCTCGCCGCGCGGCTGCCGATTGCGGAAACGCTCCGCCGCGAGATCGTCGGATGACGCCGGCCGATCCCGAACGACGTCCACCTATCGTCGACGTGCAGCACGCGTCGCGGATCTTCCCGATGACGGCAGGTCCCGTCGCCGCGCTCCGCGACGTGACGCTGTCGGTGCACTCCGGCGAGTACGTGGCCATCACCGGGCCGTCGGGGTGCGGCAAATCGACGCTCCTGCATCTGGTCGGCTGCGTCGACACGCCGACGAGCGGCGCCGTGCTGTTCGAGGGACGCGACGTCGCGGCGCTCTCCGAGGGCGACCGCAGCCGCATCCGGCTGACGCGCATCGGCTTCGTATTTCAGCGCTTCTTTCTGCTGCCGATGCTGACCGCGGCGGAAAACATCGAGCTGCCGCAGTCGGAAGCGGGTGCGCCGCTCTCCGACCGCCGATTGCGGACGCGCACGCTGCTCGAGTACGTCGGCCTGTCGGACCGCGCCGATCATTTGCCGTCGCAGCTGTCGGGCGGCGAGATGCAGCGCATCGCGATCGCGCGCGCGCTCGCGAACCGCCCCGCGCTGCTCGTCGCCGACGAACCGACGGGCGAGCTCGACGAGGCGACCGGCGATCACGTCGCCGACCTGTTCGATCGCGTCCACGCGGACGGCACCGCCATTCTCCTCGTCACCCACAATCCAACGCTGGCGGCTCGCGCGTCACGCCGGCTCACGATGGCGAGCGGATCGATTCTCCCATGCTGATCCGCCTCGCGTTGCGATCGCTGACGACGCGTCCGCTGCGGAGCGCGATCCTGGCGGCGGGATTCGGACTCGGCATCGGCGTCATGGTCGAACTGCTCGGCGTCGGCCAGGTGATCCTCGAGCAGGCGACGGCGCCCGCCTTGAACGGCGGCGGCGACGTCGTCGTCACCGGCGCGGCGGGGCCGATCGAGAGCGGGCGGTTCGTCCTGGGGACCCTGCTCTCGTCCGCGCGATACGGCTCGCGTGTGCGCGTCGCGTCGCCGTCGCGGCGCGGGACCCTCTACCTCGTGGGCCGCGGCGCACCGATGCCGGTATCGGTGCGCGGCGGCATTCCCAGCCGCGAACAGGCCATCGGCGATCCGGAAGTGCAGACGCGCGCGTGGCGCGACACGCCGGCCGACACGGCGTGGCTCAACCCGCGCGCAGACGACATCCTGCGCTCGCTCGATCGCTTTCATCCGATCCCCAGCCCACCGTCCGCGCGCGCGCGCCCCGAAGGTTGGGCCGAGTGGCTCTACTTCAACGGCCGCGCGCGCGATGGCAGCCTGCGCTTCTACCTGTCGTTCATCGCGGGCGACGTCGACGAGGGCACACGGCCGGTGTTCGTGCGGCTGCAGTTGGATCGCGGCGGACGCATCACGAGCTACACGGCGCAGGGACGCGTGGACGATCGCGCGCTGACGGAACACGCGCCCGATCTCGACGTCGCCGGCAATCGCGTGCGGCTCGTCGGCTCGCAATATCGGATCAGCCTCGAGCTGTCGGACGGCGCGTCCGGCGAGCTCACCCTCGACGCGGCGCCCGGCCGCTCGCTGCCGCCGGTCGAGATCCGCGGCGCCCACGGCTGGCTCTCCGGCTACGTCGTCCCCGTCCTCACGGGAACGTTCGACGGCGTGCTGACGATCGGCGGCGAACGCATCGCGATCGAGCGCGTCGCCGGGTATCACGATCACAACTGGGGATATTGGAAAGACGTGCGGTGGCAGTGGGGCCAGGTGGCGAGCGGAGACCTCTCGATCGTCTACGGCCGCGTCTTTCCGCCGGCCGATGTCGCCGACGCGCGTCGCATTCCCGGATTTCTCGGGCTGCTCGGCCCCGACGGTCCGATCGCGTTCTCGACGCACGTGACGATCGACGAGCACGGCGACGGCAACGTGCCGACCGGCCTCGACGTCCGCGCGGAAGGCGATCAGCTGTCGCTGGCGATGTCGTTCACGGTCGCGGAGTCCGAACGGACGGCGTCGTTCCTGCAGCTCGGCGGGACCTACGCCGTCACGGGCCGCGCGCGCGATCGCGCGATCGCGTTCAGCGCGCACGGATCGGCGGAGACGTTCAGGCCGGCTCAGTAGATTTTTTCGGCCGCATGTTGGCCGCGAGGATCTTCTTGCGCAGGCGGATGCTTCCCGGCGTCACTTCGACCAGCTCGTCGTCGTTGATGAACTCGATCGCCTGCTCGAGGCCGAGCTTGCGCGGCGGAATCAGGCGGATGGCTTCGTCGGCCGTCGACGCGCGCATGTTCGTCTGCTTCTTCTCTTTCGTGACGTTGACGTCCATGTCGTTCGGCCGCGAGTTCTCGCCGATGATCATGCCCTCGTAGACCTGCGTCGCGGGCTCGATGAAGATCTCGCCGCGCTCCTGCAGGTTGAAGATCGCATACGAGGTCGCCGGCCCGGGACGGTCGGCGACCAGCGCGCCGTTCGCCCGTGCCGGGATGACGCCGTGCCACGGCTCCCAGCTCGCGAAGATGTGGTTCATGATGCCGGTACCCTTCGTATCGGTCATGAACTGCGAGCGGAAGCCGATCAGCCCGCGCGCCGGGATGCGGAACTCGAGGCGCACGCGGCCGCTGCCGTTGTTCACCATCTTCGTCATCACGCCCTTGCGCTCGCCGACCTGCGCGATGACGACGCCCTGGTGATCCTCCGGCACGTCGATCACGAGCTCCTCGACCGGCTCCATGATCCGTCCCTCGATCTCCTTCGTGACGATGTCGGGGCGCGACACCTGGACCTCGTAGCCCTCGCGGCGCATCATCTCGATGAGGATCGAGAGCTGCAGCTCGCCGCGGCCGACCACCTTCATCTGCTCCGGCGAATCGGTCGGCTCGACGCGAATCGACACGTTGCCGAGGAGCTCGCGATCGAGCCGGTCCTTCAGCTGGCGCGACGTGACGTACTGCCCTTCGCGCCCGGCCATCGGCGACGTGTTGACGCCGAAGATCATCGACACCGTCGGCTCGTCGATCGCGATCGGCGGAATGGCCACGCGCTGCTCGGCGTCGGCAATCGTCTCGCCGATCGTGATGTCCTCGATACCCGCGAGGCAGACGATGTCGCCGGCGGCGGCGGCGGCGACTTCGACGCGCTTGAGCCCGTCGAACGCGTAGAGTTTGGTGACCTTCGTCTCCTGCACGCGCTGATCGAGTTTGCAGACCGCAACGGGGTCGCCGACTTTCACGCGCCCGTTGAAGATGCGCCCGATGGCGATGCGTCCGAGATAGTCGCTCGAGTCGAGATTGGCGACGAGGAGTTGAAGCGGCGCCTCCGGGTTGCCCTTCGGCGGCGGCACGTGGTCGACGATCGCCTCGAACAGCGGCCGCAGGTCGTCACCCCCGCCCGACGCGTCGCGGCTCGCGGTGCCGATCTTCGCGTTCGTGTACAGCACCGGGAAGTCGAGCTGCTCTTCGGTGGCGTCGAGATCGATGAACAGATCGTAGATCTCGTTCAGCACCTCCTGCGGGCGCGCGTCGGGGCGATCGATCTTGTTGATGACGACGATCGGCGGCAGCCGGCGCTCGAGCGCCTTGCGCAGCACGAACCGCGTCTGCGGCAGCGGCCCTTCCGACGCGTCGACCAGCAGCATGACGCCGTCGACCATCGACAGCGTCCGCTCGACTTCGCCGCCGAAATCGGCGTGGCCCGGCGTGTCGACAATGTTGATCAGCAGGTCCTTGTAGTGGACGGCGGTGTTCTTCGCGAGGATGGTGATGCCGCGCTCCCGCTCCAGATCCATGCTGTCCATGGCGCGCTCGGCGACCCGTTCGTTCGCGCGGAACGTGCCGCTCTGCTTGAGCAGGGCATCGACGAGCGTGGTCTTCCCGTGATCGACGTGAGCAATGATGGCGACGTTGCGCCGGAGCGGATTTGCGACCGAAGGCATCTCTCCAGTGTAGCGCAGCCCTCGCGCGGCTCTACCGCATTCGTGCGAGCAGCGCTCGCGCGCGCTCGCCGAACTGCTCGTCGCCGCTCACCTTCTCCGCGAACGCTCGCGCTTCGTCCCTCTTCGACAGACTGTAGTCGGCGACCGCGATGTCGAACCACGACGCGGCGATGCGGCGGCGTCCGTCGGCGACCTGCTGTTCGCGGCGCGCGATCTGCCTCGCCTTGCGGTCGTCGGCCAGCGTCGACGCGCGGATGCGCGCGATCTCCTCGGTCAGGCCGATCTCGGCGTTCTGAAAACACTCGGCCGCGCCGGCCAGCGCGTCGGCCGTCTGCGGCCAGTGCTGCCGATCGGCGTGGACGACGCCGAGGTAGAAGCGCGTCTCGCAGTCGAGCGGATTGCGCTCGAACGACGTGGTGAACCGCGCGATCGCGACGTCGAGCTGCTGCCGGCGATACGCGATCAGCCCGGCCAGCTTCGGCACTTGCGCGTCGATCAGCGTCCGCGCCGCGTCTTCGACGTCCTGCCACGCCTCGTCGAGTCGGGAGAGCTGCAGCTCGTTGAAGGCGCGCCAGTAGCGCGCGTCGCCGACCGACCAGCGATCGGCGATCATCCGATCGGCCATGGCGATCGCCTCCTGCGGCGCGCCGGCGTACGTCAGCGCGCGCAGATCGCCAAACATCGCGTCGCCCGAATGCGGCTCGAGCGCCAGCGTCTCCTCGTAGAGCCCTCGCGCGCGCTCGAACTCTTCGCCCGACAGCGCGACGCCGCCCATCGCGAGCGTCAGCGACGGCCACTTCGGCCGCCACGCGTACGCGCGGCGGAACCACTGGTCCGCTTCGTCGAGCTGCGGCGGACGCGCGGCGAGCGCCGCGAAGCCGATCGAGTACGCCGTCTCGACGAAGCGCGGATCGGCCGCGAGGATCGACTCGAGCGTCGGCACGTCCGTACGCCGGCACAGCGCCTCTCGATAGACGACGAGCGGCGCTCCGGCAAACGCCGACGCGACGTCGAAGATCTCGGTGGGCGCCAGCATCGGCGCATCGACCGCGTCACAAGCCACCGCCACCCACACGTACGCCGCCGCCACCTCGTCATGCGCCGCGTTGCGGAGCAGCGCGAGCCAGGCGTCGCGGTGCTGTCGCAGCGCGCGGAGCCGTTCCAGAGCGGCGTCGGTCGACACGGCGTGGCCGATGCCGCCGCGCGACGCGGGCAGCGTGTCGGCGATGTCGGGCAGCGCCGCGAGCGCGGGCGAAACCTGTTCGTTCGCGGTGATGAGCTCGCGCGCTTTCGCGCCGTAGCCGTCGTCGATCATCCCCAGTTCGCGCTCGCGCAGCGCCACGAGCACCGCGGCGCGGATGGCCCCGGCGGTCGCGGCCGGTTCGGCGCCCGGCGTTCCGCGCAATGACGTGTACTGCTCGTAGGCCGCGATCAGGCAGTCGAGGCACCCCGCCCGCAGCTCCGCATCCGCGGCGGCCAGGCGCGCCGGAGAGGGACCCGGCGTCAGCGCCGGCCGCCGCGTGGGAGAACACGCCGCGACCGCGACGAGGATGGTAGTCGCCGTCAAACGGCGCATCGGAGGCTTAGACACCATTTTCTGGTGCGTGGTGCGAGGTGCGCCGGGCGTGGTAGTGTCCTGAGCCGTGCGGCAGAGCTTCGGCTGCCTCGCTCTCTTCGCCGTCCTGGCCCTGGTGCACACCTGGCCGCTGGCCTCCGCGCCGGCCACGCTGTCGCGCAACGACGCGCCAGACACCGTCCTGAACGAATGGATCGTCGCCTGGGTCGCGCATCAGGCGGTTCACGATCCGGCGCATCTGTTCGACGCGAACATCTTCTATCCCGAACGCCACACGCTGGCGTTCTCGGAATACTTGATCGTGCCCGCCGCCATGGGCGCGCCGCTGCTCTGGAGCGGCGCGTCGCCGGTTCTCGTCTACAACCTCCTGCTGCTGGCCGGGCTCACGCTGACGGCATGGACGATGTGCCGTGTCGTGACGCAGTGGACGGGCGACGTCGCGGCGGGAATCGTGTCGGGGACGCTCGTCGCGTTCAACGCGCACACGCTGACGCGCATGCCGCACCTGCAGGCACTCCACTTCGAGTGCTTCCCGCTCGCGCTGCTCGCGTTCGATCGCCTGCTGACGCGCGACGATCGCGGCAGCCGCGACGCGGTGCTGCTCGCCGTCTGGTTCGTGCTGCAGGGGCTGACGTCGTACTACGCGCTCGTATTCACGACCGTCGCCCTCGTCGCCGGACTCCTCGTCCGCCCGTCGGTGTGGGCCACTGCGCGTGCTCGCGTCGTGCTGCCGCGACTGGCCATCGCTGCCGGCGTCGCCGGCGTGCTGATGCTGCCGTTCCTGCTGATGTATCTCCGCGTCGGCGAAGTGCGCCTCCTCGACGAAGTCGCGCGTGATTCGGCCACGTGGCGCGATTACCTGAACACGCCGGCGCGCCTGCACGTCGCGTGGAGCTCGCGCTTCTATGGCGGCGCGAGCGCGCTCTATCCGGGCGTCGTCTCGCTCGCGCTGACGCTGGTCGCGGTCGCATCGGGCGCCGCGGTCCGCGATCCGCGCGCGCGGATGGCGCTCGCGTTCGGCGTTGCCGGCGTCGCGCTGTCGTTCGGACCGGCGCTGCCCGGCTACGCGCTGCTCTATCGCTGGCTGCTGCCGCTGCAGGGGATCCGCAGCGCCGCGCGCTTCGGCTATCTCGGCATCGTCTCGACGGCGACGCTCGCGGGGTACGGTGTCGCCGCGCTGCGTGCGCGCTGGCGCGACGCCGCGTGGTGGCCGGCCGCGATCGCCGGCGTCCTCGCGCTCTCGACCGTCGATACCCTGGCGGCGCCGATCGACTACGTCACGGCGAAACCGGTGCCGCGCCTGGCGCGCACGCTCCGCGATTCGGACGCGGTGGTCGTCCACGTGCCGTTCTTCCCGGCCACGCGCGTGTTCCACAACGCGGACTATCTGCTCGAGTCGACGGCGAACTGGCGTCCCATGGTCAATGGCTACAGCGGTCTGGTTCCCGACAGCTACGAGACGCACGCGCGAGCGTTGGCGCAGTTTCCGGCGCCCGAAGCGATCGCGATGCTGCGCGCTCTAGGTGTGACGCACGTGTGGGTCCACGACCGGCTCCTGCGGGACTGGGCCGACAACGAAGCGGCCGACGCCGTGCGGCACTCGCCGGAACTGCAGTTGCTCGCGGTGGACGGCGATCTGATGCTGTACCGCGTCAGAACAGCGGACGAAGAGTGACGAACAGCGCGAGCGCAATGGGATAGAGCGCGAGGAACAGCACCAGCCAGGCAGAGAAGAGCGCGCGCGATCTTGTCGACGCGGCCCAGATGAAGAACGGAAACAGGACCGAGCAGTAGCGGCCGAGCCCTTCGAAGACGCCCGACGACAGCGGCAGCCAGAGGTTCGCGATCATGAAAATCGCGTACGCCGCGCCGAACCGCAGCCACACGAACGGAATCGCCGCGATGAACACGATCGCGGTGACGCCGTACAGCGTGTCGTACGGTGCCATCGCGTCGTGCCGGAAGTACGCGATCGGTCCGGTTGCCAGATGCACGAGCAACTGCCACGGCGCGACCCACGGCGCGCGTCCCGGATGATAGTTCCAGCGGCTGATCGACGACGCCCATTCGAACGGATTGCCGCTGAGGTGATACACATACGTCGAGTACGCGGCAACGCCCGCGCCGACGAGCACCACGCCCGCGGCGGCACGCACGCGATCGCGCGGCGGCGCGAGGCGCCACGCGATCCACGCGAGCGAGGGGATCATCAGCACGCCGTTGACGCGGGTGGCGGTCGTCAGCGCGCCCGCCACGCCGCCGGCGATCCAGCGCTGACGCCGGAACGCAAGAAACGCCAGCAGCGTCAGCAACAGAAAGAGCGACTCGGTGTAGGGCATCCCGAAGAAGAACGAGAACGGGAATACCGCCGTCAGCAGCACCGCGCGCTCGGCGCGCGTCGCGTCCAGATCCAGGCGCGCCAGATGGTAGAGCGCCACCATCGCCGCGGCGAACGCCAGCCACGAGACGAGGATCAAGCCGAGATAGATCGCCGGCGCCGACGATCCAAACAGACGCCCGACCCAGCCGGACAGAAACGGATACAGCGGGAAGTACGCAATCTTCCCCGGCTTGCCGATGCCGGCCGACGGCCCGCCCGGCACGAACCAGTAGCCGTAGCGCGCGATCTGGTAGTACCACCCGGCGTCGTACCGCGTGAACTGATCCCACCACGCATTCGGCCGCCCGAACATCGTCGTCTGCGGCGGCGACGCGAGGGGGACGATCGCGACGGCGAGCCAGCCGACGAGCGCCGACACGACGCGCCACGCGATCGCGAGCGCCGCGATCCGCGCGTTAATTCGGCTGAACAAGCGCTTTCGGCAGGCGCATCGACTCGGCGTCGGCCAGCGCCTCGTTGAGGGCAGAGAGCGGATACGTGCGCGCGCCGATGCGGCGCCACGGGATCGCGTCGTGATGCCGCTCGAGGATGCGGATGGCGCGAACGAAGTGACCGACCTCGCTGCCCCAGCATCCGCGAATCTCGAGATGCTTCCGGTTGATCTGCTGGTGGACGTTGACCGTGCTCGGTCCCGCGTCCGTGTAATGCCCGGCGACGACGTAGCGGCCGCCGTCGCGGACGAGCGGCAGCGCCTCCTCGAACGCGCGCGCGGATCCCGCCGCTTCGATCGCGACGTCGACGCCGAGGCCGTGGGTCAACTCCGCGATCCGCACTCCGCGCTCCGCCACGCTCGTCTGCGTGATGTCGACGACGACGTCCGCGCCCATTGCCGACGCGAGCGCGAGGCGATCCGCCGGCGCGCCGAACGCGACGACCCGCGTGGCGCCGGCGAGCTTCGCGAGCGCGATCGCGCTGAGGCCGACGGCGCCCGTGCCTTGCACGAGGACGGTGTCGCCGAGCGCCAGCGCCGCACGGTCGATCGCGTGCACGGCGGTGATGAGGCCGCAGCCGCCGCTGATGTACGTCTCCGGCGGCACCGACGCCGGCAGCTTCGCGATCGCCACGCCGGGCTCTAGATAAATCGCCTGCGACCAGCCGCCGAACAGCCCCTCGGCCGCCGAATCGGTGATCCCGTAGACGCGCCGCGCCTCGCAGCGCGTCGGCGTCCGCGTGACGGTGCACGCGCGGCAGCGCCCGCACGTCCGGTGGACGTCGAAAAACGCGAGCGTGTCGCCGTCGGCTATGCGCGTGCCGTCGACGCAGCGGACCTCGCCCCGGATCTTGGCGGCCGTGCCCACGGAGACATGACCGGGAATGATCGGATACGGCACGCCGGCCAGCCGTCCGTGCCAGACGTGCACGTCGGTGCCGCAGACCTCGGAGTACAGGGTGCGGAGCAGGACCGAGCCGAGCTCGAGGGCGGGTTCGGGGAACTCGCGCAGTTCCACCGGCACGCGCGGCGCCGGCATGACGGCGGCTGTAATCACGGCCGCGTTAGAATAGCGTATGCCTCTTTTTGAATACGAATGCCGTGGTTGCGGCAAACGCTTCGAGTTCCTGACGCGCGAGGGGCAGGCGCCGAGCTGCCCGTCGTGTCAGGGCGCCGACCTGCAGAAACTGCTGTCGGTGTTCGCGGCCCAGTCGAGCGGGCCGGGCAAGTCGTTCGTGCACCCGCCGTCTGGCCCGTGCGGGACGTGCGGCGACCCCCGGGGTCCCGGCTCCTGCTCCGTGCACTAAAATATCAATTTTAGCCGTTTACAAACTTCATTTAATCAATTACCGTATTGATTAAATGAAGCCTATGGATTGGTCAGCGCTTTCGGCCCTGACCAGCGGCCAGCCGATCGCCGTGGAGCGCGTGCGCCTCCAGGATTCGGGCGTGGCCATCGAAGGGGCGTTCACGCTCCCGCCGCTGGCGCAGCTCCCCGCCGACGACCAGGTGTTCGTCGCGGCGTTCGTCCGCTGCCACGGCTCCATCAAGCAGATGGAGCAGTTCTTCGGCGTCAGCTATCCCACGATCAAAAACCGGCTGAACCGGATCGGCGATCGGCTGCCGTTTGCCGATGTCCAGCCGGGCGGGCCGACGGCGTCGGCGAAAGATCTGCTCGCCCGGATCGAACGCGGCGAGCTGTCCGCGCGCGAGGCGATCGCGCGCCTGCGAGGCGATCATGACGACGACCACTGACGCGAGCGACACGAAGCGGGTGCTGGAGCTGCTGTCCCAGGGGAAGATCACGGTCGACGAAGCGGATCAACTGCTGCGCGCGCTGCGGGACGACGCGTCGCCCGCTGAACCGCCGAAGCCGCAGCCGCGCTGGCTCCGCATCACGATCGACAAGGCGGCCCGCGACGGCCGGCCGGCGCGAAACGTCAGCATCCGCGTGCCGCTCGCGCTCGCCCGCAGCGGCATCAAGCTCGGTGCGATGCTGCCGCAGCTGGCTGGTCCGCGCATCAACGAGGAGCTGCGCCGGGAAGGGATCAACGTCGACGTCTCGAAGATCGACTTCTCGCAGATCGAAGCGGCGCTCGCCGATCTGGGCGAGACGACGATCGACGTCGACGACGGGAAGGCGCAGATCCGCGTCCGCTGCGAATGATCAGCGCTTGAACGGAATCTTGCGATCGAGGTTCGCGGCGTTGTAGGCGAAGGTGGCGAACACGATCGCCGCCTCCTGGATCTCCTTCTCGTCGACGCGATCGACCAGGTCCATGTTCGTGTGGTGCGTCCGTACGTCGTAGTTGACGTAGTCCTGGACCGGGTTGAATCCCGGAACGCCCGCGTCGATGAACGCCAGGTGATCGGTCGAGCCGACCGGCTCCATCGTGTTGCGCTTCGCGCCGAGCGGCTTCAGCGGATCGAGCCAGCTGTCGAAGATGCCGCGCACTTCCTCGTTGTTCTGCAGATACCAGCCGTAGATCGCGCCGGTGCCGTTGTCGATGTTGAAGTAGACGTCGAACGCGTCGCGCGCCGCTTTGTTCGCGTCGCCCGCGAGGTGCGCCTTCACCCACGCGCGCGCGCCGAGCAAGCCCTGCTCCTCGCCGCCCCACAGCGCCACGCGAATCGTCCGGCGCGGCCGCGCGCCGACCGCTTTCAGGATCCGCATCGCCTCCATCACCGTCGTCGCGCCGTCGGCGTTGTCGGTGGCGCCGACGCCCGTGTGCCACGAGTCGAGATGGCCGCCGATCATGACGACCTGGTCCTTCAGCACGGGATCGCTGCCGGGCAGTTCGGCGATGACGTTGTACGCGTTGCCGTGATCGTCGTCGTA
>Ga0070741_10001587_pt1 | contig 67950 bp, 65 predicted proteins | sample Coa_R1_4_FD_66440 | JGI IMG/M metagenome (GOLD analysis project Ga0070741, IMG submission 66440) | Surface soil microbial communities from Centralia Pennsylvania, which are recovering from an underground coalmine fire - Coalmine... | ecosystem: Environmental > Terrestrial > Soil > Unclassified ...
CTCACGCCTGCCTGCTATCATGGTAGATGGGTTGCTCATCACAGGGATTGTGGTCTTCATTGCTCGCCCGCTGAGCGTTTTTATTGCCCTCCTCTTCACAAAAATGTCTGTGCGAGAAAAGCTCTTCGTCTCATGGGTCGGGTTGCGGGGCGCCGTCCCTATTGTGCTAGCGACTTTCCCTTTGCTGGCTGGCCTGCCCAAAGCCACAACGCTCTTCGACCTGGTCTTTTTCGTTGTGTTAGCTTCTGTGCTCCTTCAGGGCACATCCGTCCCGTACGTCGCTAAATGGCTGAAGGTGATTAAAGCATAAAACGCTTCCTCTACAAATTTGAATATATGTAACGCCCCAGGCATATTGCATAAATTACATATGCTTCGTAGTCATACGTCTAAAGCTATAACGGCAGGTAATGGTAGTTTTTTGTTGCTAGTCATAGGAGAATGTACCAGGAGGTAGAAAAGTCATGGAGCAAGCAAATATCTGCCCATGACCCTACTTTAGTACTTTTTTTTACCGCTTACACGCTCTATCCAGAGAAATCATCTAGGTAAGGGAACTTAAAAGCTGCTTCAATGGAGGATTTATGTTAGAGAATCTTGATAAAATAGACTGGCATCAACTCAATCATGCCTATGGCGAGGCGAGCGATGTACCAGAGCTGATCAGGGAGCTGGCTTCAGACAATGAAGGTGCTCGTCGGGGAGCCATCTATGAGCTTTATGGGAATATCTGGCACCAGGGTACGGTCTATGAAGCTACCTCTTACGCAGCGCCATTCCTGATTGAACTGCTGGAAAGTAACGAGATTCAGGACAAGCACGAGATTCTGATCCTCCTGTTCCATCTTGCCAACGGCCATTCCTACAAGGAGGTCCATCGGTCAATCCAGGCACGCTTTTTGGGCGAGGAAGAGGTCAACTCCCTCCAGTATCAGGCGGAGATGCAGGTAGAACTTTTCTGGGTACAGCAAGCGCACAACGCCGTTGCAGAAGGGGTGCTGGTCTACTTCCAGTTACTGGAGCATGCTGATCCAAAAACCAGGAAATGTGTACCATACACGCTCTCCGCTCTGGCAGAGCGTGCGATGGAGATCATTCCAATCGTTCAGGCGCGTCTTGAGACTGAAAGCGATCCACAGGTTCGCGCCAGCCTGTTGCTCTGTATGGGCATTTTAGTGGGGAAGCAAACTGAACGGTATAGCCAGCTTTTTAGTGATATGCTAAACGCAGAAAATGAACACGCCCTCGTCAGGCTAGCCGCCGCAATGGCGCTGGTGATGATGAAGAATAGCGCGCCACCACTGGAGGCTGTGCAAAGGCTGGTCGAGACCATTGCCAACCCTGAAGAGGTAGAGGAGGCATACAACGGGCTGCCCTGGTCCAACTCTGGTATAGTCGCCGATATGAGCATGGTATTATGCAACCTTGAGCCTGAAGCTGCCAGTATCGCTCTTGTACCTTGCTTAGAGGCGCTCAAAAAAGCGACTTCTTACAGCGCGCTCAATCTGACCAATGCCCTTCTCTACTTTGTTTTTGGTCGCAGCCCTGTGCAAAAAGGCATGACCGTCCATGATCTGACCGACGTTCAAAAAACAGTCCTGACGACAATTGCAACTTGCGATCAGGCATGGGTGATCAATGTCAATATGTCTCAAATAATGCAAGCCTTTGGTTTACCGGGGGGGCGCGAAAACCTGAACAAATTCTTGGGGAGGAACTGACAAATCGGATTTTGCGTAATCTTAGGAGGCTGAGAGATAGTTGCCCTCTCAGTCTCCTCTCTCAGGATGCCCTAAAGGTGTAAAGAAGAAAGCAAGGGCGATAGTGAAGATCAACAGACCCACGACGGCATAGACCAGAGCAATGTTTTTCGTTTGTTCAATCGCAAAACCACCGAGTAACGCTCCTAGAGAGGCTGTGGACCAGGTCAGAACTCTGATGAAGGTGATGACGCGACCGAGTAGCTGATTGGGAACAGTAATCTGAGCTAGGCTGTACGTATTGATCACAAACAGAACATCAGCTCCACTGCGCAAAATCCACGTTAGCAGTAATATCAGGTACCAGTGGGTCATAGACGGCACAAGCGTAAGCAATCCCTCTATCATAAGTGATCCTGATATCAGTATGCCAAAGGACCAGCGGTCGCGTAACCGGCCTGCGATAAGCGAAAAGACAACAGTGCCCAGGCCCCCTCCGGCGTAGAGCAATCCGATCTGGGTATCACTTGCGGAGAACCATTGCTTTGCAAACAACACCAGTTGAACACTTGAGGTTGGTAGAATGAAATTGACCAGTAGAAGTAGCAGCGTCAGTGAGCGAAAAATAGGGTGACTCAGTAAATAACGCAATCCTTCGCCAATTACCTGAGTAATGTTCATCTGTTTTCTTTCCTCATTGGATGCTGCATTAAAGCTCTTATGGATGAGCACAAGTGAGCCAGCCGAGATTAAAAAAGAAGCAGCATCAATCAGGAGAAGTTCTGGAAGGGGAAGTATGAGAATCAAAAGACCGGCAAGCAATGGTCCAAAGACTTTTGCAGTCGAGTAACCAGCTTGAAGACGTCCGTTAGCAATAACAATCTTTTCCTGCTGCACAAGGGCAGGAATAGCGGCAAAGTTGGCTGCATCAAAGCCAATAGTGAGCGTGGAAGTAATAAATGCCACTACATAGATCCACCACACGGAGAGATATCCGACGACGAAAACGAGCTGGATGGAAGCAATGACAAGAGCTCGAACAAGGTCTGTTATCACCATCAAACGCTTGCGGTCCACATTATCCACCCAGGCACCCACAATCAGGCCGAAGAGAAGATAGGGAAGGACCGTAACCGTTACTGTAAGCGCGAGATTGAGGGCTGAACCGGTAAGCTTAAAGATCAACAGGGGTAGAGCAAAATTCGTAAAGGAACTTCCAAGTGTCGAGATAGTTTGTCCGGTCCAGAATTTCCAAAAATCGCTGTTGAGCTGCGCTTCAGATTCCAGAGAAGAGAATGCCGGCATGAAGACCTCCTTGTGTGAAAGCAAAATAGCTGTGCGAGTATCGTCTTTCAACCCAGCGTACGTTACTTTCAGGAGGCTTCCTAGCATTTTTCTATGCTTCTGGCATGTGTCAGTATGCCTTCAATGCTGTAAGCATACATAATCACTTTTTCTTTCAATATCTTCTCTTCTCATACAGAGCAATTAGTACAGGAACCCCTTTACAGGAAAAAATACAGATGGTATACTTATGTAGGAAATTCTGTACAGGAAAAGACCTGTCCACTTTCCAATGCAATGAAAAAGAGGCTCGTAGAGAGGATGGCTGATGCCAATTTAAAAGCGATACGGGAGCACTTAGGTGTTTCTCAGGAGGGATTAGCGCGGAGAACACGTAATCTGACGACACGTACAGTTGCCAATGCCGAGAGAGGAAAACGCGTGACCTACGAAAGCGCGACACAAATACTTGAGGCGGTCAATGAATTGCTCACTGAAGCAGGCAATTCACCAGTCACACTGGACCAATTAGGCTTAAATCTGTACTAAAGCTGCAAATGTATTTTATAGTGTGTGTCAGGGGTGAAGCCGCCAGTCAAGCAACACTCACCCCCAACTGTGAATGGAAGCATATTGCCTCAATTCTGTGGTGATTATACCACAGGTAGGCCAGTCGTCAAGCGAAAGGAAAAGCTTGTGTCATGGTAGAACAACAAACCTTTGAGATGGGAAACGGCATCATTGTGTTGACAAGCATCAACGATTCCTTTAGCGATGGACATACTACAGGCTACCTGGAATTTTATGATGAGCGGCATCGACCGTCCTTCCCCTTGACTAGCCAGATAATCTGTGATCATCTTATGACCATCTTCCACGATCCCTGTGTTCCCGTTCTCTGGAAAGCTGGACGCATCGTTGGCTGGATAGAGGCCCTGATGGAGAATGCACCACAGACCTTTAGAAGCGTCTTTCCAGAAGACGCATCAACCGAGGAAGCTCAACAGCAGCGTCCAACTCAATCGGCGGGGCGGCGTCTGGTGGCTCACGCTTTCTTACGATGAGGAAGTCATGCAAGAACTCGTTCCCGATGCGCCTGTGGTCGGTATTGATGTGGGCATTGCCAATTTTGTGACAACGAGCACCGGCAAGCAGTGCGGCTCGTTCCATAAACACCTGCGGGCGCGTCATAAGCGAGATCGCGCTAAACGCCGCAGGAAAGCGAAACTGCGAGCGTGTTTGCAGAAAAAAGGGGGGAAGAAGCTGCCCTCTACCAGCAGTCGGAGCGGGCAGCGGCTGCTGCGCCATGTCAAGCAAGAGATCAATCGGGCCGTCAAAGCGTGCTTTACTGATCCTGCGCACGAAGGCGTCCAGTTTGCCTATGAGCAGTTATCGGTGGCTTCGATGCGCTTTAAGGTCAAAGCCCAAAACGCCTATCTGCGGGCGTCCAACTTAGGACGCATTCCCCAGCAGATCGTCTGGAATAGTCAAAAACGTGGGGTCAAGGCCACCCCGGTCATGAGCGCGTACAGTTCCCAGGAGTGCAGTGTGTGCCATTATACCGACCGCAACAACCGACCGAACCAACAAACGTTTTGTTGCCAGGTCTGCGGCTTCGAGGCCCATGCTGACTATAACGCGTCGATCAATATCAGTCGGCGGCTCGGGGACAACGCGTTACCCGCTTGCCGTGACCGCAAGGCCATCAAGGCCATGCTCATGCAACGGCATGAGGCATGGAAACAGCAACAGGGAATGGAAACGGCAAGTCCGGTGAAACGCAGGAGACGAGGGAAATCCTCGGCCCCCTCTTTCATCTCTGTGATGCGTGTCTCCTCTTCCCCTGTGAGAGGTTGCCCGTAGTGTAACCTGCCGCCGAGTCAGTTGCTTTGTAAACCGGCGAAGCTGAAGCTGAAAACCGTGAGTAGTCCCTTGACTGCCAGGGTTTTTGGAACTATGATAACAGTTGAAGGTTTAGAGAAAGGGCCACAACACCCCTATGGCTGATGCTTGTAGGGGCGCTATTTGTTGTGCCCTCGGAGGATGATGTTGACATTACAGGGATTACTCGGATTACTCGCACAAAGGCCCGAATACCGCCGCTTGCTAGAACAACTGCGCAAAGCTGAAGGCGTGCCCGCGCTCACCGGGATCACCGAAGCCGCGCGCCCTTACGTGGTTGCCACCCTTTTTATCACGCTGAAACAACCTCTCTTGCTGGTGGTCAAAGATGAAACAGAGGCCGGCCAGATGGTCGAGACGCTCAAACAGTTCGTGCCCGGTCCGAGCGACGTATTCTATATTCCAGGCCGCGACGCCCTGCCCTATGAACGCCTCATTGGCGATGCCGTGACAACGCAGCAGCGTATGCAGGGGCTGATCGCTATGGTGGAACGCGAGCGCACGCCCCTGGTGGTCTGCTGCGCTCGCGCCCTCACTCAGCCCGTCATTCCGCCGCAGGAGCTATCCGCCTCGCTGTTTAGCATGCAGCCAGGGCAGGAAGTTGATCTCACGATGATGCTGGACCATCTCTACAATCTCGGCTATGAGCCTGTAGCGGAGGTGGAAGAGCCGGGGCAATTTAGTCATCGCGGCGGCATCGTCGATCTCTTCCCGCCGACCCTCCCGCGTCCGGTCCGTGTCGAGTTCTTTGGCGACGAGATCGAGTCCCTGCGCACATTCGATCAGGAGACCCAACGTTCGCTTAATCCGATCAATGTCTGTGTGGTTGGGCCTGCTCGCGAGGCGCTACCCATTCGCGGACCGGAGGCGGTTGGAGAGCTTGAACGCCTGGATAGCAATATCTTGCATCGCGATGCCGAGGAGCGATGGCAGCACGATTTAGAGGAACTGCGCCAGCGCCGCTCTTTTGATGATATTACCTTCTACCTGCCCTACCTGCATAATCAGGCGACCATTCTGGATTACCTGCCGCGCACCGGGCTGCTGATCCTCGACAACCCCGCCAGCATCCAGAGCCATATTGCCGAGTTTGATGCCCAGGCCGTGGAGATGAAGGAACGGCTGGAACGCGAGCGCGAAAATCCTGCACATCTGCGAGACGCGTATGTAACGTGGCAGCAGCTAGAGCCGCAGATTCAGCAGCGGCTCCAGTTGCGCCTGGCGGATATCCTCTCGGTGGCGGAAAGCGATTTTGAGGTACGGCAGCAGGGTGGAACTGAGAATCTAGTGCCAACGTTCAGCAGTGCCAGCTCATATGGTGGCAGGTTGCGAGCATTCGTCCAGGATTGCCGCAAGATGCTCGACAATCGGGAACGGATTGTGATAGTCACCGCTCAGGCCCGGCGCATGTCAGAAGTGCTGAGCGATGAAAGCATCTTGCCGGAAGCAACCATTCACGTTAGCCCTGGCACAAACATCAACCAACCTCCAGATGCGGGCACTTTAACACTGATCCAGGGGCAGATGGTAGAGGGATGGCAATCGCGCTCGCTGGCGCTGCGCATCTATACGGACACGGAGATCTTTGGCTGGTCGAAGCGGCGCGGCGCGCAACGGCGCAAGCCCGTCACTCCCGCCTCTTTCCTGGCCGAGGTCAACCCTGGCGATTACGTTGTTCACCAGGAGCACGGGATTGGGCGTTTTGAGGGCCTAGTGCGAATGAATATGACCGGCGTCGAGCGCGAATACCTGTTGATCCAGTATGCGGGCACCGATAAGCTGTACATCCCGACCGACCAGCTTGACCGCGTTACGCGCTACATCGGCATGGGCGATACCATTCCCGCGCTCAGCAAACTGGGCACCAGCGAATGGACCCGCGCCAAATCGAGGGTCAAGGAAAACGTTCAGGACATTGCCCGCGACCTCCTGCGCCTCTACAGCATGCGCGAAGCAGCTCAAGGCCACGCGTACCCGCCAGATGCGGAGCAGCCCTGGTTGCAAGAGCTGGAAGACGCCTTCCCTTATGAGGAAACGCCCGATCAGGCCCACGCCATTGAAGAGGTCAAAGCCGATATGGAGCGACCTCGACCGATGGATCGTCTGGTATGCGGCGACGTAGGCTATGGCAAGACGGAGGTTGCGCTCCGCGCGGCCTTCAAGGCTGTGCTCGACCATCACCAGGTTGCCGTCCTTGTGCCAACGACCGTGCTGGCATTGCAGCACTACAATACCTTCAGAGAGCGCCTGAAAGCCTACCCTGTGCGCGTGGAGCTGCTCAGCCGCTTCCGTTCAGAAAAGGAACAGAAGCATGTGCTGGAGGATCTCGCGCTTGGTAAGGTCGATATTGTCATCGGCACCCATCGCCTGCTGCAAAAAGATGTTGTCTTCCTGAACCTGGGCCTATTGATCGTTGATGAGGAGCAGCGTTTTGGCGTGGCGCATAAAGAGCGGCTGAAGCAAATGCGCCACGAAATTGACGTGCTAACCATGACGGCTACGCCTATCCCGCGCACGCTGCATATGTCGCTGGTCAATCTGCGCGATATGAGCGTCATCGAAACGCCTCCGCAGGAACGTTTACCGATCCGCACGACGATCCGTGAGTACGACGACGATCTTATTCGCGAAGCGATCCTGCGCGAGATCGACCGTGGTGGGCAGGTCTTCTTCGTGCATAACCGCGTGCAGGGTATTCAGGTGATTGCTCAGAAATTGCAAAGGCTGGTACCGGAGGCGCGCATCATCGTCGGGCACGGACAAATGAACGAAGAGCAGCTCGAACGAGTGATGCTAGGCTTCTCCAACGGCGAATACGACGTGCTGATCTCGACGACGATCATCGAAAACGGGCTGGACATCCCGAATGCCAACACAATCATCGTCAATAACGCGGCCTTCTTCGGGCTGGCGCAGCTCTACCAGTTGCGCGGACGCGTTGGGCGCGGCACGCATCAGGCGTATGCCTACTTCTTCTATAACAAGGATGCCAGGCTCACGCCCATCCAGGAGAAGCGCCTGCGCGCCATCTTCGAGGCTACCGAGCTTGGAGCAGGATTTCGTATAGCCATGAAAGACCTGGAGATCCGTGGCGCTGGCAACCTGCTCGGCGGGGAACAATCCGGCTTCATGAACTCGGTCGGTTTCGATCTCTACTGCAAATTGCTAGCGGAGGCCGTGCAGGAGTTGCAGGGGAAGCAGGTCGAGGTTGGCCTGCCCAGCGCCACTATCGATCTGCCGCTTGACGCCTATTTGCCCGATGAATATATCGGGGATCGCGCGCTCAAGGTCAATTTCTATCAACGGCTGGCAAATCTCAACCTGCCGGAGCAGGTCGAAACAATGGCGGCGGAGATGAGCGACCGCTTTGGCGCGCTGCCCATGCCGGTGCAGAATTTGCTGACACTGGTACGCTTGAAGGTCGAGGCCGTGCAACGTGGATTCGAAGCTATCGCGATGAAAGACAACGAACTCGTACTGACGGTCAGGCGCACGGTCGTGCCAAACAGAATCTTGCTGTACCGTCGTTTCCGCAACGAGGCGCGGGTGCAGCAGGGAGTGATTCGTATCCCTCGCCGCCTTCTGGGTCCAGAATGGTTGCAACAGATCCGCGACCTGTTACCGGAAATCACGGCCTCCGCTTCTTCAACAGCTTAACAAGAAATGGGCTGTAGGGGCAATCCCTTGCGGTTGCCCGATGGGCGGAGACAAGGGGGTTGGTATTAGCAGGGCAGGGGCAAGCCCCGCCCTTACCTTTTGGTATGCATAAGATGGAACATCAACGCCTGCTTATAATCGAGGATGCTCACCATACCGGTGCGCACGACCTGATTAGAGAGATTGAGCAGGGTTGATACGACTTGCAAGCGCGTCTCGTCGATACGGCCCTGCTGACGCAGTATTTCTAGCAACTGTGCAGGCCCCAGATTAGAGATATCCAGGCCCGCTTTCACCGCTTCGATCCGCATCCATACCAGGAGTTGGTGGCGCATCTGGTCAAAAATGGCTATATCATCCTCGCCAATCGGCATAATCGAGGCGTCGCGCTGACCGGCAGCCGCCTGCGTCACCTTTGGCGTGGGTTGGGTCAAGCCGCGCGAAGGAACTGAGGCAGGCGTTGGCACCATCCCCGAAATGGGCGCAACATAGCCACTGTTCGCTGGCGCCTTAGGAGGCAACGGACCAGCCGCAGGTGCGGTATGGGTGCTGTTCGCTGGCGCCTTTGGTGGTAATGGATTGGAAGCGGGAGAAAGTTCTATACGGGTAACCAGCGGCTCCGACCTGCGCCTGGACATAGGTTCCACGGGAGCATTAAGCGATCCCGATGGCCGCGTTCCCATAGGCGGCACTGATACCGGGTTGTTTGGCGCCGGAGGTGATCCTGTAGCAACGGCAGGTCTCAAAGGCTGCGCGGATACCGGGTTGTTCGGTGTTGGTATAGGCGGTAGCCCCATCGAAGCGGCAGGACTCAAAGGAGGCGCGCCTCGCGAAATCGATGGAGCGGCATCCGGCATAGGGCGAGAAATGCTCGGGGGCGCCGTTGCTGGAGCAGGAGGTATCGGCTGCCTGTCACGCTCAATGCCAGGCCCCACGATGCGCGACTGTATCGGTCGTGGAGATGCAGGGGCCGCTGAAGGGGAAGGGGTTGCTGCGGGACGCCCTTCGATTACAAGAGCGGGCTTGACTTCTCCGCGTAGTTCTTGCAACTGCTGCTGCAATGCCATTGTCGCAGCGGAAATCTGCTCCCAGTTCGGCTCTGTTCGTCCCTTCACAATTGGCGTAGTCCAGGAAACGACCGGGCGAGGGCTACCGAAGGCGGTATTGCCCTGCTTCTGGCCCGCCATATGGTTCCGTAAGCCCTGGACGACCGATGCCGCTGATGTATTAATCAGCAGGCGGATATCGGCCATTCTCTTGCGGCCTTGATCGCCAAAAAAGCTGCGGTTGCGCTGCACGAACTGAATAAAGAGGTTTTCCACCTGGAGCTGGAGATCAGGCGACATCAGGTCTAAGCGCCCCCAGGAAGTAAAGTCGAACGAACTGAGGTAAAGCCAGACTTCCTGGCGCTTGGCGCGATCAACGGGGCGCATCCGTAACGACTCGGTGCGATAATCAAAAAAGCGCGGATAGCAGAAATTAGCAATCAGCGTCTCGGCTAATTCAGCTTTTAGCCGGGCGAGTTCGGCGGGCGGGAGTTGACCCAAATAAGTGCCCATCACTACAACCTCTTTCGTTTTCTTGTTCGTGCCGCATACGCTAGATATTACTTGACAATTGTGATTGGCATCAACTGCAAAGCATTAGTACCGCGAGTTGGCATAACCGTCCCCGGCGCATTCACCATTTGTAAAGGCAGCCGGGCCTGCACATCCATCATTGTACTAGAAGACTGTGCGAGAGGTAAAAGGGCTATGGACAAATATGCTAGCCCATTTGGCACAGATGAGTTTTGCAGGCTAAATGTCTCGGTCGTCATGCGCACAACCCTGCCGGGCTGCCATGAGGTGGTCTGGCACAAAGAGAGATCGGCGACATCATTGGTCTCAAAATATTCTTTCCCATCGCTCTCATGCAACAATACGACCATCTGAAGCGGCGTGGCTATTGGCCTGCTAGTCTGCCAGTACGTTGTTATGACCATACGTCCATCATTTCTGCTGAAGGTGTTGCTCGTACTATTCGCGTCAATCTTGAAGCCGACCAGGTTTATACTATTTCTCTGATCGGCAAATGTTGCCTGAAGCCGATGCGTGGCCGCATCTGGTGCAGCATATATGTACGAGCAAAAATTCTCCGACAGGTTCGGACTCATGGATGTTACCGTATTTTCGAGATTCTGTCCGGGTTGTGCCGTCGAGGATGAAGTGATGCCCGGTGGCGGCAGACCGCGTTTGAGCAACAGATACCCATCTTGAGCAGCAACAATGCCATAATTGCCACTCAGCAGGACCTTTTTTAGCGTGTCCATATAAGTTCGCGGCACGCTGTAAGGATAAATATCGCTCGTGACATCCAGGAAGACATAATCGGCGCTATCGGCCCCATAAGGAAAGAGATAGATTTTCGTCCGGTGACTGAGATGCGTCACCAGATGTGTTTGAGCCGAAACGGAGGCATCGGGCGGAATCATGCTAATGAAGCGATTGGCTAAGGCAATATGGGTAGAAATTGTGGGCCAGGCGAATCCCTTTGAGAACGGCATCTGCCCATGAAAATCATCATCCCAGCGCACCGTCGAGAAGAGAATCAGCCCCAGCAGCACTACCAGCATACCCACATGTGCTACCCGTGCATATCTCCAGGAGCGAGCCGGTGCGGCGGTTTCTTCTGGGGTCCCCTGCTGCCAGTTGCGCCAACGAGCGCCAATTACCGATACCAGCCACAAAAGCAGCACGATAGCTTCAATTGTAGAAAAGATCAGGATGGGCACGATTTCAGCATTGTACTGGAACAGTCCACTGTACATCTGGAAGTTCGAGCTTAACAGATTGATCGCCAGCGACGGAAGAGCCATGACCAGCACCCAGGGGGCGAGCAGCGGTAAATACAGGGTGGGCGAGAGCAGCGTATCCAGATACGTCCGTCGGCCAGGAGAGAAAACATACAGTTTTATGAAGCCAAAGGGATGCCTGACGATATTAGTAACAATTTGCACCGGTCCATTGCCCAGTTGTCCATAGCGAGAGGCCAGCAGGGGATGTCCGGTGGGGCTGAAGAGATGAAACATCTGAAAGGCCAGAGCGAACCAGGCCACCGCGATAAGGATCAGCGCGAGGCCGCTGCGCCAACGCTGCTGGAAGACTATCGTCCAGAGGCCGAGCATAGCCACAACGAGCGGGATTTCCTCCTTGCAAGCCATCGCCAGGATGGCAAAGACCAGGAGCCAGACCGTGCGGCGCGTATACATAAAATACAGCGTAAATAGCAGGAACGCCGCCGTAAAGGTCACGGCATGAAAATCGGAGACCGTCGCCTGCTGCTGAGCAGGATAGAGCAGGTAAAGTACCGCGATTGCCACCGCTGCCAGCTCATTGCGCAAGCGCAGGCGTGCCAGCCAGAAAGCTGGAAAGGCTCCGCTTGCCACGATCAGCGTTTGCGCCACCAGCAATATCTTGGGATCGGGCCAGATCAGATAGAGCAGTGAAACCGGGAACAGGATTGGCTCAAAGTGAATAGCAAAGCGAGAAACGCCATCAGTCGTATAACAGTTTGTATCGGTCACAATATTGCAGATCGTCTGATGTAGCATATTGCCATGCAGCGTATTCCAGATTGCCTGGTCCATAATGCCAAAATCTTCAGCATTGAGGCCGAAGGCATCCTGCCGGGCGGCCATATAGAAGATAAAGAACAGGCTAAATGCGATCACAGCAAGAGAAACCAGCGCGGTGGCAAACCAGAACAGGCGGGTACGCGGCATTGGTTCCGGCGGTGGATAGAGGTAGAGCCGGTTACGCAGAATTGAGAAGCGTTTGCGCCACGTTGCACTAATCACGTCCTATCCCTCCTTCCACACCGACGCGCGACGACAGCTCCGACGATGTGCTATCGGTATCGCCCCCTTTCGCCGCGCTATCAGCTAACCCCTGATCAAGCTGCTCCTGTCGGATAGCGCGCGCCTGTCGCCCACCACTTACATAAGCAATGCCAACGCAGATCAGTTCCGCCAGCGTCGAAACCAGCCGCCAGAGCAGCGCCAGAATAGCGGATATGCCTGAGGGCAACGGCAGCGAGAGCGCGAAGAGACCAACTACCGCGCCTTCGCGAAATCCCAGGCCGCTGGGAGTGATAAAGCTCAAAAAGCCAATATCCCAGGCCATTGCCTCGATGCCAATACAAATCGGTAATGAAATTGGTGGAGCAGCGGGCCAGAGAGCGAGGAGCAGCACATAAAAGGCGATGCCGGCTACAAGCCAGCTCACACACCATGCCAGCGTCACCAGCAGGATGTCGCTATAGCGTAAAGTAAGCTCCACCGGCGCGCGTTTCACCAGCCGCAGCGCACTGTTTAACAGTCCGCTAAGCACGCGCGGATGCAGCACTACTAATAATGCCACAATCGTCACCAGTCCCAACGCCACAATCAGCGGCGAACCGTTCAGCAGCTTACCTATCAGTCCAACATCGCCCCAGAAGAGCAGGCTGACAGCGAAGATCAGCGCCCCCGCAGCCAGCTTCGTAATCAGCTCAATTGTCATACTGGCAAAGGCAATGGGGCGAGGAACGCCGTACTTGCCCACCCATAAAATGCGCGTCAGCACATGCCAGACATTGCCGGGGATATAGCGGACGAACTCTGAGGCCAGGTAGATGCGCAGGCTCGTACGTAAGTCTAGCCGATAGCTGAGGCGGGCCAGAACCATGCGCCAGATGATGCCAAAGGACAATTCCTGGAGAAGAAAGCCCAGCAGAGCCAGCAGCACCAGCCAGGGATTGAGCTGGAATTTGTAGGTTGTCAGGTCGTTCCAGTTCCGTTGTACATAAAAGAACAGATATATCAGTATTACCGCAGGCAAGCCAAAACGCAGCACTTGCTTCCCCACTTTTATCAATTTCGCCCTCTGCATCAATCAAGTTCCTGCTTAATACTAAATTCTTCGCCAGGCTGGAAGGCATAATGACGGATCATCTCGCTTTGTAAGCCGGTCAAAATGAACTGCACACCAAAGATCATCAGCAAAATGCCTATGAAAAGCGAAGGCTGGTTATGAATGGGCTGGTGGATCACGAAGTAGCTGCGAATGACCACGAAGAGATCTATCAGGATGCCTATCAGCAATGTCCAGAAGCCTAACGGGCCAAATAGCCGCAGCGGTGTACGCAGGAACGATATCAGGAAGAGGACGTTGAGCAGATCGATCAATCCCCTGGCGAAACGGCGCACGCCAAATTTCGAAACGCCAAATTGACGGGGATGATGGCGTACCTTGATCTCCGCGACCCGGTAGCCGCGCCACTGCGCCATCACTGGCACAAAACGATGGAACTCGCCGTATAATTTCAGATGCGGATCTTCAATCATCTCGCGACGATAGGCTTTAAAGCCATTATTAATGTCATGGAGACGAACGCCGGTCAACCCGCTGACCATGCCGTTAAAAACCTTTGAAGGCAGCGTCTTGGAGATCGGGTCCAGGCGAGGAAACTTCCAGCCGGAGACCAGATCATACCCTTCATCCAGTTTCGCCAGAAAGTTCGGGATCTCCTCCGGGTCATCTTGCAAGTCGCCATCCATCGTAAATATGACATCGCCGCGGCAACGACTAAAACCAGCTACCAGCGCGGGCGTCTTGCCGAAGTTGCGCCGAAAGCGAATCACGCGCACAATATCCGGGTGCTCGTCGTGCAGCCGCTTCAATTCGGCAAAGGTTCCATCCTTGCTGCCGTCATCGACAAAAATTACCTCGTATTGTTTCCCCAGTTGCTCAACCTGGCTTGACAGTTTCTCGTAAAGGGGACGAACGCTTTGCTCTTCATTCATCACCGGGATAACGATTGATAGCGCAACCTCCTGGGGAGGAGCCGGAGTAAGTGTTCCGGGCTTAACTTTTACTGCTGTCTCCGCTTGTTGCATATCTTCTATTCTCCGCTCACCGTCTTGTGGCTGCTACTTCTGTATCTTAAAGATGGTGCCAATTATAGCACACCATCTTTGCTCAATTATAGCGGCATGGTACCATTGCCCATTCTGCTAATAGAACGGATAAGCACCGAGAAGAGACACATCGCATACACTCTGGCTATCAGAGTGCCAGGAAAAGATCCGGGCGATCAGTCGTAAGAGAGTCCACGCCAGCCGCCGCGAGATGCCGCAACTCTTGCTCTGTATTGACCGTCCAGATCCCCTCTTTCAGGCCATGCTGATGAACAGCGGCCAGTATTGCGGGCGTGAATAGCCGCAGATCGAGGTTAATCCAGCCACACCTGAGCGAGCGCGCCTGCTCCATCAGCATATCTACTGCATGCTCCACATCTGGATTCCATACGCCTCTAGAAACAATCATCCCCGTTGCTATCGCAGGTTCAAGCGACTTTACCTCAGCCAGGACCAACCAGTCAAATGAAATAACAACCACTTGATCCAGCATCGCAGCCGCCTGCACCTCGCGCACAACCGCCTCTGCAATCTGCGGATAGCGTCCATAGCTGCCATCTCGCTGGCTGCGTTTGATCTCTATATAGACCCGTACGCGATTTTTGACGAGAGCAAACACTTCCTGCAACGTTGGAATTTGCTCTGCTTCAGGCCAACCGCCTGCAAAGTGCGCGGCAGCATTGAGAGAGCGTAAATACGCGAAATCGAGGTCAAGCACATTGCCGGTGCCATCGGTCAAACGATTCACCGTATTATCATGAAAAACAATCAAGTGTCCATCGCAGCTCATCTGCACATCCAGTTCAATGGCATCAACTGGTAGAGTCAGAGCATTGCGGAAAGCCGCCAGGGTATTTTCGGGTGCGAGCTGAGAGCCGCCACGATGGGCGACGCGCTCGAAACGGGTCGGCATACGATACCTCCTTGAAAAGACAAAATTGCCCTCATATCATGAACATATTTCGGGGAGGAACGCCCGAAATACAAGCGTGGGAGCATTTGTTATATAGTTATGGTAGCACGTTTGAAAGGAAGGATGCAGCAACATGGCACTAGCGCCTGGAATAAAGGGAGAGGCGACAACCACCGTCGTCCATGAAAACACAGCCGCAGCCGTTGGAGCGGGAGGCGTTGAAGTATTTGGCACCCCGATGATGGTTGCGCTGATGGAAAACGCGGCCTGGGCTGCGGTTGCAAAAGAACTGGATGACGGTCATGTCACAGTCGGCACCGTCGTTAATGTCAAGCACCTGGCAGCCACCCCCCTGGGCCAGCGGGTGCGCGCCACCGCCGAACTGATCGAAATCGACGGGCGCCGCCTAGTATTTAGAGTTGAAGCGCACGACGAAAAGCAAAAAATCGGCGAAGGTCTGCACGAGCGCTTCATCGTCAACCTGGAACGTTTTCTGGGCAGAATATCGGCTTGACGAAATAACACGGGTGTGCGGCAATTTTTGCACAACGGGGATGCAAGGGGCAACGCCCCTGGACTGGGGGCGCGGGGGCACAGCCCCCGATCCTTCTCTTTCCACGCCGCCGCAGGCGGTAGTGCAACAACATGACGGGTACCCAAATAACACTTGCTATTTGTCAAGCTATATGTTATAATTGATAGTGCATCGAAGCCAGAGATATAAAGGCTGGAGATGCAACTTCATCTGGGGATGTCGGGTTTCGACAGGCGAACAGATTGAAGAATTGCAGGTCGAGGTGTCGGTACGCACTCTCGTTAAACAACCGACAAAACAATAGTTGCCAAAACAGCAACTCCTCAATACGCTCTCGCTGCCTAAGAAGTAGTGACGCGTCGTCCGCCCAACCTTTACTCGTGGGGTTGGTAACGGGCGTCAAAGACACGAGTTGCGGTGACGATCACCGCCTTCTAGTCGTCATCAAAGACCAGAGGGCCAGCGCTGGCGCATCCTGTCGATGGGAGGTCTCAGCGCCTAAGCAAAGCATCGACTAAACCTGTAGTACATTCTCCGGTTAGTCCGTTTGGACAGGGAGTTCGACTCTCCCTCATCTCCACCAAGCACGCCGCCTCTAGACTGACTCTAGAGGCGGTTTCGTTTTGCTACCGTTGCTACATTTTTGCGATTGACACCAAATTTGACACCAAATCAGTACTGATACAAACGAAAAAGGGCGATTTTGATCGAGACAAAGACATCCTTTACCCACTACTTTTTTCATCCCCAAATGCGGTATCCCACTTGCTCATCGCCACTTTTTGCATCGAGAGCGAGACATGAGAATAGACATCTGCGGTCATGGCAATATTGCTGTGGCCCAGGATCTCTTGAATCACCTTCATCTCAACTCCCATGCTCAACAATAATGTTGCTGCGCTGTGCCTCAGATCATGAAAGCGGATATGAGGAAGGCCAGCCTCTTTGAGTAACTTATCAAAGAGCTTGACCACATAACGCGGGTTAAGGTACCCTCCTCGCAAGCCGGTAAACACGAGGTCGCTTTCTTGCCACGCTTCACCAACCTTTCGCCGCAGCTCTAGCTGTTGAATACGATGACTTTTCAGCATCTCTACGATGAATGGAGGGAGAGCAATATGACGTTTCCCGCTTTCGGTTTTAGGCTCATTCTCAACATATCCATGCTTGGCAATAAAATCGACGGTATGACGGACCTGGAGGCTGTTACGATTAAAATCAATATCAGCCCAGCGCAGTGCGAGGAGTTCACCACGCCGCATGCCTGTTGTTAAGGCGAGAGTGAGTAGGGTTTCGATTCTATGGCCCCGTGCCACGTTCAGTAACTGCTGCGCTTGTTCTATCGTCAGCGGTTGTATTTCCGGCTTAACGACTTTAGAAGGTTTCACAAGGTCGCAGACGTTTCGAGCAACCAGACTCCACTTGACGGCATTATCCAGGGCATTATGCAGCACACCGTGAATCAGATTGATCGATTTTGGCGATAGGCCCTGACTTCTTTTTTTATTGTAGAATGCCTGGACCTGCTGAGGAGTAAGTTTCTGCAGATAGACATGCCCTAGCGCAGGGTTGATATATGTATCGATGATCTTTTTATACTTTACATAGCTACTGGTCCGCAGTTTATCCTTCTGCACCTCTTCTAACCACTGCGTCAGGTAATCGCCAAGTTTCCTCTGTGGTCCCGCAGCAAGCTTCCCTTGTCTCTGATCATAGAGGGCTTTATCCAGCTTCTCATAGGCTTCTTTCTCCGAACTGGCATAAAGCAATTTATACTTTCCAGTCTCTTCAACGAGAAACTTTGCTACCCATCGGCCATTACTCCGTTGAAACACAGAACCTTTCCCATAGAGCAACCGTTTTTTCTTTGCCATAGTGACCTGTCCTTTCAAGGCATCGCTGCATTATGGCACTCGGAAGCGATGCTTATCTATTGATATCACTCAACGTTCAAGAAGCAGTCGCGGATTTTCTAACAGGTCTATACCAGGGAGCTTCTTTCTCCTCTGGAGGAAGCGTCCAGTGACCTCTCTCATTGCGGGCCATGCCCTTGGCGCTCATTTCGCGTGGTGTTAAGCAACGCCGCTCATCGCGGGTGAAGTTGCCAATGCGGTGGAGGGCAAAGGCAGAGGTGCTGCTAAACGTGCGGTTGCAGCCAGAACAGCGGGACACCGGCATGCTTACCTCCTTTTACGTTAAGATAAAGTCAAGCCCCTCGACACAGGGCCGGAGCAAGCGATACACTTGCTCTATGGAACCGTTGAAGATGCCAGAGAAAAGCTCTTTTCTCCACACGGCTCGACCGATTGAGGAAGCTCGCACTTCTCTGGCAGCCTTCCTGAGCGCAACTGTTGATGAGAAAGCCGCGCTTCGAGCGCCGCAGTAAAAGGGTATAGCTGCTCAGGAATGTTTTCTGGAGAAAAGGAGCTTTTCCATGTTTTACACTGGGATCGATTGGGCTGATGAAAAACATGATGCAGTGCTTGTGGACGACACTGGGCGTAGACGCGGCTCGATTCAGGTGACGCATACGCCGGAGGGTCTTGCCAAACTGGATGAATGGCTGAGACAGATGCTGGGTCACGAGAGTCAAGAGCAAATGGCCTGTATCATTGAGACCACCCATGGCCTGCTGATCACTTTTTTGCTTCCTCTCTATGCGGGCTATACAGACGCATACTGAGCTTGTTGTATTTTTTCATGGGTTTATACCTCCCTTTGTTTACAGGTGTTTTCTGAGGTTCACTGTTGATGACAAAAAGCGGTGAAACTTGGCTATTCGTGCGGGGTTACACTTCCATCCTGATAACAATTGCTTCCGCTTTCCGCTCCATGATGAGGTAAGGGATAACAGGCGACAGGATACGTGACTATGCTTTTTCAGTTGGCTTTTCCCTTTTTACATAGGGAATCATCGCTTGCGGCGTATGGAACTGCGAGCAGTATCGGCCCTGATAAGCAATCCTTACACAGGTTTCGATGCCGCAGGGGACACCAGATTGTAGCGTGGGACATTTGACATGTTCATGCTGCTTACTGCAATCAGGATCGGTACAGTTTTTCTGATTATGATGCATGACGTAATTGGTGCTCATCATTTGCTCCTTGATCACTGGCATTAAAGCACCCAGATACTGGTGCGCTTTGTCTTGCCTGGACATCTCCGTTTAAGCGAACATCCATGAAAGTTGCGTATAAGCGGAGGCGTTGCGGGCCTCCCTGAGCTTTCGGGCGCGAAGGTCCTGTTTAGAGCGAAGCGCGATAATCGCTTGCTCAGTAGGGGTAAGGTTTCGGACGGGTTTTGTATAGGTTTCTATGCCGCGTGCATTTTTACGCACAAGCATAAAGCCTGAAGCTCGATAGAGGGTCCCTTTATGCCTCTGCGAGTCACAATAACTCAGGATTTCTCGTACCTGATATGGTTCTTCCATCCATACCGGCGGGTGATAAAAAAGATACTCAAATACGACCTGCTCTAATGCCAGGCTTATCACGTAGCTTGCTACAGAAGAGTGCCATTGGCCCTTTCGATCATAAAATCCCGGGAGGATACTGGGCCCGATCAGCCCTTGTGGGTGATACCACTGCCCATCTTGCTGTAGATCAGGATGAAGCCAGACACGCGCCAGGTTGAGTATCTCCCATCTGGTCAGGCGGCATTTTCCTGCCTGAACATCCTCTACCGATCCATACCATCCATTTACGCGGGTTGCCTCTGGCCGCCCAAAGATCAAACAGCCAACTCGCTCGTTCAAAAGTGTTACGAGCATGGCTATCGGCTTACATCGGGCATCGACAGGGGTATGCAGGTAGTGGTGACGTTTTACCTGGTCTTGAGCCCACTGGAGGCCGCTCTTATCAGCGACTGTGACTGTAAGCATCCTGCCATTCCTCCTTCACTTTTCCAATAGTCGCCGCAACAGAATGGCAAGAGGCTCAACAATCTCGGCATCCAGAGTCATATCCATGCGTAGTAGCAAGAGGATCTGCTCCACAGTACTTTTCTCGGTCGTTTTTTGAGGTGCTGGGAGCTTCACGAAATCATCCGGCGAGGCTTCTAACCATTCACACAACTGGAGGAACGTGTCTGTATCTGGAATCCCGCCATTCTCAATACGAGAAAGTGTCGAAATGCTTATGCCTCCGATCCCTTTGGCGGCATTTCGTAGCGAGCGGCTTCCCCGTTTTGTTCTGACCTGCGCAGTAAATTTTTGCGCATCAAACAACTTTGCCATTGTGATACTCCCTTGTTCCGCTTCAAAGACAGTGGAAACTCTAAGGTTGATGATTGAATGTCTCGTTAGGGCGAGAAGGTAGGAGGCGCTCCGGCTTGAAGAGAGGTGAAACCAGGATGTCTAAAGGAGCGGTCTTTTCTCATTTGAGCGTTCTCTGTGCTAGATTCATCCACATGAAGTGAGGCGGTAGCTTCACAACGGGGTTGAAGACTTCCCACCTCACCAGCTAAGCAGGCTACTCAAGTTTCGAGCGCACTTCAAGCACACGCATCGGGCAGAGGTATGTCGAGGCAAGCTTATGTCCGTAGTCGATGATCTTCCCGCCGATTTCGCATTCCAGGAGGGCAAGCATCGGAGTAGCGACCTCTGCATGGAAGGGGATACTTCTGACACAAGTAGCTAAGAACTCTGTGCCTTTCTCTAGCGTTGGATAGGAAAACCAGCCGCCCCCATGATGCGGTTTAGCTGGCTGCTTCATACGCTTCCCCAGGATGTATTCGACCGTTGGGTCATAGAGCGAATAGTACCGGCCATTAATCAAACGTACCACCTTGTACGAAGTCATCGCCACAGGCTTCGCTGGCGGCTTGCGCTCTGCTTGTAGCTTGCCTGGCTTCTTTGCCCAAGCAGGGCCGTGCGCTTCTACAGTGCGGATGACGAGCTGCCGTACTTCATCATTGAGCAAACGCCAGGGGACTGCTACCCAGCCGCCGGTTGTCTCTTGTCGATAGTAGCGGTAGAACTGGCCTTTCTGAGTCATGTAGCCCAGCCGCCCATACTTCTCGGGTTGTGCGCCATGATACCCGATCAGTATCACGACTAGGCCAAGATCAGGGTCAGCAAGGATAATCTCGCTGCCGATGTAAGGCACGCTAAACTTACTGTGTTCTCCCTGTCGATGCAAAGTAAGCACCCATAGCCCGTCGGCATTCTGTACGAGCTTCGGCTCAAGCATTGACCGATCCAGCCAATCAGCATTGACCACGGCACTCGCCTGGACAATTTGCAGCCGCGCGATAGGCCAATCTAACAGCGAGGTAGCATCTGGTACACTTGCCAGAATACCGGCCTCCAAAGCTTCCGTAACTTCCTCTTTCATGGCGTCTTGCTTCCCTTTCTTTCTGAAAATGTCACTATAACTGAGAAGAACCTATAAATAGTCATTGCATCTAATACACTGTAATATATGCATGATATCTTTGTCAATACCTATAAAAATCATATTTACTCTTTTTATACTAAAACATCTGCTAAGCTGAGATGTCTTCAGAGCTAAAAACAGGAGGGACCTTTCATTATTGAGGCAGTTCTCTCGTCGCATTTGATGCTAGAGACATGTATATGAGGTTCTTCGTTGTAATTGAAACTACTCAGGCGAAGAACCTCATAGCCGATCTCCAGTGCTACTTACAAGAGGATGGTAAAGATGTGGAGCTAAGCTCCACCAAAAACCTCATCCCATTTCTTCATCGCCTCTTGTTGCATTGAGAGCGATACGGGCGTAAGGGCGTTGGTAAAGCTCCGATAACGGAACCCGAGAATGGAGTGAATAACCGCGATATTGACTCCCATTTCGTAGAAAAATGCGGCAGTGCTATGCCGTAGATCGTGAAACCGCAGATGCGGTTGCCCTATGGCGACGAATAATGGATAGTATTGCTGCCGCAGTGCGCTGGGATTAAGGGGTTGGCCCTTTTCGTTGGAAAACACCGGATGAGCATCATGTTCTGGCTTGCCGTGCCCCGTATGCGCTACTTGATACTCCTGAAGCGCACGCATTGTCATTGTAGGTAGGGCAATGGTTCGGGCTGCTTCTGTTGGTGTTCTTAGGCCAAAGGAAGACACCATTCGGCGCACTTGCAGGAACTGGTTCTGGCTATCAATATCTTGCCAGCATAACCCGAGCAGCTCTCCCCGACGGAGTCCAGTGGTAACGGCAACCGTCATCAATGCTTGAAGATCGTGCTCTTGTGCCGCTTCAAGCAGTTGTTTCATTTGCTTGATAGTGAGCCGATAAACCTCCCGCTGCGATACACGCTTTTTCTCCATCAAAAATTCCTTTCCCTGTTATAAAATCTCTCCCAAACACATTGCATGCTGGCTTTACGCTTTCATCACACTGTCGATAGCAACTGCGCCTGAATAAGCGAAACCGGCACAGGAAACAATTTCAACTGCCCACGGTAGGGAACCGGCTCGAAGGGGCGTGCGTTTGCGAAGACAAAGCCATAAGGGCCGATAAACCAGGGGTCATCGCTTTGATGAACGACTTCCACTAGCTCAGCGATGCCAACGATTGCGCCTTTTGTGTAGGCACGCTCATCCAGGGGGATCGCATGCTCTAACTCTGGACACCGACTTATCCATGTCTCAATGGCATCATGTTCAAAGGTGACACTGGCATGAATGAGTAGAGGGCCGCGATACTTCGTTGCCCAATCGCGATTTTCAATGGTCTTTGGTCGTATTCCGGCCTGGATAAAGCTCTCAGGATGAGAAAGCCAGTAGGCGTATGGTTGGCGCACTGATAAGCACAGGAGCGCCTCGTCTTCTTGCCCCAGCAGTTCTGGCTGAATTACTTCTACAGAGACTTGCTGCAAGAGAAGATCCACCACAACTTTCCGATGGCAAGTATGATAGGTCGGACATTGGCAGAGCAGAATAAGATCATAGCCTTCGTCAAGGTACATGCAGAGCCCTCGAATGCCTTCCGTGGGGTTAGAAAGTGTAATTGGGCCTCCTTGAAAGTTCACGTTGCCCAGATAGGCTCCTGCCCGCCGGTATCGTTTCCCATACTTTTTCTGAAGCGTCCCTTCGCGCCAGTCGATGCACCAGCTTTTGGGACGAAACCGGGTATCAATGAGCAGCATCTGCGGTTGCATCATGAGTCGGTCTACATATTCAAGTGCGCCATGCCTGCCATATCCTACAGGATAGACTTTTCCTCTCTGCCTTTCTTTGATCTCTACCATAGCAATGCCTTTTCTTTGCTTTATTGGACCATTGAGGGAGGAGAGATTGTTACCTCCCTCAGCCTGGGTTTCATCCTACGGATATATCGGCATTTTATGAAGCACGTTCGTATGAAACTTGCTCGTGGTCCAGTATCCACTTTTGCAGAGACTGATCGGATACACGCATAGCGTTGCCGACCAGCACCGATGGAAGTCCCTCACACTTAATGAGCCGGTATACTTTGGTACGTCCTACGCTGAGCCGCTTCGCTACCTGTGGGATGGTAAGGAGCTGAATAGGCTCTACGGGAATGGCCGGTGGAACCGGCGGTGTCGCTTGCTTCTTGCGGTTTCTCATGTATTCCCCTCCTTTGCTTTTTTCGAGACGAAAACACCACACAACCAGCACCCTCCGATCCTCTCGCAGCCCGGTCAGGGTTTGCACCTGGCTCCCGCTTTGACGGATTCGGGCTTCTTTCGTTGATTAGCTGATCGATAGCTCTTCCAACTGCTGCGCATCTTGAGGCAGTTGGTATCCGTTCTGACTCTCTTCTGTGTCCTTCCCCTTCTCAGGTTTTACCGCTGGAGCCGGCGTTGTTTTGAGCCACTTCAGGATCGATGCCACGGTATACTTCTCAGGGTTTTTAGGCGTCCTGGCAAAGGTGTTTTTCGCGTGGTATACGACCTTCTGTCTTGAGTGACCGGTCACCTCTATAATGTCCTCGACACTGACGCTTTTCACCCCTTTCGCTAGCCATACCTGGACGACTTTTGGATAGCTTTTCATCACATCGGCATATTCCCAGGCATCGTCCGATGCGGTTTGTTCGGGTATAGGCGGGGGTGTGTGTCTTGTATTCGTTATAGGACTTTCGACGGGCTGCTGGGCATGCGGTCGTTGCGATTGTAGAGGGACAGGAGCATTTTGCTTTATAAAAGGCGAGGCACCATCCGCTTGAACACGACCCTCTTGATCTTTCCCAGGGGATGCCTCACTTTTTATAGAAGACGAGGCATCAGGCTTTTGAATGTTCTGTACCGCTGCCATAACTCTGGCAACGCGCTCTTCTGTGATGTAGTTGGCATAGTTGGCATACTGCCGTTTGAGGTAGACCGTTAAGCCAGAAAGATCGGTCGATTGTGCAATCTGTTGCAGGCGCTCCAGGATCTCTGGGCTATTTGTCACCTTGTCATACATGACTCCTTCAACCATACCCAGGTCAGCCCGCGTAATTCGTGGCTGTTGGGGGTGGATTTCTGGCTGTTCCTGACCAGACGGTGTCTCGTTGCCGGACGGTGCCTCGTTCTGTGCAGCGGCAGGATGGCTCTCCTGTTGGTTGTTTTGCTCACGAGCAACGATCATCTGCTCTTCGAGTGCCGGACGCAGTTTACGAATAATGTCTCGCAGCAGGGCAATAGAGGTTCCCTTGAGTTCCTTCTGGGCCTCCTCGCCCTGGAGGTGGTTCAAGATGCCTTCGTGAACAATTTGCGTTGATAATCGCTTTGTTTCTTCCATCATCGCAGCATCAAAGAGGTTTCCTCCGGCAAACCCCTCACGGATAGCCTGCTCTTGCATGTCTTTGTGCAGTTCGTTAGCGACAAATGTTCCCGTGACGACCAGCGCCAGTAACACAGAGAGGGCAAAGCTAAAAAGTCCAAGATGCGCAAAAACTGTGTGGTAGAAAACGCCTCCACTGGCCGCACTAGCGAGCGCGCCGCCGGTAGCGATGAGCAATGACATCAGACGGTTGCTGCTCAGTTCTCGAATAGCGTTATTTCTTTTGCGCCGAAATTCCTGTTCGATATCCTTAATAGCCAGCCGGTACACTTTCCGCGCCGTTTTATAGGCTTTGAGATCTGCCTGGACCTTTGGCCGCTCGACCTTCGCCAGTTGCTCGTCGCGTTCTTTGGCAAAAGCGGCTTCCGCTTCTTTGATCTGTTTACTGCTAATCCTGATTTTCATCAAGGACGAGAGCGTTAAGTTCTCAATGAGATAGGCCAAACCAAAGCCGACGCAGCCAGCGACTATCCAGAACGGCCAGGCTCCCGGCACACTTTGAACAGCAAACGTGACTGTCCCGGCCACAATAGAGCAAGCCGAGACCACTTGCGCGAGCACATTGCCGCCGGAGATCTGCATCCCAATGAGCTGGTTCGCGATTTGATAGGTGCTGGCAATCCCCATATTCAAGCTGAAACGTGAACGCCTGGGTATCTGTTGCACTGGTGCAGTTGCTGGTTGGTTCTGAGCAGGCTGGCTCTGCAAAGGAGTCACTCGCATTCTCCTGGCAGACCAGGATAAGACCAGCGATGCCAGGGTCATCGCTCCGAGAACGGCGATGGCTATAGTAAGTATCAAAGATGGCGTGATCATTTCCATACGATGGCTCCTTTTCTCAACCACTTGAACGGCACGTTACAGGCGCTTCCTCTGGGCGACTTTGCGAATCGCATCGGCGACAATGCCGGCGTTTTTCTGATAGGCATCGCCGCCACTCACTTTGGGCCAGAGTTCTTTGGCAATGGCGTTGGGATTCATGGCTTGAACGAAGAACATCTCCCCAATCTGTTTTTCAAGCTCAGAAAGGGTCTCCTCCTCCACTTCGGCCCCTTCGGCCCCTTCGTTGCCCCTTCGCATCGCTTCATTGCCCCCTTCCACGAGACGCAACGAAGCTCGGTTGTTTGAAGGGGAAGGCGAAGGGGATGCTATCCGACGATCCGAAGGGGGGAACGAAGGGGCAAATGCGGGTCCTGGAATGGTAAATGGCATCTTTTGTCCGATCTCGCGGGGTGACATCGCATACCGCCGCGCCATTTCTGCCTTCGGCGTATGTGAACGTTCCCCACTGGAGCGTCGCTGATGAAATCGGGTGAGCAATTGCGACCCATCAGCAGCGATATAGACGCCCTGGCCCTGCTTAAACTCGGCAATCTGTTCTTCTATGGCAGTCGATTTCTTCACAAACTCCATACACCGTTTTAGGTCAATATCAAAGGTCTGCCTCATAATGAACATGACCTCCGACTGCGCCATAATTTTTTTGTTGACCTGGGCAAACCGTTGGGTCAGGATCACTGGAGAAATCCCACGCTTGCCTCCAATGGCGATAATATCCTTGTAGGCTTTGAATAACTGATCAAGGATGGCCGGATGATCAACGACGGACTCTTTCAGGTTCTCAGGTAAGTACCGCTGGGCCTCGTCCAGATACACATAGCTGGGGCAGCGGCTCTCGGGATGGGTATCTGCCCATAAGAACATGCCCCGGATAATCCCAACCTGGATCATGATGGCTTCATCCAGGCTAGGATAGGAGGAGAGGTCCAGAATCGCTTGATAGCCAACCTCCAGCAGTTCATAGCCAAACTTCACCGCCTCATTGAGCTTGTAACCCTTGTCGTCCCTTTCCGGCATGATGGCCGTAAAATCGTAGCGGCTGTGGCGCTGTTCCGCACTTTGGTGACCAACAATCATCGCACGCGGGAGCACCTCAACGAGCGAGAGATAGTCCCCTTCCAGGCAGGGAATAAGCAAAGGCAAGAAGTGCCTGCCGAACTCTTCGGCGAGCTTGGCTCCCAGTGTGGTTTTTCCTGACCGGCGCATTCCCACAATAAAAATGGCTTTGCCTGCAATGTCGTTGATGGGTATTTGCAAATTCGGTGCCAGATCAATCACTCCTTGCGTGCTAGCAGTCTGCGGTTCGTCGCGCTCCTGCGCTTCCTCTTCACGATGAGGAGCTTGAGGGGGCGTTACCTGGCCGGTGAGGAGCCATTGCAGTTTACTCTGTCTTGTCGTTGCCTGTTTGGGCGCTGGCAGATGGTCCATAATCGTCTCGCGTATCTCCTCGCTCCAATAGGCTGCAATCCCGCCAGCGACCAGCCCTATTGCCAGACTCGTCGCTCCCATCCCAACGAGGTCCGCCAGAATCGTGGTTGTGAGGGCCGCGCTACCAAAGTATTTGACTTTCTCTAAACGGCTCATCGTCTCCACGACAAGAGCAGGGGGCAAAGCGCCCCGCTGCTGTTCTTCTGGTACCTCGTCAATACGCTCCTGCTTGTCCATAGTGATGCTCCTTATACCCCTCGCGGAAATTTCTCAATGAGGGCCTCAACAAACACGAGCAGGTACTTCCCAACAAAAATGGTGACAAAACAAACGGCTATCGGATAGACAATCCCAATGAGGATCACCCCGAAGGCATCGGGACCGAAGCTCGTGGGAATGACTCCCAGGACCGTGCTTGTGATGAGGTTATGGCCTTTGGCGACATAATAGAAATCAGTCAGAATATCGCCGCCAATGAGGGCCCGAGTCAGAAACGAACGCCATCGACTATAGTTGAGCGCACTCGCCGTCAGAGCTGGTGAGACATCCTGATTGAACCGCCGGTGCAGCGAATGGAGCGCGGCATCGACCGGAAAGGAGAGCATGAAGAGAGCGATCTGCACCGCCCAGCCTATAGCTGTCGCGATGGTCTGGTAGTGATCAAGCTGCCCATTCATAAATTGCTGAAGTTGGTTAGCCGTCATCCCAGGGACCAGCTGCGTGGAAACCTGCAGGATATCAAAAACAGTCTGCTCGGTACTGGTAATCTGCAATTGGGAGAAGAAGAAAAATGCCACGCCGCTAATGAGGATGAGCACAATCAACATGAGCGGAGAGAGGGCAACAATCCCATTGATGAAGTGATCAGCGCCGACTGCCTGCTGTGCGCCGGTTCTACCGCGTCGTATTGGTGCCATTATTGCACCTCCGCTTCATACACGGTGTAGTCTTCGATTAGTTCGTCATGTGTGAGGATGGCGATAAAAAGGGGGTCAATCTCATACTCGTACCATTCGAGAATAATGTAGCCCACGCCTTGTTTGTCAGAGATCCCCGTATCGACAATCCCCACGTCATCGCGCTCGGCAAACCATTGCTCGATCTTTTCAAAAATCCATTCCCTGTTATCGGGTGCCATTGTGAGATGCACCCCTTGCAGTGTTCCAGAGGCTAAAGGTTGCGCTGGCCTTCTGGGAAGAACGTCTGTCTGGAATGAATATGGAACTAACTCAGTGCCCATGATGGCTGCTCCTTCCGGTTGTGTGATTGCATGCATCAGAGAAGGACGCACTCCGGTGATATCGCTGGCCTTTGCACACGCGTGCAATCTGCCAGGGACGGGCATCTTCGCTATCTGACCCGTTTAAGACAATGGGTCTATCTGGCCGATGAGGATGCGTCCAGATAAAGTGGCTCCCTTTGCCAGCGCGGACGGTATAGCCGCGCTGGTGAAGAATCTTTTTCAAGTGACGAATTTTCACAATGGTCCTGCTTCCTTTCGTTCAAAATGAACACAAGCTGTTCACTTTTGATGACAAAGGGGTCGTCAATTTTTGTGGGTTAGTGTCCAGATGTAAGAAAAGCAGGGCATCAATGAAGTGTTTAAGGGGAGAGGGTATTATCTACCCCTTTTTCCAATATCCCTCAACCAGCACATCTGGCTCTGGAATATGGACTACCTTGAGATACTCCCTGCACGCCTGCACCATTGCATCCTTGAGAACCTGCTCTGCCTCTGCAATCAGGGCTTCGGGACACTCCAGCACGATTTCATCGTGGACAGTTAAGACGAGGTGGACTCCGACTGGCAACTGATGGTAGAGCAGGGCAATGGCGTGCTTGAGAATATCGGCGTTAGTCCCCTGGATCGGGTGGTTTTTCGCGCTGCGTTCGGCTTCCCCTCGCCGTTTCTGAAGTTCTTCGCTTGCAAAAAACCGCTTGCGCCCGGAGAGCGAGCGCGCATATCCTCTAGCGATACCTTCCTTGCCAGATCGTGCAAGATATGCCGCGACGCCCTTATAGGTTGCAAAGTAGGTACGCATCAAGCGTTTCGCCGTTTCCAGGTCTACCCCAACACGGTTCGCCAGGCCCTGCGCTCCCATCCCATACGCTAATCCGAAGTTGACGGTTTTCGCGATGTCACGCGCCTTCTTCCCGTTCACCAGGTATTCCCTCGGGTTAGTATCTGCCGGGAGGCGGAACATCAGCTTTGCTGTTTCACCATGCAGGTCTTTTTCACTCTGCGGGTCTTTGTCCTGGGCAAAAAACTGTAGCATGGCAGCATCACCGGAGACGTCGGCTAGGATGCGCAATTCGATATTGGAGAGATCCGCGATCAGCAGCTTGCAGCCTTCTGGGGCGACGAAGCAGCGCCGTAAGTCAAACGGATCATCTTTTTCTGTCGGCTTGGGAATCTGTTGCAGATTTGGCTCGCGACTGATGATCCGGCCAGAGGCCGCTCCGAGCTGGTCAAAGGTCGCATGAATGCGCCCGTCGGTTGTGATATAACCCAGGACATTCTCGCCGAAGGCCGTTTCGAACTTCTCCAGCGCCTTCCATTCCAGTAGTAGCGGAATGACTGCGTGCTGCTGGACGACGTCTTGCAATGCCTCTTTTGATGTTGAGGTGACATACACCCCTAATCCTCCGAGGGCCTCCAGGAGTTGTTCAGAAGATGCGAGATTCACTGCTGGCAGGATGCTCTCGCCAAAGAGCGTTTCTCGTGTCGGTTGTGCGCTGGCTAGCGCCTGACCCAATATCTGCTTGATCTGTTTTTCCAGTGTTGTCTTTTGCTCATGCCTGGTGGTGAGAATGCTGCGCCAACGTGCGCCCTCTATACAGACTCCATGCACTTCCATCGCTGCGATGGCGGGCAAGGCTTGATGTTCTAACGACACCACGCGCGCCAGATCGTGCTGGGCAATAGCCTCCTGTTGACGCTCATAGATGTGATAGGGAACCACAATATCTTGCTGGATGTAGGCCAGTTGCTCTACCGGCAGTGGAGCGAGCCATTCTGCTAACCGTTGGTCCAGATCGATGAACCAGGAACGTTGCTCTTTCGAAACCTCAATCCCGTAGCGTTCCGCACTGGCCTTCAACGAGGTAGAAACGTGGATTCCAGCATGGAGCAGCTTCTCAACCAGCATCGTATCATAGACCTGCCGTAGCTGTACCTCAAAGTGTTGAGCGAGAAAGGACCAGTCGAACTTCAGGTGGTGTCCAATCCAAAGCGTCTCCTCGCGATGGAGCAGAGACTGAAGGGCCTCTTTCCAGGCGTGTTGCTGAGAAGCATCGGCGGTATAGTAGCTACGCAGATCAATCACCATCACCTGCTCAGGTGTTCCCAATGCCAATGTAATCACTTTACTTCTACGCGGATCTAATCCGGTCGTTTCCAGATCAAGCACCATCTGGCCGGGTTGTGTTGCGCTGAACTGTGCAGCCAGGTCCATGACTTCTTGTGCTGATGTGAGAAGGGAGAGGCATGGTGTTGTGGAACCATGCTCCTGTGACACAGCTATTGGAGGTTGAGTATATGCTGTCCAGTGCTGCTCGCAATAGGCAACGCCTTGATCGCTATAATACTCGACCTCCGCCCCGCAGATACTACAGGCCAGTGATAGTTCTGGCATATCCTGTGTGCCGTTGTGAGAGGAGTACATGCTCTGTTCATCCTTTCGGGGCCGCTCTTCTTGCGGCTCAATTGTAACGGCCTGGGTTGGTATTTCCAGCCCAAGCGTGACCCACTGACGAATGTCCTGGTGCTGTTGCAACATTTCGTTCACATCGTGCATCCAGGGTTGTAGTCTGGTTGCATGCGGCAAGGTGCGAAGCCACCAGCGCGCCGCCTCATCTCCATGCCCCTTCTCGTCAACATCAAAGGCAACTAAGACGCGAGAAGCCAGTGCAAGCGCACTCAAAGCGCGTGGAGTGCGTCCTCGTCCGGTCGAACCGGTGGCAAGACACCCCGCAATATCCTGAATGCCTGCCTGGATGGCCGCCAGAGCATCAAACTCACTTTCTACGAGCAGAACCGGGCGGTTTGGCATGATGGTATCGGTCTGGTAGAGGTAATTGGCACTGCCCTGGACTTCGACGTATTTACACTTGCGCGGCTTTTTCCCGCTGGCCCTGGCCTGCTGCAGGTCGTGTTCAATGTCTTTATCGCCCCGACGGATGTTGAGCTTCCAGACACACTGTCCGGCCATCCACGGAATAACGATACCGCGTGGCAACCATACTTTTTCGATGTGCAATCCCTCAGCAATTCCCCATTCGCCAGCGGGGTCAACACGCGTTGTTCTGTGATACCCGAGCTGAGCCTGCCTGATGAGATCATCAGTGAACCCGCGCCGGTACAAGTACTCCCGCGCAGGCCCTCCCTCGTCGCTCCACAATCGTTTCACTGACTCCTGGACAAAAAGAGAGGCACGACGCTGCCATGCATCAGTCGGTGGATCGTCGGGTGCTATCTTTGGCAGCGCCAGGTCATCTAACGGGCCGGTTTCGTCGTAGGGAATACCGAGCATTTCGCAGGCCCTGCGGCGGGAAATGCCTTCATAGGCGCAGACAAAAGACAGGACATCGCCCGCGCGTCCGCATCCTCGGCAATAATAATGGCATCCTCGCGCGGTCAGGGCTGGCCAGACCACAAACCCATCCTCATCAGCACTGCAATCGCTAAAAGGGCATGCCCCTTGCCATTGCTTACCAGTATGACTTGCAGGAGAAAGACGGGTATAGCGTTGAAACACTCCCACGACGTTGAGGGAGCTAGCGGAAACAGACATAGACACCTCACAAATTTTGCAGGAAAAACGTGGAAAGAAGAAGCGGCATGCAATACCCGAGCAACTAGGCAGAGAAGAGAGGGCTGAGAGGACAATGCACATGTACTATAGACTTTTCTATTAGAAAACTCCCTATGCTAACATAGGTATTCTTCTTTGCTTCTTGTCCTGGTTTCTGCATGGTTTGGTGAAGTGTAGCAAGTGTAGCACCGTAGCAAGTGTAGCAATCCCCTTATTTTACGCTCAAGGTGTGCTACACTTGCAATATTGCTAGCAATATAACAAGTGTAGCAACAGGTGTGCGTATTTTTCCTTCTTGCTACACTTGCTACGGTGCTACACTTGCTACACTTTGTTCGAGTACCGGAAGTGTAGCAATAGATACGCTCAAATTTCCCTGGTGTCCCCCTGCTACGCTTGCTACACTTGCTACACTTTGTCTAACGTCAGGATTATGGCGGGTTGAAGGACGGTGTGAGTTCAGAAAGGTTTTGCTACACTTGCTACACTTTGCCTTTCGGGAGAGGGGTAAAGAACCTCACAGGCATGGTATTTTGGAAAAGGTATATATATATCCCCCCTTCCTCTGGCAAGGCCCCTTTTTTCTGACCCCCTCGGCTGAAAAATGGCATTCTGGCAATGGAAAGCGGTTACGGTGTGGTAGGGCTGTAATAATAGCGAATAGTTCGATGCTGCACATCACGGGCCAGAACACCACTGCTGGTTAAGCTGTCAAGCATTGTTTTCACCCGATCCGTAGACTCATGCACACGCTGCGCGACTTCACGGGCGGTTGGCGTCCCCAGAGTCATCACCACATCAAGCACCTTGTCCTCCAATTGCTTTTCTGCTGTCGGCTCCGGCTCGCTCACTTGGGCCAGGAGTTCGTGGAAGCAGTTGCGCCAGTGTTCGGTCACTTCCTGCGCCCGCGCCCAATGCTTGAACTCAATATGCGGACTATTCGCGAGCGAAGCAAACAGCGCCGCGATCCGCAACGTTTTCATCGGGAGCCGTCCGTAGTTCCCGTACAGCACTTCAGTCCCATGCTCCTGCGCAATGTCCAGCAGGCTCTCTTCGTAGGTATAAAAAGCGTCCTCAATTTCGGGGCGGATCTGGTAGAAGTGTTCGTGCAGCTCCTCTCTGACCATCTGATACTGCTCGGTCATTTCACCGCGTTTGTCATAAAGCGGTTCGATGGATACGGACGGAACCCCTAAGCGGCGATGCCAGTCAACCAGTGGCCGTAAAAGTTCGCCCGGAACGCGTTGTTCTCCGCGAGGGAATCGATCACGGTTGCGCATGTGCGCTGGCGGGACGATGAAAGCAAATCGCGCAAAAAGGCCATCTTTCCAGAACTTCGAGGTACTTCCGGCGTAAGGCCGTATATCCGAGGGGGTCATACAGGCCAATAGCGCGAGATAGGGCTTGCGGATCAGTTCGGCTCCGCGCGCGACGGTATCATACCTGTAGGTGTCCAGGCAGTCATCCAGGATGCGCAGCAAGCCTTTGAAATCTGCCATTGGGCCATTTTTTTGCACCATTGCATCTAACTGCATCCCGAACTCTTCGTAGAACCATCCGATTTGAGCAGAGAAAGCAAGACGGTTTTTTACTTGCTCTTGATCTTCAGGACTCAGGGCAGCATATCCGGCTGGTATGCTACCTCCGGCCATGCTGGACATAAGCTTTTGCGGCGTCGTCACATTCGCCGAGAGGAGCCAGAGTAATCCGGCTTTTTCTAGTGCCGTCGTCGCAATCTTAACCGTTGTGCTTTTTCTATGAAGCGTCGTGATACCGACCAGGGCAATATAAAGTGGCGTGTATTGCGGGCCGCCAAAGTGGAAACCAACTCTTCGGGCGGCAATCGTCGAAAGCAGCCAGAGTCCGGTTGCTTCGTGGAATAATTCATACCCGCGAGGCGACCACTTTTTACTAAAAGGGATATAGCCCTCATCGAGCCAGGGACACGCGCCGCGCCCCGCCTGTTCTGCAAGGCAGGCTTTTTTGGGCAGAGAAGGAACGTACCCTTCGTCATTGGCTCCGGGAAGGACAACCGACGAGGACGCAGTAGCCTGTTCGTAGCGTGCGAGGAATCGTTGAAAAGAGGTATTACTTGCCTTGAGCGACGCATACGTACGATCAATAGCTGTAGGAGCTTCCGCATTGAGGGCTGTTTCGAGCGGAATGACAAAGGGCTCGTACGGTCCCAGGTCTTCTGGTCGATGTGGGCGCCTGCCCTCACAAAGGGCCTGGATGTAGGTATACACCGCGCGCCCCTGTTCAAACAGGTGATCTGTTGTTTGCGTCATAACCTCTCCTTCACTGGAACGTCGCAATGCACCGCTCCATAATCATCTGCATGACCGGTGGAGTGACCGCGTTACCATACTGCTTTGTTTGTTCGCGCTTGTTGCCTAGCACGACATAGGTTTCAGGGAATGCCATTGCCCGCCCGATCTCGGATGGCTGCAACATGCGAAAGGAGCAATCCTCCACGCGAGGATGCGCCTCTGTCGGGGTGACGAGCGCATGGCGATCTCGCGTGGTGACCGTCCCCATTGCCGAGCCAAGGGAATGGACAGCGTCCTGGCCGTAGTAACTTACCAGAAACGAGGATGAGAGAGCTGGCGAAAGCACTAAGCCGTGATGATTGCCTCCCGCAACGACGGTGCTCAACGGCTCCCCGGCGGAGCGTGCCGTTCCGGTCCTGTACAATTCGACGAGGTAAGGAATAACCAGGGCCTGATCCTGGCGGGTCGTCTGTGTCTGCATGGGGCGGGTGTGGACCGACGAAACCCTTCCGCTATCGCTGCCATGACTCAGGCCAACCAGGAAAGGCGATACCAGGGCCAGGCCGTTATCAGCAGTTTGGGTTGGCAAGACAGCGGAGACGGGACGCACACGGTCCGTCGTTTTGTTCGCCTGGAGAAGAAACGCCTCGTGGAACCTGCGTAACCCGATCTCGACCCGTCGGAGCGTCTTCAGCTTGAGGGGTTTCGAGCGGTCGCCAATACGCTGGATAGGGAGGTGCCAGTTGATGGCACTCGCTGCTGCATAATAATACGGTGCCACCTCACACGCACAGGATGGGCAGCGATAGATGTACTGTTTCCCATAGCGCCCCCACTTCCTGAGCGGATTTTTCCAGGATTGGATGGAGGGAACATCCTTGCTGCATTGCAGACACCAGGCCAGAGGCGTAAACCGCAAGTCCGGGGCCTTGTTCCCCTTTTTCCAGAAAACGATGTACATCCGGTCCCGCGATTGTGGCGTGGGGTGCGCGAACATGGAGTTGAAGTAAACTATTTCCCAGGCGTAGCCCAACTTTTGCATGATCAAGAGCCACTCATCGAAGAGAAGCCAGTCTCTGGCCTCCACAACGTTTTCCACGATGATCAGCTCATACTGGTGATACTCAGCAAAACGCGGCACATCGAACATGGTTGCGCGAGAACGCTCTGCCCCAGGGTCGATCTTTGGCGTCTCCCAAAGGTGCAGCTGCGCCTGCTGTTTGCGACGCTGGCCTTTGGCCAGGGAGTGATTCGTGCATTCTGGACTGGTAATTAATAGGTCTGTGCGTGGATAGCGGCGCGGGTCGCAGGCGCTAATATCGATGCAATCATGTAACGTCTCAGGAAAATTGGTATTATGTGTCTCGACTGCCAGCTTCCAGTGGTTCATGGCGAGAACGACATTCCCTCCGGCAGCTTTCGCGCCCAGAGAAGAACCTCCAGCTCCGCAAAACTGGTCAGTCACGGTAAGATCAGATGATTTTCTCATGGGTATCCTTTCACGGTGTTGAGAGCGACAGAAATCAATAAGGCTGGTATCCGTCTCCCCTGGCCGCATGGTCATGAAGTACATTCCAGCCAGGAGAGCTGATAACAGGGCGCACGGTAGAGACGCGGTTCGCGAGTGCGGAAGTGCGCAAACCATTCATAGGTCAGCAGTACATGGCGCGCTCGTTCTAATCCACGGCACCGGGTTTCCGGCGTGCAGGTTGGCGCTTTCCCGCCGGATGCATCTAGCACTTTGCAACTGGCGAGGACCGGCGGGACCGGATAGGCGTTATTGCACCAGGAAGCATATCCCCACATTGCATAGCCCGTCTGCCGGTCCTTCTTGACCGGTCGCGTCGAAGGCCCGAGGCTATCCTGAAGGACGAGCACGCCCTGAGGAACTGCGACGGAATTGACTTTCCGAGTCTGGCTCCCGCTGACCGGCGAGACACAGGCATACGGGCCAGTCACCACGGGATGATGATTATAATGCTTCTCTCCCAGTCCACAATAAAAGCGGATGGCTTCGTTGTGAGGTCCTGCGAGGCTTGATAAAGAGTTCACGCGCTTACCTCGCCCGCGCCAACATCCTCAAAGAGTGTGGCCTGTGTTTTTTGCCGCAGCACCCGCTCCAGGTTTTTCTGAGCGATCTGGACATACGCCTGTTTTAACTCAACCCCGATGAACTGGCGTCCCAGGAGAAGAGCTTCATAGCCAGTTGAACCGATGCCGGTGAAAGGGTCAAACAGCGTATCGCCAGGATTTGTCCAGAGCTGTAATGCACGCTCGATCACATCCAGTTGGAGAGGGCAGATATGCTTCTCATCCTGGTTTTCACGCGCCTGTTCCACATTGAGAACGTGGGTCTGACGGATGTCAAACCAGACGGGCGAAGCGAAACGCTGCCAAACCTCCAATGGGAAATCTTCTTTAGTGTGAGTCACTGGCTCGATCTGCGTCTCCTCTTCAGCATTCTGCGGCCATTTACGGAAGATCAGCAGATATTCCGGCAGGCCCTGGCGCGAGAATGTGCTATCCGTACGCAGTTGCTTGTAGAGAAGGCCATGCGCTTTTGTACGCTGCATCTCGATAACGGGATCTTTCCAGATGGTGACCTTGCTATGATATTGCCAGCCAGCGGAACTAAAATGTCGGATGATCTCCCCTGAGAAGTCCCTCAGGCCCGCTGCGCCGTCGCGACCTTTGTAGTTCACCAGATCTTTGCAATGGACGGCACAGAGGCGGCCTGGCCTGGTGACACGGAGCAATTCGGGAATGAGAAAGTCAAAATGCCGGAAGAATTCCGCATCATTGGCACAGTTGCCCATATCCTCTAGAGCATCCGAATAAATGTATAAGCTGCTAAAAGGAGGGCTGAAGATGCTAAAGTGGATGCTGTCAGCAGGGAGTGCGCGCGTCACAATTACGCAGTCGCCATGATAGAGCTGGTATCCCTCTCCCTGATGGTAGGTGAACGTCTGATGCCGTTGCAGCCGCAGATCATCCTGCGGCGATAACTTGGAGACGCTCGCATGCATCGCCGCGTTCATCTGCATGTGTGCGCGCATTTTCCGCTCCAACGCGGCCACGAGTGGTGCTTCTGTTTCCGCTGCCACAATAAGCACCTCCACCGTCTGCTTTTGCCCAAAGCGGTAGAAGCGCCTGACAGCCTGATAGAAATCTTCAAAGCTGTAGGAAAGGCCAACAAAGGCTGTTTTGTGACAATGTTGCCAGTTCAGACCGAAGCCCAGCATCTGGGGCTTACCGATAATCACCCGCGCCTGTCCGTTGGTAAACGCTGTAATCTTCCGCTCTTTTTCAGCAATGCTCTCTGAGCCTCGCACTTCAACAGCGTCAGGGATACGCTTTACCAGTTCGTCGGCTTCGTAGTTCGTGTTACACCACACCGCCCACATCTCCAAACTGCTATTCACCAGGTCAGCCACAGCTTGCGCTCGATCTGCGGCAGTCAAGCGCATTTCTCTATGGAGATTCGTGGCATTCATTTCAGGGGCGCGGAAGAGCTGCCCCTGCTCTACTCCCACAGTAATATCTGTCTCAATGTAGAGCCGCCGGATTTGCAACGCTGGCAGTGTAAACCCATCGTCGGAATAGCCCAGGTCTGAGGGTTTGCGCAAGGAGATGGCCCAGGAAGCAACCCAGGCCCAGAAATCCTTCTCCGCATGGCCTTTCAGACGGTAATGGCCGGATTTCATAGTATCGTTAATAAACCATCGTGCCAGCATTTCGTTGGAGAGCATGACACCCAGGAACTCGCTATGGTTGCCTATTTCCATCACGTCGTTGGGCGCTGGCGTGGCCGTGCAACAGAGCCGATACGGCGTATGCGAGAACGCATTTACCAGTGCCCGTTTGGTTTTGCCCATATAGCTTTTGAGTATTGATGATTCGTCAAGCACTACGCCAACAAAATGACCGGCATCAAAATGGCTAAGCATCTCGTAATTGGCGATGTTGATTCCAGGCTGTACATCTGACTGAGTGCGGCAGATGTGGACAGGGATACCAAGCTTTATGCCCTCGCTCACCGTCTGGCTGGCGACGGCGAGTGGAGCCAGGATGAGGAGATCCCTGCCAGTTTCGTGATGGATGATATCTGCCCACGAGAGCTGCATATACGTTTTGCCAAGTCCGCAGTCAGCAAAGAGGGCCGCGCATCCTTTTCGCAGCGCCCATTGCACCACGTCCCGTTGAAATGGGAAGAGCTTCTGATGCAGAGCAGTAAGGGGCACATCAATCCCCGTTGCATGCGCCGTTACCCGTTTGGTATCTAAAAAAGTTTCGTAGGGTTCTAGGTATGCAAAATTTTGCATACCTTCAGAGGGGCGAACGTGTGTATCTTTCATCATGAGGCAACCTCCGGCCAGGAGTTAGGAAGAATTGTGATCTAAGAAGTGGCAGCGGAAAAGAAAATGCCCTCATCGTGGGGCAAGTGCGAGAGGGCAATAGCTGTAAAAATTACGAGTATTCGAAACAGATCATCTGATCTGTACGAGTAGCTCGCAAGCGCCTTGCTTGCCATGCTTTGCGGCGCTATTGAGTGTTTTCTCCTTTCGTTGCATGCGTGTGTAGATCATTCAGGTAGGCGACCAGATCACAAAGCTGCGCCTCTGTAATCTGGTTCTGCTGGCAGGCACGCTCTAAGAGGATCTGGCAGATGAGCAATGGCAAGTGGGTCTGGACAATCTGGTACATTGCCGGATGGACTGGCAGTGCCATCACCTCTTCCAGGGAATGCCCTTCCTGAAAGAAGCGAGTCCCTAGCCGATGGAAGGTAGTTGTCAATTCCTCCTGCAACTCTGCTTCAATGCGCGCCATCTCCGCACGGTACGTTTTATCTGGCATATGCTACCTCCCTCATGATTCTTTGGGCACTTCGTAACAGTGCGGGGGATAGTCTCAACAAGAAAAGATCCGGTAGAGGTGATCTGTCTGGACCCCTCACTTTCCAGGTTTTTTGGGGGAGGAACGAGACGGCTTCGCCGAAAGTTCAACAATGGGAACGCGCGGTCGAAACTCAGCGAAGACACCCACAGGCTGCCCATCTTGCTCTGTTGCTAGCACCACCCCATGCTCTTGGACGTACCAGAACTGCAAACCATCACGAGGAAGGTAGGTCACTACCTCCTCCATCAGGTAGACGGGGTGCTGCTCCGGGGTGTGCCATTGCCGAAGACGGATATGATACTTCTCAGTGACGAATCTGCTTGCTGGGGCCAGAGGCTTGCGTGGTGCATGGCACCAGGTTTCCCATTGACCAAGCGCGGTGTCCGCTGGCTCGCCTTCCCGTGTCCAGTCCACCTCCACATCATCAGCAGAGACGAACGCCCCGAAACAGAAGAAGATCAGCCAATCGTCAGCGCGGCGGATTTTGCTGCTGTGGTACCAATGTCCATGCTTTTTTAGGAGTGCCTTGATGTCAGAGTGCTCGGGCTTCAATCGGGCCAGATGGTGTGCTGGTTGCATCGTCCGTGTTCTCGCTTTCTGCGCAGTGAGGGTGTGGTCCCTGGATGCGCGTTGGTATAGGTATCAATGAGTTGATCAAAACGACTGAGCAGTTCCTCCGTCGTCGGCACAGGCGGCTGCACCGTGTCGGTGACCGGCTGCTGCGTCACATGATAGCTATAGGGACTCAGGGTGACCCGCTTCTCCACGAGGTGCCATCTAGGCATGGGCGTATAGGCCCACCAGAGGCGATGCATCTGCTGATGAAGCTCGGCATAGGCGGTGGTCCACTTTCTCGACTCCCAGAGCGCCCGCGCCTGGCGATAGTGCTCCTGTGCCAGAGGCCGGTCGCTGTGATAGTGGGCAATGGCGGCCCGCATATGGGCAATCACTTGCTGTTCCCATCGTTTCATCGGGGGTTCTCCTTTGTGGGGGCAATGGGTCCTTATCTCCACACAGTATGACGATAGGTAAAGAGGTCTCTTGAGTGGCAAGGAGTTAGCGTTCCTACACAGCATTACGAAGTGCCATTCTTTGCGCTCAAATGAGCTTGGTTATAGAAAAGCTTCTTACCTACAGGGCAGTAACAGAAGGGAACATCTTTATGAAACGATCTCTACCATTGTCTTGGGTTTTAGGCAGGCAAAAGGACACGGTTCATGAACACGCGGCTTATACTCCCAAATGGGGTAGGAGCGCCATCCCCAGGTGTTAAAGTAGCGGCAGAAATCTTGTCCTTGCTTGTAATTCGTCCAGTCGAACCGGATCTTCACTTTTGCAGGATCTCCGAGCCAATTGAGCGGGAGTACAAACTGGCAATGCGGCTCACCGCCCCATGCAATGATTTTCATTGCCCGTTCGTAGCAAGCGGTAATTGGCTCATTGCCAACAAGACAATAGACTCTTTTCCGCCGAGGGATCTCCGGGTTCAGAATCTGCATCATGCGTTCTACGTCCGCCAACTCTCGCACCTCATCCAACGCAAATCGCCAGGGGGCGCGTGTCTGGTCAAGCAAGGGCTTCCATCGATGGTACGTATCCTCATCGAAGTAGCGCGGTTCAAAGCCACTGTTTGCGTCAAGCAGAGGTTGATCGAATGCTTGATAGCGGCGAATAATATGCTCCTGATAGGTTGCTGGGAGGGCAGAGAGGTTGTTGTCGCACAGCTTAGGGGCAGGAATGAAGTCAGGATCAAAGGTGAACGAGACGCCTTCCAAACGCGGAACAATACAGAAACTGCAATTGACTGGACATCCTCGCGAAGCAAAGCACATGTCATACTGGCCGCGCTGCTTGTCGAACCGCTGATCAAGTCCGCGCACAATTTCTAAGCCCGTTTCTTTTTGCCACCAGGATGCCAGCGCAAACAATCCAGGGCCTCCCGCCCAGACATCTGCTCGCTGTTTCATTCTGAGCGCGATCTCACGGGCGAGAGGCGCATGCCAACTGAAAACGACTGATAAAGCGACCAGGTCCGCATCCAACTCCCATATACCAGGATCTCCATCATAGTAGGCCACCTGGTATCCCTGCATCTTCAGCCAATCCGTGAGTTTACGAGCGCCAAGATTGTAGCAAGAATGTGAGGAAGTGGACGAACAGTTGATAACAACGGCTCTCATATGGCTACTGGTACTTTCCTTTTTCAGAGAGGTGCATATGTATTGAAGACACCCTCTTGAGCTGCTATTTCTGTGTGATACGTACTCCCTTTAGCTTAGCAGGAGGCTTTGAACAATCCCGTCAGCTACCACTTGAGGAACAAGCACATCACCACGGACTTCCTCACCCGTCCAGCCTTGCGGCCACGTATTTTCAGCGATGAGTTCCAGAATACGGGCCTGTTCCTCTGCATTGATCAGATCAATAGAGGGCCTCCCATCCTGTCGCGCTTGCGCATTCACTTCTTCCTGAATAGCCAGCACCTGTGCCAGTCCATAACGGCGAGCCTCTATTGTCAACGGCCCCAACCGCATCGGATTGGCGGCTAATCGCCCATCTTTACATCGGTCTGTTCCATCTTTGCGTAGTCGGCTGTGCGGCTTCGTCAGTTCAGCATAGAGTGGACGTAACCGTTTGAGTGGAGCCAGGTACCGCCAAGAAGGGAGGCTTAGTACTGTTTCGAGGGCTACATCTTTGGAAGCAAGGTTGCAGCCCACGCAGCCAGTACGGGCATTGATTTCCTCTTTCTCATCGCCTCCATAGACTTCCGCAATGACCTGTGTGGGAAACCCATGTTTTGGGGCATGAAATGTCAGCCAATCCCAGACATGGCATACGCGCCAGTGTAGGCAAGGGGCCAGGATATCCGCTACTGCATCCGGCGTTTTGACCTGATACCAGCCTTGCCCACACTCCGCGCCATCCTTCGCACACGAGAGAGCAATCCGTTGATCTCTGGCGGCACTCTCCCCAATCCTAACCCCTGTCAGCAGCAGCAACTTCTCCTGAGACTGCTGCCGTATTTCCACGAGTGCGCGCTCCATTGGCTCAATCTTGAGCTGAGGCGTACACCAGCGGAACCGATTTTTAGGGGGCGGCACTCCCCGGCCTAACATGTAGACCATGAAACGATTATCGAGAGCGGGTACCACAACGCGCGTGGTAACTCCTCGCAGATGCAACGCCTCCAGGACCTGCATAGCCGCAGCTTGCAATGGAGGAAGCTCCATCCTGGTATCGGCATAGAGCACTGTCAAGCTTTCTGGGGCCTCGATCTGCCCGGAGGCAATCAGGTACGCAACTAGAACGACGACGCTGGTGCTATCTTTTCCGCCACTATACGCAATTGCCCAATGGCGAAACAGAGGACCATAGAGACGTAAGGATTCAATGCTCAGCTCAAGAGCATGATCAAGGGTGAGCCGTTCGCCCTCCCATAAGCTTGTCGTTTTCATGAACATGCCTCATACATTCGTTTTTTCGAGACTTTGTGTAAGGCCGCATCCTCTTCGCCAGGCGTTGCACAATGTTCCGGCAATGTCGCTTCGGACAGATACCAGAGGTACCACTCCCCATGCAGGAATCTTTCGGTGAGGATGACAGTGGTCTGGTGAGCTTGTTCAAAAGGAGTTCCCTCGTTGTACACCCGCTTAAACTTCACAACCCACACAGGAATAGACCAATCATCGCCTAACGAGCGTAGCAAGGACACATCAATAATGTGTATGGCTTCATTCGCGTGGTTGCGGTTATGCGTGCTCATTATCTGCTGCTCAACTTGAGCTCTGGTAAAACGTCGCTTCATCTTGATCTCCTTCCTCTCCAGCTGCGAGGAATATGGTTTAACACCACAATAAAATGGCATGCATGCCATTACTTCGAAGTCCCTGCAATTCTTTCTGCAAACTGCTCCGGTGTGAGCTCTTTGGCCCCGAGCTGCAACGCCTGTCTACGCTTGTTGGCTGTCAGATCATAGTGCCAGAGCCGAGGATTCTGATGCTTCTTCTGGAACCATTCCCGTTTGAGTCCAAGCCGCCTGGCAAAAGCATGTAACTCCTCTTCTGAGTCAGCAAGCATATGACACGATTGAGACCAATTCCAACGCTCGTTTTCTGATCTGCGGTAAGGCTTTGTATTGATCAGTTGATCGACATATACGCTCATTTTCACTTTACCTTTCTGTATATGCCGTTACGATTCCATATCACGCGCTGGCCCTCCCCTTCGCACTCTGTTTCGCGCCTTTCTTTGCCGCTTTCTGTTGCTCTCGCTCTGCTATCGCCTTCCCGATCAGGTCCGAGGCTTCCCCGCTTGTGATCTTCTCAGAGAAGGGAATATTGAATTTTCTGAGCGTGTATATCTGTTTCTCGGTTGCAGGGCCAGACCGCCATCGGGCATTGTTATCGACCAGAACGAGCTTGTTCTCGTCGGCCTGGAGCAGGCGCGCCTTCATTTCAGCGTGCTGCTGTGCCCATTCAAGCGGTGAACTTTTTAGCCATTGTTGCGCTCGGAAAGCCGGAGCCAGCTTTGCCCAAACTGAATAGTACCCCTCTATTTCCGGCTCCTGAGAAGGTACCAGCATGATTTTATGTTTCTGCTCCCCGACCTCCAGCACATAGGCACCGCTTGAGAGGCGCCGCCAGTCCATACGCGCTAGCATATTAATGGCAACGTCTTGCGTCCGCTTCGTGACTCGTGCCCGACGCTCTTGTTGTTCCCTCAGCTCGTCTTCTTGTTGCTCTCGCTCTTTGGCTTCAACGATGCTTTCACCATCTTTGAGGGTTTTGCCTAGCATTTTATTGAGCGTGAGTGGTTGCAAGCGATGTTTGAGGCAGTTATCCGTGATATCGAGAATAATGCAATCCCGCTTCCCGGGAGCAAGCCGCGTACCTCTTCCAACCGCCTGAACAAAAAGCGCCCGCGATTTCGTGGGCCGCGCCATGATAATGCAGGATGTCTGGGGAGCATCGTATCCTTCCAGAAGGACCCCACAATTGCAGACAATTGTAATATCGCCGCGCTCATATGCATGAAGAATGCGCCTTCGTTGTTCCGGCAGAGTGTCCCCGCTCACTGCGGCAGCCCGTATGCCAAAGGCATTGAAGGTGGCCGCTAAATGTTCCGCATGCGCGACAGTTACCGCAAAACATAGGCCCTGGCGGCCTTTTGCGTGCTTGAGGTACGCCTGTGCAATATGCTCATTGCGCGCCAGCGTATCTATCGCGATCTCCAGTTCGTCCACCTTGAAGTCTCCGGCCTGGATATGCACGTCGTCCAGCGAGACGGCGGTTGGAATGGCTATTGCGCGCAGGTCACATAGAAAGCCTTGTTCAACCATGTCAATAATGCTGGCCGAAAACACTGGCTCGCCAAAAACCCGCTCAATACGTTGTTTGTCTGACCTATCCGGCGTCGCCGTCACGCCCAGGACAAACGCTTCGGGCAGCGCATCCAGGACGGCTTGATAGCCAGCTGCGGAACTGTGATGGCATTCGTCAATAATGACCAAGCCATAGCCAAATTGCCGTAATGCTTTCAAGTGTTCTGTACGGCTAATCGTCTGAACGCTGGCGACGGTGATGGGCGCGCCCCACTCATGCCTTCCTGCACCAACCTGTCCAATAACCGCCATCGGATCAACGATGCGAAACTTATCCGCTGCCTGCTGAAGGAGTTCCTGGCGATGCGCAATGATCAGCGTTGTGAGACCGAGGAGACGTGCAACCTCAGTAAACACGATGGTTTTCCCGCATCCGGTAGGAAGAACGACTAATGCTCGCCCTCCCTTTGGTCGGTGTTGAAACGCAGCAAGAACCCGTTCAATACAGGCCGTTTGATAAGGGCGAAGGGTGATGGTGGGAAGAACTGGCTCTGATGGTACAGCTAACACGGGTCTCCCTCCTCACTTAGTTCATTCTTAATACACTCAATCTCTTGAGCTGCCTGCAATTGTTTTTTGCAAGTGAGGCAGCATGGACGGAGAAAGCAGTCCCCTTTGACCTGAACGCGAACACCGTGACTTAGCTGGAGATAGCAGAAGTCGCAGAGACCGAAAAGCAGTAGACGCGCTTCTGCCCCGTGAATGGCAGCATCAAGAATGCTGAACGCCTTATGAACTTGTGTTTGCAGGATTTTTGCTTCCTCAGAAGCATCTGAAGAGAATATGTGGATACCGCCAGCTCTATAGACTTTGTGCAGGATGGCAAGGGCTTCTTTACGGGTCATTTTTGGGTTCGGGAAAAGTTTCTTGCTCTCCACTAGAGATCACCTCCGGTATACTGGGGAAACAATGGCGCTAGCTCACGGCGTAAGGTCGCGAGGGCTTTCTTATGATGGTAGAAAGCGTTCATAGAGCTGGTACGCGCCGAAGATGCCTCGTTTTTCATGCTATTCAAGGACTCAGGCATATAGCCAAAGCCATAGTGCCGCTCAATCACCTGGCGCTGCTTCTCCGGCAAGCTTGAGATTGCCTGACGAAGTAACGCAGATGTGGCTTCCTGCACTGATGTCGAAACAAACGTTTGTCCAGTAAACAGAGTGTCAGCGAGTGAGGTCCCGTCGCTATTTTGAGGCTTCTCTAAGCTCAGCGTCCCAATGCGTTCTCGTTGTGTGTGTTCTCCATATCCTTTACAATAATTGACCATCGTAGAGCGTGCAGTACAAAGAAGGTAGGCGTAGGGATTAGGATGATTCAGCGCTCGTGTATATGTTCTGAGGAGCGCAACATTCGCAGAATTCACCAGGTCGCAATAGTCTTCTTGTTCCTGGGGACGTGCGTACCTTGCAGCCAGGGCGCAAACGCGTCGTTGTAAAGAAAGAATGATCTGGTCACGCACGTCTTCACCAGCCCTTGCGCGTTCGACTAATGCTTGCTCTTGCGCTGCAGTGAGCCGTGGAAGTGGGCTGCTTTCCACCGGCGGGACCGGAGAGGGAGCCTGTCGTTTCTTCATGGGATATCCTCCATAAAAATTGACAGGCCAGGGGACCTCATGTACAGTGAAGAGGAGAACCTGGACCTGTCGTTTTGCTACAGGTGGCTATAAGGATTCTTCAATGGGCCTTGTGTGCTCAGAACACATAGGGCCTTTTACGCGGCCTGAGACTGCTGTTCCCGAGCTTTCAAGTCTCGCTCAATCGCGTCCAGGTGTTGACTGGTGAGAGCTTTCATCTCAAAAGATGTGAAGTCGAGGAGCTTGCAAAGGTGCTTGATAAACTCCCGGTCCGTCTTGCACACACCGAGCTTCTTTGCTAAGGTATAGAGCGAGTTCATACGTTCTTTGATGACGGCGATATCTAGCGGCGGAGGTGTGTTGGTTCCTCCTACAGACGGTTCGACGGCTCGTACTGCCGTAAGAACTGCGGCGTCTTGAGCTTGCACCGTGGATTCGTCGCGATCTTCTCCGTCTTCGATATCCAGGGCCAGCTCAGTAGAAATGCCAAGATCGCGCGCACATCTCGCTTTCGCGGCAGTTTCAACTTTATCCAACTGGCTAAGTAAGCCTTGCTTCAGTGCCTCAGTTTTGCGCGTCGCCAGATCTGGATCACCATTGCCCAAATACAGGGTACATTTGACAATCACAAAGTTACGCTCCACATCCATATGAAGGATCTCGCTACGAAAGTTGGCATTGGGATAACGCATGTTCAGCTCATACAGGCGCCATGCCGCCGGATAATAATCTTTTAACCCCTCCTTCGTCCGAATCTGGACTAAGTGATCTCGCGGGTTATAGGATTTCGTGCTCGCATTAGCTTGTTCGGCCATACTTTACTCCGTGGTGTTGCTAGAAAAACGCTCGACATACGAAGGGACTGCTTCGAATTGGTCAATAACATGCAGGGCCGCCAACCGCTGCAATTCAGGAGGAAGTGCATTAAAGCGCACAATCTCGTACTCTTCCTCCAGAGTGGTATCGTCAGATGTGATGGTAGGCCTTACATTTTGCATATGGCTATCTTGCATTCTGAACGTCACCCACTTCTTCCCAGGAGCCGTCGCTTCTGCGCACCACCTGAGTCAGGAAACTGGCCAGAATATATGCCTCAAAAGTCGGGTAGTTACCAGGTGGAACGACAGCCACATAGCCTGTCTTGCCGTCCAGAGAGCGGCCAGTCACCTCAGCCTCCATAGGTGTGCCGTTCAACAAATGAATTAGCTCTTTCATATTCAAATCCTTTCCACGTCCTTTGTTGAAGAACCTAAACCTGGCTGAGAGGACTACTACACGCCAGCGGCAACGGAAAAAGCTGCTGGAAGGCCGATAGTCAGCCGCCATACCACTCTCTCATGTTCCGGCGAAAATCGAGGAGCCACGTTGACCAACCGCTCGTGCTGGCTATGCCGATGCCAGCGTTGCAACTGCGCCAGGAGCGCGCAACGCGCTTTAATGGTCAGCGCGTGTACCTGCTCTTGGGTTTGGTAGAGCTGGCTCATCAGTGTGTCTATTGCGGCGCTGAGCAGGGCCTGCTGTAGTAAGAACGAGCTCGTGCGGCGCAGCTTCTGATCAACGTTCTTGCCCTGGTGCGTGACCATCTTGATGGCGTCCTGGAGCTCTTCTTGCGTTACTTCAACCGTATCCAGAGGGGTCAGCACAGGAGAGGAGAGCGCGGGTGCTACTGTCTGTTCTAGCGCCAGTTTCGTGAGGGGCTGGACCTCTGCTGCATGGGCGTGCAGCAGAGCCAATATTGCGTCAGGACTCCGTCTCTGAGTGCAGACGTGATCTTCCCACTCCAAACGCTCCTCCCACGGAAGGGAGGCATACAGTTGCTGCTCCGTCAGCAGGACCGTATAACCGTGAGAGATACCCTCCGGGGACGCAGCGACGCGAGCCATATAGACATGGTCTTCAAGAGCACGAATGACCTGGATGTAACTGAGGCCGTTGCAACTAGCATCGCTGCGCAAGCTGGAAGAATCTTCGGAGCAGGTGGATTCATCAGAGAGAATATCAGCAGGGATACAGCAGGTAACCAGATAGCCGATTCGCTGTGCAAACGTTCGGGTTGGGTATGCAATCGCCATTATTGGCTCCTTCTTCGCCCTCCTGGGCAGTAGATTACTAGGAGCCTGTGAGATATAATGCTCACAAGCCCGGTGACTGGCATATGTGCTGGCCTAGCCTGGAAAACTTTGTCCAGCGCATATACTAAACGGGTGGTTTGGAGGCACTTATGGCAGCAACCATGAGTGCTTTCCTCATCTAACGACATACAACTACTTCGTAAAAGCGAAATTGCTTAATGGTAACATCTTCATTCCGTTACTCAATAGGTCTGTTCCACTTCTCCCGTGCCCGTGCTTGTTGTCGATAGCGGCTGAGCAATCGTCGCTGCTTGCGTGTCGCCCACCAGTGAACAAAGAACCCAATCCAGAAAACGATGAGCGTCCAGATGAACCAGATGAAAACGTTCACCACGCCTTCACCCTCCTAGTAACGGTAGCGGTCGCTTTTAGATCGACGGTTAAACAACAGACCGCCTATAATAGCACAGACTAGGCAGAGAGAGACGAGAAACCAAAAATTCATGCTGACAGTGATATTCATCATTGGCTGTGACCTCCTCAAAATGCTGCTGAGTTAAACTAAGAAGCGTTTACAGTGGTTGCTGTCGGCTTTCTTGCTACAATTATGCCTCAGCATTTTCTGAGCAGGAACAGCTTTTACTCGACTATCTTTCATGAACCATTCGCCTTTTAGCCGCCTCTAAATTGTGCGTATCTGTCCATATCTGTTTACTTATGTACGAGAGTGTCAACCTATGAGAATAATAACATGTACAATATGGTTTGTCAATACTTGTAGGTAAGTGTCGGGTTATGTGGAAGTGAATAATAAAAATATAGGGGATTGACTGCAATTGTCGGAGTGTGTACCATATATTTATTCGACCAAGAATAGTAGCCCGAGTGAGGGATTGCAACCCCATGAATTTTATATAGTCGTCATGAGCCATTAGGATCGAAAAGAGGAAAAGCCCGAGCGCGGGATTGCAACATGTCCACCCCTAGTTTTTCTGTTGTAGACATCCACTCTCGGAACGACAATTTGCCCGAGTGAGGGATTGGAACCGAAAATATTGAAAAGAGGTGAGTTCTATGCCCTTAGAAGTCGAAGGGGAAGTTTATTATACAGCTTCCGAGGCTGCTCAGTATCTTAATATCTCGAGAGATACTTTTTATGAGAATGTCAAGGAGAAGCTACAGCCATACAAGCCAGGTGCATTAAAGCGGGTGTATTATCGCCGATCAGATCTGGATAAATTTCGGGGATTACATCCTACGGAGCAGCAAAAACGAGATAGGAATCCAGAATAAGCGTGCATATATAAGTTGTCACTTTGCGATAAGATCAGGTAAAATTACCCTTAGGACGTAAAATCATAGTACGCATGTTATCCCTTTATTCAGGAGGGATGATTAGTATGGAGATGCCTGTCAAAGAACCGAGGCCAAATCGTCAGTTGCGTCACGAGAGAGAAATTCGTGGCTGGTCTCAGCGCAAAGTGGCAGATGAAATAGGCACGAACGTAGATACAGTATCTAAGTGGGAACGTGGTATCAATGTTCCTGACCCGTACTTCAGGGAAAGACTTTGTGACCTCTTCCACAAAACCGCTTTAGAACTTGGCTTCATAGGCGATAGGTCTGGCATATCAAAAGAAAGCCAAAGGTTGGCCCGCTCACGTTCTTCTGGAGAGGGGCACCCGGAGGACGTTTCGGGGGCGGAGGGCATGAATGTATCCCCCATACGGCGAGAAGACTGGGGTGAGGCTCCTTTCGTAAAAATGCTCTATGGAAGAGATAAAGAGCTTGAAAAAATGTCCCAGTGGGTGCTGGCTGATAAGTGCTCTGTTGTGGCCCTAGTAGGTATTGGAGGTATTGGTAAAACCTCCCTGGCGGTCCGATTTGTCGAGCAGGTAAAGGAACAGTTTGAGTATATATTCTGGAGATCCTTACAAAACGCCCCTTTCTTGAAATCGGTTCTGAGGAGTTGTATTCACTTTTTCTCCCAACAACAGCAAATAAACTTGCCAGAGCCCATCAACGAGCAAATTTTGATTTTTTTAGACTATCTACGCAATCATCGCTGTTTGGTCATATTAGACAATATGGAATCCCTTCTTGAAGAAAAACGTGTAGGAACCTATCGGCAAGGTTACGATGAGTACGGGATGCTGCTCCAATCCATCGGTCAGACCAAACACCAGAGTTGTCTCTTGCTGACAAGCCGGGAAAAGATGCGCGAAGTGGCACGCTTGGAAGGTCAGGAAACGCCTGTTCGTTCACTCCAACTATCGGGGCTAGGAGCCTCTTCCAGTCAGGCGTTACTCCAGAACGCTCAGATGTTTGGGGGCGATGAGGCTTGGAAAGCCCTTATTCAACTTTATGCAGGAAATCCTCTTTATTTGAAATTAGTGTCAGAACCTGTGCGGGAAGTATTTGGTGGAGATATAGCAAAATTTTTAGAAAAAGGGAGTTATGTCCTGGGGGATATTCGAGATCCCCTCGATCTCCAGTTTTCGCGACTTTCAGATCTGGAAAAGAATATTCTGTATTGGCTAGCAATCGAACGTGAGGCAGTCTCGTTTGATGAACTGCAAGACAATTATGTCTCGCGACTCGCTGAGGAGGAACTGCCTGGAGCACTCTGGTCGCTACGACGTCGTTTTCTGGTGGAGGTTGATACCGCTAAACGCCCTCGTTTTTTTCTCCAGCCTGTAATTACAGAGTATATTACAGATCAATTTACTCAAGAAGTGATTCGTGAGATTGAGCAGGAAAAGGTGAATGGAATATGCATGAGCCATGCTTTGATTAAGGCGCAGGCAAAAGACTATGTGCGGAACATCCAAGATCGCCTTATTCTTGCGCCTGTTGTGAAGCAACTTCTTAGAAACTTTGAAGAAGCTGAAGTTGTGGAGAAACTTCAGTGCATGCTGAACCGGTATCGCGATAAATATACAGGGCAGGCAGGGTATCTTGCGGGCAATGTGCTGAATATACTTATTTATTTAAACGCACCATTGCAAGCGTTCGACTTTTCTGGCCTTACAGTGCGACAGGCATACCTACGTGGTGCTAGTCTGCCTGATGTGAACTTTACCCGGGCTGATCTTACTAAATCAGTTTTTACCGATACCTTTGGGAGCATTTTAACCGTGACTTTGAGTCCTAGCGGAAGCTTGCTGGCGGCCGGAACGGCTAATGGTGAGATCCGGCTGTGGAGAGTCCACGATGGAACGCCATTAAATCATTATACAGGACATCTGGGTTGGGTTTGGTCAGTTGCCTTCAACTCAGATGAGTCCTTGCTGGTAAGCGGGAGCGAAGACAAAACCGTACGTCTCTGGGATGTCCAATCTGGAAAATGCCTCGCTGTTTTAGATGGGCATACCAATCGTGTTCGATCTGTAACTTTTAGCCCCGACGCTACGCTGATTGCGAGTGGGAGCGAAGATCAAACGATTCGATTGTGGGAAAGGGCTACTGGCCAATGCTTCAAACTTCTGGAGGGGTATGGACAGAGCGTCAGGCCGATTGCTTTCAGTCCAGACGGGACTAAACTGCTCAATGGTGGCAGCGCTTCGTCAGCCTGGCTCTGGGATGTAATCTCAGGATGCTGCATCCAGCGTTTTGAGGGACATGTTAATCAAATCTGGTCGGTTGCTTTTAGTCACGACGGCAAGATGATTGCAACGGCTGGGGATGATGAAGTTATTCGGCTCTGGGATATCGAGACGGGAAAGTGCATCAGGAAACTGCAAGGACACACTGGCCGCATCTGGTCTATTTCGCTTTCCTCTGACGGAGCCCTGCTGGCCAGCGGCAGTGATGATAAAACTATTCGGCTATGGCATGTTGAGTCAGGGGAGTGCTTCAAAACACTGCAAGGACATACCAATCGCATTTGGTCTGTTGCGGCAAGCTCTGATGGGGCCGTGATCGCTAGCGGCAGCGATGATCAGACGGTTAGGCTCTGGAACGCAAAAACTGGCCAAAGCCTCAATACGTTGCAAGGCCACGCAAACTGGATCTGGTCAGTCGCCTGGAGCCCTTCCGGTGAGTATATAGCCAGCTGCGATGAGGATATGACTATTCGACTCTGGGATGTAAATGCGAAGCATTGCTTTCAAGCAATGGGAGGGCATACCAACCGAATCCGTTCGATTGCGTTTGCTCCTGATGGCAGGACACTGGCGAGCTGCAGCGAGGACCAGACAGCCCGTCTTTGGTCATTCAAGGGAGGTCTCTGCCTATGGACTTTTCAGGCTTCTTCCAGCGAGGCAACCCCGCTTGCTCTTCCCGCCAACCGTGTGTGGAGCGTTGCTTATAGTCCGTCGGCCAGGGTTATCGCAACCGGCAATGAAGATCAGACAGTTCGGTTATGGGATGTGGAAACCGGAGAGTGCCTACATATCCTGAAAGGCCATGAGGGATGGGTATGGTCAGTTGCCTTCAGCCCTGATGGAACGCTTCTGGTGAGTGGTGGCGAGGATACAGCGATAAGGATATGGGATACGGCCACTGGAGAGTGTAAAGGGCATCTTCGGGGGCATACGAGCAGGATCTGGTCCGTTGCTATCAGTGCCGATGGCAATGCCGTTGCAGGGGGTGGAGATGACCAAGTTATCTTTCTCTGGGATCTTCATACACAGCAGCTTACGCATACGTTTGCCGGTCACACTAATCATGTGAGGTCGATTGCTTTCAGCCCCGATGGCTCTGTGCTGGCCAGTGCCAGCGAAGATCAAACCGCCATGCTCTGGGATTTGAAGACGCATCAGCACCTTCGCACACTAGAGGGACACACCAACCGTGTTCTGTCTGTTAGCTTTAGCCCCAATGGCAACAAAATTGCGACTGGAAGCCACGATGGCACTATTATGATCTGGGACATGAAAACGGCGCAGTGCGTCGAAACGCTCAGACCTGATAGACCTTATGAGAGAATGAACATTACAGGTGTACGAGGGCTAACAGAGGTACAGAAGAATTCTTTAAAATTTCTGGGAGCAATAGAAAAATAAATAAGTGCTCATATTTCATATGATGCTTTCGGTTGAAATGGACGGATAATGTCTGGAACAGATCCTGTAGCGACTTGTTCGGCAAGGGCTTCGCCAGTGATAGCACTGAGCATGACACCAAAGCCACCATGCCCGCTGGCAATAGACACATTTGCCAGCCCTGGAACCGCCCCTAAAATGGGACGGGAATGCACTGTTTTTGGTCGGAGCCCCGCCCACATGCGGAGAATCGAACACTGTCTCAAAGCTGGAACAAGACGAGTGCCGACATCAAGCAAGTGAAGGATCTCTTCAGCAGTTACTGATGTGTCAAACCCGACCTCGGCCTTTGTTGCCCCGATGATCAAGTCATTATTCAATTTGGGGGCAATATAGATATCCTCGTCAAAAAGCCCCTCGTCAAAGATAATGTGGTGGATCGGATTAGGCGGCTGCTGTAGGGCGACAATTTGGCCGCGCAATGGAAAAATCGGAGGAGACCAGTGGAGCCACTGGCTACAGCATGCAGACCAAGCTCCGGCGGCGATAATCAGGTGGTTACACGAGAGAACCTCACCTTGAGCCGTCTGAACAGCCAGAACCTTGTCGTTCGCTGATCGTTGCAGTCCTACGACCTCGCAATGTTCACAAAAAGTTGCGCCTAAAACTTTTGCAGTGCGAGCATATGCCAGAGTTAAATTGATGGGATTTACCTGGCCTTCTTCAGCAATAGCTACGGCTGCAGATACTTCTGGGAAGAGTTGCGGCTCTCTTTTGTACGCCTCGTCAGGAGAAAGCATTTCCACATGAAAACCTGCTTGCTGATAACTTACGACCCAATCAGAGACAGGCTTCACCTTCTCGTGAGGTAAAACGCGCAATGTACCGGTCAGCCGGTACTCGATATCAATACTACTGCATTCTTCCAATTCTGGCACGAGGGCAGGTAAGCGTTTGATGCCTTCGAGGAGAAAACGTCTGTAGTCGTCTTCCTTCGCAAGTGGTCTGATGGGAGCGAGTAAACCAGCGGCTGCACTGGATGCTTGCGAGCCGATATGGTTTTTCTCCAGAACGAGCACATCGATGCCTTTCTTGCGCAAGAAGTAAGCGATTGAACAACCAATGACCCCTGCTCCAATTATGAGCACTTCAGTCGAGCGTTGCAAGTTGTTTCTCCTGTCTGAAAAATCAGGTGTAAAATACCAGGATACTATCGTTAGCAATTATACCTCTTGGAATTGTTCCTGTCACGGGAGTATCAACCCCTATTCACTCTTGCTCGGTTTTTGTGGTACCCTCAGCTCCTTCCCCCGGATATGGCATGCCCGCTATACCATTACGCTCCCTGACGGCTATTCGTTTTTGGAAATGCTAGGACGTGATGGGGTGAGCTTGCTGTATCTGCCAGCCAGTGACGTGGCTAGCATACCGGGCGTCGAAATGCCCTGATGTGCTCTTATTTGGGCAAGAACTCCTTTACGGCACCAAACGCCCAGGTTTTGATGTTGGCTCACAAAACCTGGGCGTTTTGACTATGCGCTTCAGAGCTTTTATTATACCATTAAACATGGTGGGAATCAGATGGGCAATATATTTGGGAGAAAAGAGGCTTATGCAAACACATCCACCACTACAATGCCATTTTTCAGCCGAGGGGGTCAGCAAAAATGGTCTTTACAAGAGGTGGGCTAGTGATTGGTACCTATGCTCTGGCTGGCTAAAAGGTGATGTATTGATTGGATGGATCGATCTTCCGCTTAAAATACCAGTGCTCGCATCCGTTTTCAAGCCGAATAACGTGAATAGCCTCCCATCCATACATTCCCAGGATAGCAACATACTTGCTTGTTTCCTCATCTGCTTTATCGAGATCGTCCCCCTCGTAGATGGTATGCCTATCCAGCCCGTGTACGCGGTAGAAGCAATAGATGACGGCGCATGGCGCGTCTGCGGTCGCCTTTCCTGACACGGGATAGATTCCCATTAGACGTTCGAAGAAGCTTCTTTCCCCTCTTTGCGGCAAGGCCCCCTGTCCCGCTGCTTGTTGCGAGCTATCCTCTATATACTGGATGGAACAATATTCCCACTGCACCAGGGGTTCCCTCCTCATACAGGTCGTACCATTGTCAGAAGTTAACCTAAGGCTATTGCCATATAAGTTAGTATAAAACAATATCCAGCGTTGTAGCTACGGACAAAGGTTCATTATAATACGCTATCCCACAACAGATGTACCTTTGTAGTTTGGCTTCCTTTAACGAGTTGCTGACGTTCTACTCGCTCTGTTCCGACGAGATGTCGTCCTCGGAAGAAGCATCAGCCTCTTGACCAATCCGCTCCTTCAAGGCGGTGAGCCGCTCGCGGGTGGCGCTGGTCTTGGGATGCTCCGGCCCAAGCGCCTGTTCGCGGATGGTAAGTGCGCGTTGGTAGAGCTCTAACGCTTCCTGGTGGCGTCCCTGTTGCTCTCGCAACGTGGCGAAATTATGAAGGGTCTCCGCTGTGTCGGGATGTTCCGGTCTGAGGTGCTGCTCCCGGATGGAGAGAGCTCTCCGGTAGAGTGGCTCGGCCTTGTGGTACTTGCCTTGCTCCTGGTAGAGGATCGCCAGATTGGTGAGTGGATAGGCCACCTGGGGGTGCTTGAACCCCAATTGCCGCTTCAAGATGGAGATCGCTCGATGGTAGAGCCACCTGGCCTCGTCGTACTTGCCTTGTTCGGCGTAGAGGCTCGCCAGTCCGTTGAGTGGATAGGTTATCTGGGAACCTTTCGGCTCCTGCCGCTCCAAGATGGAGATCGCTTGCCAGTAGAGCCGCTCGGCCTCGTCGTACTTGCTCTGCTTACGGCAGAGGCCTGCCAGATTGGTGAGTGGATAGGCCACTTGGGGGTGCTCGATCCCCAAGTGCTGCTCCCGGATGGAGAGTGCTCTCTGGCAGAGTGTCTCCGCCTCGGCATGCTTGTCTTGCTCGGCATAGAGGACCGCTAGGCCATTGAGCGAGCGAGCAACATCGAGAGGCTCCGTTTCTAAAGCTTGTTCCTGGATGTGCAAGGCCTGTCGATAGAGCACCTCCGCTTCTTGATAACGAGCACGCTCTTTGAGATACCACGCGGTTACATAGAGCAAACGCCCTGATTCGGGGCGACTGATCTGAAACTCCTCAACACACTGGGCAGCCAGTAAGGCGTGTGGTAGGAGGCGTTCACATTGTAGCCAGGTCCCCGGCTCCACGTCTGGAAACGCCGCGTTGACTGCAAGCATCGCCCGCTCTGCCCAGGCGCGTCTCTCCGACGCTTCCAGCGAGTCCTGAAGCACAGCCTGGACCAATCGATGCACTGAAAGTGTCTTTTTCTTAGGCTCACGGCGTACCAGGGAAAAGGCTCGTAACACCTCCAGCGCCTGGTTGAGTAAATAAGCATCGGCTGCCACGGGGGAGAGCACGGGGCCAAGGAATGGTGCTTCTGCTGTTAGCACCTCTTCCGCAATCGCATCAGGAGCCAGATACGCACACAGATACAGCAGGTCTGCGGCGGCAGGGTTACGCCGTTGAACCTGCTGAAAGTTCAGTTCAAACGTCGTCGTGACCGAGTCTGGATGATCTGTTGGGATGCTCTCTGCTATCCGTCGTTGCAGTAGGCGCTCCCGGTGCGTGTGAAACAACACCACATACTCGGCAATGCCACACATCGTTTCCAGGATATAGGCTCCCGCCTGGTCAAGTGCCAGCGGCAGGTTGCCCAGCAGGCGCGTAATAACTCTTGCCACTTCAATATCACTAGCTGAGGCATCCTCTAGCGATGCATCGAGCTCCAGCACTTTCGTCCGCTTGAGTAAAAACAGGATGGCATCCTCTTCCGGCAAGATTTCGAGCTCCAATGCCTGTGCGACGGGCTCTGTTACTTGCCTACGCGTGGTGAGCAGCACCGCTCCTTGCCTGTTCTCTGGTACAAAGGAGGGGAGCAGGTGCAAGTCTTCGATGTTATCTACGACGAGGAGCCAGTTGGTATGCTTTTGGAACCAGCGACAAACCGCTGCTTTCACTTTGTTCTGGTCCGCTTCTTTCACTTCAGGCAGATGGAGTATCTCAGCAAACCGGACAGATGATGCTATCAGTGCCTCTTCGGTGTCCGCGCTTGCCCAGAAGATATCATGGTAGCTTTTCTGATAACGGTAGGCATATTCGAGCGCCAGTTGGGTTTTGCCGATTCCTCCCAGTCCGCTGATCGCCTGCGTGAGGGCAACCTGTTTGCCCGCCGAAAGCAGTGTATGAAGTTGTTTCAGTTGATCGCCACGTCCTGTGAAATACGGATTTCTTTTGTAAGGCGGTTGATGAAAGGAGGTGTTCAATGCCGTGATAGTATACGCCTCGAACAACTGCGCTTGCTCCTGAGCTGTGAGGCCAAGTACCTCCACGATTTGATATAGAATCCCTTCCGCCTCTGGCTTATAGTTCCCCCGCTCCCACAAGCTCACTGTCTCGCGGGTCACACCAAGCCGCTCTGCTACTTGCTGCTGCGTTAGCTTCTTTTGCTGGCGAAACGCTTTGAGCAGTTCCCCAAAGAACGGCTCTTCCTGGCTCTTTCCCATGTTCTTTCCTCTTTTCTCACTTGCACATACGCGACTGCATGCGAAAGCCTATTTCGCGTGCAGTCCTCTACAATAGTAGACGAACGTGATGCTGCGCAGCAAAAACGTCTACGAACGGTCTATCAAGTAAGTGAGAAAAGAAAGGGAGAAGAAGGTGATGGATCTTCGCGTATCACCACATTCCCACCAGGTGAGGAGACTTCTCGCCTGCTGGTTGCTTGTGCTGCTGGTCGCAGTGAGTTTAGAGTTTTTGAGATGGATGAAAGTGCGTTCGCTATCTCGTGTTGGGCTATATGGGACAGAGGAAAACACAACAGCTTTCTGGGAAAGTCGCTACACAGATACGGATACTCAGATGCTTCCGGTTGAGGCACTCCCACGAAGAGCAGCCGCTACAAAAAACGCTGCGCCGCTCTTGTTGGTGAGCGTCACGGACGTAGAAGTACGAGCCGTGCTTGGCATGGTACCTGGTGCGCTTCCCGCCGTGATCGGCAACAGAACCTATTATGACCTGGGGATGGTTGGGGACACACGAACGTATCTGGTGCAAGCGACAGGGATGGGACCATCTGGCGTGCGTTCTTGCATCGAGGATGGCATTCGTGTCCTTGCCCCATGCGCCCTCATCCTGGTCGGAATTGCTTTTGGTCTCCAACCGGAGCGCCAGCAGATCGGAGATCTGCTGCTCTCCCGCCAAGTGCAGGATTACGATCCGCAACGCTGGGGCATTGGGCCTGGCCAGGAAGTAGTCATTCATAGCCGGGGGAACCGGGTAGCAGCGAGCGAATGGCTACTAGACCGCTTTACGGCAGGCAAACACCAATGGAGCGGGACGGCTCAGGTTCAGACAGGATTACTGCTCTCAGGATCGTTGCTTGTCGATCATCCAGAGGCTCGTGACCGGTTGCGCCACCTGGCTCCAGAGGCCATTGGTGGTGAGATGGAAGCGGCGACTCTTTGCGATGTGGCACAGCGCTATCATGTGAACTGGATCGTGGTCAAAGCCATCTCAGATCGAGCCGATGGCAACAAGCAGCAGCACGAACAGGAATACCAGCGCCTCGCTGCTGAAAACGCCGTCCAGTTTGTCTTTCATGTCATCAGTCAACCCAGCTTTTTGCCTCGCGTGTAACGCTTGGATCGGCCTAATGGATCATCTCGTGCTTGTGCCACTTCTTCTCCTGCGCTCACAGTACAAATGAAGGAGTGGCACAGAGCAAAACGACATTGTGAAAGCACAACGGGTTTTAATGAGCAATTCTCTTTATCCGCTATATTCATCCTGTTCCCGTCGCAATATGCATACTAGCATTATCAGTACTGAGCATTAGTAAGTACCTTTTTCGGTACCAACTGGATGCTAACTTCGCCTATCACGCTGGTTTATCAATTCTTGGATGTCTTAGGAAACATGCCAAGTCAATGCTTTACAACCGGTCTGGCTCATCATCATCGGGATCTGGCACCGGGATCTGTGGCGGCTCAGCAGTTGGAGGAGAGACTATAGCTTGCACAGGCTTTGGCGAACCTGTTTCCCGTCTTTTTTGTGCATTCCCTTTTTGAGATAGGCTGCTCTTCTTCGTGCCTGACCTAGCCACCGGTTCCTTTTTCGAAGGTACGCCTGTAGATGTTGCCGGAGAAGGGGAGCCAGTATCAACTTTTATCTGTGGCTCCTGATTCGTTTGCTGCTGAGGGGACTTTTGAGCGAGCAGGGGAAGCTCCCGTTGAGCTTCCAGTTCCAACTGCTGGCGTTGTAAGACTTCCAACTGCTGTATTTCCTTCCAGCTCTCACGCACCTGTTGGACTGTGATTGGGATTTGTGCCGTCTGCACCTGCTGTGCATGACCACGATGTATCCAGTATGCTTGCCCTGTTGCCTGCTGAATGACGTTTGTCTCGGGGATGCGCCAATCCCAGACTGGCTTGATGTGCTTGCGTGAGATACCCTCCTCATCTTCTGACCACGAGGTTTCCAGGCGGAAGCTTTTCCCGGCGCGCCTGGTCACAGGTCCAGGATCGCTACAAGCGTGCAAGATGTAGGTGCTGCATGCGTCAAGGATGCGTTCCGCGTACTCCTGTGGCCCCAGGCCAGCATAGCCTTGTGCTGAAATGATGATGCTGCCGCCAAAGGAGCGTACTTGCTCAAAGAGGATACTAGTCTCTTCCCGCATGCGTAACGCGTTAAATTCATCAATGATCAGCAGCGTTTGGGTTCCGATTCGCCGGCGTTCAGCAATGTAGTGCATAAAATCCGAGATGAGGAACCGGCCCAGGCGTGGCGCCTCATTGCGCAGCGTGAATCCACGGATACGCAAATAGACCGCATCGGCCTCATTGTAGTCAAGGATTCCGTCAAGCTGGCCGGACATCGCACTGAAAAAGACGCGATAGCGCATCTCAACTTGCTGGAGCAGATGCTCATCCAGTTGGAGCACTCTTCGGTACAGCTCAGGGTTATGTCGATATATGACCTTGAGTCGATCAAAGGACAAATTCGCCAGAAACTGGCGGCTGCTACGTGGTGTCGTCGGAGTTCCCAGCGCCAGATCCAGGGCATTGGCAGCAACATCGCCATAGTATGCAGACTCGCTGTAGTCAATCACCGAGAGTAGGCGATTTTTCAACTCTGTAGGAGTACCCAGCCAGCCATTGTAGTAAAGCGCCGGAAAAACTTTCACCCTTGAGGCTCCCGCTGCCAGCATAGCGGCGACGAAGCGCGCGGCGTTATCTTCGCCTTGCTCCTCTTCCCGCTTGGTGTCGCCTTTGGCATCCAGAAAAATCACCTGCTGATGGTAGACCTTGTACGCTCCATAGGCGATACGCAAGAGCGTTTCACTTTTGCCGGAGCCTGATGCCCCGAGCGCAGTGGCATGGAGGCGGAGCGCGCCTTGAGGAAAGCAGAACAAGCCTTTCTTCTTCCACGGCAGATCGTCCATCGGTTACTCCTGTTCTTCGTTCTTGATCGGAACCCCGATCACCATCATGCCTCCAGCTTCATGAGGAGTATGGTGAGGGCGACTGGTACGCTTCCTGGCCTTGCGCTGCCTCCGTTCAATCGAACGCCGACGATTGCGCTCTTTCTGCTGAAGCTGGCGCGCAGTATCGTCGTTGCTCTGCGCGCTGATCTCCTGCCAGAAGCCAACAATGCCTATCCCTGGAAGCGTTTGTAGCCAGATCGGCCAGGTCGCCGACCATAACGCACGAAAGGGCCAATGATTGAAGTCCGCCTGATAGTGCCTTACCACCAGAGCATACGCTGTCAATTCACGCGTGACCAGTTGGATAAGGTCCTGCTGGTAGAGCCTGTATTCAATGGCGATACTTCCAGCAAACAGCACGAACCAGAGGATAAATCTCAAGCGCCAGGAACTGACCACCCTGGCGGTGAAACGCTGGACACAGAAGCCGATGAGGAGAGCAGGAAGTCCAATCAACAGGAGGAGTAGAGCAACTATCATACTGAATACCGTCCAGCCAACTGAACCGTCACCGCTTGCGGGCAGATTGTTTCTACGATATTCCATAGTCGCCTCCATACTCCGCGAGATGATAGAGAACAAATGGCTTTTTCATCTCCGGGGAGAAGGCGTCTAACATCGCTTCTATTTTGCGGCGTGAACCGCTCGCTGCAAAATACCAGACGGATTTATACGAGACGGCCAGTTCGCGCAAATCATCGAGCAACTCCTCATCGTTTTTCGCGTGACGCTCCACCTCGATAGCCGTCACCTTGCCATTGGTCGCATTGGTGAGCAAGGCATCGGGGGTATGCGGGCGCTTTTCACCCTTTACGAGAGGCAGGGCCTCCTGACGGATCTGTCGCTCCGACTTCCAAAAATCATGGGGACGCTTTTCCTCAATCGCCAGACGGACCTGGTTAATATAGTAAAGATGCGGGAGCCGGACGCTGGCAGGCATCCCATCGCCATAATTGAATGGGAGCGGGACTGTCCGTAGTCCCTGACGCGAAAGCCAGACCCAGAGCTTATCACCATGCAGGATCGTTCCCTTTTCAATGAGGTCCCGCGCCAACCATCGATTGATCATGTCATAGGTCCGGTCAAACGAGAGGTGATGCACTCCAGGCTTGAGCTTGTAACGATCTTGCTCTGGAGTGTGCCGGTAGAGAAGACACTGGAGCTGGTCCAGCCGGATAGCATACTGCATGCCAATCCAGGTCAAACATGTCAGATCCCGTGGCGTCAATTGATGCGTTTTTTCTATAGGTGCAGGCATAGGGCAGTTACCTCCTTTTCATCGGGGATACCATTGCTTTTTCTACACTTGCCATTCTACGTGCATGCGTACTGAGAAAGCGGACACGCATATAGAGCGAGCACAACCGGTTTAGGGTCGCCAATTCGGTACCGAAGAGAAATAAGTAGCCAATTTGCAGAGGCACGCATCAAAAATGGCATGGTCACACGGAGAGATCACCTTATAGTAGGTACCCTTCGCGAGGGGGAGAGCGAATATCTCACCAGAGGCACAGTCGCCGCCAGTTTCCTTGTTCCCGCCGGAACGGGTGGCGCACGGACAAGTCAACGTGCGTGGCTCCACACCGCAGGGCTTTGGCTGCTCGTGGTGAGTGCGTCTTCATCACTCGTGCTATACGCGAAATGTCACTGTGGCAACATCAGGTTTTTCACTGAGCCGCACGGCGCGGGTCTTCTCATTGTGGTGAGAATGGCTCTGTCCGCTTCCATCCCGCCTAAGCTTACGCAGGATCACTTCTTACTGATCCCTACGAGATGCATGCATCTGTCACCTGCATGCGATATTCAGTTGTTCAGGTGCAGTAGAGTTGTCAAGGGTTTAGGAACCATCCGGTCTCCTGTCGCGATGAACCTACCCACCTTTCCACATATCCCCGCGTCAGTGACTGTAGCAGACCTTTTCATAACAAGGCTACAAACAGGGGCTCGCCGATACGGCTGTATGGAATGTGTTAGAACGGGGTGGAACACAGGGGCAGAAAAGTACCTTGTTGTTAGTGGTTTTGTTATGAAAAGCTGCTATATACTTCCGATATGAACGCCCTGGTACAGAATAATCTCAGGGGTGTAACAAGATGATGCACCATGCCGTCTTATAGAATTGAGAACCTGAGATTCTCTCTGTATTGCTTATGTAAGTTGAGAAGGTAGCCTATTCGGTACCGAATAGGAAGTAGAGTACATGGAGGTTTCTATGAGCCAACGTAACCCACAACGTGAAATGATTGCCGTGGTTCGTGTTAAGACAAAAACAGATTGGATGACTTACTTTGAAACCATTAGTATGGCTCTTTTGTTTATTGATGCGACCATAATCGTGCTGTTGTCCCTGGCATCTTTACTGCTTTTGCCTCTGGAGTCCCCAAAGTTTTTCATAAAAGCACAGTCCTTTTATGTAAATGGTGTTGTCGCGATTATACTGTTTCTCATTCTCGCTATCATAGAGACACGGCGACAAATTCGACAGCTCAAAGGGCTCTGGTCGTTGCATCATGCACAAAGGAATCCATCCACTAAGGTTTCCTGGCAAACCTTCTTGCACATTTCGTTGCCTTTATGGCTCACTGTTGAAGAAGTCCTCCACGACCCTTCTCCGACAAATGTTTTGGATCGGGTGCAAGGGCCAGCACTGACGACGGGAGATCTCGCAGAACTGTGTCTACATAATCAAGAACCCGAGTCTGAGGAGAAAGCTCCCATTGATTTTCTGATTTCGCTCACCAACGAAGTTAGTATCTCTGCGAAGGGAGAAGATGGCAAGCAAGAAAGTACCGTGCTCAAGAACCTAAATAGAGCAGCTATTGTAGCCTTTCTGGCTCGGCTGAAAAAAGGAGAATGGATTCCAAGAGATGTGGTTGTCAAACTGGTCTACGGAACTGTTAAAAAAGCGACGTTGGATCGCTTCAACGTCGATAAAGACCGGATGAATACCCAGATTCTGGAGATGGTAGAGAGCGCAGGCATTTTTCTGGATGGAGAGAAAGCGAAAGAGCAAATCCGACTCCTGGAACATAGTTCCATTGACGGCATCCCTCACTGGCGGTTGAACCCGCGATATGAGGTCGAGATTTGTGGTCAGCTGACAGCATTACATCAAGCGATTATGAACGTCGCATCTGATCAACCGGCAACAGAGCCTAGCTTGGAAACGTTGCGCACCAGTTGCGATTATCTCATGCAAACTAGTGGGAAGGGGTTCCTGGCTGACTATCAGGACGTCAAGCATATCTGGCCCTGGATTGAAGAAGATTATATCCACTATCGGGATCAATGCCTGGATATCTTAGCCTATGCTGCGCAGCGTTTCTTTGCCCACGCGAGAAGCGCTCCCTCTCCCCAAAAAGAGCAAGAAGCTTTTAAATACGCCGTGAGTCTTCTGCGAAAGAGTGTGCTCGTAGCAAGTGGGCTCATCCCTGATGAAGCTCGTAGTGTTGAAGTCCTGCGCCAGTGCCTTGCTCATTATCGTCAGTTCAAAAACATTTCTGCCGCCAGGTCACTGTTTCAGTCATATGCTGAGCGGATGCGTGAGCGCGATGCAAGCTGGGTTCCTGATAATCGCATACTCCAACCCTGGCCGGAGGCAACGGCTGAGTGGGAGGACATGTGATTTATCAGATAAAGCAATTTGACACCTTTTGGAAGCTGAAGTGATATGTATCTCTTGTTCTTAGATCGCACCAATCGAGCCTCAATTGCGCATACTATGTGCGATAGCATTAAAGATGAGGCAAGAAAACAAGAAATGCTCGTTTCAATTATCGAAGATATTATGAAAGGCTCTGAAGATCTGAAAAAATAACGTGGCACCTGTATCGTTTTGCCTCTGAGGCAATCTAGAATGGATAAGAGCTGACACCAAAATTGACACCAAACAGATCGAACATATATGACATAGTGGAACATCAGAGAACACGTCGTTTAACCTGGGGAGCCGTCCGATTTCATCAAAATAGATGAGAAAAAGGGTTAAAAATGGCTGTCTTGTAATTCGACTCTCCCTCATCTCCACCAAGCAACAAGGCTAGAAGCAATCGAATAAAGTAGCTTCTAGCCTTGCTTTATGCTTAACCATTTTTACCTGTCTCATCTGACTGTCGTCAACGCCTGCTGGGCTCCTTCGCCTATAGTAAATGATTGTAATCTTCATGAGAGCCAATAAAGAACCAAGTCATAGTATCCCCTTCTCGTATACCTACCGCCCGATAATGCAACCCAATTCGTACCGAATATATAGATTCTTGGCGATTGATGCATTCAAAATGAAGACTAGGATAATATGGATTACCTTTGAAAATGCGATAAGCTTCTTTTGCTTGCTTCTGCACCACGTCAGGCAGTCGTTCGAAGGCATCGTTAAATTTTTTCGTCCGTCTGTTTTTCACTCAAATGCAAAGCCGCCTTCTTCAATTTCTCCTGCAGATACTTGCCTTTTTGCTTCGGCGGCAAGACGAAGTAATGCTTGTTGCACTTGAGGGGTATTAACAATATCGTGCCATTGCGTTTCACTCTCTGAATCAAGCTTCACATCTGTCCTTGCAGGGTGCAAGGAACTCGATGTTGTAATTTCAACATCCGATGAGGTTAAAGTTGGTTGGCTTGATTGAATAGTAACTGTTGCTTCTGGACTAAATGTAGCAGAAGTGGATGATGACAGAATATACAGAAAAAACTTATTAATCGTATATGATGTTGGGATGCCTATCATTGTATCTTGCGCCATCTACTGCTACCTTTCTTCTAACAATTTTTTAGCAGTAAGATAACCATCTAGTCCTGTTTGTAGTGCTTGTATCAACTTTGGTACAAGCTCAGGACTTACAACAACCCTGGCTACACATTTTGCAGGGATAGAGCCTAATTGCTCAATCTTAGCTCTGTTTTCTTCAGGAGAACCAGAGAATATAGGTAAAAATGTCTCAAAAAAAGAAAGAGTAAACTCATATTCACCGACTTGAACATACGCATTAGAAGCGTACTTGCTTTGGATATCATCTGGTATATACCACTCAATAGCCACATTTACCGCATCGGTTGGCTGTTGTCTTTGTTCCGCTTCGCTCATACGTACTCACTTCTCTTTGCGTAAACTTGTAGCTTATACATTCACTATAATTCATAGCGCCAAAAAAAGCAACACACACTGGTAGGATGTTATCATCTCATGAAATTTATTCTTACATACGCCTACAACCGCTTGTGAAGCCTCTTCACAAGCGGTTTCGTTTAGCTGTCAGAACTGTATGCGGAACCCTTTACAGATCTTTGCGCATGATCACCGACTCGGTCCCGACGCGATTGCTGGTGGTGCCAATGACAACAAAACCCTGACGCTCGTAGAGTCGCCTGGCCGGATTGGTCACACGAACGCTTAGCACTATGGAAGAGTAACGCTCTTTGGCGGCTGCTACCAGGTGGGTCAGCAACTGGGTTCCCACGCCTTTTCCAACATACTCAGGCAAAACCGCAATGGCGAGTTCAGGGATACCATCATCGAGAGAGTTCACCATCTTCTCCTGCCCGACGAACAATCGTATCCAGGCTGCCCCTATCGGACGAAGATTACTGGAATCCAACGCGAGGTATCCTTGATCTGACTCGCGCCCCCACTCCTGGACGTATTTTACGAGACCGGGGTTGTGCTTTGCCGCGTGAATCGAGGTCTCGCCTTCTTCCTCCATGTGGGCCGCATAGTAGAGCATCTTCCAAAGAAAAGCTTCGTCATCTTTGTTCACTGGGCGGATCGTATACCGCATCTCTTCCTCCCAAAAGCAGTTAACGGGCCATTCATTGCTATATAAGCTTTCCAGTACAGTAACATAGGCGTCTTGTGAAGGACAAGGATATGCCCTTTTTCGGTGGCTATGAGTGGTATGGAGTTGCTTTCTTTTGGACCACTGGAAGCAACCTTCTGCTGTTAAGTACGGAAGAACCCTTTTTAGGGGAAAGCACTTTTTACGTCATAATTAATACAAAGCTTGTAGAAGTTCAGGTAAGTGGGTAGCCGGTTTATTTACATACGCTCATAGAATTAAAAAGGAGCAATTCATGCCATTTGAACAGTCTAGTGAAATACAAAGACGAATGTATGATTTTATTGTCAACTACATGAAGTCTGAGGGGATGCCACCTACGAACAGGGAAATCGGACGCGAGTTGCAAATCCCAAACACCGGTCACGTTGATTACCACCTCACGATGCTTGAGAAAAAAGGGCTAATCTCGCGTCAGCCGAAAAGATCTCGTGGGATCAAACTTAGACCATCACCCACAGGTATTCCTGTGATGGGCTCTATCGCCGCAGGTGAGCCGCTCGATATCTTCACCGATGCGACCGAACATGTGGATATAGATCACGGGGCAGCAGATACAGAAAATGCCTACGCCCTGATCGTCCGGGGTTGCTCGATGATCGAAGACTATATTTACGACGGCGACTATGTGGTAATTAAGCCGCAATCAACCTGTCAGAACGGCGATATCGTTGTTGCCGTCCATATGCAGGAAGGCATGAGCGGAAGCGCAACGCTGAAACGCTTCTTCCAGGAAGAGGACCATGATCGGGTTCGTCTCCAGCCCGCGAACTCAGAATTGGGGCCGATCTTAATCCCTAAAAGCGTATGGGATCGCGAATGGCAGGTACAGGGAAAAGTCGTAGCAATTTTCCGAAAATTTACCGATAATCAGTTAACTCACTCTTCCCCATCTACATATCCCATCAGCGAAGAAAGCACTAATAATACGATAGACAATGTTCACGAACTAATAAAAGAAAATTCCAATGAGTTGAAAGAACTTATCAACCAGTTAAAAGATCAAGTCCGAGCATTAGAGTCGAAAAGTCTAAAATATTTAGAGAACCCTGAAGGGTCAGAAACGTCAACAGCCAAACAACCAGACCCAAAAAGTATAGTAGAAGATAAAGGACAACTGATAGAAACTGCTGATAAGATAGCTGCTATAGCAACACAGCAAGGGGAGGTATACGAGCGTATCTCTAAAGCGGTAAAAACTGATCGTGAGCAGCTAAACCAGATCTATGAACAAGGGAATTATCAAGCCAAACAATGGTTTCAGTGTAGCCTAGTTGCAGCCACTATAACTTTCATAGTTATCATCGCTGGAGCAGCTATAGCAATATTTACTGCCACAAATATTGCTGGAATATTAACATCAATAGCCAGTATTGTGCCCGCTGCAATGGCAACATTATTCTATAGGCAAGCAAAAGACGCCAATAGACGGCTAGATGATTTTTATGAAAAACTGATTGAGATAGAGGAAATCAACCGAGCAGTAGAGTTGGCTTTAACTTGTAGTGATGATGGATGCCATCCCGAATTATGTGTAAAGAAGAGCCTTCCCCAGGAGGAAGGTTCTAGAGAATAATACAGGCATATATCGTTCCTTGGTGAATTCCATTCAACGTTTTGCAAGGAGGGAACT
>Ga0070741_10001588_pt1 | contig 67817 bp, 65 predicted proteins | sample Coa_R1_4_FD_66440 | JGI IMG/M metagenome (GOLD analysis project Ga0070741, IMG submission 66440) | Surface soil microbial communities from Centralia Pennsylvania, which are recovering from an underground coalmine fire - Coalmine... | ecosystem: Environmental > Terrestrial > Soil > Unclassified ...
CGCAGCTCTGCGTGCCGCCTCGAGACGTTCGGGTCGGCGAGCTGGATGTCGCAGTCCTTCGACCGGCCGACGACGACCCGGCGCTTGTCGATCTCGCGCCGGGTGCCGTTCATCGTCACCGTGACGAGCTCGCGGGCGAGAGCGGCGTCGGCGGCATCTTCCACGGGCGGCGCGCTCGGCTTGTAGATCATCGTCGCTCCCGGCTCGGCCCGCGACGGCGGCTCGCCGTGCGCCGGCGCCGCGCGCTGCACCATGCGCGTCGCGATCCCGAACTCGCCCAGCGCGAGGTCGTCGTCCGTCTCGAACAGCACGGTGGGCGGGCTGAGCAGCGCGTACCCCTCGCGGCGGGCGTGCTCGGAGAGGTAGTCCCGGAGCTCGACCGCGAGCGACGGCTCGTAGTCGGCGAACTGGGCTCGATCCGGCGTCGAGAGGTAGATCGTGTACTCGTTCGGCACGTAGACGCGCGAGACCGAGACGGTCCGGTGGTCGTCCATCTCCTTGACCAGCTTGCGAGCCAGCTCGACCGGCTGGACGTTCGTCCTGAAGGCACGGCCGAACAGGCCCTCGAACAGGCTTTCGATCTTCTGCTCGATAGTGCGCAGCACGTTCACGGCTGGGGTTTCCCCGCCGCCGAGTCTAGCTCCCTGTTACGAGCGGCAGACGCAGGCGGAGAGTCGGAACCCGCCTCAGGAAGCGGGGTGCGGCGGGCAGCGGGCGCCTCGCCCCGGGCTCGAGTGCGAGCAGCGCGGCGCCGACCCAGGCGCAGGCGACGAGCGGGACGGCAGACGCGGACGGGTCGGCGAGCAGGGTCGAGACGCAGAGCAGGGCGCCGTAGCCGGCCGCGGCCCATTCCCCGCGTCGACGGAACGTGTCCACGGCGGCCGCCGCGCAGCCCAGCGCCAGCGTCTCGAACAGGAGGCCGTGGGTCTCGACGAGGCCGCTCCACAGGGCCGACCAGGCGCCGAGCGGGCCGTCGGTGCCGCCGAGGGAGAGGTCGGGCCCGGGGCCGCCGACGAGCGGCATCGCGTGGCCGGAGAGCTGCGCTGCGACCGCGGCCGCGCCGATCGACGCGCACGCCTGAGCCGCGCGGCGCCCTGCACCGCCGGCGGGAAGGACGACGAGCGGGAGGAGCCCCAGCGCGCCGAGGGGCGCGAGCAGCGGGCCCACGACGAAGAGCAGCGCGGCCCGGGGCCGCCCCCAGAAGCAGGCGAACCAGAGGCAGGCGAGCGCGAGATAGAGGATCGCCAGGCCGCGGGCGATGTTCCCGAGCGGCAGCACCGGAACCGCGAGCGCGAAGGCCAAGCCCAGCCGCGGCGTTCGGTAGGAGAGCAGGGCGGCCAGGAAGGCGAACGCGACCGGCCAGTGCGCGGGAAAGAACGGCAGCGTCGCCGAGGTCCACCCGGCGAGCAGCGCCGGCGGGACGACCGGAACGAGGCGCGGCAGCAGCTGTGGGAGGCGGGGCGGCAGGCGCACGGAGGGGATGTGCGGGCGGGGGTGACGGTGGCGCGCCCGGGCCGCGCGCCGCAGGCTGGTCGCGAGCCTGGCGGCCGCGGGCCGGCGGGCGGGGTCGACCGAGAGCGCGTCGTCGACGAGCTGGACGAGCGGCTTCGGCAGATCGGGCCGGGCGGTTGCGAGCGAGGGTGCGCCCCGGCCGATTCGCTTCGCGATCTCGAGGAACGGCCCCGAGCCGAACGGGTGGCGGCCCGCGAGCGCCTCCCAGAGCAGCACCCCGGTCGACCACACGTCGGTGGCCGACTCCGCGGTCTGGCCGGCGAGCCGCTCGGGCGAAATGTACGCGAGCGTTCCGGGCACGTCGCCGGCGGCGGTGAGCGTCTCCTCCTCGGTCATCAGCGCCAGCCCGAAGTCGAGGAGGCGGACGGAGATCTCCGGCCCGTCGACGAGCAGCACGTTCGACGGCTTGATGTCGCGGTGGACGATGCCGTGCGCATGCGCATGGGCGAGGCCTTCGAGGATCTGCGCCGCCGCCTCGACGGCCGCCGCGTCGTCGAGCTCGCCCGCCTGGAGGGCGTGGCGCAGCGTTCGGCCCGGGACGTACTCGTAGGCGATGTACACGTGACTCTCGTCCCGCGCGAGCGAGTAGGCGCGCAGGCAGTTGGGATGCCGGAGGTGGGCGGCGGCGGTCGCCTCGCGCTCCGCTCGCGGGCCCGCTGTCCCGGTCCGGGGGACGATCTTCAGCGCGACCTGACGGTCGTGCCGCTGGTCGTGGGCGTGCCAGACCGAGCCGGTGCCGCCGCTGCCGAGCGGGCGGAGCGGCCGATACCGGCCGAGGACGAGGCCGGCCGAGACCTGCTCCGTCGCCGAGCCTACCGGCGCCTCCGCTCCCTCAGCGCCTCCGCCGAGCCCGTGGCTCCGCGACGCGTCCGCACCCGTCTCCGCCATCCCGATCACTCCTTTTGCGCCGGCCCTGGAAGTCCTTCGGAGAGCAAGGAATGGGCTAGAGTGGCCCGAATTGGACCGACTCAGGGACAGGATTCCTCCTGCTCCGAGGCGATTCCAGCGGCGATGACCGAGCACGAGACCGACCTCGATTTCGATTTCTTCGACGAGGAGCCCACCTCGGGCGAGCCGTTCGAGGAGGAGCGCACGTCGCGCCAGCCGCCGAGGCCGCTGCGCCGCCCGCCGTCGGGGCGTCCGCCGGTCGGAATCACGCCGCTCGTCCGGCTCGCCGGCCTGATCGCGTTCGCGATCCTGATCATCGTCCTCCTCGTCTTCTGGATCTCCAGCTGCCAGGGCGCCGGCAAGAAGAGCGCCTACCGGCACTACATGGAGAAGCTCGCCGTGGTCGCGAAGGACTCCGCGCAGATCGGGCGCGAGCTGAACGACGCGCTGACGACGCAGGGCATCAAGTTCGGCGAGCTGAACCAGAAGCTGTCCGGGCTCGCGCAGCGAGAGCAGCAGAACGTCGCCGCCGCGCGCGCGCTCGACCCGCCGGGGCCGCTCCGCCTCCAGCACCAGGAGGCGATCGAGTCGCTCGAGTTCCGCGTCAGCGGCCTCCGCGGCCTGGCGGACGCCTTCACGCAGGCATCGCGCTCGCCGAAGAACGTGACCGGCAACGCTCTCCTGCTGACCGGCCAGGCCGAACGGCTCGTCTCCGGCGACGTCGTCTGGGACGACCTGTTCAAGGATCCCGCGATCGAGGAGCTCCGGCGTCAGGGGATCACCGGCGTCGCCGTTCCCGAGTCGGCGTTCGTCCCCAACCCCGACTACGCGAGCACGAACTTCTGGGAGGCGATCCTGCAGCGGCTGCAGGGCGCCGCGACGACCGGGACGACGGCCGGCGGGCTCCACGGGACCGGGCTGATCTCGGTGAAGGCGGAGCCCGGCAACCAGGAGCTCTCCGAGAGCACCGAGAACACGGTCACGGCCACCACCGACCTCGCCTTCGCCGCCACCGTCGAGGACACCGGCGACTCCCAGGAGGTGCAGATCAAGGTCACGCTGACGATCCAGCAGAGCCCGTCACCGATCGTCCAGACGAAGACGATCGACCTGATCAACCCCGGGGAGCAGAAGACCGTCACCTTCCACAACCTCGGTCAGGTCCAGTTCGCGACCCGTACGACCGTCAAGGTGGACGTGGCGCCGGTGCCGAACGAGACGAACCGGGACAACAACTCCAAGTCGTTCCCGGTGATCTTCTCGCTCGGGTGAGCCTCGCGGCGTGGATCGCGATCGGCGCGGTCGTCGTCGCAGCCGGCGCGGTCGCGATCGCATGGCGCGCGTATGCGAGCCTCGCCTCCGTCCGCCGCGGCCAGGAGGTGCTCCTCGGCGGCGGCGCGAAGGACGACGTCGTCGAGTTCGCGGTCTCGCTGCAGGGGCGCATCGACGACCTGCACCGAGCGGTCGACGAGATCGCCGCCGCGCTCGCCAGGGTCGACCGGCGCGTGGACGGCTCGCTCTCCCGCACCGGGCTCGTCCGCTACGACGCCTACGAGGACACCGGCGGCCATCAGTCGGCCTCGATGGCGCTGCTCGACTCGACTCGCTCCGGGATCGTGCTGACCGCGATCCAGGGCCGGGACTACGCCCGCGTCTACGTCAAGCAGCTCGACCGCGGCCGCACGTCGATCGCGCTATCGCCGGAGGAGCTCCAGGCGGTCGAGCGCGCGATGGCGGAATGAGCGTGGGAGCACCGGAGGTTCGCCTGCTCCTCCTCCGGCGCCGAGGCGATTCACGCGCCTGGGTGACCTCCCGCTGGGCGAAGGCCGGCTCCGGCGGCGGTTCGAGGCGACAGGACGGCCGAGAGCTCAGGCTCGTCACTGGCTGCGCGGCATCGTGCGGGCCGGAACGTGACCCTCGAGGGTACGCTTACCGGCGGATTGGGTCAGGTTCTCGTCCTGAATGCGAGCTACGAGCCGCTGAACGTGTGCTCGGTGCGGCGCGCGCACGTGCTCGTGTTCAAGGGCAAGGCGGAGGTGCTCGAGGAGCACGAGACGCCGCTCCATTCGGCGACCTCGACCTTCGCGCGGCCGCACGTGATCCGGCTCGTGACCTACGTGCGAGTCCCGCGGGCGGCGCAGCGCAAGATCTCGCGGCGGGCGTTGTTCGCCCGCGACGAGTGGAGCTGTGTCTACTGCGGGACGAGCGGCGGGCGGCTCACGCTCGACCACGTCGTGCCGCGCAGCCGCGGCGGCGGCTCCGTGTGGGAGAACGTGGTCACGGCGTGCGCTCCCTGCAACCTGCGCAAGGGTGACCGGCTCCCCGAGGAGGCGTCGATGACGCTGAAGCGCCAGCCGCGACCTCCCGCGCCGGTGCTCTTCATCCGGCTGGCCGCGCCGTCCGGCCTGCCGACGACCTGGCGCCGCTACCTCGATCCGTCCGCGGCGGCCGCCTGAGGGCTTCCGCCGCGCCGACACGCTCTTCCCGCCGAGCACGGCCGGGAGTGGCCTAGCGCGGGAAGCAGCCCGTCCTCTGTGTGACGCACGTCCGGCCGACGGCGTATGAACTGCACATGCGCTCGCTGGTCGTCGTCTCGCTCGTCGTCGTCTCGCTCCTCGCGGGGGCCGCATACGCGGGCGTCGACGCCGGCACCGCCGCCCAGCACACGATCGTCGTCACGGGCGACGGGACGGTGGCGACCACGCCGGACCGGGCGCAGGTCTCCTTCGGCGTCTCGACGGACGCGAAGACCGCCTCCGGCGCCCTGCGCGCGAACGCGGCCGAGATGACGAAGGTGATCGGTGCGCTGAAGGGCCAGGGGGTGGTCGCGGCAGACATCCGCACGGACTCGATCTCGCTGTCCGCGCGGTACTCGTCGAACGGAGACGTCCTCGTCGGCTACACGGCGACCAACTCCGTGACGGCGACGCTGCGGACGCTGGCCAGGGTCGGCGCCGTGATCGACGCGGCCGTCGACGCCGGCGCGAACCAGGTGTCGGGGCCGAACCTCGTCCGCTCCGACGCGAACGCGATCTACCGGCAGGCCCTTCGCGCGGCGATCTCGAACGCGCGGGCGAAGGCGGAGACGATCGCCCGCGCCTCGGGCCTGACCCTACGCCGGATCGTCGGCGTCACCGAGGGCAGCTCCGGCCCGCCCGCACCGGCGGCCAAGTCCGCGGAAACCGCCGTGGCCACGCCGGTCGAGCCGGGCACGCAGCTCGTCGAAGCGACGGTGACGGTCACCTTCTCGGCGGCGTAGCGAGCGCGACTCGGCGCCCGAGCTCTCGCCTCAGTTCAGGGACAGGTTCTCGGCCACGATCGCCCACCCGCACACCGGGCAGGCCGACCAGCCGCGCTCGTCGGCGAGCGCGAACCAGCCGAGGCCGTCGGGGAGCTCGAAGCCGTGCACCTTGGTGACGCTCTCGGCCGGGACGTTGTCCTCGAGCACGAGCCAGAGGTCGCGGTTGCAGTGAGGGCAGGGCCCGTGGAATTCGACGTCGTCGTCCATGTCCTTCGTACCGACAGTTCGCGGAGTCGCAAGGAGCGGTTTTCCAGTACGACGCTCCTCACACCACCTTGTTGGGCCGCGGCGCCGGTCGAGCGCGCGGGCTTGGACGACCGCGCAGGTCAGGCCGGAAGGGCCGTCGTCTCGACGGCAGCGCGGTGATCCGCCTCGAACGCGGCGATCGCGTCCTCGCGCTCGAGGGTGAGCGCGATGTCGTCGAGCCCTTCGAGCAGGCACCGGCGGCGAAACGGGTCGAGCTCGAACGGGAGCTCGTGGCCGTCGGGCGTCACGACCCGCAGACGCTCGAGGTCGACGGTCAGCTCCCGCTCCTCCGCGAGCTCGCGGACGACGCCCGCGGGAAGCACGATCGGCAGCGGCCCGATCTTCAGCGCGTTCTGGAAGAAGATGTCGCCGAACGAGGGTGCGATCACGACGGCGAAGCCGTAGTCCTGCAGCGCCCAGGCGGCGTGCTCACGCGACGAGCCGCAGCCGAAGTTGCGGCCTGCGACCAGGATCGTCGCCCCCTCGTACTCGGGCCGGTTGAGCTCGAAGTCGGGGTTCTTGCGCCAGTCGTAGAAGAGGAACTCGCCGTAGCCCGTGCGCTCGATCCGCTTCAGGAACTGCTTCGGGATGATCTGGTCGGTGTCGACGTCCGCACGGTCGAGCACCGCGACCTTCCCGGTCGTCTTCCGGAACGGCTTCATGCCGCCACCGGCTCCGGCTCGAGCGTGCGCACGTCGACGAAATGGCCGTGGAGCGCTGCGGCCGCCGCCATCGCCGGGCTGACGAGATGGGTGCGTCCCCCGGCGCCCTGCCGGCCCTCGAAGTTGCGGTTGGACGTCGAGGCGCACCGTTCGCCGGCGGCGAGGACGTCCGGATTCATGCCGAGGCACATCGAGCAGCCCGCGCGGCGCCACTCGAAGCCGGCCCGCTCGAACACCGCGTCGAGCCCCTCCTCCTCCGCCTGGCGCCGGACGGCGGCGGAGCCTGGGACGACCATCGCCCGGACGGACGGATGGACGTGCCGGCCGTCGACCAGGCTCGCGACGATGCGGAGATCCTCGATTCTCGCGTTGGTGCAGGAGCCGATGAACACGCGGTCGACGTGGATGTCCCCGATCGGGGTTCCCGGCTCGAGGGCCATGTACGTCAGGGCCCGTTCCACGGCCGCTCGGTCGTCGGGATCGGCGAACTCGTCCGGGTCCGGGACGCGACCGCTGACGGGGGCGACCATCCCCGGGTTCGTGCCCCACGTCACCTGCGGCTCGAGCTCGCGGACGTCGATGTCGACCTCGCGGTCGAAGGCGGCGTCCGGATCGGACGGGAGGCGGCGCCACTCGTCCAGTCGCTGCTCCCACGCCGCGCCCTGTGGAGCGCCCGGCCGCCCCTCGAGGTAGGCGAAGGTCGTGTCGTCGGGCGCGATCATCCCCGCGCGCGCGCCGGCCTCGATCGACATGTTGCAGATCGTCATCCGGCCCTCCATCGAGAGGCTGCGGACGGCGCTCCCGGCGTACTCGATCACGTAGCCGGCCCCACCGCCGACCCCGATGCGTCCGATCGCGCCGAGGATCGCGTCCTTCGCGGTCACCCCGATCGGCAGCTCGCCGTCGAACGTCATGCGCATGGTCTTCGGGCGGCGCTGCGGCAGCGTCTGGGTGGCGAGCACGTGCTCGACCTCGGAGGTCCCGATGCCGAAGGCCAGCGCGCCGAACGCCCCGTGCGTCGACGTGTGGCTGTCGCCGCAGACGATCGTCATCCCCGGCTGGGTGACGCCCAGCTCCGGGCCGATCACGTGGACGATGCCCTCCCGGCCGCTTCCCGTCGCGTACAGCGGCACGCCGAACTCCACGCAGTTCCGGTGCAGCGCCTCGAGCTGCGCCCGCGCCAGCGGATCCGTGATCGGGCCGTCCTCGGTCGGGACGTTGTGGTCCATCGTCGCCAGCGAGAGGTCGGGACGGCGTACGCGCCTGCCGGCCAGCCGCAGGCCCTCGAACGCCTGCGCCGAGGTGACCTCGTGGATGAGGTGCAGGTCGACGTAGAGCAGCGCGGGCGTGTCGGGCTCCTCGAGCACGACGTGGGTCTCCCAGACCCGCTCGAACAGCGTCTTTCCCATCAGGCCTCAGCGAGCTGCGCGGAGGTCTCGCGCTTGGTCAGGTCGAGGACGAAGGCGTACAGCTCGGCGAGACCCTCGGTCGACAGCGGCCCCCCGTTCGACTCGGTCAGGTAGCGCAGCATCCGCTCCTCGCGGTCGGGATCGAGCAGCGGCAAACCCTGCTCCTCCTTGTGTCGCCAGAGGGCGCGGACGAGCTCGAGCCGCTCGTTGATCGTCTCGACGAGCGCCCGGTCGGTCTCTGCGATCTGGCCGCGGATCCTGTCGACGATGGAATCGGTCACACAGAGCTCCCGACGGCAGGATACGAGCCGAACACCTTCAGGCGTCGGGTCTTCGTGCGAACCTCGGCCAGGGTCGCGCGGATCGCGGCGTCCAGCGGATGGCCGGAGAGGACTGCGTGGAAGCAGTATCGCCACGGGGTGTCCGGGATCGGTCTGGAGACGAGCTGGACGAGATCGATGCCGTGCCGCGCGAACGGCTCGATCGCGCGGTGGAGCGCTCCGGGCCTGTGGTCGGTGACGAACGAGAACGCGGTCCGCCATTCGCCGGCCCGCCGGTCGAGTCGCGTGTAGGTCGCGACCGACACGAAGCGGGTGTACGCCTCCGGGTGGTCGCCGACGTCGCCCGCGAGCACCCGGAGCCCGTAGAGCCTGGCAGCGCGCTCCCCGGCGATCGCGGCCTCGGCCGGATCGCCGCGTCCGGCGATCTCCGCGGCCGCCTCGGCGGTCGTGCCGGCGGCGATCGCGGTCGCCCAGGGCATCGCGGCCAGCAGGCGGCGGCACTGGTCGAGCGCGGCCGGGTGCGAGCGGACGACCCGGATCCGCTCGAGCGGCACGTCCTCGACCCCGAGCAGGCAGTGGCGGATCCGCAGAACGGTCTCGTCCGTGATCGAGAGCGGCGACGCGTGGAGCAGGTCGTGGGTCTCGGCGACCGGCCCGGAGAGCGAGCTCTCGATCGGCAGGACGCCGAACTGGACGTCGCCCGCAACCGCGGCGTCGACGACCGCGCTGAAGCTGGCGAGCGGGACGATCTCGGCGTCTGCCGGAAAGAGCCGCGCGCAGGCGCTCGCCGCGTGCGCCCCGTCGCGTCCCGCGTATGCGACGGTGACACGGTTCTCGCCGTCGCGAACGGCCTGGCGGGCGCGGCTTCCGTCGCCCGCCGGGCGTGCAAGTCCCGGCGCGCGGCTCACCAGCGGTTCCAGCGGACGGCGATCGGCAGGCCGCAGCGCGCGCAGGCCCGGTAGGCGGCGCCGCGGCGCTCGGCTCGCTCGACGGCGAGCGGGATCGCGCAGCTGCAGTAGTAGGCGTCCGGCTTCGCCGGCCGTTTCGCGGTGGAACTCGGGATCGTGGGTTGCGTGGACACTTCCCTCTCCTTCTGTAGGGAGGACGGTTTCGAGAGGTACCGCCGGTGAGTGGCTAGCCGACGAGGGCGGTGGAACGCCGGCTAGCGCGTAAAGACGCGCGCGCCGAGAGTCGCGAAAAAGAGGTTCGAGCGGTGCGTGCCGGCGCGCTGCATCGGTCGGACAAGACTAGGGCCGATCCGCGAATTCGTCAACGGCGGAGCTCGGCCAGCACGGCTGCGGTGACGTCGGCGGTGGTGGCGGAGCCGCCCACGTCCGGCGTCTGCGCCCGGGTCAGCGCCGCGTCCACGGCGGCGTCGAGCCTCCTCGCCGGCTCCGGCCGCCCGAGGCCGTGCTCGAGCATCAGCGCCGTCGAGCGGAGCATCGCCGCCGGATTGGCGACACCGCGGCCGGCGATGTCCGGGGCGGAGCCGTGGACCGGCTCGAAGATCCCGGGGGCGCCGTCGCCGAGGCTCGCGGACGCAGCGAGGCCCAGCCCGCCCGTGACCGCCGCCGCCTCGTCGGAGAGGATGTCGCCGAAAGTGTTCTCGGTCACGATCACGTCGAAGCGCTCCGGCGCCTGAACGAGCTGCATGGCCGCGTTGTCGACGAGCACGTGCTCGAGCTCGACGTCGCCGTAGTCGCCGGCTACCTCCGAGACGACCCGCCGCCACATCCGCGAGGTCTCGAGCACGTTCGCCTTGTCGACCGAGGCGACCCTTCGCCGGCGGGTGCGCGCGAGCTCGAACGCGCGGCGGGCGATCCGCTCGACCTGGCTCGGGTGGTACTCGCACGTGTCGAACACCGTCCCGTCGTCGCGCGTGCCGCGCGCGCCGTAGTAGAGGCCGCCGACGAGCTCTCGGACGACGAGCAGGTCGATGTCGTCCCGGCGGGCCGGCCGCAGGTTCGCGTAGACGTCGAGCGCGCGCCGCAGCCCGATCAGGCCCTGCTCGGGGCGGACGTCGGCGGCGTCGAACTGCGGCAGGCCGACCGCGCCGAGGAGGACGGCGTCGGCGTCCCGGCAGGCGGCCAGCGTCTCGTCGGGCAGCGGCGTCCCGAGCTCGAGGATCGCGCCGCCTCCGAACGGGCGCTCGTCGAGCTCGAGGTCGGGCGCGAGCTCCCGGAGCACCTCGCGGGCCGCCGCCATCACCTCCGGCCCGATCCCGTCGCCGGGCAGCAAGACGACGAGGCTCACCGGTCGACCTCGACGGCGTGCGGACGGGGTTGGGGAAGGGGGTGCACGCGGCGCCGCGGGCGCTCCGTGCCGGGGGGCTCTGCGTGCAGCGCGCGCTTCGCGCGCGGCGGTCGTTTCCCCGGTGGAACAAGCCGGAGACGAGCGCCCATACAGACGATGACGCTCATCGAGCAACCAAGGCGTGTCTCTGCGATCTCGCCGCGGCGCCCGACATGTGCGGGCGCCGCTCCTGGCGGCAGCTGAGGTGCGGACCGGCTTGGGGAAGGGGGTCCACGGGGGAAACCGGCCGTTTCCCCCGTGCAGCGATCCGAGCGCTCATGCAGCGGCGAGTGTCCCATGCCGGAGCGTCAGCTGCTCCGACAGCGAGACGACGTCGCCGACCACGACCAGCGAGGGGGCCGGGAGGCCCGCCGCGACGGCGGCGATCCGGTCGAGCGGAGCCGTCGCCACCGCCTGCTCCGCCGTCGTGCCGCGCGAGACGACCGCGGCCGGGGTGCCGGGGCTCAGCCCGTGCGCGACCAGCCCGTCTGCGATCTCCGCCAGGCGGCCGAGCCCCATGAAGAAGACCAGCGTGCCGTTCGTCCGCGCGAGCGCCGCGAAGTCGAGCGGCCCCTGGCCGTTGACGATCGTGACCTGCGACGACACGCCTCGGTGGGTGACCGGGATGCCGGCGGCGGCCGGGACGGCGCCGAGCGAGGAGACGCCGGGGACGACCTCGAACGGCACGCCGGCCTGCGCCAGGGCCAGCGCCTCCTCGCCGCCGCGGCCGAACACGAAGGGGTCCCCGCCCTTCAGCCGGACGACGGCGAGGCCGCGGCGGCCGTAGAGGACGAGCAGCCTCGAGATCTCCTCCTGCTCGAGCCGCTCGCGGCCGACCCGGATCGCGTCGGCCGGCGCCTCCGCCACCAGCTCCGGTGCGACCAGGCGGTCGTGGACGAGGACGTCGCACGACCGGACGAGCTCGAGGCCCCGCACGGTGATCAGGCGGGGATCGCCGGGCCCGGCGCCGACGAGAAAGACGGTCACCGGAGCGCGTCCTCGACGAGCGCGTCGAAGAAGTCCCTGCGCTCGCCGTAGGTGCGGTAGCGGCGCTTCGCCCACGGCCGCAGCTCGCGGAGGCGCGTCGCGAGCGCGACGTGCTCCTCGCAGATGCGGCCGCCCAGCTCGTCGCGGAGCCGCTTGGCGAGCGCCGGCGAAGCTCCGCCCGTGGAGACGGCGAGCGCGATCGGGTCGCGCCGGAAGACGGCGGGCAGGATGAAGCTGCAGTGCTCCGGCGTGTCGACGACGTTGCACAGCAGCGAGCGCGCCTCGGCGTCCTCGAAGACCCGGCGGTTGACCGACCGGCTCGCGGTTGCGGCGACGACCAGGAAGACGCCGTCGAGGTCCGAGGGCTCGTACCGCTTCTCGCGCCACTCGACGGGCAGCGCCTCGAGGTCGGGCTCGATCCGCGGCGAGACGACGCTCACATGGGCGCCGCACTCGAGCAGCCCCCGTGCCTTCTCGAGGCCCACGCGGCCGCCGCCGACGACGAGCGTCCGCCTGCCCTCGAGGTCGAGGCAGGCCATGTAGAAGCGCGTGGGAGCCGCGGCCACCTCAGACCCCGACGCTGGACAGCCGCGCGCCCTGGCGGTCGAGGCGCAGGGACAGCTCGAGCTCGCCGGCGGCGAGGCTGAGCGTGAACGCGCCGGGGCCGACCGCCTTCAGCTCGATCGAGCCGAGCTCGCGGCCCTCGAGCGCCCGGAGCGCGGTGCTCACCTCGCGCGCGCTCGCGACCAGCGCGGCGCCGCGGGGAAGGCGCCGGTAGACCGAGAGCGCCGCCTGCTCGCCGCCGGGCCCGTAGAGCGCACGGATGCGGCCGCTCTGGAGGCCGAGCTCGAGCAGCTCCTCGAGCGTCTCGGCGTCCTCGTCGTCCACCTCGCCCACGGAGGCGGCTCCGACGAGCGCGGCGAGCCGCTCGCGGTAGCCCTCGTCGGAGGCCAGCGCCCGCACCGCCTGCGCCTCCGCGAGCGCGACCTCCTGCGCCTCCGCGGCGAGCGTGATCGGGCTAGTCATCGTCGTCGCGCTCGCCGATCAGGGCGCGCAGCTCGTGCTCGAGCCCGCCGGTCTCGATCGCGCAGTGGATGCCGCACTCCTTGGGCGCGTTCTGCTCCCACCACCAGCGGCCGTCGCGGCCGCTCTCGCCCGGCGCGAGCGCGCGCGTGCACGGGGCGCAGCCGATCGAGGTGTAGCCGCGGTCGTAGAGCGGGTGGTAGGGAATCTCGCGCTCGCGGACGTAGTCCCACACCTCCTCCTCCGACCACTCGGCCAGCGGGTTGAGCTTCACGATCGCCCCGTGGTCGTGGTCGATCTCGACCTTGCGGATGTCGGTGCGCGTCGCCCACTGGTCGCGGCGCAGCCCGGTGATCCAGGCGTCCAGCGTGGCCAGATGGCGGGTCAGCGGCTGCACCTTGCGGACGTTGCAGCAGAGCAGCCGGTGCTCGACCTGCCGGTGGAAGAGGTTCGGCCCGTGACGGCTCACCATCGCCCGAACCTGCCGGGGCTCGGGCGCGAGGATCTCCAGGTTCAGGCCCGGGTACCGGTCGCGAAGCCGCTCGATCAGCTCGAACGTCTCCTCCGGCAGCCGCCCCGTGTCGACGGTGAAGACCTGGACGTCCGGATCGAGCTCGTACGCCATGTCGATCAGGGCGACGCCGTCGACCTGGAACGCGGTCGAGAGCCCGATCCGCGGCGAGAAGCGCTCGAGCGCCCACTCCACGAGCTCCCAGGGCTCCCGCCCTTCGAACTCGACCGAAAGCTCGCCGGCCTCCAATTCGTCCAGGAGATCAATGCTCACGCCAACTCCGATCGTTGCTGTCGCCGCCGCGCCCGACATGTGCGGGCGCGGCTCGGGCCGTGTCCGGGGTGCGGGGGTCTCGGGGAAGGGGGCCCGCGGGGGAAACCGGCTGTTTCCTCCGCGCGAGCGAGCCGAAGGCGAGCGTCTCCAGTTCCTCGTCCGTCGATCGGTCGCAGAAGGCGCGGAAGTCCTCGCCGGGCTCGCGGGCCTCGAGCCACCCGGCGACCAGCCGCTCGACCGTCCCGTCGAGCTCGTCGGCGGGGACGCGGCGGAAGACCGGCCGGGCGATCGCGGCGCGCGGCCCGAGCCCGCCGCGGAGAAAGACGTCGTAGGCCTGGCGACGGCGGCCCTCCTCGTCGCGAACGGTCGTGCCCTGGAAGCCGAGGTCGCCGACCCAGTGCTGCGCGCATGCATGGGGGCAGCCGTCGAGGTGGAGCTTGAGGCCCGCGATCTCCTCGCCGAAGCGCTGCTCGAGGTGGTCGACGAGCGACGCGAGCCTCGGCTTGGTCTCGGTCACCGAGAAGTTGCAGTGCGGCTCGCCCGTGCAGGCGAGCGCGGTCGCCCGGACGCGATTGACGTCGAGCGGGAAGCCGATCGCCGCGAGCGCCGCCACCGTCTCGTCGACGCGCTCGTCGGGGACGTTCGTGGCGATCAGGTTCTGCTGCCGGGTGAGCCGGATGTCGCCGCCGAGGCGCTCGGCCAGATCGGCGATCGCGACCATCTGGTCGCCGGACACCAGCCCGACGGGCACCGGCACGCCGACGTACGAGAGCCCGGGCTGCTTCTGCGGATGGACGCCGAGGTGGTCGCCGAGCTCGGGCGGCGGCTCGAGCTCGTAGTCGGGGAGGCGGCGCCCCAGGCGGCGCTCGACCTCCGCGCGGATCCCCTCGGGGCCGTAGTCGTCGACCATGAACTTCATCCGCGCCTTGACCCGTGACACGCGGTAGCGGAGGTCCTCCTTCCAGGCGTCGAGCAGCGCCGCCAGCACCTCCAGGGCTTCTTCCTTCGCCACGAACACGCCCAGGTCGCGGGCGATCCGCGGGACCGAGGAGAGCCCGCCGCCGACCCGGACGGCGAAGCCCTCGACGCCCTCGTGCACGACGCCGATCAGGGCGATGCAGTTGATCTCCGGCGCGTTGCACCGGTCGGCGCAGGCGGAGATCGTGATCTTGTGCTTGCGCGGCAGGTTCGAGTAGTCGGGGTTTCCGTAGAAGAACGCCGCCGCCTCGTCGACGACCGCCTGCGCGTCGAAGAGCTCGTTCGCGCCGAGACCGGCGACCGGGCAGCCGGTGATGTTGCGGACGGCGTCGCCGCAGCCGCCCGCGGAGGTGAGCCCCGCTGCATGGAGGCGCTCGAAGACCTCCGGCAGCGTGCCGAGCTCGAGCCAGTGCAGCTGGACGTTCTGGCGCGTCGAGAGCTCGCCGTCGCCGCGGCCGTAGCGGTTCGAGACCTCGCCGATCGCCCGCAGCCCGGCGGGCGACACACGCCCGCCGGGCAGCTTGACGCGGAGCATGAACGTGCCGACCTTCGGCTTGTCGTGGTAGAGCCCCCACCACTTGAGCCGCACCATGTCCTCCTCGGGGACGCGCTCGTAGCCGGCGGCGATCAGCGCGGGGAGCTCGTCGAGGATCCCGAGCGGGCTCTTGTCCCGTTTGATCCGCTCGACGGGGTTTCGCTTGTAGACGAGCTCCCAGTCCGGCTCGGCCTTCGGCGTACGGCCGGCTCGGGCTGCGGCGGTCGCTGTCTGCCTCGCGGACAAGAACGCGACGCTACCACAAATCTTCAAAAAGGAAAGTAGCTTCCCTTCCTGAAGTTTTTCGACGTCAGGCGGCAGCGAGGCGCTCGAGGAGGGCGTCGGCGTCCGCCTCGATCGCGACCGGCTGCAACCGCTCGGCGACCGGCGCCGGCGTCTTCAGCCCGTCGCCGGTGACGAGCAGCACCACCCGGTCGTCCGGCGAGACCTGCCCGGCGGCGACCGCCTCGCGCAGCCCTCCGAGCGTCACGCCCGCCGCGGTCTCGCCGAAGACGCCGGTCGTCTCGGCGAGGAGCGCCATGTTCTCTCCGACCGCCTCCTCGGCGACGGCATGGATCGCTCCGCCGGTCTGGATCGCGGTGGCGACGGCGAGGTCGCCGTCGGCCGGGTTGCCGATCGCGAGCGAGCGCGCGACGCTGGCGGGCCGCACCGGTCGCACGGCCGCGCCGTCGGCGAACGCGGTCGCGACCGGGGCGCAGCCCGCCGGCTGGGCGCCGACGAGGCGCGGGGCGGTCCCCGTCGCGAGCCCGAGCTCGATCAGGTCCGTGAAGCCCTGGTTCAGCTTCGAGTAGAGGGCGCCGGACGCGATCGGACCGACGACGACGTCGGGAAGCTCCCAGCCGAGCTGCTCGCCGATCTCGTACGCGAGCGTCTTCGATCCCTCGGCGTAGTAGCTCCGCAGGCCGACGTTGACGAACGCCCACGGCAGCTCGAAGGAGAGCTCGATCGTCAGCCGGCTGCAGTCGTCGTACGTGCCGGCGACGGCGTAGATCGTCGCGCCGTAGACGGCGGTCGCGGTCAGCTTCTCCGGCTCCAGGTCGGCCGGGCAGAACACGGCCGCCTCGAGGCCTTCCGCGGCGGCGCGGGCGGCGACGGCGTTGGCGAGGTTCCCGGTCGACGAGCACGAGAGGGTGGTCAGGCCGAGCTCCTGCGCCTTGGCCGCGGCGACGGCGACCACGCGATCCTTGAACGAATGCGTCGGGTTCGCCGTGTCGAGCTTCAGGTACAGCTCGCCGACCCCGAGCGCCTCGGCGAGCCGCGGCGCGCGGACGAGGGGGGTCAGGCCCGGCGCGAGGCGCTGCTCCGCCGGCGGGTCGACAGGCAGGAACGGCGCATAGCGCCAGATCGACGGCGGGCCGGCTTCGATCGCCTCGCGCGTCGCCGTCCGCGCGAGCTCCTGCCGGTCGTAGACCGGGTCCAGCGGGCCCCAGCAGCGCGGGCAGATGCCGACGGCCTCGAGCGGGTGCTCGGTCTCGCAGATCCGACAGCGGAGTGTGGTGGCGGGCAACTCGGAGCTCCTTTCCTCTCGCTCGACATCCTCCGAGCCCGTGGGCTCGGCCGGGCTTGGCACCTTGCTGAGCAGGTTGCCGAGGCTTCGCAGGGCCGGTTCCCTCAGCCTCTCTCGATGTGAGCGGGAGTGGCCCGCTCGAGGAACGACTATACATACGAAAGCGATGCTGCGTGAGCAGATCGAGCGTGAGGCCCGGGCCGCCGGCGAGGCGGCGGCGGCGCTGCGCGACGACGCGGTCTCGGCCGCCTTGCAGGCGGCGGCCGCGGTGCTGCGCGAGCGCCGCGCGGACGTGCTCGCCGCGAATCGGGCGGACGTGCACGCAGCCGAGGGGACGCTCGACGAGGGCACGGTCGACCGGCTGCGGCTGGACGACGCGAGGCTCGACGCGCTCGCCACGCAGGTCGAGGCGACCGCCGGGCTCGAGCCGCTCGAGCGCGAGATCGGAACGCGGTCGCTGCCGAACGGGCTCGTGATCAGCGAGCGGCGGATCCCGATCGGCACGGTGGGCGCGAACTTCGAGGCGCGGCCGAACGTCGCCCTCGACGTCGCCGGCCAGCTCCTGAAGAGCCTGAACGCGGCCGTGCTCAGGACCGGGGGCGCCGCGCTGCGCACCGTCACCGTGCTGGTCGACGACGTGCTCCGGCCGGCGCTCGAGCGGGCCGGCCTTCCGGCGGCCGTGGTGGGGCTCGTCCGCTCGCCGGAGCGGGAGGGGGCGCGCGCACTCGTCTCGCTGCCGGCGCTGATCCCCCTCGTCATCCTCCGCGGTAGCGGCCCGAGCACCGCCGAGCTCGCCGGGCTCGCGGCGCAGAACGGCGTGAGGACGCTCGCGCACGCCGAGGGCGGCGGCGTGCTCTACGTGCACGAGGCCGCCTCGCGCGAGAAGGCGCTCGCGCTCGCCGAGGCGAGCCTCGACCGGCTCGGCGTCTGCAACCGGCTCAACCTCGCCCTCGTCGACCGGGCCGCGAACGGGCTCCTCGAGCCGCTGCTCGAGCTCTTCCGGGCCAGAGGCCTCGAGGTCCGCGGCGACGTGCCGGGCGCGGAGCCGCTCGACGCGCCGATCGGGCACGAGTGGGCCAGCGACCCCGACCGGGTCGGGACGGTCACGGTCGCGCTGGTCGACGGCCTAGACGAGGCGGTGCGGATCGCGAACGGCGCGACGTCGGGGCTCGCGGCCGGGATCGTCACCGAGGACGCGGACGCGGCCGAGCGGTTCCTCGACGGCTACCGAGGCACCGCAGGCTTCTGGCACGCGCCGACGCGGTTCACGGACGGGTTCGAGCTGACCGGAGCGCCCGAGACGGGGATCAACGTCGACCGGGTTCCCGGCCCGCGCGGACCGGTCACCTACCGCGACCTCTGGTTGCGGCAGTACCGGGTCGTCGGCGACGGCTCCCAGCGCCGGTGACCGTCGTCGTCAAGCTGGGCTCGAGCCTCGTGGCGGGCGAGCGGGGCCGGATCAGGCGGAGCGTCCTGCGTGCGCGCGGGCGCGAGATCCGTGAGATCGTCCGCCGCGGCGAGCCGGTGTGCGTCGTCTCCTCCGGCGCGATCGCGCTCGGGCTGCCGCGGCTCGGCCTCGAGCGCCGCCCACGGAGCATCGCGCAGCTCCAGGCCGCGTCGGCGCTCGGGCAGGCGCGCCTGCAGTCGGCCTGGGAGCAGGCGCTGGCGCCGCTCGCCGTGGCCCAGGTCCTGCTCACCGCCTCGGACCTCGGCGAGCGCTCGACCTACGTCAACGCGCGGAACGCGCTCCGGGCGCTGCTCCGCCTCGGGGCGGTGCCCGTCGTCAACGAGAACGACGCGACCGCCACCGACGAGATCACCTTCGGCGACAACGACGCCCTCGGGGCGCAGGTCGCGGTGCTCCTGCGCGCGCGGCTGCTCGTCCTGCTGACGGAGGTGGAGGGCGTCTACTCGCGGGCGCCCGGCACGCCGGGCGCGGAGCTGCTGAGCGAGGGCGGACAGGTGCGCGACGCGGCGCTCGGCGCCCCGAGCCCGCTCGGACGGGGCGGCATGCGCAGCAAGGTGCTCGCCGCCGAGCTGGCCGCCGCGGCGGGGATCCCGACGGTGATCGCTGGCGGCGCCGGCGACCGGGTGCTCGAGCCGATCCTGGCCGGCGAGCCGCGGGGAACGCGCTTCGCGGCCGCGGAGCGGAACGAGCCCGCCTTCAAGCTGTGGCTTCGGTTCGGCAAGCCGGTTCGCGGCCGCATCGTCGTCGACGCAGGGGCACGGCGGGCCGTCGTCGAGGACGGCGCGAGCCTGCTCGGGGTCGGCGTGGTCTCGTGCGAGGGCGCGTTCGAGCCGGGAGACGCCGTCGAGCTCGCCGGCCCGGACGGGGTCGCCTTCGCGAAGGGGATCGCGTCCGCTCCCGCCGGCGAGCTCGCGCGGCGGGCGAGGGGAGTCGAGGCCGTGCACCGCGACCGGCTCGTGCTGCTGTGATGGAGCTGCGCCGGGTCGGCGGGCTGCCGCCGTACGTCTTCGCCGCGATCAACGAGCTGAAGCTCGAGCTGCGGCGGGCCGGCGAGGACGTCGTCGACCTCGGCTTCGGCAATCCCGACCTGCCCTCGCCCGGCGTCGCGGTCGAGAAGCTGCGAGAGGCGGTGCTGAACCCGCGCAACCACCGGTACTCGGCGAGCAGGGGGATCCCGAACCTGCGCCGCGCGGTCTGCGACCTGTACCGGCGCCGGTTCGGCGTGACGCTCGACCCGGAGACGCAGGTCGTGACGACGATCGGCGCGAAGGAGGGCCTCGCGCACCTGATGTGGGTGCTCGTCGAGCCCGGCGACGCGGCGGTCGTTCCGGGCCCCAGCTACCCGATCCACCAGTTCGCGCCCGCGTTCGCCGGCGCGACCGTCGAGCCGGCGCGGGTCGAGCCCGGCGAGGACCCGCTCGGGAGCATCGTCGAGGCCTGCGAGCGCTGCCGCCCCAGGCCGCGCGTGCTCGTGCTCTCGTTTCCGCACAACCCGACGACGGCCACCGTCGAGCTCGACGTCATGCAGCGCGTCGTCGATCTCGCCCGCGAGCGGGAGCTGCTCGTCGTCCACGACTTCGCCTATGCGGACGTCGCCTTCGACGGCCACGTGCCACCGTCGATCCTCCAGGTCGAGGGCGCGGCGGAGGTCGCGGTCGAGCTGTACACGCTGACCAAGTCGTTCTCGATGGCCGGCTGGCGCGTGGGGTTCGTCGTCGGCAACGCCGAGGTGGTCAGAGCGCTCGCGCGGCTGAAGTCCTACCTCGACTACGGGACGTTCCAGCCGATCCAGATCGCGTCGATCGTGGCGATGAACGAGACGCCCGAGTACCCGGTCGAGATCTGCGAGGCGTACCGGTCGCGGCGGGACGCGCTCTGCGACGGCCTCGCCCGGATCGGCTGGACGGTGCCGCGCCCGAAGGGGACGATGTTCGTCTGGGCGCCGATCCCCGAGCCGTACCGGAGCCTCGGCTCGCTCGAGTTCGCCGTGAAGCTCGCCCGCGAGGCGCGGGTGGCGGTCAGCCCCGGCGTCGGCTTCGGCGCGCTCGGCGACGGCCACGTCCGCTTCGCGCTGGTCGAGAACGAGCACCGGATCGGGCAGGCGATCGCAGGGCTCAGACGCGTTCTCCGCGCTGCTCAGGAGTGACGGCGCTCGAGCACCACCACGTCCGCGAGCCTCCCGGCGACCCGGACGGCGGTCCGCTCCACGACCTCGAGCCCGGCCCGCCCCGGCACCCGGGTCGCGCCCGGCAGGAGCACGACGGCGCGGCCCTCGTCGGCGAGGACGCGGGCGAGCTCGGCCCAGAACCGGTCGAAGCCGCCGCGCAGCGCGCCCGCGGCCGACACGCGGAGGCCCCACGGCGGGTTGGTCGCCACCGCGTCGAGCGTGCCGGCGCCGATCGGCAGGCCGCCCGCGTCGGCGACCCGAAACGCTGCCGAGACGCCCGCGGCGTCCGCGTTCAGCGTCGCTGCTGCGATCGCGCCGGGCTCGACGTCCACGCCGGCGGCCTCCGCCTCCGGGCGCGCGAGCCTGGCCTTGACGACGATCGTTCCGCTGCCGCAGAGGGGATCGAGGAGGGCGCCCGCGCCGGGCGCGGCGAGCAGGGCGAGCGCACGGGCGAGGTAGCGATCAACCGCCGAGGTCGATCGCACGCCGTTCGGCCGCCGACTGCGCGACCGCCTCGGCCGCCGCCAGGACGTGCAGAGCGAGCTCCCCGCTCGCGCGATGCGGCCGGCCGGCGTGCAGCGACGCGACCAGGTCGTCGAGCCCGATCCCCCGCACCTCTCGCGCGGAGACGGCGTCGTAGCCGACCGGCTCGGGCTGCCGGTCGTCTCTCCGAATCGTCAGCTCGCCGCCGAAGCCGTTCGCGTCCGGAAGTGTCAGCGTCGCCTCCGTGCCGAAGACCTGCAGGCCGCTGATGTACTGCCCGCGAGTCTCGAACGAGACCGTCAGCGTCGCCAGCGCGCCGCTCGCGAGCCGGAGGACCAGGGCGGCGTGCGTCGGCACCTCGACCGTGACGGTCGTGCCCGCCCGCGGGCCGACCTCGAGCGTCCGCTCCGGGGTCGGGGTCGCCGTGAACCCGGCGACGCTCTCGATCGGGCCGAGCAGCGAGACGATCGCGGTCAGGTAGTACGGCGCGATGTCGAGCAGCGGCCCGCCGCCGGCCCGGAAGAAGAAGTCGGCGTTCGGGTGCCAGGCGTCGGCGCCGCCGACCAGCATGGTTCCGGCCGCGCCCAGGGGCACGCCGAGCTCGCCGGCCTCGATCAGCCGCCGGGCCGTCTCGTACGCGGCGCCGAGGAACGTGTCCGGGGCGCAGCCCAGCCGCAGGCCGAGGCGATCGGCCTCGGCGACCAGCGCGCGGCCCTCCTCGACCGAGGTCGCGAGCGGCTTCTCGGTGTAGACGTGCTTGCCGGCCTGCAGCGCGGAGCGGATCAGCGCCGCGTGCGCCGTCGGCGGCGTGAGGTTGAGGACGAGCTCGACCTCCGGATCCGCGATCAGCTCCTCGACCGATTCCGGCCGCAGGTCGTGGGCCTCCGCGAAGGCGTCGGCGACCGCCGGGTCGACGTCGGCGCAGGCGACCGGACGCCAGGTGTCGAAGCCGACGGAGTCCTCCACGTAGCGGGTGGCGATGATCCCGCAGCCGACGACGCCGACGCGCATCGGCTCCGCGCTGCTTCCGTTCACCGGCCGGAGAGCATCCTGCGGACCGCTGCCAGCGAGCGGCCGACGGCCTCGAACGGCGGGCCGTCGACGTCGTCCTCCTCGACGAGCAGCCAGTCCGCGCCGGCCTCGACCGCGGCCGGCAGCACGCGCTCGTAACCGACCGCTCCGTCTCCGACCGGCACGTCCTCGCGCGTCTCGCGGTTCCGGAAGTCCTTCACGTGGACGAGCGGGCAGCGGCCGCGCGTCTTCGCGAGCTCCTCGACGGGGTCGGCGCCGCCCCACCACACCCAGCCGAGGTCGAGCTCCAGCCAGAGCCGCTCGGCGGGAAGCCCGCGCAGCAGGTCGAGGAACGTCTCCGGCCCGCCGTCGAGCGGCTGCACCTCGGCTGCGTGGTTGTGGAAGCCGAAGTCGAGGCCGGCCGCGCGTGCGGCATCGGCCGCCGCCGCGACCCGGTCGGCGGCCTCGCGGCTCGGCTCGATCCAGCCGAGCGCGGTACGGCTGACGCCGAGCGCCTCGAGCTCCTCGGCCAGTTGCGGCAAGCGCGTGTCGAGTTCCTCCAGGCTCGTGTGGCGGCCGGCGACGGCCAGGCCGAGCTCGTCCAGCCAGCTCCGCACGCGCGCCGGCTCGTTTCCGTGGAGGTGCCAGAACTCGACGCCGTCGTAGCCGAGCTCGGCAACGCGTGTGAGCGTGCCGTGGAGGTCGCGCTCGCACTCGTCGCGAATCGTGTACAGCATCAGCCCGACTCGAGCCACGAGCTGCACCCTAACGACGCCGGCTCCGCCCGGCCCCCTTGACGTGTCGACCCGCCCGAGGCTGCCGCGCTAGCCGGTGTTCCGGAGCGCGGCGGCGATCCCGGCGATCGAGCGGAGCAGCGGTCGCCGTACCTGCTCCCGCCGGTGGGCGGTCGTGCGCGGGTCGCGGTAGCGTCGGAGCAGCTCGACCTGGATCGCGTTCATCGGGTCGACGTACGGGTTGCGCAGGCGAATCGAGCGCTGCACCACCGGATGGCGGTCGAGCAGCGCACGGGCCTCGACGACGTCGAGCACGGCGGCAACCGCCCGTTCGTGCTCGGCGGCGATCGTCGCGAACAGCCGCTCCGGCTCGGCCTCGGGCGGGACCAGCGAGAGGTACCCGCGCGCGATCTCGAGGCTCGACTTCGCGAGCGTCATCTCGAGGTTCTCGATCAGCGAGCGGAAGAAGGCGAACGAGCGGTAGAGGCGGCGAAGCTGCCTGACGTCGCCGCCGGCGAGAGCCGTGCCGCAGCCGTACCAGGCGGGCAGCAGGCAGCGGTTCTGCGTCCAGGCGAAGACCCACGGGATCGCCCGTAGCGAGCGGAGAACGTCGTTCCCGGCTCGGCCGGCGGCGCCTGCAGCCCGGCCCGGCCGCCTCGCGGGCCGGGAGCCGATCTCGAGCAGCGCGAGCTCGTCGACCGGGGTGAACCGGCGGAAGAACGCGGGAAACGCCGCGTCCTCCCAGACGAGCGCCCGGTAGGCCGCGTGCGCGGCGGCCGAGAGCTCCGCCAGTGCCTCGCGTGCCTTGGGCGGCGGCGTGACCTGCGTCACCTCCGGGAACGCCGAGAGGAGCGTCGCCGCCAGGGCCGCCTCGAGGTTGCGGTACGCGAGCCCAGGCAGGCCGTACTTGAACGAGATCGTCTCGCCCTGCTCGGTCAGCTTCAGCCGCCCGGCGGGATGTCCCGGCGGCTGCGCCAGGATCGCCGCGTGCGTCGGCCCGCCGCCGCGGCCGGCGCTGCCGCCGCGTCCGTGGAAGATCGTCAGCTCGAGCCGGCGCCGGCGGGCCAGCGCCGCGAGCGCCTCTTGCGCCCGGAAGATCTCCCACTGCGCGGTCAGGTAGCCGCCGTCCTTGCCCGAGTCGGAGTAGCCGACCATCACCTCGAGCCGCCGCCCGCGCTCCTCGACCAGGCGGGCGAAGCGCGGTTCGGCGAGCAGCTCGTCGACGATCCGCGGAGCAGCCCGCAGGTCGTCGATCGTCTCGAACAGCGGCACGAGCGACAGCCGGGCGCCTGCCTCGTCCGCGAGCTCGAGGGCGGCGAGAAGGTCTTCGGCCGACGTCGTGCCGGAGACGATCAGCGTGTCCAGCGCGTCGTCGCCGTGCCGCTCGCGAGCGCGTGCAGCGGCCGCGAATGTGCGCCTGGTCCGCGCCGACGGGCGGGAGAGGTCGCGTGCGTGGATGCGCACGTCGAGCTTCGCCAGGTGGAATCCGAACAGCTCGACGCGGCCCCGGAGCGCCGCAAGGCGGCCGTCCGCGAGGCGGGCCCCACGGTTCGCGCGCAGGCTGCGGTCGACGACGTCCAGGTCGGCGCACAGCTCCCCGGGCGCGTCGTACCCGCCCGGCCGCCGCGCGAGCGTCTCGCCGAGGCGGTGCCAGACGAACGAGAGCTTCCTGCGGTACGGCTCGGTGTCGTTCTGGTCGCCGATCCTGGCCGCGTAGTCGGGCAAGAGCCGCTCGTCCGCGGCGATCGAGTCCAGCAGCTCGCGCGAGACGCCGACCAGCGTGCTGGCCACGCCGAGCGACGCGGCCAGCACCCGCACCTCCGCGCGGTAGCGGGTCAACGCGACCGCGCGCGCGCGCCCGAGCGCCTCCTCGATCGTCCTCGGTCCGGCAGCCGGGTTCCCGTCCTGGTCACCGCCGATCCAGCTCCCGAAGCGGAGTGGAGCCGCGCCGGGAAGTCGCCGGCGAAGGTCGCCGACGAGCGCGGGCGCGACGTCGAGCAGGCTCTGCTCGAAGAACCAGAGCCCGTGGCGGATCTCGTCGACGACGCGTGGGCGGCGCGAGCGAACCTCGTCCGTCTGCCAGAGCGCGGTCACCTCCTCGGCCAGCCTCGCCTCGACGGCTTCACGCCGCGAGCGCGGCAGGGCGGGATCGTCGAGCTCGTCGAGCAGCCGGTCGAGCCGCGTCTGGGCGGCGAGGATGGTCCGGCGCGTCGCCTCGGTCGGGTGCGCGGTGAGGACGAGCTCGAGCGAGAGGCGCCGCCCCGCGGCGGCGAGCCGGCGGCGGCTGACGCCGGCGCGCGCGAGCCTGTCGAACGCGTCCGCGAGCGACTCCCGCGGCGTCCGCCGCTCGTGCTCGTACTGTCGCCGCCGTCGCAGCCGGTGGTGCTGCTCGGCCAGGTTGGCGAGCTGGAAGTAGAGCGCGAACGCCCGGAGCACCTCCGCCTGCCGATCGAGCGGAAGCGCGGCGACCGCATCGGCCAGGCGCGAGCGAGCCGCGGCCGAGCCGCTCGACCGGGCACGGCGCGAGAGCTCGCGGATGCGCTCCTCGTCCTCGAGCAGGCTCTCGCCCACCTGCTCGACGAGGACGCGGCCGAGCGTCTCCCCGAGCAGGCGGACGTCACGGCGTAGCAGTGTGTCGGCGCTGGGAGCGGCGCCCATCGAATGCTGAGGTCTAGCAGTACGCGGGCGGCCGCGCCGGCCCGCGCCGGCGGTGCCGGACACGGCGCCGTATGCTCGCTCGACCGAGAGCGCCGAGCACGGCGCACGGCGTGCCGCGAGAGGAGGAAGTGCGCATGGATGTCTCGTCCCGCTTCGACGTGACCGGCTTCGGAGCCGTGGTCACCGGCGGCGCGAGCGGCCTCGGTCTTGCCTATGCCGAGGTGCTGGCGGCGCACGGAGCCCGTGTGACGCTGGTCGACGTCGACGCGGCTTCGGTCGCCGTGCACGCTGCGCGGCTGCAGGCCGAGGATCTCGACGTCCGGGCCGCGGTCGCCGACGTGACCGACCATCCGGCGCTCGACCGGGCGGTCGACGAGGCGGCCGAGGCGTACGGCCGGCTCGATGTCGTGTTCGCGAACGCGGGCATCGACCCGGGCGCCGGCTTCGTCGGGGCCTGGGCCGGCGAGAGCAGGCCGCGCGTCGAGGAGGGCGCGCTCGAGCGCTACACGGACGAGCGCTGGAACCGTGTGATCGAGGTCAACCTGAACGGAGTCTTCGCGACGGTCCGAGCTGCGGCACGGCACATGCGTCCGCGGCGGTTCGGGAGAATCGTCGTCACCACCTCGCTCGCCGCGATCCGTGTCGAGCCTGCCATCGGTGCCGCGTACATGGCCTCGAAGGCGGGCGCCCGGCACCTCGTGCGCTCGGTCGCGCTCGAGCTCGCCGCCTTCGGCATCACGGTCAACGCGATCGCGCCGGGATTCTTCGTCACCAACATCGGCGGCGGGCACGCGCACGACCCCGGCGTGCAGGCCGCGCTGGCGAAGGAGATCCCCATGCACCGGGTCGGCCTGCCGGAGGACATCAAGGCGCTCGCGCTCTTCCTCGCCTCGCCCGCCTCCGACTACATCACCGGGCAGGAGGTCGTGATCGACGGCGGCTGGGGCCTCGGGGTCGCGGACTGACCTACGGCCGCGTGACGGCGCCTTCGCTGGCCGACGAGACGAGCGCGGCGTACTTCGCCATCACGCCCGACTCGTAGCGCGGGGCGGGCGGCGCCCAGTCGGCGAGCCGGGCGGCGAGCTCGTCGTCCGAGAGCTCGACCGTCAGCGCGCCGGCCTCGACGTCGATCGTGACCGTGTCGCCCTCCTCGAGGACCGCGATCGGGCCGCCGCGGAAGGCCTCGGGCGCGACGTGGCCGACCATGAACCCGTGCGTCGCGCCGGAGAAGCGCCCGTCCGTGACCAGCGCGACCGAGTCGCCGAGCCCCTCGCCGATGATCGCGGCGGTGACCTGAAGCATCTCGGGCATGCCCGGCGCACCGGCCGGGCCTTCGTAGCGGATCACGACGACGTCGCCGGGCCGGATCACCTTCGCCTTCACGGCCGCGAACGCGTCCTGCTCGTTGTCGAACACGCGCGCCGGGCCGCGGTGCGAGGTGCGGCCGACCGTGAGCTTGACCACGCAGCCGTCGGGGGCGAGGTTGCCGCGCAGGATGCGCAGCGTGCCGCTCGGCTTGATCGGCCGCTCGATCGTCGCGACCACCTCCTGTCCGGCGGTCTCCTCGACGGCGGCGGCGACCTCGCCCAGCGTGCGCCCGTCGACCGTCGGCAGCTCGCCGTGGACGAGCCCCTGCTTGGCCAGCTCGCGGGCGACGAGCGCGACGCCGCCGGCGCGGTAGACGTCGGTCGCGTGGAAGCGCCCCCACGGCTTCATGTCGGCGAGAACGGGCGTGCGTGATGCGATCCGGTCGAAGTCCTCGATCCCGAACTCGATCCCGAACTCGCACGCGATCGCGAGCAGGTGGAGGACTCCGTTCGTCGAGCCGCCGGTCGCGACCACCGAGGCGGCGGCGTTCTCGAGGGCCTCGCGCGTGACGATCTGCGACGGGCGCACGTCGCGCCGGACGAGATCGACGGCGATGCGGCCGCACTCGTACGCCGCCTCCGCCTTCTTCGGGGAGAGCGCGGGGATGCCGTTCAGCCCGGGCGGGCTGATCCCGAGGAACTCCATCAGCGTCGACATCGTGTTCGCAGTGAACTGGCCCCCGCAGGCGCCGGCGCCGGGGCAGGCGACCGACTCGAGCTCGTGCAGGTCGTCGGCGCTGAGGGTGCCGGCCGCGTGACCGCCGATCGCCTCGTACACGTCGGCGACCGTCACGTCTCGCCCGCGGAAGACGCCCGGCGCGATCGAGCCGGTGTAGAGGACGACCCCGGGGATGTCGAGCCGCCCGAGCGCCATCACCGCCGCCGGATTCGTCTTGTCGCAGGCGACCAGGCAGACGAGCCCGTCGAACAGGTGCCCGCGGGAGACGAGCTCGATCGAGTCCGCGATCACCTCGCGCGAGATCAGGCTCGCGCGCATGCCCTCGGTGCCCATCGAGACGCCGTCGGAGACGGCGATCGTGTTGAACTCCATCGGCGTCCCGCCGGCCTCGCGGATGCCGCGCTTGACGTCCTGGGCGAGCTCGCGCTGGTTCAGGTTGCACGGCATCGTCTCGATCCACGTCGTCGCGACGCCGATCACGGGCTTGGCGAGGTCGTCGTCGGTGAAGCCGACCGCCTTCAGCATCGACCGCGCTCCGGCGCGGTCGGGCCCGTCGGTGATCGTGCCGCTGTGTCGCTTGGCCGGGTCGGCCGGCCGGTCGTACGGATTCGCCATGTCCGCGATCCTACGCCGCGTCGGGCGCCGGCACGCGGTGCATCAGGCTCCGCAGTTCGCGGCCGACCTGCTCGATCCGCTCGTCGGCCGCCTTCCCGCGCAGCTCCCGGAGGCGCGGCTCGCCGGTCTTCATCTGCTCGATCCACTCGTGCGCGAACGAGCCCTCGCGGATGTCCGAGAGCAGCTTGCGCATGTTGTCGCGGACGTGGTCGTCGATCACCTGCGGGCCGCGGGTGAGGTCGCCGTACTCGGCCGTGTCGGAGACCGAGTAGCGCATGCCGGCGAGCCCGCCCTCGTAGATCAGGTCGACGATCAGCTTCAGCTCGTGGAGGCACTCGTAGTAGGCGATCTCGGGCTGGTAGCCGGCCTCGACGAGCGTCTCGAAGCCGAGGCGGATCAGCTCGGTGACGCCGCCGCAGAGCACGGCCTGCTCGCCGAAGAGGTCGCTCTCGGTCTCCTCGACGAAGGTCGTCTCGATCACCCCGGCCCGCGTTGCGCCGATCCCGGCCGCGTAGGCGAGCGACAGGTCGAGCGCACGGCCGCTCGCGTCCTGGGCGACGGCGACGAGCGCGGGCGTCCCGTAGCCCTCGGTGAAGAGGCGGCGGACGATGTGGCCGGGGCCCTTCGGCGCGACCATGATCACGTCGTGGCCCTCGGGCGGCGCGATCCGGCCGTAGTGGACGTTGAACCCGTGCGCGAAGAGCAGGGCGGCGCCGGGCTCGAGGTTCGGCGCGATCTCCGCCTCGTACACCGCCGGCTGGACCTGGTCCGGGAGCAGGATCGAGACGATCTGCGCTCCCCGCACGGCCTCGCCGACGCCCGAGACGGTCAGGCCCGCCTCCTCCGCCGCCTGCCTCGACGAGCTGTCCGGCCGCAGGCCGACCTCGACCTGGACTCCGGAGTCGTGGAGGTTCAGCGCGTGGGCGTGGCCCTGGCTGCCGTAGCCGACGACGGCGACCTTGCCGTCGAGGAGGCCGAGGTCACCGTCGCGATGGATCGTCGCCATGAGGTTCCTTTCTCGTTGGGTGTCAGCTGAGCACGCGTTGCGGGCGGGCCTTGCGGACGGATGCGCGGCGCAGGCCGATGCGGCCGGTCCGGTTGAGCTCGCGGATGCCGTGCGGGCGGACGAGCTCCTCGAACGAGTCGATCTCCTCCGGCTCGCCGACGATCTCGAAGACGATCGTGTCGGCGCCGACGTCCGCGACGCGGGCGTGGAAGACGTCGGCGAGCGCCATCAGCTCGGCGCGTCGTTCCGGCGGCGCCGCGATCGCGATCAGCGCCAGCTCCCGCTCGACCGACTCGCCGGGCTCGAGCTCCCGGACTCGCAGGACGTTGATCAGCTTGTGCATCTGCTTCTCGATCTGCTCGAGCGGGTGCCGCTCGCAGTTCACCCGCAGCGTGATGCAGGAGACGCCCTCGCGCTCGGTCGGGCCGACGGCGAGGCTCTCGATGTTGAAGGCACGCCGGGCGAACATCTGGCAGACGCGGACGAGCGCACCCGGCTTGTCCTCGACGAGAACGGACAGCGTGTGCGAGCTCACGCCCCGCCCCTTCTGGACATGGCAGGGGTCAGACCCCTGCCATGTCCGGGAGGGACAACGGAGCGCATGGTTGACCGAAGCTGTGGAGACTTCGGCACGGAATCGTTCGCCGCAGGGGTCAGACCCCTGCCGTGTCTCTGGCGGACACGGCTCATCCGGTTGCCGCCTCCAGGGGGTCGCGCTCCTCGTATTCGAGCATGTCGAGCGCTGCGGCGCCGGCCGGGATCATCGGGAAGCACTGCTCGGCCGGGTCGACGCGCGCATCCACGACGGCGGTTTGTCCGGACGCGAGCGCCTCCGCGAGCGCCTCCTCGAGCTCGTCCTCGTCCGAGGCGGTCAAGCCCACCGCCCCGTACGCGCGTGCGAGGGCCGCGTAGTCCGGCACCTGGTGGGTGAGGTGCACGTGCGAGTAGCGCTCGTCGAAGAACATGGTCTGCCACTGCTGCACCATGCCGAGGTAGCCGTTGTTGACGATCACGGTGACGATCGGCAGGTCTTCGAGCACCGCGGTGGCGAGCTCCTGGCAGGTCATCTGGAAGCAGCCGTCGCCGTCGACGCAGACGACGGTCGCGTCCGGCCGGGCCGCTTTCGCGCCGACCGCCGCCGGAACGCCGTAGCCCATCGTCCCCAGGCCGCCGGAGGTGATGAACGTCCGCGGCCGGTCGCAGAGCAGGTACTGCATCGCCCACATCTGGTGCTGCCCGACGCCGGTCGTCCAGATCACGTCGTCGCGGTCGGCCGTCAGCCGCTCCAGCGTCTCGAGCACCCGCTGCGGCTTGAGCAGCCCGCCGTTGCCGTAGCGAAGCGGGAACTCGTCGCGCCAGGCCTCCAGCTGGCGAAGCCACGCCTCGGTGCGGGGTGGCGGCAGCGTCCGGAGCTGGTCGGCGAGGCCGGCGAGCACCTGCTTGAGCGGGCCGACCACCGGCACGTCGGCATGACGGAGCTTGCTGATCTCGGCGGCGTCGATGTCCAGATGGACCACGGTCGCGCCGGGCGCGAACGCGGACAGCTTGCCGGTCACGCGATCGTCGAACCGCGCACCGACGGCGACGAGCACGTCGCACGTGTTCATCGCCAGGTTCGACCACTTCGGGCCGTGCATCCCCGGCCAGCCGAAGTGGAGCTCGTGCCTCTCGGGGAAGGCGCTCTTGCCCATCAGCGTCGTCACGACGGGCAGTCGCCCGGCTTCCGCGACGGCGAGGAGCTCTGCACAGGCATTCGCGTTCAGCGTCCCGCCGCCGACGTAGAGCACGGGCTTCTCCGCCTCGGCGATCCGGCGCGCGGCCTCGGCGATCTGCCGGGGGTGGCCGCGCGTCGGAGGCTTCCAGCCCGGGAGGTCGGGAGTGTCCGGGTAGCGGAACTCGAGCTCCTGCTCCTGGATGTCACGCGGGATGTCGACGAGGACCGGGCCGCAGCGACCGGTGCGCGCGACGTGGAACGCCGCCTTCATCACCGCGGGGATCTCCTCGACGTGCTGGACGAGCCAGGAGTGCTTGACGATCGGCGTCGTCACGCCCGTGATGTCGCACTCCTGGAACGCGTCGGTGCCGATCAGGGTGCTGCGCACCTGGCCGGTGACGCAGACGAGCGGCGTCGAGTCCATCCAGGCGTCGGCGATCGGCGTCACCAGGTTCGTGGCTCCGGGGCCGGAGGTGGCGAAGGCGACGCCGGTCCGTCCCGATGCGCGCGCGTAGCCCTCGGCCATGTGGCCGGCGCCCTGCTCGTGGCGGGCGAGCACGTGGCGCAGCGACGTGCCGCGCGCGAGCGCGTCGTAGATCGGGAGGATCGCACCCCCGGGGATCCCGAAGGCGACCTCGACGCCCTCGGCCTCGAGCGAGCGGAGGACTGCGTCGGCGCCCAGCATGCGCGTCACGTGGCGACCTCCGAGGTGGCCCGCTGTGTCCCACCGCCGCGAGCGGCGTTGCGGGCACGGCCTCCGGCGGCTGCCGAGGCGCGTCGAGCCGGCAGCGGAGGCACCCGGGGGAAACCGGCCGTTTCTCCCGCGATGAACTCCACGTCGGTTCGAGTCGTGGGCATCAGGTCGAGCACGGTGTCCATGAAGTCGCGAGTGGTCGCGGCCGGGCCGACGCCGGCGACGTCGGGCGTGCGAACGCCCGCGGCGAGCGTGCTCGAGACCGCGCGCTCCAGGGTGCGGCCGGCGGTCCGCTCGCCGAGGCCCTCGGAGAGCATCAACGCGGCCGCGAGCAGCATCCCGCTCGGGTTCGCGACCCCCTGGCCCGCGATGTCGGGCGCCGAGCCGTGTGTCGGCCCGAAGATGCCGGGCCCCGTCGCGGACAGGCGGCCGGAGGCGACGATCGGCGACTCCTCCCGGCCGGCGGCGGCCAGGTCCGACACGAGCTCTCCGTGCTGGCGCTGCGTGACGACCACGCAGAAGCGGGCGGGAGCGTTCATCAGCTCGGGCAGCGCCTGGGTCGCGGTGAGCCGCTCGACCTCGACACCGGGATGCCGCTCGGCCTCCCAGTTGACGAACGTGTTCCAGGCCATGCCCTCGCCGACCGCGGTCAGGCGCGCGCGCCGCGACCGGGCGAGGTCGAACGCACGGCGGACGACGAACGGTTCGACCTGGTCGTCGAGCGGGCTGACGATGGCGAGGTCGCCGTCCGGCAGCCGGACGCGCTGGACGCGCCAGGTCAGGTCGAGCTCGGCCTTGACGCCCTCGAGCGCGGGCTCTTTCGTCAATGCGACGAGCACGGCGTCTGCACGGCGACATGCCGAGCGCGTGGCCGCCGGCAGCGGGTGGCCGTGGCGGGTGACCGCCTCGCCGGCGAAGGGGGCGTGCACCTCCTCGACGCGGAACCCGTGCAAGCGTCCGGCCTCGGCCAGCGCGCGGCTCGCCTCGGCCATCAGCTCCGGCCCGATCCCGTCTCCGCTCAGGCAGGCGACGGTGTAGCGCTTTCTGCGATTCATCGGGCCGACTCTCCGCTCGTCGCGGGTTCCGCCACCGCGCCCGACATGGCGGGCGCGGCGACCTTCGGCTGCTGAGGCGTGGGCACCCGGGGGAAACCGGCCGTTTCGCCCGTGTGCTCGAAGACGTCGTAGAGCGTCACCGCCTTGCGCTCGTCGGCCAGCCGCTTGAACCGCGCGAACGCCGCGTGGAGCTCCTCGCGCGAGAGCGTGATCCCGGCTTCGGCGCATGCGCGCGCGAAGGCGTGGCGGCCCGAGTGCTTGCCCAGCGGCAGCGTCATCGTCAGCCCCAGCTCGGTCGGATCCATGATCTGGTAGGTCGAGACGTCCTTGAGCATTCCGTCCTGGTGGATGCCGGCCTCGTGCGCGAAGGCGTTCGCTCCGACCACGGCCTTGTTGCGCTGGACGGCGTAGCCGGTGAGGCGCGAGACGAGCGCGGACGCAGCGCCGATCTCCCGGGTGGTGATCCCGGTCTCGACCTGCAGCTGGTCGCTCCGGACGCGGAGCGCCATGACCACCTCCTCCAGCGCCGCGTTGCCGGCGCGCTCGCCGATCCCGTTCACCGTGCACTCGACCTGGCGCGCGCCGGCGCGGATCCCGGACAGGGTGTTCGCGACGGCAAGGCCCAGGTCGTTGTGGCAGTGGACGGAGAGGACCGCGTCTGCCAGCTCGGGGCAGAGCTCCTGCACGCGGCGCAGGAACGCCTCGTGCTCGTCGGGCAGGCAGTACCCGACCGTGTCGGGCAGGTTGATGGTGGTCGCGCCGGCGGCGATCGCCTCGCGGCAGACCGCGGCGAGGAACTCGGGCTCCGACCGGGTCGCGTCCTCGGCCGAGAACTCGACCTCGTCGCAAAGGGAGGTTGCCGCCCGGACGCTCGTCCGGACGCGCTCGACGACCTCGTCCGGCCGGAGCTTCAGCTTCTTCGCCATGTGCAGCGGGCTCGTGGCCACGAAGACGTGGATGCGAGACCGGCGCGCCCCGCGGAGCGCCTCGCCGCAGGCCTCGACGTCGGCGGGCTCGGCTCGCGCGAGCGCGGCCACCGTCGGGCCCTGCACCGCCTGGGCGACCGCGCGGACGCCCTCGAAGTCACCGGGGGAGGACACGGGGAAGCCGGCCTCGATCACGTCGACGCCGAGGCGCTCGAGCTGCTCGGCGATCTCCGCCTTCTCGTCTGGCTGAAGGGCGATCCCAGGCGACTGCTCGCCGTCTCGAAGGGTGGTGTCGAAGATCGTGATCCTGCGGGTTGACAACTGAATCCTCCTCGTCCCGCCTCCGTCCGGAGGCGTACCTCTGGTGCGGTTCGGTCGGCGTGTGCGCTCCGAGGCGCGTGGTCGAAAGCTCCCCCTAGCGGGGGAGAATCGAGACGAGGAGAATCGAGAGGACGCCGCGGCCGGCCTCGGGGAGACCGGTGGAAGCGTGAGTGTGGTACGCGGCGCTCATCGGTTCAGGTGTCCTAGGGTGCCCGGACCGGGTTCGATCTGTCAAGAGGTATCGGCAGGCGGGCCGCGCATCTTCACCCCGGAGTCGGAGAGCACCGGTGGCTTCCCCGGTCTGCCGGCGCGCGCGCGGAAGCGACTTGACCTCGTCCGGGTGGCGCTTTACTCTGGATAGCCAATGGCTCGCGCCGCCGAGAAGTCGTTTGTCCTCTTTACTCTCGCGCGCAAGCCTGCGTGCTAGTCGGCGACTCGTTCCCACCGCCTCCGCCGGCTAGCTGACACCACAGAGGCGGACTCACCATCAGACCTTCGAGGAGCGCTCGTGCGCCATGTCGATGAGCGTCGAGGGACCGGTCTGGAAGACCTGCCCCCGACACGGTTCGGCCCAACCCAGGAACGTGACGCCTGCGGGACCGGCTTCGTCGCCGATTCGGCCGGGCGTCCCTCGCGGGCGATCGTCGACGCGCTGCTCGAAGGGCTCCACAACGTCCGCCATCGGGGCGCGACCGCGGCCGACCGGAAGACCGGTGACGGTGCCGGCGTCCTGCTGCCGCTCCCCGACGACGGCCCCGGCATCGCCATGGTGTTCCTCCGGGACGAGTCGGCCCGCGATGCGATCGAGACCGCCTGTCGCGTCGAGGGCCTGACCCCGCTCGAGTGGCGCGAGGTGCCGGTCGACGCCGACGCCCTCGGCGCGGAGGCGCTCGCGAGCATGCCGCGGATCGAGCAGCTCCTGATCGCGCGCCCGCCCGACGACGCGGAGCGCCGCGCCTACCGCGCCCGCCGCCGAGCCGAACGCGCCGGCGGCGCCTACATCGCCTCCCTCTCGTTCCGGAGCGTGACGTACAAGGCCCTGTGCGCCGCCGACCAGCTCGCCCGCTTCTACCCCGACCTGCACGACCCGGCGCTGAAGGTCCCGTTCGGCGTCTTCCACCAGCGCTTCTCGACCAACACCGCGCCCTCGTGGGAGCGGGCCCAGCCGTTCCGCCTCCTCTGCCACAACGGCGAGATCAACGCGATCCAGGGCAACGTCAACTGGATGCGCGCCCGCGAGGGCAACTTCGGCTCCGAGGACGACGAGCTGCTCCATCCCGTGATCGACGAGGCCGGCTCCGACTCGGCGATGCTCGACAACGCGCTCGACCTGCTCGTCCACGGCGGGCGCGACATCCGCCATGCGCTGACGATGCTCGTCCCCGAGGCGTGGGAGGGCAATCCGGCGCTGAGCCCCGAGCTGCGCGACTACTACCGCTACCACGCTCTCCTGCTCGAGCCCTGGGACGGGCCCGCGGGGCTCGTCTTCACGGACGGGCGGGTCGTCGGGGCCGCGCTCGACCGGAACGGCCTGCGACCGTTGCGGTACGCGGTCTGCGCCGACGGTCTCGTCGTCTGCTGCTCGGAGGCGGGCGCCGTCGACCTTTCCGGGCACGGCTCCGTCCGCCGAGGGCGTCTCGGCCCGGGCCAGATGATCGCGGTCGACCCGGAGCGGGGCTTCGAGGAGAACGGGACGCTCAAGGAGCGCCTCGCCCGCCGGCAGCCGTACGGCGAGTGGCTCGCCGCGGGCCTCCGGCGCGGGAGCAACGGCTCGCCGGTCGATCCGCTCCGGAGCCCCGCCCAGGAGCAGGACCTGACCGCCCGCCAGGCGCTGTTCGGCTACACGCGCGAGGAGCTGAACGTGATCCTGCGCCCGATCGGCGCCCGCGGGCACGAGCCCACCTCCTCGATGGGCGACGACACCGCGCTGCCGCCGCTCGCCGGCCGCGCACGGCCTCTGTACTCGTACTTCCGTCAACGGTTTGCGCAGGTGACCAATCCGCCGATCGACCACCTGCGCGAGCGGCACTCCTTCTCCATCCGATGCATCCTCGGCGGTCGGGCCCCTCTGCTCACGGAGGGGCCCGAAACCGCTCGCGGAACGGAGCTGGAGTCCTTCTTCCTGTACCCCGACGCGCTGGACGCGCTCGGATGCGCCCGGCTCGACGCCACCTTCGAGACCGGCCTCGAAGACGCGTGCGTCCGCCTGGCCGACGAGGCGGAAGAGACCGTCCGCTCGGGCCGGACGACGCTGCTGATCTCGGACACGGCTGCAGGCGCGGGCCGTGCGCCCGTCCCGATGCTGATGGCGGTCGGCGCCGTGCACCACCGCCTCGTCGCGACCGGCCTGCGGACGCTGGCGACGATCGTCGTCGAGAGCGACGAGCCGCGCGAAGTGCACCACTTCGCCTGCCTGCTCGGCTACGGCGCCGAGGCAATCTGCCCGCGGCTCGCCCTCGAGACGCTCGCCGCGCTGGCGGCCGCGGACAAGATCGGCGGCGATCGGCCCTCGCCGGCCGAGGCCCAGGAGCGCTTCCGGGCCGCGATCGAGGACGGCGTGCTGAAGGTGATGTCCAAGATGGGAATCGCCGACGTGGCCAGCTACTGCGGGGCGCAGATCTTCGAGGCGCTCGGGCTCGCGCAGGAGGTGGTCGACCGCTGCTTCGTCGGCACCGCCTCGCCGGTCGGCGGGGTCGGCTTCGCCGAGCTGGAGCGCGAGCTGCTCGCCCGGCTCGGCACGACCCGGCTCGAGAACCCCGGCTACGTCAAGTTCCGGAAGGGCGGGGAGCCGCACGAGACCGACGCGGACGTGGTCGCGGCCGCGCACGCGCTCCGCCAGGCCGTCCGGGCTGTCTCGGCCGGAGGCGCCGGCCACGTCAACGGCAGGGGCTGGGACGCCTACGAGCGCTTCGCCGGCCTCGTCAACGGCCGCGTGCCGATGGAGCTGCGCGACCTGCTCGAGCCGGGCCCGGCGGACGCCTCGGTGGCGCTCGACGAGGTCGAGCCGGCCGAGGAGATCGTCCGGCGCTTCTCCGCCGGCGGGATGTCCCACGGGGCGCTCTCGGCCGAGGCGCACGAGACGGTCGCCGTCGCCTTCAACAACCTCGGGGCCCGCTCGAACTGCGGCGAGGGCGGCGAGGATCCCGCCCGCTTCAGGACGGAGCGGAACTCGCGGATCAAGCAGGTCGCCTCCGGCCGCTTCGGGGTGACGCCGGAGTACGCCGCGTTCGCCGACGAGCTGCAGATCAAGATCGCGCAGGGCTCGAAGCCCGGCGAGGGCGGCCAGCTGCCCGGGCACAAGGTCTCGGTCGAGATCGCGCGCCTCCGGCACACGACGCCGGGCGTCGCGTTGATCTCCCCGCCGCCGCACCACGACATCTACTCGATCGAGGACCTCGCGCAGCTGATCTTCGACCTCCGCCAGGTGAACCCCGAGGCGGCGATCTCGGTCAAGCTCGTCTCCGAGAGCGGGGTCGGGCTGATTGCCGCCGGAGTCGTGAAGGCGCTCGCGGACGTCGTCCACATCGCCGGCTCCGACGGCGGCACGGGCGCCAGCCCGCTGTCGTCGATCAAGAACGCCGGGCTGCCCTGGGAGCTCGGGCTGGCCGAGGCGCAGCGGGCGCTGGTCGAGAACGACCTGCGCGGCCGCGCGCGGCTGCGCGTGGACGGCGGGCTGAAGACGGGGCGCGACATCGTGGTCGCCGCGCTGCTCGGCGCCGACGAGTTCAGCTTCGGCACGGCGCTCCTCCTCGCCGAGGGCTGCTTGATGGTCCGCTCCTGCCATCTCGACACGTGCCCGGTCGGGATCGCCACGCAGCGGCCGGAGCTCCGGGCCAAGTACGCCGCGACGCCCGACCAGGTCGAGGCGTACCTGCTCTACGTGGCCGAGGAGGCGCGCCGCCTGCTCGCCTCGCTCGGCCTGCGGTCGCTGGAGGAGGCGGTCGGCCGCGTCGACCTGCTGCGGCCGCGGACGACCGGCGATCCCCGCACCGACTCGCTCGACCTCCGCCCGCTGCTCGCGACGCCGAGCGGCCGGTACGAGCGGGAGCCGATGCCGGTGGCAGGGGGCGGCGAGCTGGGCGAGCGGCTGGCAGAGGACGCCCGCCCTGCGCTGCGGGACGCTGCGCTGGTCGAGCCGGCGTACGCGATCACCACCTTCGACCGCGCCGTGGGCGCCCGGCTCGGCGGGCTGATCGGCCGCGAGCTCGGCTCGGCGACGCCGCCCGGCCGGGTGCGCGCCCGCTTCGAGGGCTCCGCCGGCCAGAGCTTCGGCGCGTTCCTCACCGCCGGCGTCGAGCTCGACCTGGTCGGCGAGGCGAACGACTACGTCGGCAAGTCGATGGGCGGCGGACGGATCGTCGTCCGCCCGCCTGCGAACGACGCCGGCGACCCGGTCCTGATCGGCAATACCGCGCTCTACGGCGCCACCGGCGGCGAGCTGTACTGCGCCGGGCGCGCGGGCGAGCGCTTCGCCGTGCGGAACTCCGGGGCGGTCGCCGTCGTCGAAGGGGTCGGCGACCACGCCTGCGAGTACATGACGAACGGAACGGTCGTCGTCCTCGGCGAGTTCGGGCGCAACCTCGGCGCCGGGATGAGCGGCGGCGACGCCTATGTCTACGACCCCGCCGGCGAGCTGCCGCTGCGGCTCAACGACGACCTGGTCGTGCTCGAGCGGGTGGCCGTGGACGACGACCTCCGCCGGCTCGTCGAACGGCATCTCCGGTACACGGGCTCCGAGCTCGCGGCGGCGCTGCTCGAGGTCTGGGAAACGGCGGCGAACGACTTCTGGCACGTCCGGCCGAAGGCGAACATCGCGCAGATCGAGGACGAGCACGAAGGCACGGCCGGCGTGCGCGCAGAAGGCGCCGAGGAGGCAGAGGAAGTCGCAGCCGGCTAGAGGCTAGGAGCCCGCGGCGGCCAGGGCGTCTCGCTCGGCGTCCGTGAGCGGGCGCGAGCGGCGGCGGTCCGGGTCCCACGCGACCACCACGACGTTCCCCTCGAGCACCACCGTCCCGTCGGCCAGCGACAGGACGACGGCCACGGTCACGCTGGACGTGCCGACCCGCTCGATCGACGCCGTTCCCGTCAGGGCCTTGTCGTCGAGCCGGACCTCGCGCCGGAAGTCGAGCTCGACCCTCGCCGTGACGTAGTCGTTGCCGAGGACGTGCCCCATCCGTGCGAGCAGCAGCTCCTCGATGTAGGTGAGGTAGACGGCGTTGTTGACGTGGCCGAGGGCGTCGACGTCGCGCCAGCGGATCGGGATCTCGTGGGTCACGCGGCGAATCCGTCTTCCAGCGCCCGCAGCGGCCGGAGCAGGGCCTCGAGCTCCTTCAGGTCACCGCGGCCGAGCGGCCCGGTGCAGAAGCTGGCGTCGTTGAGGGCCGCCGTCGCCGCCTCGGCGGCCTCGCGGCCCCGCTCGGTGATCTCCGCGAGCGTGGCGCGCCGATCGCGCTCGTGTGGCAGGCGGCGGATGTGGCCGGAGCGCTCGAGCCCGTCGACCAGGCTGGTGACGCTCGTCGGATGCACCTGCAGCCGCTCGCCGATCTTCCCGAGCGGCAGGGAGCCGCGCCGGCTGAGGTAGAGGATCATCAACGCCTCGTAGCGGGGAAACGAGAGCTCGAACTCGCTCAGGAGGAGGTTCAGACGGCTCATCAGGATCTGCTGCGCGCGCATGATCGACGTGACGGCGGCCATCGCCGGCACCGGGCCGTTTCCCCAGCGGGCCGACCACAGACGCCCCGCCTCGCGGATCGGATCGATCGACTGTTCGGTTGCGGACATTAGTAGGAGTTCCTACTATCGTATCTCCTATGAATACGTCGGTCGGAACCCGGGAAGAGCTCCACACCACGATCTCCGGCCTGGAGGTCGAGCCCCTGTATTCGCCGCAGAACACGGCGATCGACTACGACCGCGACCTGGGCGACCCGGGCGTGTACCCGTTCACGCGCGGCGTCTACCCGACGATGTACCGCGGGCGGCTCTGGACGATGCGGCAGTTCGCCGGCTTCGGCACCGCCAAGGAGACGAACGCCCGCTTCCGCTACCTGCTCGAGCACGGCCAGACCGGCCTGTCGACGGCGTTCGACATGCCGACGCTGATGGGATACGACTCCGACCATCCGCGGTCGCTCGGCGAGGTCGGCCGCGAGGGCGTCGCCGTCGACTCGCTCGACGACATGCGGACCCTGTTCGCCGGCATCGACCTCGGCTCCGTGTCGACGTCGATGACGATCAACTCGCCGGCGGCGATCCTGCTCGCCTTCTACCTCTGCGTCGGCGAGGAGCAGGGGGTGCCGCGCGAGCGGCTGCGCGGGACGGTGCAGACGGACATCCTCAAGGAGTACATCGCGCAGAAGGAGTGGATCTTCCCGCCGGAGCCGTCCATGCGTCTCGTCACCGACATGGTCGAGTTCTGCTCGCGCGAGATGCCGCTCTGGCATCCGATCTCGATCTCCGGCTACCACATCCGCGAGGCCGGCTCGACGGCGGCGCAGGAGCTGGCGTTCACGCTCCAGGACGGCTTCACCTACGTGGAGTGGGCACTCGCCCGCGGGCTGGACGTCGACGACTTCGCGCCTCGGCTCTCCTTCTTCTTCAACGCGCACATCGACTTCTTCGAGGAGATCGCCAAGTACCGCGCTGCGCGGCGGATCTGGGCCCGCGAGCTGCGCGAGCGCTACGGCGCGAAGAACGAACGCTCGCTGCTGATGCGCTTCCACACCCAGACCGCCGGCGTCTCGCTCACCTGGCAGCAGCCCGAGGTGAACATCGTCCGAACGGCGATCGAGGCGCTCGCGGGCGTCCTGGGCGGCACCCAGTCGCTGCACACGAACTCGTTCGACGAGGCGCTCGCCCTGCCGACCGAGCACGCGGTGCGGATCGCGCTGCGGACGCAGCAGGTGATCGCCCACGAGTCGGGGATCGTGAACACGGCCGATCCGCTCGGCGGCTCCTACTTCGTCGAGGAGCTGACGAACCGGCTGGAGCAGGAGGCGTACGAGTACTTCGACCGCATCGAGCGCGAGGGCGGGATGGTGGAGGCGATCAAGAACAACTTCCCGCAGCGCGAGATCGCCGAGGCCTCGTACCGCTACCAGTCGGAGGTCGAGCGAGGCGAGCGGATCGTCGTCGGCGTCAACCGCTACCAGCTCGAGGAGGACGAGCCCGTCCCGATCCTGACGATCGACCCCGCGCTCGAGCGCGAGCAGGTCGAGCGCGTGCGGGCGCTCCGCGCCGCGCGTGACTCGCGCCGGGCCGAGGAGGCCCTCGCCGAGGTGAAGCGCGTCGCCGCCTCGGACGCGAACCTGATGCCGGCGCTCGTCGACGCCTCCCTCGCGGACGTGACGATGGGCGAGATGTGCGACGCGCTGCGCGAGGTCTGGGGCGTCTGGCGCGAGACGCCCGTGTTCTAGCCCCCGGCTACGCCGCCAGCTCCTCCGAGAGCGGCGGACCGATCAGCTCGATCCCGTGGCGTGCGGCGGCCTCCGCCAGCAGCCGCTGTTCCTCGGCGGACGGCGGGCCCGCGGGCGGAGGCAGCTCGGCGGCCTCCGCCGGTCGCGAGAGCTCCCGCACGAAGCGCTCGAAGTCGCCGTTGGTCGTGACCACCAGCCACCTGGCGCGGACGGAGGTGACGCAGTAGGTGTGCGGGACGTCCTTCGGGGCTAGGAGGGTCTCGCCGGCGTGCAGGGTCGTCCGCTTGCCGTCGACCAGGAGACGGAGCTCGCCCTCGAGCAGGTGGAAGACCTCGTCTTCGGTGTGGTGGACGTGGTACGGCGGCGAGTCGCCGCGCCGGGCCAGCGACTCGACCACCGAGATCCCGTCTGCACCGGCGTCGTGGGAGACGCGGACGTTCACGAGCGTGTCCAGGAACCAGAGCATCCCATACCTCCAGGCTGGTAAGATCCGATTCGGAGGTTATAACTCCGATTCGGAGTTATGTCAAGGGACACGCTCACACCGTTCTCGTACGCGATCCTCGTCCTCGTCGGCCGTGGCGGGGCGGGCCCGCACGACCTCGTGCGGATGGCACGGCAGGGCCGCATCTACGCCGCGGCGGCCGAGAGCCAGTACTACGCCGAGCCGAAGCGCCTCGAGCAGCTCGGCTATCTCGCCTCGCGCAAGGAGCCCGGCCGCACGCATCCGCGCACGCACTACACGCTGACCGAGAAGGGCCTCCAGGCACTGCGGGACTGGGCCGATCAGCCGGTGCGGTTCCCGCGCGTCCTGCACGAGGGCGTCGTTCGGCTGCTCGCCGCCGACCTCGTCGGCGAAGCGCCGGTGCGGGAGAGCATCGCCGGCCTGCGCGCGGAGCTCGACGAGCTCGACCGGCTGCTCGACGTCAGCGAGGAGGTCGCGGCCGGACTGCCCCACCGGGAGAAGTACCTGCGCATCAACCATCGCCTCGCCCGGAGGCTCGTCGCCGCGCATCGGGAGTGGGTCGACGAGGTCGAGCGGGAGCTCGGCTAGCGACGACTCAACCCGTCCGGGTCGTCGCCTGGATCAGGCCGAGGCACATCTCGTCGGTCGTCCCCTCGCCCCAGAGGACGTAGCGCGGAGGCAGGCGCTTGCCGTTCACGAGCGGCTGCGCGCCGGGAGCGTTGTCGAACCGGCAGGTGACCCGGATCGTGTCTCCGGGCGACGCGTCGACCGGCTGTTTCAGGTAGTACGCGTCCTGCCAGTGGAAGTGCCAGTGCGGGATGTGCAGGAGCACCCGCGCCCGCGGCGTTCCGGGGTTCAGGTCGATCCGGATGTCGACGCCGCGGAGGTGCATGTGGCCCGCGACGCCGTAGATGCGGAGTGGCCGGTTCACCCTGCGGTCGCACGACGTTGCGAGGTTCTCCGCGGTCCCCGGCGGCTGCGCGTAGTCGGCGAGCGACTTCTGGCAGAGGTACAGCAGTCCGGTCGGGATCAGCGCGGCCGCGGCGCCGTATTTGCGCGCCTCGTCCGCGATCGCGCGGTCACGCGAGCAGAGCGGCGAGCTCACGCCCGCCGGGCACGGGAGCTCGACCGGCGCCGGGACGAGGATCGTGTCCAGCGGCGTCAGCCGCGAGCCGCGGGCGGGCACGACGCGGAGGACGGCTCGCGATCGGTCGGGCCTGGCCGGGTGCAGCAGGTTGTAGTGCACCTGCATCACGATCGCCGCCCCCTTGTGGACGAGGACGCCGATCCCCGCCGGGGTGTCGACGGTCGTGTGGCCCGGCACCCACGCGCCGATCCACTGCGGCGAGCCGAGCCGGTCGCGAGACGCCGCATCGGCGGTCGGGTGGGTCTCGCTGAGACCCGGCCCGCCGAAGCACGTCCAGCCCTTGCCCTGCGAGCGCGTGTTCAGCGCGCGCGCCTCGGCCGCGTTGGCGCCCTCGGCCGCGAACAGGACCACGTGGTGGACGATGTCGGTCCGCTGAGGCTGCACGTCGGCCGACGTCACGAACACGTCCTGTTCGAGGTGCGGCTCGAGCAGGACGCAGTGGTAGTCGTCGAAGCCCCCGACCGCCGCGTGCGGAAGATACGGCCGCGCCGGGGCGACGGACAGCGTCGTTCCCGGGGCGGAGGAGGCGGCGCGCGCCGGCGTGATCGTTCCGCCCGAGCCGATCCGAGCGCCGCCGCGGGCCCAGCGCGCGATCAGATCCTTCTCCGGGGGCGTCAGGACGCGGCGGTCGGAGCCGAGGTACGGCGGCGAATCGCGACCCGGAGGCCAGGGCGGCATCACACCCGTCTGCGTCATCACCTCGATCGCGTCCGCATGGGCGGCGGCGGAGCGGGGCGAGGTGATCGAGAACGGCGCGATCCCGCCTGGCATGTGGCACCCGGCGCACTTGGCCGCGAAGATCGGAGCGACGTCGTTCCAGGTCGGCGTCGCGCTCGTCGCCCTCGGGGTGGCGGACGCGCCGTGCAACGCGACTGCGCCTCCGGCGAGTGCGACGGCGATCCCGGCGGCCGCGACGAGGCGAAGGCGGCGAGCGTTCCGGCCCATCGACGAGACGGTAGCGAAGCGATGACTTCGCGGCCCGCGGGCGGTCGTACTCTGCGCAATCGACGGCAAGGAGGCAGGTGATGGGCAGGATCGTGGTCACGGAGTTCGTCTCGCTCGACGGCGTGATGGAGGATCCGGGCGGGTCCGAGGGGTTCGAGCACGGCGGCTGGACGTTCGAGATCAGCCGCGGGGAGGAGGGCGACCGGTTCAAGCTCGACGAGACGATGGCGTCGGAGGCGCTGCTCCTCGGCCGCGTCACCTACGAGGGCTTCGCCGACGCCTGGCCCTCGCGCGAGGGCGAGTTCGCCGACCGGTTCAACTCGATGCGCAAGTACGTGGTCAGCTCGACGCTTCGCGACCCCGAGTGGACGAACACCGAGGTGCTGGACGGAGACCTCGCCGAGGAGGTCGGCCGCATCAGGCAAGCGCACGACGGAGACGTCGTCGTCCACGGCAGCGCCACGCTCGTGCAGGGGCTGCTCGAGCGGGATCTGGTCGACGAGCTCAGGCTGATGGTCTTCCCCGTGGTGCTCGGGAGCGGCAAGCGCCTGTTCGGTGAGACGACCGCGAAGAAGCCGCTGCAGCTGGCCGAGTCGCGGACGGTCGGCGACGGCGTCGCCATCCTGGTCTATCGGCGTCCCGGGGCTTGAGCTACCGGAGCTCAGTTGCATAAATGCACCGTTTCTGCATAATAGGCGCATGGTCGCGACCGCCGTCCTCGGCGCTGCCGGGTTCTCCGGCCAGGAGACGCTCGACCGGGTGCTCGCGCACCCGGAGCTCGAGCTCGTCGCCCTCGGCTCCGATTCCCTGGCCGGCGAGCCGGCGGCGGCGCTCGACCCGCGCCTCGGGCGGAACGGCAACCGCGCCCTGCCCACCTTCGTCTCGAACGCCGTCGCGCTGGCGGTCGGCGCCGACCTCGTCTTCTGCTGCCTCGAGCACAAGGCAGCCGCCGCCCTCGAGCCGCCGGGCGACGCGGTGGTCGTCGACCTCTCCGGCGCCCACCGGCTCGCCGACACGGCTGCCTATGCGACCTGGTACGGGTTCGTCCACTCCGGCGACAACTCCGCCTGGTGCTATGCGCTCCCGGAGCTCGCTCCGCCGAGCGGCCGGCTGATCGCCAATCCCGGCTGCTACGCGACCGCGACGCTGCTCGCGCTCGCCCCGATCGCCGGCGCGATCGACCGGACGGGGGTCGTGGTCGACGCGAAGTCGGGCGTGTCCGGCGCGGGCCGGACGCTGAAGGCCAGCTCGCACGCCGCGACGGTGCTCGAGAACGTCTCGCCGTACCGGGTCGGCGCCCACCAGCACGAGCCGGAGATCGAGCAGCTGCTCGGCTTCCCGGTCTGCTTCGTGCCGCACCTGATGCCGGTCCGGCGAGGGCTGATCGCCACCTGCTACGTCCAGGCGACCGAGGATCTGCGGCCGTTGCTCGAGGACGCCTACGCCGGCTCGCACGTCGTCACCGTCCTCCCCGAGGGCGAGGTTCCGGACCTGGCGCGCGTGCACGCGACCGACGAGGCCGAGATCGGGCTGTTCGAGGACCGGGCGACCGGGCGGTCGATCGTGATCTGCGCCCTCGACAACCTCGGCAAGGGCGCGGCCGGCCAGGCGATCCAGAACGCGAACCTCGCCCTCGGTCTCGACGAGACCGTGGGCCTCCGGCTCTCCGGGGTGCTGGTCTGATGGCCGTGGCGGTGCAGCGGGTCGACACCGCGACCGGCGCCGTGACCGCTGCGAAGGGGTTCGTCGCCGCCGGCGTGCACGCCGGCATCAGGCGGACGAAGCTCGACCTCGCGGTCGTCCGCTCGACCGAGCCTGCGGTCGGTGCGGCGATGTTCACCGCCAACCGCGTCCAGGCGGCGCCGGTGCTGGTCTCGAAGGCGCACCTCGCCCAGACACAGCCGCAGGCGGTGGTGATCAACTCGGGCGTCGCCAACGCGGCGACCGGCAAGCAGGGCGAGCTCGACGCGCTCGCCACCGCCGCGCGCGCCGCCGAGCTGCTCGGGCTCGAGCCGGAGCAGGTGCTCGTCCTGTCGACCGGCGTGATCGGCGCGAAGCTGCCGATGGATCGCCTGCTGCCCGGTTTGGACGACGTGGCCGAAGCGCTTTCGGAAGACGGCGGCTCGGAGGCGGCCGAGGCGATCCTGACCACCGACACCCAGGCCAAGGAGGCGCTCGTCTCGGCCGGGGGCTTCACGGTCGGCGGGATGGCCAAGGGCGCCGGGATGATCCACCCGAACCTCGCGACGATGCTCGCCGTGGTGACGACGGACTACCCGCTCGGCGCGGAGGAGGCGCACGGCTTCCTCAAGCGCGCGGTCAACGAGAGCTTCAACCGCATCTCCGTCGACGGGGAGTGCTCCACGAACGACGCCGTCGTCCTGCTCGCCAACGGCGCCAGCGGCATCGATCGCACGCCCGCGACCGACCGCCAGTTCGCCGCTGCGCTGAGCGAGGTGTGCGCGGACCTCTCGCGCCAGATCGTCGAGGACGGCGAGGGCGCGACCGTGGTGCTCGAGGTCGAGGTCTCGGGCGCCGCCAGCCCGGGCGAGGCCGAGGCGATCGCCCGGCGGATCGCCACCTCGCCGCTCGTCAAGACCGCCGTCTTCGGCCGCGACGCGAACTGGGGTCGGGTCCTCAGCGCCGCCGGCTCGGCCTTCTGCGCGGGCGGCTTCGCCCGGGTCGACGTCGACCGCCTGACGCTCCTGATCAACGGCGTCGCCGTGTTCGCCGACGGCGAGCCCACCGACGCGGAGGTGCCGATGGAGGGTGCCGTCTGCCGGATCGAGCTCGAGCTCGGGCTCGGCCATTCGAGCGCCGGCTACCTCGCCTCCGACCTGACCTACGACTACGTCCGGATCAACGCGGAGTACCGGACGTGACCGCCCACCGTCGTGAGCGCCAGGGGGCGATCCTCCGCTTGATCCGCGAGCGGCCGATCTCGACGCAGGCCGAGCTCGCCGACGCGCTGCGCGCCGCCGGCTACGAGGCGGTCCAGACGACCGTGTCGCGAGACATCTCCGAGCTCGGGCTGGTCAAGGTGCGCGGCGCGGACGGCCGCCTCGTCTACGCCCCGGCAGGCTCCGCCAACCCCGAGCGCCTGCGCGACCTGGCGGCGGCGTTCCGCCGCTGGGCACTCGCGATCGAGTGCAACGACAGCCTCGTCGTCGTCTTCTGCCCGCGCGGCTTCGCCGCGGCGCTGGCGGAGGCGATCGACGAATCTCGACATCCCCACGTCCTCGCCACCGTGGCCGGGGACAACACCATCCTCGTCGTCCCGGCATCAGGCGTCTCGCCCGCCGCCCTTCGCGACGAGCTCAGCGAACACCTGATGGAAGGAGCAGCATGAAGACCGCCGTACTGGCATACAGCGGTGGGCTCGACACCACCTGCATCATCGCCTGGCTGAAGGAGGACTACGGCTTCGCCGAGGTCGTGGCGGTGCTCTGCGACGTCGGCCAGGAGTTCGACCTCGAGCAGGCGCAGGAGCGCGGCTACGCCGCCGGCGCGGCCGACGTCGTCCTCCTCGACCGCAAGGAGCAGTTCGCGAGCGTCCAGGTCGCGCAGGCGCTGAAGACGAACGCGCTGTACGAGGGCAAGTATCCGCTCGTCTCCGCGCTGTCGCGCCCGGTGATCGCGCAGGCGGTCGCCGAGCTCGCGCTCGAGCTCGGCGCCGAGGCGGCCGTGCACGGCTGCACGGGCAAGGGCAACGACCAGCTTCGCTTCGAGCTCGCCTTCCGCGCCAACTATCCGGGCGTGCAGGTGATCGCGCCGCTCCGCGACCGGGCCTGGTCGCGCGACGAGGAGATCGCCTACGCCCTCGCACGCGGCATCCCGGTCACCGTCACGCAGGGCTCGCCGTTCTCGATCGACGAGAACCTGTTCGGCCGCTCGATCGAGGCCGGGATCCTCGAGGATCCCTGGGAGGCGCCGCCGGAGGAGGCCTTCCGGCTCACGTCCGATCCGGACGGCGCACCTGCGCCGACGGACGTCGTGATCGGGTTCGATGGGGGCTTGCCCGTCTCGCTCGACGGCGAGGCGCTGCCGCTCCCCGAGCTGATCTCCGAGCTGAACGCGCAGGCCGGCGCCTACGGGATCGGCCGGATCGACATGGTCGAGAACCGCGCCGTCGGGATCAAGAGCCGCGAGCTCTACGAGGCGCCCGCGGCGATGACGCTGATCGCGGCGCACAAGGCGCTCGAGGACCTGATCCTGACGAAGGCCGAGCTCGAGACGAAGCGCTGGATCGAGGACCGCTGGGCTCGCACCGTCTACGACGGCCTCTGGTTCAGCCCGGTCCGCGAAGCCCTCGACGCGTTCGTCGACGCGACGCAGGAGCTCGTCAGCGGCGAGGTGCGGGTGCAGCTGCGGCCGGCGGCCGCAGTCGTCACCGGGCGCCGGTCCGAGCACGCGCTGTACGCGGAGACGCTCGCCTCCTACGCGACGGGCGAGACGTTCCCGCACGAGGCGGCCGAGGGCTTCATCCGGCTGGCCTCGCTCGAGGCGGAGCTGGCGGCGGCGAGGGCGCGGGGTAAGGTCACGGCATGACGCAATGGGCGGGGCGGGTCTCGGTCCGCCTCGCACCCGAGGTCTGGGACTTCCTCCGCGCGCACGACGCCGAGCTCCTTCCCTACGACTGCGAGGGCACGTCGATGCATGCCCGGCGGCTCCACGAGGCGGGCCTGCTGACCGACGCGGAGCTTCGCGAGGTCGAATCGAGGCTCGAGGCCCTCCGCGAGGGCAGCGCGTTCCTCGCGGACGCAGAGGACGTCCACTCGGCGATCGAGCGCGAGCTCGGCGAGGTCGGGCGGAAGATCCACGCGGGCCGCTCGCGGAACGACCAGGTCGTCACGGCCATGCGCCTCTACGTGGCGGACGCGTGCGCCGAGGCGATCGAGGGGATCGGCGCCTTCGCTCGTGCCGCGCTCGACGCGGCCGAGGCGGAGGCGGGCACGGTCATGCCGGGGTACACGCACCTCCAGCGGGCGCAGCCGGTGACGCTGGGGTGGCACCTGCTCGCCTGGGTGGAGATGCTCGAGCGCGACCGGGCACGGTTTCGGTTCGCGGGGGAGCAGGCGGCCGACGTTCCGCTCGGCGCCGGCGCGCTCGCGGGCTCGACCCTCGCGCTCCGCGATGCGCCGCGGGCGATGCGGAACACGCTCGACGCCGTCGCCGACCGCGACTTCGCGCTCGACTACCTGTACGCCGCGACCGTGCTCTTCGTCCATCTCTCGCGGATCGGCGAGGAGCTCGTGCTCTGGTCGTCGTCGGAGTTCGGCTTCGCACGGCTGCCGGAAGAGGCGGCGACGGGCTCGTCGATGATGCCGCAGAAGCTCAACCCCGACGTCGCCGAGCTCGCGCGCGGCAAGGCGGGAACGGCGATCGGCCGGCTGACCGGCCTGCTCGCGACGGTGAAGGGGCTGCCGCTCGCCTACAACCGCGACCTGCAGGAGGACAAGCGGCCGGTGTTCGACGCCCGGCGGGAGGTGCGCGAGGCGCTGAGCGCGCTCGCGGTGCTCGTCGGCGGCCTCCGGTTCGACCGCGAGCGGCTCGCGGAGGCGGCCTCCGATCCTCTGCTGCTCGCGACCGACGCGGCCGAGGCGCTGGTCGCGGAGGGCGTTCCCTTCCGCGACGCGCACGAGCAGGTCGCGGGCGCCGTTCGCGAGGGCACGTTCGACCCGCAGACGACCGCGGCCGAGAGCGTCGCCGTGCGGCTGGGCGACGTCCGCGCGGCCGTCCTCGAGGCGCGGCGCCGCTTCACGGCCTGACGGCGGCGACAGGCCTCCGGGGCCTGCCCTGCTCTACGCCTCGGCCAGCTCGAGCGCCTCGGCGAGGCTGAAGCGGCCGCTCCAGAGGGCGCTGCCCACGACGGCGCCCTCGCAGCCGAGGTCGCGGAGCCGCGCGAGGTCGTCGAGGGACGCGATCCCGCCGGCGGCGAGCACGGGGATCCCGGCGCCGAGCACCTCGGCGAGCAGCGGCAGGTCGGGACCGGCGAGCGATCCGTCGCGCCGGGTGCTGGTGACGAGCAGCCGGCGGACGCCGGCCTCGGCACACCGGTGCGCGAGGTCGGCGGCGGAGACGTCCGATTCGGCGAGCCAGCCGTCGGTCACGACCGTTCCGTCCCTTGCGTCGATCGCGACCACGAGCCTCTCGCCGTAACGTTCCGCGAGCAGGGACAGGCTCGGTCCCGTCACCGTGCTGCCGCCGGCCGCCGCGGTCCCGACGATGACGCGCGCCGCTCCGGCTTCGAGCGCGGCATCGATCGTCCGCTCCTGCCGCAGCCCGCCGCCGACCTGGACGGGCACGCCGTTCGCCGCGGCGACCACGCGCTCCACGAGCCCGGGTGTCGGCCGGCCCGAGAACGCGCCGTCCAGGTCGACCAGGTGCAACCAGCGCGCGCCCTCCTCGACGAAGCGCGCCGCGGCGGCCGCCGGATCGCCGCCCTCGATCGTCACGCGTTCCCGCCGGCCCTCGAGCAGGCGGACGCAGCGTCCCTCGAGGACGTCGAGCGCGGGCATCACAACGAAGCTTGACATGCGAACGTAGTAGCATGCTAACATGCTGCGACAGATGAGCGCCGCCGGTCAGAGCGAGCCGCGACATGCGGTCGAGGACGTCCCCGGTCTCGACGAGCTGGCGGATGCGCTGCTCAGCTTGCGGACGCGCGACGAGGTGCGCCGGTTCCTGCGCGACCTGTGCACCCTGGGCGAGCTCGAGGCGCTCGCCCACCGCTGGCAGATCGTCCGCCTGCTCGAGCAGAAGCTGCCCTACCTGGAGATCGCCGAGCGCGTGCACACGAGCACGGCGACCGTCACGCGCGTGGCCCAGTGGCTCCGCCACGGCACCGGCGGCTACGAGCTCGCGCTCGGCCGCGCCCGCTAGGAGCGCCGGGTGAGCGCGGGAGCCGAAGGGCGGCTGCTGGTCGCCGTCCCCTCGAAGGGGAGGATGGCGCCGCCCGCGCTCGAGCTGCTGTCGGCGGCCGGCCTTCGGTTCGAGGCGGGCGAGCGGGCGCTGCACGTCCCCTGCCAGAACGCGCCCGTCGACCTGTTGCTCGTCCGGCCGCACGACATCCCGGAGTACGTCCAGGACGGCGTCGTCAACGTCGGCATCACGGGCGCGAACCTGGTCGTCGAGGCCGAGGCCGACGTCGTCACGCTCGCCGAGCTCGGTTTCGCCACCTGCACGCTGGAGGCCGCCGTGCCCTCCTCCGCTCCGCAGCAGACGCTCGCGGAGCTCGCCAACCTGCGGGTCGCGACGGCGTATCCCGTGACCACGACCGCCGCGCTGGCGCGGATCGGCGTCGAGGCCGAGATCGTCCCGGTCTCCGGGTCGGTCGAGGCGGCGCCCCGGCTCGGCCTGTCCGAGGCGGTCGTCGACCTCGTCTCGACCGGCTCGACGGCGAGCGTGAACGGGCTGCGGCGGATCGGGACGCTGCTGGAGTCGCAGGCCGTGCTGATCGGCAACCGCGACCTGCTCGACGAGCGCCGCGAGCTCGCCGATCGGCTCGAGCTGATGATCCGCGGCGTCGTCGCGGCGCGGCGGCGGAGGTACGTGATGCTGAACGCGCCGGAAGCCGCCCTCCCCCGGATCCGCGAGCTGCTGCCGGGCATGGGCGCGCCGTCCGTGCTGCCCCTGGCCGAGGCGGGCCAGATCGCCGTGCACGCGGCCGTCGACACGGACGAGATCTGGGATCTGCTGCCGCCGCTGAAGGCGGCCGGCGCCACGTCGATCCTCGTCGTCCCGGTGGAGCGGCTGGTGCCGTGAGAGGCGACGCCCGGAAAGAGCGCGACGCCGCCGGCGCCACCGTGGCGGACGTCGTCGCCGACGTCCGCGAGCGTGGGGATGCCGCCGTGCGCGAGTGGGCCGAGCGCTTCGGCGACGGCCCTCCTCGCCGGGTCGAGCCGCGCGGCGCGCTCGACGAGCGCTCGCGTCGCGCCGTGCGGGCGCTGGCGGCGGCCGTCGAGGCGGTTCACGCCGCGCAGCGCCCGGTGGACGCGACCGTCTCGCCGCTGCCCGGAATCGAGGTCGAGCGCCGCTGGCTCCCCGTCGACTCGGTCGGCATCTACGTCCCTGCCGGGCTCGTCTCGTCGCTGGTGATGACCGCCGTGCCGGCGCGGATCGCCGGGGTGCCGCGGATCGCCGTCGTCTCGCCGCGCCCGTCCGACGCGCTTTTCGCCGTCGCCGCCGAGCTCGGCCTCACGGAGGTGTACGCGGTCGGCGGCGCGCAGGCGATCGCGGCGCTCGCGTACGGGACGGAGACGATCGCGCCCGTGGCGAAGATCGTCGGGCCCGGCAACCGTTACGTCACGGAGGCGAAGCTGCTGGTCTCGGACCGCGTGGGCATCGACCTTCCGGCCGGGCCGAGCGAGGTGCTGGTGATCGCCGACGACACGGCCGACCCCGCTTCCTGCGCGGCCGACCTCCTCGCCCAGGCCGAGCACGGTCCCGACGGCGCCGCGATCCTGGTCACGACCAGCGACCGGGTCGCCGACGAGGTGCTCGCGCGCACGAACGGCCGCGTCCGGATCGAGACCGTTGCGTCGCTCGCCGACGCAGTCGCTCGTGCGAACGAGGTCGCGCCGGAGCACCTCGAGCTTCTCGTCGCCGACCCGCCCGCGCTCGCAACCGGCGTGCGAAACGCCGGCGCCGTCTTTCTCGGGACGACGGCGGTGCTCGGCGACTATGCCGCCGGCTCGAACCACGTCCTGCCGACGGGCGGCCTCGCTCGGAGCACCGGCGGCCTCGGGCTGGAGGCGTTCTTGAAGCCGGTGCAGTTCGTGCGTGCGACCGACGCGGGCCTGGCGTCCGTGCGGGAGACGGTCGAGGCCCTGGCCGCGCTCGAGGGCCTGCCGCTTCACGCCGCGTCGGTGGCGGTCAGGTCGTGAGCGCGCGCCCGCTCCCCGCAGGGTTCGCGCCGTATGTCTGGGCGCCGACGACCGAGCAGATCGCCGAGCGGAACGGGCTACAGCCTGCGCAGGTGATCCGTTTCGACCAGAACGTGCCGCCGCTCCCCGGCGTGCCGCAGGTTCCGCTCGGAGAGAGCTTCGCCCGCCTGAACAGCTATCCCGAGGGGACGTATCGGGAGCTGCGCGAGGCGGCGGCCGGGTACGTCGGCGCGCGGGCCGAGCAGATCGTCGTCGACGCCGGAGCGGACGGGCTCATCGGCCTGGCCGCTCGGACGTTCCTCGGCCCGGGCCGCAAGGCGTACGTCCGCGGCCCGACCTACCCGCTGTACGCGATCGCGAGCGGGATCGAGGGCGCGACGCTGGTCGACGATCCGGGCGAGGCCGACCTGATCTGGGTTTGCAACCCGAACAACCCGACCGGCGAGCTCCTCCGGGCGGAGGAGATCGCCGAGCTCGCTCGCGCGCACCCCGCCGCGGCGGTGGTCGTCGACGAGGCGTACGTCGAGTACGGCGGGCAGACCGTCGTGTCGCAGATCGAGGCGTCGCCGAACCTGGTGGCGCTGCGGACGTTGTCGAAGGCCTTCGGGCTGGCCTCCCTCCGCGTCGGCTATGCCGTCGCCTCGGCCGACGTGGCGGAGGAGCTGAACCGGCGCCGTGGCCCGGCGCCGGTCGCTGCCCCTGCGGCGCGCATCGCCGCCGCGGCCTTGCTCGAGCCGCGTCTCGACGTCGACGAGACCATCGCCGAGCGGGAGCGGATGCGCGACGCCCTGCTTGCGGCCGGGCTGGACTGCCCCTCGTCGGCCGCCAACTTCGTCCTCGTGCGCACGGGCGACGCGGGCGGGCTCGCCGACCGTCTCGAACGGGAAGGCCTCGTCGTCCGCCGGTTCCCGGACGCGATCCGGATCACGGTTCGCCAGCCCGCCGAGAACGACCGGATCCTGGCCGCCCTCGGCGCTCCGGCGGCCGCTCCGCGCGGCCGGTCTGCGCTCGTCGTGCGGACGACCGCGGAGACGGCGCTGCGGATCGCGCTGGCGGTGGACGGCCAGGGGCGCGCTCGCATCGCGAGCGGCATCGGCTTCCTCGACCACCTGATCGCGCAGCTCGCGTTCCACGGTGGGCTCGATCTCGAGCTCGTCGCGGGCGGCGACCTCGACGTCGACGAGCACCACACGGTCGAGGACGTCCTCGCCGCGCTCGGGAACGCCCTCGGGCAGGCGCTCGACGGGCGCCAGGGGGTGACCCGCTACGGCTCGGCGACCGTGCCGATGGACGAAGCGCGGGCGACGGCGGCGGTCGACCTCGTGCGCCGGCCGCACGCCGAGATCGCGCTCGCCTTTCGCGGCGACCGGGTCGGCGGGCTCGCGCCGACACTGCTCCCACACGCCCTCGAGCGCTTCGCGATCGAGGCGGGGCTGACCCTGCACGTCGAAGCGAGCGGCGAGGACGACCACCACGTCGCCGAGGCGGCGTTCAAGGCGCTCGGCCGCGCCCTGCGCGAGGCCTGCTCGCTGAACGGGGATCGCTCCGGCTCGACGAAAGGCGCGCTGTGAGGATCGTGCTCGCCGACTACGGCGCGGGCAACCTGCGCAGCGTCTGCTCTGCGCTGGCGCGTGCGGGCGGCGATCCGGTTGTCTCGGAGGACGCCGCCGAGGTGGAGGCGGCGCCGCTCGCCGTCGTCGCCGGCGTCGGAAACACGGGCAGCGCGGCTCGCGGCCTGAGCGAGCGCGGGCTCGACGAGGCGCTCACCGCCCGGGTCCGGGCGGGCCGGCCGGTGCTCGGGATCTGCGTGGGAATGCAGCTCCTGTTCGGCCCGAGCGAGGAGGGTGGCTCGGGTCTCGGCTTCCTCGCGGGGCGTGTCGAGCGCCTCCGTGCGCGCCGTGTTCCCCACATGGGCTGGAACGAGCTGCGCGTGCGCGGAGAGAGCGCGCTCCTCGAGGGGCTCGACGGCCGCGACGTGTACTTCGCCCACTCGTTCGCGTGCGTTCCCGACGACCCGGTCGCGGCCGCCTACGTCGACCACGACGGCCCGGTCGTCGCCGCCGTGCAGCGCGACGGCCTCGCCGGCGTCCAGTTCCACCCCGAGCGGAGCGGCGCCGCAGGCGCGCGGCTGCTCGAGAACGTCCTGCGATGGTCAAGCGCCGCGTGATCCCCTGCCTCGACGTCGCGGACGGTCGCGTCGTCAAGGGCGTGCGGTTCGAGAACCTCCGCGACATGGGCGACCCCGTCGAGCTCGCGACCCGCTACTCCGAGCTCGGCGCCGACGAGCTCGTCTTCCTCGACATCACGGCGACGCTCGAGCGACGCCGGCCGCTGCTCGAGCTCGTCGAGCGGGCCGCCGAGGAGCTCGAGATCCCGTTCACCGTCGGCGGCGGTGTGGTCGAGCTCGAGGACGCGAGGGCGCTCCTGCGTGCCGGCGCCGACAAGGTCTCCCTGAACCGCATGGCGGTCGACCGCCCCGAGCTGCTGACGGCGCTCGCGGACGAGTTCGGCTCGCAGGCGGTCGTCTGCGCGATCGACGCCCGGGCGGGCGAGGTCGTGACGCACGCGGGCCGGAACCCGCGCGGGCGGGACGCGGTCGAGTGGGCTCGCGAGGCGGTCGAGCGGGGCGCCGGCGAGATCCTGCTCACCTCGATCGACGCCGACGGCACGCGCGCCGGGTACGACCTCGAGCTGACCGGCGCCGTCGCCGACGCCGTCCCGGTGCCGGTGATCGCCTCCGGTGGCGCCGGCGACGCGTCGCACCTGGCGCAGGCGTTCGAGGTCGGCGCGGAAGCCGCCCTCGTCGCGTCGATCGTGCACGAGCGGCCGGAGCGGCTGCCGGAGCTGAAGTGTGAGCTGAAGGACGCAGGGTGGCCGATACGGACATGACAGGGGTCAGACCCCTGGCCATGGCCGGAAGCGGCAGAACCGCATGAACTGGCGGTGCGTCAGTGACTGATCCGGACGTGAGAGGGGTCAGACCCCTGCCATGGCCGGAGCTGACGCCGGCGATCGTGCAGGACGCGGACGACGGGCGCGTGCTGATGCTCGCCTGGATGGACGAGGAGGCGCTGCGGCGGACGCGCGAGACGGGCGAAGCCTGGTTCTGGAGCCGCTCGCGGCAGGAGCTGTGGCACAAGGGCGAGACGTCGGGGAACACGCTGGCCGTGGTCGAGCTGCGCGACGACTGCGACGGCGACGCGATCCTCCTCCGCGTCCGCCCGGCGGGCCCCGTCTGCCACACCGGATCGCTCTCCTGCTTCGCCCCGTGGCTCTGGCGCCGCGTGGTCGAGCGGGCGAAGGAACGACCGAAGGGCTCGTACGTCGCCGGGCTGCTGGAGCAAGGCCCTGCGGCCTGCGCGCGCAAGGTCGGCGAGGAGGGCGTCGAGGCCGCGCTCGCCGGCGTGGCCGAGAGCGACGAGCGGCTGGTCGAGGAGCTCGCCGACCTGTGGTTCCACAGCTACGTGCTGCTCGCCGCCCGCGGGCTCGACCCGGCCGCGGTCGAGGACGAGCTGCTTCGCCGCGTGAGATAGACGAGGCGCGGGACGGACGCCGCATTCCGCCCGCGCCAGCGCGAGCCTACTACGGTCGCGCGCTCCACGTGTCACCTTCGTTGCCAACGGCAGGACGAGCGCCGGTCGCGAGAAAACCCGCTCGACCGGCGGATGTCGGGCGGCGCCCCGAAGGAGCGCGAGCCGCCGCCCGCCCCGTGTCAGGCCCCTTCCGGTGCCGGCTCCAACCTCGTCACCTCGTGCGCCGCAGCCGCCGGTGCGCCGCTCCACGGCGGCGTCGCCCACCGGTCGTAGCCGCCCGGGACCGGGATGTAGAACTCGGGGTAGCCCCACATGCCGTGCTCGTGGACGTCCAGGCCGCCCGTCTCCACCTCGGGCTCGACGCGGATCCCCCAGGTCGCCTTCAGGACGTACAGCACCAGGAACGAGGCTCCGAACGTGAAGGCGCCGACCGCGACCAGTCCGAGCGCCTGCACGCCGAGCTGGTGCAACCCGCCGCCGTAGAAGAGGCCCGCCGAGCCGGTCGCCAGCGACTTCGCCTGCGACGGCAGGGTGAGGAGCCCGAGCGACAGGGTGCCCCAGACTCCCGACAGGCCGTGGGCTGCGACCGCGCCGATCGGGTCGTCGATCCCGATCCGCTCGACGAGCAGCACCCCGAGGACGACGATCACGCCGGCGACGAACCCGACCAGGATCGCTCCCCAGGGCGCGACGAACGCGCATGCCGCCGTGATCGCGACGAGCGCGCCGATCGCGCCGTTCAGCATCATCGAGATGTCCGGCTTCTTGATCACGAGCCAGGACGCGAACAGTGCCCCGAGCACGCCGGCCGCGGCGGCGATGTTGGTGTTCAACGCGACGTAGGCGAAGAACCCGAGGCCGCCGAAGTCGACCGACAGCGTCGAGCCGGGGTTGAACCCGAACCAGCCGAACCAGAGGATCACCACGCCCAGCGTGGTGTACGCCATGTTGTGGCCGGGGATCGCGTTCGGCTTGCCGTCCGCCCCGTACTTGCCGATCCTGGGGCCGAGCAGAAGGGCACCGGCGAGCCCGGCCAGGGCGCCCTGGTAGTGGACGACGGTCGAGCCGGCGAAGTCCTGCATCCCCTTCGAGAACAGCCAGCCGTCCGGCGACCAGATCCAGTGCGACGCGACGGAGTAGACGACCGTGAAGACGACCCCGAAGACGATGTAGACGTAGAGCTTCGTGCGCTCGGCCATCGCCCCCCAGACGATTGCCAGCGACACGCCGCAGAAGACGACCTCGAACAGGTAGCCGGCGGCGCCGGGCACCTCGCCGAACCACGAGAACGGTGCCTTGCCGATCGTCATCAGCTCGTCGACGCTCGGCGCGAAGCCGGAGCCCCCCACGAGGCCGCCGCCGCCGTCGCCGAAGGCGATCCCGAAGCCGACCAGGTAGTAGACGACGGAGGCCAGCGCGAAGATCAGGACGTTCTTGGCCGCGATGTGGCCGACGTTCTTCATCCGGGTCAGACCCGCTTCGAGGAATGCGAACCCGGCCTGCATGAACATCACGAGCACGGCCGCGACGACGACCCAGATCGTGCTCGCGGCGAAGAGCAGCTCCTTGTTGCTCATGCGGCCACCTCGACTTCCTCCAGCGACTTGCCGGTCCGGTTGTGCATGACGTTCGCGACGGGCGTCGTCCACACGATCCCGTCGCCCGACTCGTTGCCGCTCCGAGCGGCGTCGACCACCGCCTCGACCACGGCGGGTGCCTTGTCCTGCGTGGTCACGAACACCAGGAGCGCCTTGGGCAGGAAGCGCGACTCGAAGACGCGCCCCCGGTACTCGTGCGTGATTCCCCGCTGCCGGCCGTGTCCGACCGCCTCGACCACCGTCACGCCGACGTGACCGGCGTGGTCCTCGACGGCGTCGATCACCGTCTCGATCCGCTCGCGAATCACGATCGCCTCCACCTTGACCCAGCTCACGCCGCCCTCCTCTCCATCAGAACCGTGTCTCGCCAGGCGCCGTCGAGCCGGGCGATCCGCTCCCGAAGCCCGACGACCCGGAACCCGCAGCGGCGGTGGAGCTCCACGCTCGCCACGTTCTCCGGGAAGATCGACGCCTGGATCGTCCAGATGCCGGCCTGCTCCGCCTGCCGGACGAGCGAGCGGAGCAGGGCGGAGCCGACGCCTCGGCCTCGTGCCTGCGCGGCCACGTAGACGCTCACCTCCGCCACGCCGCGGTAGCACGCGCGGCGGGACGTCGGCGCGAGCGCCGCCCAGCCCACGACCTCGCCGCCGAGCTCGCTGGCCAGCCGGGGATCGGGCAGGTGCGACGCGTCCCACTCCGCCCACGAGGGCGGCTCGGCGTCGAAGGTCGCGTTCCCGGTCGCGATCCCCTCGGCGTAGATCGCCGCGACGAGTGGCCAATCCACGGGAGTCATCCCGCGAACCTCGAGTGCCGGGCGCGCAACGGCGGGCACTAGCAGTCGAAGTAGAGCTCGAACTCGGCCGGGTGTGGCCGCAGGCGGACGAAGTCGACCTCGTGCTCGCGCTTCCAGGCGATCCAGGTCCGGATCAGCTCCTCGCTGAAGACGCCGCCGCGCGTGAGGAACTCGTGGTCGACCTCGAGCGCGTCCAGCGCCTCCTCGAGCGAGCTCGGCACCTGCGCGATTCGCTGGCGGGTCGCTTCGTAGAGGTCGAAGTCGGCCGGCTCGCCGGGGTCGAGGCCCTGCTCGATCCCGTCCAGCCCGGCCATCAGCATCGCCGCGAACGCGAGGTACGGGTTCGCCGAGGCGTCCGGGCAGCGAAACTCGATCCGCTTCTGCTTCGGCGAGTCCGAGTACATCGGGATCCGGATGCACGCGGAGCGGTTCCGCTGCGAGTACACGAGGTTGACTGGCGCCTCGTATCCGGGGACGAGCCGCCGGTACGAGTTCGTCGTCGGGGCGCAGAACGCGAGCAGCGCGGGCGCATGCGCGAGCAGGCCGCCGACGTACGCGCGGGCGAGCTGCGAGAGGCCGGCGTAGCCCGACTTGTCCGCGAACAGCGGCGTCCCCTCCTTCCAGAGGGACTGGTGGGTGTGCATGCCCGAGCCGTTGTCGCCGAAGATCGGCTTCGGCAGGAACGTCGCCACCTTGCCGTGGCGGCGGGCGACGTTGCGGACGACGTACTTGTAGATCATCACCTGGTCGGCCATGCGCAGCAGCGACCGGAAGCGCAGGTCGATCTCGCACTGACCGGCGGAGGCGACCTCGTGGTGGTGGAACTCGCACTCGATGCCGAGGCGCTCGAGCGTCAGCACCATCTCGGTGCGGAGGTCGTGGAGCGTGTCGTGCGGCGCCGGCGGGAAGTAGCCCTCCTTCTCGCGGATCGTGTAGCCGAGACCCGGCTCGCCGGAGTTCCAGTGCGCCTCCGCCGAGTCGAGCGAGTAGCCGGTGCGCTGCGGGAGGCTCTCGTAGCTGACGGAGTCGAAGACGAAGAACTCGGACTCCGGCCCGACGTAGGCCGTGTCGGCCACACCGCTCTCGCGCAGGTAGCGCTCCGCCTTGCGGGCGACGAGCCGCGGGTCCTTCGCGTACGCGTCGCCTGTCAGCGGGTCGCGGATCTCGCAGAGCAGCGAGAGCGTCGGCTCGGCCGTGAACGGGTCGATGATCGCGGTGGACGCGTCCGGGACGAGGAGCATGTCCGACTCGGAGATGCCCTGCCACCCGCGGATCGACGAGCCGTCGAAGCCGAGCCCCTCCTCGAAGGCGTCCTCGTCGAGCGCGCGGGTGGGAAGCGTCACGTGCTGCCACCGGCCGAGGAGGTCGCAGAACTTCAGGTCGACCATCGTCGCCCGCGCCTCCGAGGCCCACTCGAGCGCCTCGCGGGCTTCGGGCCTCGTCGCCGCCCCGTTCGTCAAGTAGTGCTTCGTCTCCAGCTCCGTCATTTCGCCCTCCCGGATCGACACGGCTCGGACCAACAAAAAAAGACCCCAGGACTCATCAGGTCCTGAGGCCTCGTCGCCTCTCGAGGCACATTGCCTCTGCGCTGCCTTCGGCGGCGGCGCGATCTCACCTTAGAGGGTCCATCGGCCGGACGTCAAACCCGGCGAGGGACGACGCTCAGCTTCCGCGCGGGAAGATCAACCAGACGCAGAAGGCGAGCAGGACGGCGGCCGCCCCGAGAATGATCCAGAGGAGCCAGCTCAACCGGGCCTAACGCAGGCGCACGGGGATCGAGAAGAGCCGGCGCGTCGAGATCCCTCCGAGCACGTTCTCGCCCGGCTTTCGCGCGCGGACGAACATCGCGATCAGCTGCTGACGAGAGCTGGCCGGGAAGCCACGCAGCCGCCGGAAGACGAGGGTCGCCCAGCCGCCGGCGTCGGTCGTGGCCTCCGGGGGGATCGCAAGCTGGTTGTAGGGCGTGGCGGTCGCGTAGACGAGCGCGCCCTGCACGGGACCGCCGCAGCTCGACGTGACGTGGAACTGCACGACGAGGACGTGCGTCCCGCGTGTCACCGTCCGCGGCTGGGCTCGGAGCGCGTCGACGAGCAGCCGGGCGGGCGGCGCGATGGCTGCGACGTTCGCCGGCTGGTTGACGCTCGCGCGCGCCGGGCAGCCGTTCGGACGCGGAGCCGGCGGCGGCGGAGGAGGCGGCGGGGGCGCGGCCGGCGTGCGCACGACGGCGGTCGGCACCGACGCCGCGGTCGAGCGTCCGGCCGAGTTCGCCGCCGTGACGCGGAAGCGGACCGTGTTCCCGACGTCGGCTGCCACCAGCGTGTAGGTCGTGCCGTTTGCGCCCGGGATCGCGGCGCAGCTGTTCCCCGTCCGGTCGCAGCGGAGCCACGCGTACTCGTAGCCCGACGGGTCGCGCGACCAGCCGCCGCGGTGGCCGGTGAGCGCCTTGCCCTGCTCGGGGATTCCGGAGATCGTTGGCGGGAAGGTGTTTCCGGGCGCAGCTGCCGCGATCACGACCGCCGTGGGAGCCGAGGTCGCCGAAGAGGTGCCGCCGGCGTTGCGCGCCTCGACCCGGAAGCGGAGGGTGTGCCCGACGTCGGACGCGGTCAGGAGGTAGGTCGTCGAGTCCGCGCCGCTGATCCCGTCGCAGTCGTTGCCGTTCCGGTCGCAGCGCCGCCAGCGGTAGTCGAAGTCCGTGGGATTGCCGCTCCAGGCGCCCCGGGTCGCCGTCAACGTGTGTCCCGCCTGCGCGGTGCCCGAGATCGCCGGCGGAGAGGTGTTCGCGGGTTGCGAGACCTTCGGTGCCGGGGCAGCGGCGACGACGGCGGTCGGCGCGGAGACCACGGTCGAGACGCCCGCCCGGTTCCGCGCCCGAACGGCGAAGCGGATCGTGTGCCCGACGTCCGCGGCCGAGAGCGTGTAGGTCGTCCCCCTGCCGACGGTGCTGCAGCGATCGCCGGCAGCGGCGCAGCGGTACCAGCGATAGTCGAAGCCGGTCGGGCTGTTGCTCCAGGCGCCGCGGCTGCCGGTCAGGCTCTTGCCCTGCTGGGGGACGCCGGCGACGCCCGGCGGGGAGGTGCTGAGCGGCTTCTTCGGGAGGGCGACGAGAGGAGAGGGGCCGGAGAGCGACGCGCTGGTCGCGGCCGCGTTCGTCGCCGTGACGAGCACGCGAAGGACGTGCCCAGCGTCCGCATCCGAGACACGGTGGGAGGCGTCGGCGCCGCGCGTATCGGTGCACGCGCCCCCGGTCGGGTCGCAGCGCCGCCAGCGGAAGGAAAAGCGGAGGGGGGCAGCCCCCGTCCAGGTTCCCGCAGTCGCCTTCAGCGTCTGGCCGATCGCGGCCGAGCCGGCGATCGACGGCGGCACTGCGGCGTGCGGGGCCTGCGCCGGGAGAGCGGCCACCGCGCCCGTCGGGGCCGAGGTCGCCGTCGCCGCACCGTCACGGTTCCGCGCGGTCACGACGACCACGAGCGCGTGTGCGAGATCGTCCGCCCGCGGCGTGTACAGGCGGTCGGTCGCCGTGGGAATGTCGACGCAGCCGGTTCCGTCCGGCTGACACCGTTGCCACTGGAACGCGAACGACGTGCCGGAGCCGCCGGCCCAGCGCCCCTGGTCGGCCTGGAGGACGGCGCCCTCGCGGGCGGTGCCGCGGATCGTCGGCGGGGTCTGGTTTCCGGGCGGCGCTGCGACGGCCGACCCGCTCGACGCCGCGCCGACGGCGAGTGCGAGGGTGATGCCGGTTCCGAAAAGGGCGAGCTGTCTCATCACGTCCGGTATATCCATTAGTATGTAATTCGACGCGTGTTCTAATGGAATCCGTACAGACTGCGAACCGAACCTTCACGACTCGCCGGAGTCGAGGGCCGTCCGCCGGCAGCTACGAGGCGGCGGCGGCGCTGCGGATCGGCCTGAGGCGCCTGCTCGCCCGCACGGAGGAGATCACGCGCGCCCACCATCTGACGCCGGAGCGGTACGAGCTCCTGCTGCTGATCAAGACGGCGCCCGAGGGCGAGGCGACGGTCGGGAAGCTCGCGGAGCGGCTGTCGATCGGCCAGAGCGCGGCGACGCAGCTCGCGAGACGCGCGGAGAACCTCGGCCTGATCGGCCGTACCGTGTCCGCCAGCGACGCCCGCGTCCGGCCACTCCACCTGACGGAGGAAGGCGAACGGCGGCTCGCCGGGGCGGTCGCGGCGCTCGAGCACGAGCGCACCGCGTTCGCGTCCACGCTCGGGCCGCTCGTCGTCTGACGCCGGTCGGGGCACGTCCACTCGACCGCCCCGGGAACGAACCCCGCCAAAGGCGCGTTCCCGCCCGGGATCGGGATCGGCGTCCTTCCGCCGGTACACTGGGTCGACCACGACGATCGGAGGTCGTCGTTGCCGAAGCGAAGACATCCCGACCGGCACCCGTAGCGTCTCGGCTCCGCCGCGTTTGCGCCGTCGTCGAGGCCTCTGCTAGCCTCGGCGGCTCGATGTTGCTCCTCGTCTGACACGTCGTTCTCGCACGCGCCTCGGGCCGGGCCGGAGGCGCAGTGCCCTGTCCGTGTCCGTCGATCTCGGGGAGCAACCACATGAAGGCCGTCGAAGTTCACAACCTGCGCAAGGAGTTCGTCCGCAAGGACGGGCGCCGCCGTGTCCGCGTCGACGCGCTCCGCGGTCTCTCGTTCGCGATCGAGCGCGGCGAGTGCATCGCCATCCTGGGCCAGAACGGCTCCGGGAAGTCGACGCTGGTGCGGCTGCTGTCGACCCTGCTCCTGCCCGACGGCGGCAGCGCGCGCATCTTCGGTCGCGACCTCTCCGAGGCGCGAGCGGTGCGGCGGCTGGTCAACCGCGTCTCGGTCGAGGCCTCGTTCTTCAAGAAGATGTCCGCGACCGAGAACCTCGCGTACGCCGCGCGGTTCTACGGGCTGACGCCGAAGGAGACGCGCGAGCGGATCCCGGAGATCCTCGACCGCGTCGGATTCCCCTCCTCGCGCCGGACGCACTCGATGGAGCACCTCTCGCGCGGGACGCAGCAGAAGGTGGCGCTGGCGAGGGCGCTTCTGACCTCGCCGGTGCTGCTCCTGCTCGACGAGCCGACGACCGGCCTCGACCCGCGCTCGAAGCTCGAGGTGCAGGACTTCATCCGCGAGGTGCGGGCGATCCACGACACGACGATCCTGCTCTGCACGCACGACCTCGCCGAGGCGGAGGTGCTCGCCGAGCGGATCGGGATCCTCGACGACGGGCGGCTGCTCTGCCTCGAGCCGGCCGACGAGATCAAGCGCCGCTATCGGGTCGAGACGCTCGAGGAGGCGTTCTTCGCCGCGACCGGCCGCGCCTTCGAGGAGGAGCGGGAGGAAGAAGAGGAGGAGGTGAACGTCGCATGACCGCCGCCGTAGCCCGGGCCCGCCACGAGCTGATCGGCCTGTACGGGGTCGTCGAGCGAAACTGGTACCTGGTCAAGCGCTACGTCTGGTGGGAGCTCGCGTTCTTCGTCTGGACGATCGCGAACACGCTCTCGATCGTCTTCATCTCGAAGGCGGCGAACCTCTCGCAGGCGGAGGAGAACCGGCTGACGACGATCCTCCTGATCGGCGCCGTGATCTGGGCGTACCTCGGGATCGTCTTCGAGATCCTCACGGAGACGGTCGCCTGGGAGCGCTGGGAAGGGACGATCGAGTACACGTTCATGGCGCCGCTCTCCCGGCCGGTGCACCTGATCGGGATGGGCCTGTTCGCGATCGCCTACGGCGTCGTGCGCGCGTCCCTGATCTTCGGGGTCGTCGCCGCGTTCTTCTCGCTGCACATGCCGAAGGCGAGCTTCGGCACCGCGCTGCTGCTGCTCGCCGTCGCATCGGTCTCGTTCATCGGGATCGGGATGATGACCGCGGTTTTGCCGCTGATCTCGCCCGAGAAGGGCACCCAGCTCGGCTTCATGGGCCAGGGGATCATGCTGGTCGTCTCCGGCGTCTACTACCCGGTGTCGGTGCTGCCCGGCTGGATGCAGGCGATCTCGAAGGTCTCGCCGGCGACCTACGCCCTGCGCGGGATCAGGCACGCGATCCTCGAGGGCGCAGGCCCGGCGGCGGTCTGGAGCGACATCTGGCCGCTGATCGTGATCGGCGTGGTCGCGATCCCGCTCGGGCTCGTCGTGTTCAACCGCGGCGAGCGGTACGCCAAGAAGCACGGAAAGCTGAAGCGATCGGGATGATCGCGATCCGGCGGGCCGAGAGCGACGCCGACCTGGAGCGGTGGCTCGAGGTGCGGCGGGCGGTGGTACCGAACGAGTCCGCCGGGACGCCGGAGGAGCTTCGCGCAAGTCCGGACCGGCTGGTGGTGCTCGCCGAGGTCGACGGCGTCGTCGCCGGCAGCGGCATCGCCGGCCGCTCCGACCTCGCCGGGCGCGCCTTCGTCACGCCGCGGGTGCTGCCCGAGGCGCGGCGCCGGGGCGTCGGCACAGCCCTGCGGCGCCGGCTCACGGCGCACGCGGCGATGCTCGGGTTCGACGGCGCCTCGGTGCTCGTCGACGACGAGGGCTCGGCCGCCTTCGCGCGGCGGTTCGGGTTCGAGGAGGTCGACCGCCAGGTCGAGCAGGTTCGGACGCTCGGCGACGAGCCGGAGCCGCCGGCCCTTCCCGAGGGCGTCGAGCTGGTCACGGTCGCCGAGCGGCCCGGGCTGCTCGAGGCCGCCTATCCGCTCGCCTGCGAGGGGTACGCGGACTTCGCAACCGACGCCCCGGCGTCGATCGCCCGCGGCGACTGGCTGCGGGACGAAGGAACGTTGCCGGCCGGATCGTACGTGGCCCTGGCGGGCGAGGAGATCGTCGGTTATTCGGGCCTCTGCCGGCACGACCACGAGGGCGTCGCCGAGGACGGGCTGACCGTCGTGCGCCGCGACTGGCGCGGCCGCGGACTGGCGACGGCGCTGAAGCGGCACGAGCTCGCGTGGGCGGCCGGGCACGGCTTCCACGAGATCGTCACGTGGACGCAGGCGGGCAACGTCGGCATGCGCGCGATCAACGAGCGGCTCGGCTACGTCTACCGCGGCGAGTGCCTGACGATGCTCGCCGCCCTGCCGCTTCCGCGCTAGCGGCGGACCGAGACCGGCGGGCTCGTGACGACGAACGCGTCGGCCCGGTAGTCGACAGCGCTCGCGCGGATCCTGATTCGGTAGCGCCCGTTGCGGATCCGTTTCGGGCTCGGGATCCTGGCCGCGATGCTCGCCGTCGCGGTCCCGCGGACGGTCGCGCCGACCGCGCCGCCCGGCTGCCGAAGATAGACGGCCTCGTACCGGCAGTCGGCGTCGCAGAGGACCGTCCGCCGCTTCCAGTCGACGATCGCCCTCGGCGCGAGCAGCTTCGCGCAGCCGGTCGGCGACGTCGTCCGGGCGCGCCGCGCGGCGGCCGCGACCGCCGACAGGCTCGTCTTCGCGGTCTGCCGATCCTGGTAGTAGACGCCCGACTGCCAGCTGGAGAGGAACGGGCTGTCGATCAGCCGGAAGACCATGAACGCCCGGACGGTCGGCTGGCAGGCAGCCAGCTTCAGCCCGTCGGCGTAGTACTTGGCCTGCGTCGCCTCGGTGACCGGGTGCGTGCTCCGCGGCTCCGATTCGGTGTACCCGGCCCGCTGGGCCGCCGGAACGCGGGCCTCCACGCCGAACTCGTCGTAGACCAGCGGCAGCGTCGTGCCCTTCTGCTTCGTGTGGTCGAAGGCGCGGCCGAGCGCGGACACGAGCCGGCCGTAGTCGGCGATGGTCAGCGTCTTCGAGCGCGGGTCGTGCCGCATCGTCGGCCGGAGGTCGGATCGCTCCATGTACGGGTGGTACGCGAACGCGTCCATGATCGGACGGGTGCGGCCGGAGGCCCGGTACGCCTTCCCCATGTCGACGATGAAGGTTGCGGGGGAGTGGGTGTCTCGGCCCGTTCCGGGGCGGTCGGTGCCCGAGTGGGCGAGCGCGCCTCCGATCACCTGTACCTTCGGAGCGACCCGCTTGATCGCGTCGTACGTCTTCGCGAGCAGATGCTCGTACGAGGGCGCCGCGAGGTCCTGCCCGCCGCGTCCGAACTGGGGCATCCAGAACAGGTTCAGGTTCGACTCGTTGCCGACGATCACGTTGCGCACCGTCGGCACCCCGCTGACGATCGAGGCCACCCAGGCGGCGAAGTCGTCCTGAGCCGACGCGGTTCGCGGCGTCTGCGAGCTTCCGTTCGGATAGACGTCCAGGTACACCTCGACGCCCGCGGCCCGCGCCAGGGCGATACCCGTGTTCAGGTCGCCGAGCAGGCCCGGGTCGATCGACGTCTGCCCGCGCTGCCAGGTGACGGTGACCCGCGCGACGTCGCCGAGATTCGCCTCGCGCAGCAGACCGATCGTGTTCGTCGCGAGGCTCGCGTCGAGCAGCTCCGGGGTGACGGCGCCGACGAGGAGCGGCGGCCGCGCGGGCGCCGACGCGGCGCCGGCTGCGAGCAGGCTGGCAACGACCACCGCGAGGGCGACGCTTCTGAACATCGGCCAGCCGTACCGCGCGCGCCGTGAATCCAAACCCGACAACCGGCTCATGGTGCCCGGTAGTTCGGTCGGATCCCCGCCTCGCGAAAGCCGGCGCGGAGGATGTTGCGATACGACGCCGACGGCCGTCCCTGCTCGAGCTCGCCCGTCTCGGTGACCACGGTGGTGCAGCCCTGGACGCGGGCGGCTTCGATTCGGGCGGCGAGGATCACGCTCTGCGCGCCGCGGCTGCGAAACGCCGGAAGCGTCCCGGCCATGCCCAGCCACCCCGTGGCCCCGTCGACGAAGACGGCGCCGGCTCCGGCCGGGGCGTCGCCGTCGTAGGCGACGAAGCACGACCAGCGCGGCCTTCCGACGACGTTCGCGGCCAGCGGCTTCGTCGACTCCGGCAAGCCGTAGGCGCCGACGATCACCCGTGCGAAGTCGTCTGCCGCCGCCGCGTCGACCTGGACCACGTGCAGGTCGCTGCGAGCCTTCCGCGGCCCGATCCCGCGCGAGAACTTCATCCACCCGTAGTCGCGGACGAAGCCGCGCTCCTCGAGCGCGGGCCCGAGGCCGAACGAGTCGCTCACCCACCACGACCTCCCGCCGTAGAACGCAGCGATCTCGTCGAGCGGTTCGGTCGAGGCCAGCCCGACGACACGGTTGAACATCCGCGAGTCGATCGCCCGCAGCGCCAGACAGGTCGCGCCGCCGATCACGGCCACCTCGCACACCTCGGGCGACGCGCCCATCGCGTCGACGTACGCGGCGATCTCCGCGCTCTCGAGGTCGACGGGCATGTCCGACAGGCTACTGCGATATGCTGACCGGGTTCGATGGCGACGTTGCCTCGAGTGCGGAGCTTTCCCGCGCTCGGGGCTTTTTGACTTTTTGCGGGAGGAACGGGACATGGCACAGGTGGAGTCGAAGAACCGGGCGACGTCGAGCGAGGAAGCTCGGCGAAACGTCGTCGCCCGCTGCAAGGAAGAAGGCGTCGAGTCGATGCTCCTGTGGTTCACCGATCTCGAGGGGCACCTGAAGAGCTTCGTGATCACGCCGGACGAGCTCGAGGGCGCTCTTGACGACGGGATGGGCTTCGACGGCTCGTCGATCACGGGGTTCAACGCGATCGAGGAGTCGGACATGGTCGCGATCCCGGATCCGGAGACGTTCGTGATCATGCCGTGGCGGTCCGGCGAGACGAAGGTCGGCCGGATGATCTGCGACGTCGTCACCCCGGACGG